>Ga0194048_10000523_pt1 | contig 18668 bp, 13 predicted proteins | sample JunL225m_MetaG_FD_161685 | JGI IMG/M metagenome (GOLD analysis project Ga0194048, IMG submission 161685) | Anoxic zone freshwater microbial communities from boreal shield lake in IISD Experimental Lakes Area, Ontario, Canada - Jun2016-L222-5m | ecosystem: Environmental > Aquatic > Freshwater >...
ATGTAACAGGGCAAATAGGTAACGATCAAGTTAACCTAGAAAATGCTGCAACTGAAGCAACCTTAAAATTACTTCTTCAAGCTACCCTTGCGACTACTAAAGAGCAACGCAAAGCTATTTCTGAAATTGCAGAAAAAGCAAATATTGATCCTAAAACAATCAAAAAAGTCAACGAAGGTCTAACTAGTGTAAGTTCAGAATCATTTAAATTTGGAGCAGCACTAGGCGGACTAACTTCAGCATTTAAAATTACCACCAGCATCACCGACGGACTTACTTCTGGATTAGGTTCAGCTAGCGATGTGCTGGGCAGAATAGGCGGGCTAAACGGAGTTATCGGCGATATTGCTTCAGGCTTCCAGCGATTGGCTAAATTCCAAGAAGAGTCAATGCGAAGTTATCAGCAGATGACAGAGTCTGGTGTAAATTTTGGCGGTAGTTTAACTAACTTACGCATGGCAGCATCAAACAGTTACCTAACATTAGATCAGTTTACAAATCTAATGAAAACCAATTCAGACACTTTTGCTAAACTTGGTGGTAGTGTTAATGACGGCGCTATGGCATTTGCTAAAATGAGTAAATCATTAATTAGCAGCGAAGCTGGTACTCATTTATTAGCATTAGGTATGTCTGCAGAAGAAGTTAATCAGAACATGGCAAACTATATTAGTATATCTGGTTATCGAAATAAAAGAGATGCAGCCGCCCAAGCCGAAATGACTCAAGCTAGTGCCAATTATATGGAACAGCTAAACGGTCTTGCTGAAATAACAGGTAAGTCTAGAAAAGAACAACAAGACGAACTAGCAGCCGCTAGCAAAAATGCCGCGTGGCAAGCACAACTAGCAACAATGGATGAAAAGCAAAAAGCTAAAGCAACTGCAGGTATGGCTAATGCATTGGCAATTGGTGGTAAAGGCGCTGTTGACCTATTTCAATCTAAAATTATGGGTATTGCTCCAGACAAAGCAGGAGCATTGCTAATGGGGACAGCAAGTAATATGGCAGGTGTCATTGATCAATCCGCTGATATGGTCAAAGACAATTCAAAAGGCACAGCTGATATGAATAAAACAGTTAGCCAAGGTATGAAAGCGGCCCAAGAAGATTTTACAAAATATAGCACGGAACAACGATTTGCAATTATTCGTCAAGGTGGACCGTTAGCAGATGCATTTCAAGCAATGGGTGTTACCGCAAATCTTTTAAACAATAAGACCAAAGAAGAAATTGATGCATTAATGGAAAAGAAAAAAACCGAAGGTACACAAGCAGAAGCTGCGGCTAAGACTCAAAAAGCCATACAAGAAATGGGGCAAGTAATAATGGAGAAACTTGTAACTCCGATTACTGATTTCTTAATGCCTGTTATGAATGGATTAATCCAAGGAATTTCTGAGTTTGTGGTATGGGTTAGTAAAAGTAATGTTGCATTTTATGGATTAATCGGGATTGTTGGTGCCGTTGTTGCAATATATGCTGCACAAAAAGCCATGATGGCAGTTAATGTAGCTAAAGGTGTAGGTGGAAAAGTATTAGATGCAGTGTCAGGAGGCGGAAAGGCGGCCAGTGGTGCCGGCGGTGGTGGCGGAGCACTTGGCGGTGGCATGTTAAAAGGTTTAGGATCAGGTATTAAAGGATTAGGAATGGCGTTAGCATCACTTGGCCCACAAGCTCCAATGATTGCATTAGGTGCAGCAGCCGTCGGAGCAGCTATTGTATTAATTGGCGCAGGTATTGCAGGCGCTGCTTGGTTAATGGGCAAAGCATTACCCACACTAGCTGAAGGAATCGGATCATTTGCAGCAATAGACGGAGATGCGTTAATATCAGTAGGACTAGGTGTTGCTGCACTAGGTGCAGGTCTTGCTGTGTTTGGTGCCGGCGGGGTAATGGCATCAGTGGGTGGAGTAGTCAGCGGGCTTGCAGATGGACTGGGCGGATTATTTGGGGTTAAAAGCCCAATAGAAAAGATGAAAGAGTTCGCAGCCCTAGGACCAGGACTAGAGCAAGCTGGACAAGGGCTTCAGGCATTTACAACCAGTATGGATAATCTGTTAAACACTGACCTCTCTAAAATTTCCAAACTCACCGTCGAATTACAAAAATTAAAAGAAGCATCAACACCAGCAGAAAAAGGTATATTAGCCACAGCAAGTGACTTGGTAAAATCAGCAATTACAAGCACTGCGAGCCCTACTGAAGGTAGCGGCAGCAAAGGCGGACCTGGCACAAGTGACATGTCAGAAATTTTAACTAGAGAGCTAAAAGCCTTAAATAAACAGACAGAAACTCTTGTAAAGGCTATGCGTGAAGCTGCTGATAGCACCGCAAAAACCGCAAGTTTAATAGCCAGCAATGGTAATCTGTTTAGAGCATAAGGACAATAATAGTGAGTTGGAAAAAATATTTTACACCCGTTAACACACAAGGTAACTCTAGTCCTGTTGGCAGTTCTAACAGTCGTGCCAATCCTACTAGATCAAATTATTCGAGCTATTTGCCTGATGTTTATTCAGGACATCCTAACAGATTAGAGCGTTATCAGCAATACGATACAATGGATAGCGACTCAGAAGTAAACGCTGCCTTAGATATTCTTGCTGAGTTTTGCACACAGATGAATGACGAAAACGGCACCCCGTTTGCATTAGACTTCAAAGAAGGTGCTACACAAACTGAAGTTAAAGTCCTTGGAAAATACCTCCAACAGTGGACTAGACTCAACAAATTTAAAAATAGAATGTTTAAAGTTGTGCGCAATGCTTTCAAGTATGGCGACAGTTTTTTCATTCGTGATCCAGAAACACAACAGTGGGTTTATATTGATCCAGCTAAAGTTGATAAGATTATTGTTAACGAAAGTGACGGTAAAATTCCTGAACAATATGTAATTCGTGACCTAAATATCAACTTACAGAACTTAACAGTTACAGCAATCAATCCAAGTAACATTACTGGTAACCCAGGCGGTACAAGTTACATGACAGCCGGTGCACAACAGTCAGGCATGGTTGGACAACAAGCCAGCGGCGGCGCAGGTGGCCGCTTTGGAATGAATCAAAACCAGTTTGCAATTGACGCTAAACATGTTATTCACCTTTCTATGTCAGAAGGTCTAGATAGCAATTTTCCGTTCGGAAATAGCCTATTAGAGAGCATTTTTAAGGTCTATAAGCAGAAAGAACTGCTAGAAGATGCCATTATTATCTATCGTGTGCAACGGGCTCCAGAACGTCGTGTATTCTATATCGACGTAGGAAATATGCCAAGTCACTTGGCAATGGGCTTTGTTGAACGTGTTAAGAACGAAGTTAACCAGCGTCGCATACCCAGCATGACTGGCGGCGGCACTAGCGTCATAGACGCTAGTTACAATCCACTAAGTATCAACGAAGATTACTTCTTCCCTCAAACAAGTGAAGGTAGAGGAAGTAAGGTTGAACTATTACCAGGCGGCACAAATTTAGGAGAAATTGATGACCTTCGCTACTTTACTAATAAACTGTTTAGAGCTTTGCGCATCCCTAGTAGCTATCTACCTACTGGTCCGGATGACGGAGGAAGTTCATTCAACGACGGACGAGTCGGGACAGCCTATATCCAAGAATTGCGGTTCAACAAGTACTGTGAGCGTCTCCAAGGACTAATAAACGACCAGTTTAACAACGAATTTAAACTGTATTTGATTAATAAAGGTGTTAACGTAGACCCAGGCATCTTTGATGTTAAGTTTAATCCACCACAAAACTTTGCGTCTTATCGCCAAGCTGAAATGGATACAGCCCGCATTAGCACGTTTGGTAGTATTGTTGAAATTCCGTTTATCAGCAAACGATTTGCTCTTAAACGCTTCTTAGGATTGAGTCAAGAAGAGATTACAGAAAATCAAAGCATGTGGGAAGAAGAGAATCTTAAAAATCGCGAAGCTGGCGAAAGTGCAGCCGCAGAGTTACGTTCAGCAGGTATTACAGCAGGCGGAGCAGCTGGCGATATGTCAGCTCTTGATGCAGCTGGTGAACCTCCAGAAGGTATGGAAGACGACATGGGCGGCGCAGGTATGGAATCAGCCCCGGCAGCAGCTCCTACCCCAGGTGCTCCTCTCTAATACGTTAGGATAAATATCCCTATGCTACTAAGAGAATTTGTTTACTTCAACGAGAAAGATGCTGATCAGCAAGCTGATAAGCGTTATGATCCCGAAGACGATAAGAGTATTTTAAGTATTAAGGACACTCGTAAGACACGCCTTACACTTAAAATGCTTAAGACTCTGCGTCTTGCAGGCGAAGCTCGTGAACAAGAGACTGCAGAAGATCTAGTATTGATCCAAGCAATGTATGCAAATCCTCCAGCTGAAGCTGCACCGCAATAAATCAAAAGATTAAAAAAATTAATCAAAATTTAATTTTTTTACATCATCTTAGCCAAAACGAGCCGTTTTTGGCCTCTTTCCGATAAGTAATTAACTTGGGCTGTAAATATACATTGACAGCCTTGCCTAACGAATAAAGGAGAATTACAACCATGTCTACAAAGTTTGAACAACTATTAGACTTCCTAGTAAACGAAGAAACAGATAAAGCCAATGAGCTTTTCCATGAAATCGTTGTAGAGAAGTCCCGCGAAATTTACGAAAACCTCATTGCTGAGGAAGAAACAGAAGATAAGATGGAAGAAGAATCTGATATGGAAGAAGATTCCGTAGAAGAAGAAGCCGACACAGAAGAAGCAGAAGATGATGCTGTAGAAGAATCATATGAAGAAGAAACTGTAGAAGGTATCTTTGGTTCCGAAGAAGAGGGTGATGAATTCCCTGTTCAAGACAAAACTGATGATTTAGCTGCAGATGTTGCTGATCCAGAAGCAATGGGTGGCGATGACTTCGGTGGTGAAGAAGATAGCGATTCAGCAGCTCCTGCTGATAAAGGCGACATTCAAGATCTTGAAGATGCTCTAGAAGAATTGAAAGCTGAATTTGAAGCTCTTATGGCTGGTGAAAAGCATGAAGAAGAAGAGAATCCAGATGTACACGGCGGCGCACTAGATGATATGGGCGACGAAGAAGGCGAAGAAGCCGACGAAGAAGGCGAAGAGGAAGAAGAAGCAGGCAATCCTTTTGCTAAGAAAGACGCAATGGAAGCTCGTGGCAACAAGTCACAAAGCGAAACAATGCGTGAATATATTGAAAAAATCTCTACTACAATGACAGATGGTGAAGGCGTTGGCTCAGGCCGCGGTGAACTAGCTGGTCAAACTGGTCATGACGCTGGCAAGAGCCCAATTAGCTCTGGTTCAGGTAAGCCAACAACTGGTGCAAACGCTAAGAACGTAGCACAAGCTGGTAAAGGTTCAAACGAAGATGGTACAGCTCCTAAAGGGAAAGTTGGCGGTCTAGTTAAAACTGGTGGTGATTTTGTTAAAGCTGGTACAAAGAACGTAGCTTCTAGTGCTAACAGCAAAAAACCAGATGGCGCAAAGTTGACAAGCGTAAGCAAGCCAGCTAACGGCGAAGGTAAGCCAGTAGGTGCAGGATCAGGTCAAAGCAACGTGACTGGTTCTACAAATACTAAGTCAATTGTTGACAAAAAGTTATAATAGGAAACCACGGTGAGTATATCTTATCTACGTGAACATTTAAGTTTTGATCAGGCTCGTGTTACTTTAGAAGAAGCTGATGACCAGAATGGAAAAAAGAACCTTTATCTTAAAGGTATCGCCATTCAAGGTGGTATACGCAACGCTAACCAGCGTGTGTATCCAGTCTCCGAAATAAGCAACGCTGTCAAGACATTAAACGATCAGATTCAGAACGGTTACAGTGTTCTCGGAGAAGTAGATCACCCAGATGACCTAAAAGTAAATTTGGACCGCGTTAGCCACATGATTACAGATATGTGGATGGACGGTCCTAACGGATACGGCAAGATGAAAGTCTTGCCTACTCCAATGGGCAACTTAATAAAGACTATGCTCGAAGCAGGTGTAAAACTTGGCGTAAGCTCTCGTGGATCAGGTAATGTAAACGAAAGCTCAGGTGAAGTAGCCGACTTTGAGATCATCACAGTTGATATAGTTGCACAGCCTAGCGCACCAGGCGCTTATCCTACACCTGTTTATGAGCATTTGATGAACAATCGTGGCGGATATGCTGCATGGCGCACTGCGCAAGAAGTAAAACAAGATCCAAAGGCCCAGCAGTACATTAAGGAATCACTTCTTAATGTAATCAAAGGTCTGAAATCAGCCTAAGGAGAAATAGATGTTGGACGCATTCAAACACCTCGTTGAAAGTGGCATAATGTCAGAGCAAGTAAGTTCTGAGATTGAGTCCGCTTTTACACAGAAGATTCAAGAGAATCGCGACCAAGTCACCGCAGAACTTCGTGAAGAATTTGCTCAGAAATACAGTCATGACAAAACAGTCATGGTTGAAGCAATCGACACAATGTTAAGCGAAAGATTGGCCGCAGAAATGGCCGAACTAGCTGAAGACAAAAAAGCACTAGCAGAAACTCGTGCCAAGTATGTACAAAAAATGACAGGTGACGCTAGCGTCATGGAATCATTTGTTGCTCAGCAGTTAGCCAAAGAAATGGTAGAATTCCAAAGCGATCGTAAAAACGTTGCTGAGAATTTCCAAAAACTTGAACAGTTCGTTGTTAACGCACTGGCCAAGGAAATCAGTGAATTTGCTGATGACAAGCGTGATCTAGCCGAGACAAAGGTTAAGATTGTTGCTGGTGCAAAAGAAAAATTCGCAGAAGTAAAAGCACAATTCATTAATCGTGCGTCTAAAGCTGTACAAGAAACTGTAGAAAAAACTTTACGTGGTGAGATTACACAACTACGTGAAGATATCGACAGTGCTCGTACAAATAGCTTTGGTCGTCGTATTTTTGAAGCATTTGCCCAAGAGTTTCAGTACTCACATCTTAACGAAAAATCTGCAACAACTCGTTTGTTGAAGATTGTAGATAAGAAAGAAGCTGAAATTGCTGAAGCTCAAGCTGCTCTAGCTGAGACACAAAAGCTATCTGAATCCAAAGACCGCGCACTCCGCGTTCAGAAAGATTTGATGGAACGTGCCAAAGTAATGGGCGAACTATTAGCACCGTTAAGTGCTGATAAGAAAGGCATTATGTCTAGTCTACTAGAGTCTATCCAGACTCCAAAACTAGCTATTGCTTTTGACAAATACCTACCCGCAGTCATGGAAGGCGAAACAAGAAAAACTAAAGTTGCTTCAGTTATTACTGAATCAGCCGCAGTAACAGGTGATCGTGAAGTAAGAAAGTCTGAGGTAGGCTTAGACAATATATTAGATATCCGCAAACTAGCGGGTCTAAAATAATTCAAGGAGACATAAATGTCACAGTTATTAAATGAAAGATGGTCCGAGACCAAAGAAGCTCTACTTGAAGGCCTATCAGGTACCCGTAAAGCTTCTATGAGCGTATGTTTAGAAAACACACGCCGTCACTTGTCAGAATCAGCATCCGCTGGTGCAACATCTGCAGGTAACATTGCAACTCTAAACCGCGTTATTCTTCCAGTTATCCGTCGTGTAATGCCGACTGTTATTGCGAATGAAATCGTCGGTGTTCAACCTATGACTGGCCCAGTTGCTCAGATCCATACATTACGTGTTCGTTATGCAGATAACGGTACAAACGTAGTTGCTGGTGAAGAGGCACTAAGCCCATTCAAAATTGCTGCTGGTTACTCAGGTAACGACAGCGACTCAGCACCTAAAGCGAACAGCACTGCTGCTCTTGAAGGTACTCCAGGTCGTCGTATGAGCATCCAAATCTTGAAAAGCCCAGTAGAAGCTAAGTCACGCAAGCTATCAGCTCGTTGGACATTCGAAGCTGCTCAAGATGCACAAGCACAACAAGGTATTGATATCGAAGCTGAGATCATGGCTGCGTTGGCACAAGAAATTACAACAGAAATCGACCAAGAGATCCTAGCTAGCCTACGTTCATTGGCATCTGTTGAAGAAACATATGACCAGTCATTAGTTTCAGGTACAGCAACATTCGTCGGTGACGAACACGCTGCCCTAGCTATCCAGATTAACCGTGTTGCTAACAAGATTGCTCAACGCACTCGTCGTGGCGCAGGTAACTGGGCTGTTGTTTCAAACCAAGCTCTAACAATTCTACAATCTGCTACTACTAGCGCATTTGCTCGTACAACAGAAGGTACATTCGAAGCTCCTACAAACACTAAGTTTGTTGGTACATTGAATGGCGCAATGCGCATTTATGTTGATGCTTATCGTCCAGACGAAGATGAAGATAACCAAGTATTGATCGGATACAAAGGTGCTTCAGAGGCTGATGCGGCTGCTTTCTATTGCCCATACATTCCTCTAATGTCTTCTGGTGTTGTTCTTGATCCAACAACATTCGAACCAGTAGTTGGCTTCTTAACACGTTACGGCTATGTTGAGTTGACAAATACAGCTTCATCTTTAGGTAACGCAGCTGATTACCTAGGTAAAGTTAAGATTGTTCAAGCAAACGTTTCATTCAAGTAATCCACAAGGTTATAAGAGACAAAAGCCACCCTAGGGTGGCTTTTTGTTGACCTTAAATTCTTATTAACTACTTAATATATTGATGTATTTTTCGTACCTGGCTTTACGGTCATCAATACCGTTAAGGCCACCATTAACTAATCGGGTAACAGCATCAGTATCACCGGCATCTGCAGCTTTGTTTATAAATCTTGTAGTCCAAAACCAGCAAGCACCTATTACACATCCTTCTTTACTTTCCAGCCAGTTAGGATCTTCTAACAAGCGTTCATCTTGAAATACAGCTAGCGAACACGCCTTATAGTTGTCGTGTCCGGTAAGCTGAACAATGCCACGTCCACGGTACTTCCACCCATCTCCACTAGCCTCATCGCCGTTGCCCATACGATTAGCGTAGACTCTGTTAGCAATCTTTTCAGGCTGACGAGCATAAGCATCTGCAAGCTCTTGCGTAGGGAAATACTTCTTAAATGTAGCCATAAGACCCGGAGCACCGTAGTTTAAGTTTTCGTGGGTGGCAGTAAAATTTAAACTTTCGTGGCCAGTTTGCGATAAGAATGCCGCTATACGCTCTAGGGTATTGATATCATACTTGGCTAGCTGTTCTTCTAAAATAGGAAACCATTGGTCTATTTCTCTGTTATTTGATAGACATTGTTGTAAGGTATCTTGAGTAAAATTCATTGTAGGTCCTTTTGATCCTAATATTTATAGAATGATTGGTAGACACTAAATATAAATGTACGACTTGCATGGTGCAAGTTTTATGCGGATATCCAACCGCGTACGGCCTAGAACGCCGTTATATTCTTTAAGGAGAAATAAAATGGGACGTCCTATTCAAAAGAAATACTTTGGTAACAAAAACTTACCTGACTACGCTAATGTTAGTAACAAGAGCGGTATCGGTGGTGAGTCTGTTGCCACAATCACTGTATCAAACTCTGGTACACTATATTCACAAGGCGCAACAGTAGCCATTGGTGGCGGCACAATTATCACTGGTGGTTCAGCTGCAACCATATCTAACTCAATCAACAGTGCAGGTAACGTCACAGTTACTAAAACCGGTTCAGGTCTAGGTTATACAGCGGCTCCAAGCATTACTGTAACTCCAGCAGCTACAGTTAATCCAACTGCTGATGCAACAAGCGGCACATATACACTAACAAACGTATCTAGCGTTGCTGGTGTTTATGTTGGTATGAGAATTGATGGTGCTCCTGGTGTACAAGCAAGTTCATACGTTGCTAGCGTTAGTACAAACACTGTTACATTAACAAAAACAATGACAGCATCAACAACAACTAACTCATATCAATTTAGCGATGTTGGTACAAGTTTTGCTAGTTCTGTTGCATTAGCTGCAACAATTACAACACAAAACGCAATTGCATTTACATCATTCTTATTAACCAAAGATGGTGGAGCAAGTGCTGTAGCAAATGGCGATATTGTTAAACAAGAATCTAGTCGTCGTTATCTAGTTGATAATTCTCAAGGTATTGGCCAGTGCAAACTAGTTGCTACTGATGCTCTTACTGCTGGTACAATGAAAATTATTGCTACTGACGGTGCTGGTTCAACATATTTTGTTACCAAGTTAACAGCCCACAAAGCTACAGTAGTTAATCGTACAAGTACAAGTACAGCAAAAGCTATTACTGGTGCTGCGGTAGGTTGGACATTAGGTTCAGCTACTGGCACAGTTGTAACTATTGCCAACGCTTAATAAGTAACAGGTACAAGGGGACTTCGGTCCCCTTACCCTTATGTTAGAAATTAAAACAAGTCTAGACTGGTCCAAGACAGAAACAGAAATAAGAAAACTTGGAAGAATGTTGCCTATGTTTGATGGTGATGTTAAAAGAATATTAAATCATGTATCAACCATGGTTAGAGAATTAAGTCAATTAGAAGTAGAAGCTCGAGGTACACGCTCTCCCTCTGCTCAACGACTATGTAGTCAAAAAGTAACAAAAATAAATGAAGAATTAAAACAGATACAAAAGTTTCATCTAATGAGTATGTTAACAAAATAAAATGTCACAAATATTCTATCCTAATACTGTTGAAACATCGAGTGAGTTTCCGGACCAAGAAATTTCGTGGCGTAAAACTCCTAATACAAATTTAGGGTATTTGTTAGGCGGCCGCTGGGGTACAGTGGGTGACCTAATGCATATATCAAATCCAGCAACTGGCGACATAAGAAATAAAACATGGTTTTTAACCTGCACTAATTTTTGCATAGATAATATCCCTAGTCAAGTATCGGGTATTCAACTCGAGTTGCGAGCACAACGAAATGGCCGAGTAGTAGATGAAGTAATTCAGTTAACTTATCAAGGGCAGCCATTAGGCAATAACAACTTTGTGTATCTAACGGACAGCGAAGGGCATTTAAAGATTACAAATGAAACAACTTATGGTGGTCCTACAGATTTATGGGGCTCTGGAGTTACTTCAGAGATGTTGCTAGACCCTAGTTTTGGGGTGATTTTAAAGTTTCAAAGCCATCCGTATTACCCGCATAAGTGCGGAATGTTTCTAGATGCGGTTTCACTTACTGTGTACTAAGAATAAATAGCTGAAAGGATTAGTTAAATGACCACTGACGTTTTAAGAGTACAAGGCGACTATAAAGTCCAGACTGCTTCTAGCGGCACTATTACCCTAGACACTGGTATAAAATCCGGCACGGTTATTGTTACTGGCAATCTTACTGTTAAAGGCACAACAACTACAATCGAAAGTGTTAATGCTACTATTAAAGATAGACTGATTGTTTTAAACTCAGGCGAACCAAATAACGATGCAGGCGGTGGAGTCACTGACGGCACTAGCGGTATTATGATTTCAAGAGGTCGTAATGGCGCAGATGATCCTGAATACGGCGCATTTATCGAGTGGAACGATACACAAACATGGTCAGGCGGTATTCCGCTATCAACTATCCCCGGGGAGTTTGAATTCCGTGTTGGCACAGCCGACGGCAGCCCGCTATATTCAGCAATTAAAATTAATGCGATTCGTATGCCAGTTGAAAGCGGAGCAGATGGTGCATTCTCAACAATTGGCGGAAATCCTCGTTTAAATATTTTTGGTAGCGACAATCCGCACTCTGTTCTTAGCGTTCATGGTACTGATAACTATGCTGGCCGTGTTACAGACGATGATGACATTCCTAACAAATACTATGTTGACCATGCTATTGCTGTAGGTATCTATGATGCTGAAAGTGTAGTAGATGGAAAATCATTTATTAAGATCATTGATAATTTTAAAGATAGCTTAACTAGTCAAATTATTGGTGTGCTAGACGGAGACCCCGGAGAAAAATTTACAATTACTACTGGTACTGTAGTAATGAGAATTACAGCCAATGTGGCACAGTTCTCTGGAGTTGAATTTATTCAAAATCAAATTCAGCCAGTTGGCGCAAATACTGATTTGCGATTAGCAACAAACGGATTAGGTCAAATTCTTATTGCTGCTCCGTTGATATTTGAATCAAACACTTTACCGGTTCCGGGAGCGGGACAAACAGGCCTATATACAAACAATCCAGGTGGTGGCGGCACAGGAATTTATTATATCAATAGTAGCACACTAGGCGCTATTACTGGTGACGAATTTGTAAGCCGCAAAAAGGCTTTAGTTTTTAGTTTAATATTTTAAGGAAAGAATATGGCAATTCGCAACGTACAACTTGCATCAGCAACTACTACACAGGTATTTTTAGCTACTGCTCAACACGCTGTTACAACAATGTTATTTTGTAACACCGATGCAGTAACTGATGCTACTGTTGATGTATATGTAGTTCCATACGGTAGTAATGCAAACGCCGGCACACAAATAATGAAAGCAGTTTCTATTCCTGCTGGCGAAACTTTTGTGCTAGATACAGAAAGATTAATTTTAGAAACCAATGATGCTATATACGCACAATCAAGCGTTGATTTAATCATCACTGCAACTATTAGCACACTAACAACCGCATAATGAAATTCTACAAACGCCTCCCACTTAATCGTAAAGATCCAATGAGCGGTCGATTTGCTGTTGAAGCAGATGATCGCATTATAACCACTACTACTCGCGGAATGCAAATGCCAAGCGGCACAGCACTCGAACGCACTACAGTGCCAGTGGATGGTGAAATTCGATACAATAAAGACATCGGAGCAGGCGGCGAACTAGAAGCATATATTAACGGCACTTGGGAAATTATTAAAACTAATCGCCCTGCTACTGTTACTCAACAAGAGTTTGATAATGGTGATTATGCTGATACAATATTTGGCCCATTAGCTTACGATATTGATCCATCTAAGCCAGAAAATTTAACAGTTTATGTAGAAAACGTTCCACAAATTCCTGGAACAAACTTTACACTATTTTATAGTTCTACACTAGTTCCATTTACTACATCAACCACTGTAACACAAGAAGCTATCGGCGGCGCAACTGTTTTAACTGTTGCAAGTGTTGCTGACTTTAACCCAGGAAATTTAATTGCTGGAACTAATATTGTTGGTGGAACCACCGTAGTAGATACAAGTGCTACTGACTTAACAATTACCTTAAGTGTAGGAACTGCAGATGTTGTTACCTCAGGAACACAAGTTACTACTACTTTTAACACAGGAACATTTGTGCAATTCTTAGGTAACAGTCTACCAGTTCCAAACAAGCCAGTGATCACATTACTTGGTTTAGACGGATACTGCCCTCCTTTCGAAGTCTAACTTCACCCTTTTATTAAACGGTAATAAATACACTTGATGCCGAAGTTTGGCAGATTATACTGTGGTAAACCAGCAATGTAAATTGGTTATCCGTGAAACACGGTGTCTTGAGGAGCTTCTATGGCCGTAGGTCGCATTACAGGTCCGCTACTCGCAAAGAATTTACTTCGCGATGGTGTTGACCTTGCTTTCGAAAATGATTTACTCTACCTCGATGTAAAGACAGGCCGCATCGGCATCAAGACAGCAACCCCAGAATATACATTAGACGTTAACGGAACCTTCCGTGTTAACAGCACAGCACAGTTAAGCAATTTAACTGTTTCAAGTTCAGCAACAGCAACATCCCTTACAAATAGCCTTGGTAATATCATTATTCAATCCCCTGTTGAGGGAAGAATCTATCTACAAAATGATACATTAATCAAAGGCAACTTACACGCAACCGGTAACATTACAGCCAACGGCAGCGTTCAGATCGGTAATATGACTGGTTCAGATACACTGAGCCTGTTTGCTGATATTATATCAGATATTACTCCGCAGACTCCGCACAATTATAATTTAGGTGCACCTGAGCGTAGTTGGTCAAACGCTTATGTTGATAATATTGTAGCTGGCGCAATTACAGGATTTGCTGGTCAAGAATTAAACATTGGCCAGCCTCCGGGACAAGACCCAAACGTTAGTCCAACAACTAATCCGGTTATTAATTTAAATGGTAATGTTCGTATTTGGGGTAGCGATCCACTAGGCACTGCTCCAGTAGTATCAAATGTATTATATGTTTCGATGGATGGTAGCGATACAAATGATGGTCGTGCATCAGATGCAACTCGTGCTTGCCGCACTATTAGTGGTGCTGTTCGAAGCCCATTTTATCAGTCAGGAACAAGTATTAAGGTTGCACCAGGCCACTATTACGAAAATAATCCTATTGAATTAAAACCATACACATCTGTTATTGGTTCTGATTTACGTACAACAAGTATTGAGCCTATTCATAAGACACAAGATTTATTTCACGTTCAGTCAGGTTGCTACTTAAACTATATGCAGTTTGTAAATGGTCAAAGTGGACTATTACCTGGCCCAGGATACACTCCAGGAACAAACCGCGGCGCCTATGCCGCAGCGTTTCCGCCTAACTACGGTGGCGAAAAGATTGTTGTTTATCACTCACCATACATACAAAACTGTACCAATCAGTCAGGGCCTTGGCTCCAAGATGGTACAATGTTTAACCCTAACCAAACTATTCAAGTTCCAGAAGCAATCGGTAATGCAAGCTGGGATATTAACACAACTACGTTGTTAGTTACAGTTAGCGAAGGAACAATTAGTGTTGGTCAAAGCATCAATATTGGTCCACAGCCGTTGGATTATGTTAATGCAAGAACATTAATGCTGGCTAACAAAGCATTTATACAAGAACAAGTTATTGCATATATTGATCAAACTAATACTTACTTTGGATACAATAAAACAAAATGCGCTCGCGATACCGGACTAATCATTGACAGTATGATTGCTGACTTAGTGTTCCCTGATAACGGTTACACACAAAGTAATTTTGCAGGTTTGCAATATTGGAACCAAGCAGGCCGCACTGGCGATATTCAAAGCGAACTAACAACAACTACTAATGCAATTAATTTTGTTAGCACACTTGCACAAGAAATAATTCAAAATATTACCAGCGGTCCAAGATATCAATCAACACTTATACAAACAACAGGCACTCCGTCAACTCCTGCACAAGCAGTAACAGTTGCATACGAATTTGGTCTTATTACTACAATTTTAAATTCAGGTCCAGCCGCGGTTACTGACTTAATTGTACCTAACGGAGTTGACCCAATCTCGGGTGACCCAACGCTTACTTACGACTTGTTACAAGCAAACAGAGCATATATTCAAGCAGAAGCACTTGCATACATTAATACACAGAATCTTGGGTTTACTTATGATCAAGCAAAATGCGAACGCGATGTTGGCTTTATGGTTGATTCTGTTTCTTTTGACATACTATATGGCGGAAATCGTCAAGCAATTCAATCAGGAACTTACTATTGGGGCTTCTCTGATACCTCTAGTGTAGTAGCTGCCGAAAGACCACAAGTAACTGCGGCCTATTATAGAATTAAAGATATTGTTGGACAGATAATTACAAACCAAGCAGTAACAAAGTCTCCAGGAAATGTTAGTGTTCAAACTGTAAATCTTCCTGCCGCAACTTCTGCACAGGCAGTAACACTAAGAGCAATGGTTGATAGAATTACTGAAATTATCAATGCAGGCCCTGATGGCGCACTTGCTCCTAACTCTATAAGTTTAACAAAATCTACCAGCACTTATATTTTAAATGCTGTAGAAATTCTTCAAGCTAATAAATCATTTATTACTAGTGAAGTTATCAGCTATATTGACAGAGCATACAACAGTGGCTTTGCTTATAATCAACCAAAGTGCTATAGAGATACTGGATTAATTGTAGATAGTATTGCTGCTGATATATTATACGAAGGTGATGGCCAATCAACATTTGCCGGCCTACAATATTGGAATCAAACAGGTTATACTGGTGACATTGCTAATGAAATAACAACCACAACAGCCGCAGTAAAATATGTAACAGATTTAGCATTACAAATTATACAGGTATCGACTGGCACAAGATATCAATCATCATTAACCCAAATTATTTCTGGCTTTCCAAGCGCAGATGAGCCAAGTATTAAAAAGGTTGCAGAAGAGTTTGGAATTATTTCAGATATTTTAACAGCAGGCCCAGAAGGAGCAACTGATGTTATTGTTGCCAATGGTGCAGCCAGCACAGCATCACAGACACTATACGCTTATTCATTATTGCAAACTAACAAAGCATATATTCAAGCAGAGGCTGTAGCGTTTGTTGAAACTACTAAGACCCCAGGTTTTATTTACGACCAGGCCAAGTGCCACCGTGATGTTGGATATATGGTTGACTCTGTATGTTTTGATTTGCTACATGGTGGAACACGTCAAGCAGTTCAGTCAGGAGTTTCATACTATTCATTTAATAGCACATCAACTTCTATTCCAAATGAAATTCCACAAACTACTGCGGCATATAACCATATTAGAAATATTGTTGGCAAAATTATTACAGGTCAAACTATTTCACCTACATCAGGTAATACAGCTACTCAGGTTATTAGTGCATCTACTGCAACCTCTGCAGAGATTACACTAGCCTATGAGAAAATTGATTCAATTACTAACATTATTAACAATGGTCCAAGTGTTGCCGGAACACTAACTCCGATTAGCTTGACTGCAAGCACCGCAACTAATCTTGTTAATGCTTATGAGTTGTTAATTGCAAACAAAACATTTATTCAAGAAGAAACAATAGCATTTGTAAATCAATTCAATGTAGGATTTAAATATAACAGAGCCAAGTGTAGCCGTGACGTTGGAATCATTGTAGAAAATCTTGCTTACGATATTGCCTTTGGCGGTAATCAGAAATCTGTTGAAAGCGGGCTGGCATATTGGAACGGTGTAACAAGTTATATTCCAAATGAAATTACACAAACAGCTGATGCAATTAATTATATTAATACCTTATCACAAAGTATTATTACAAACACCACTGCAACTAATCTGCTAAACACATATCAAACTGCCCCGCAAGTTATTAACACAGCGTTAACTGGTGGTGCAACAGCGAGTGATGTTCTTACAAAATTAGTTGCAGTTATTAATAATATTATTGAGACTGGCCCAGAGGTTGCTCCTGCGATTCAAGTAGGCAATGGCCCAGATTGGGGATCAGTATCGGCCGAAGTATTGTTACAAACCAATAGAAAGTTTATCCAAACAGAAGTTGTTAACTGGGTTAATCAATACTTCCCCGGCTTTGTTTACAGAGAAGACTTATGCTTTAGAGATACAGGATTAATTATTGATGCAATCAGTCAAGATATTATCCTTAACGCTAATGCAAAGAGTATTGAATCCGCAGTAACATATTGGACAGGCAACAAGAGTGTTATTGCTAATGCAACTTATGGAAACAAAGATCAAGTAGTTGAAACTACCGCTGCGTTAGCACACGCTAAACAAGTTGCACTGCAAGTTATTAATAATACAACAGCAACTGCCAGCGCATTTACATTTAATCCAACTAAGTGTTCACGTGATACAGGACTTATTGTTGACGCATTAGCACAAGATTTATTATTTGGCGGAAGTAGCCAATCAACATTTGCCGGAGTTCAATATTGGAATCACGGCGGCTATGTTGGAAACATTGCCAATGAAATCTCAACAACTACCGCAGCAATTAATTATGTAAATTCAATTGCACAAAAAGTTGTAGTATGTGATACATCGAGCGTTCGGTACTCAACCGGCACACAAAATGTTTCATTGCCAGCAGCAACACTTGCACAAGCGGCCGCAGTTGATTCTGAATTCAGCACTATTACAAATATATTAATTAACGGAGTTGTTGGAGTTACCGACTCTATCATACCTAATAGCTTAACAGCCAGCACAAATATGAATGATATTCGTGCTTACAACTTATTACAAGCAAACAAATCATATTTGCAAGATGAAGCAATTGCGTGGATTGATTCTAACATGAGCTTTAGATACAACGAAGCCAAGTGTTCAAGAGATACCGGATTAATTGTAGATAGTATTGCATTTGACCTAGCTTACCCAACAGAGTTTGATAGTCAATCAACCTTTGCAGGATTACAATATTGGAATCAAGACGGATACACTGGACAAATATCTAGTGAAGTTGTTATGGTCAGCAATTCATTACAATTTATGAATAGCTTACTTTCACAGATTGTTCAAAATGATACTGGCGGTGTGCGCTATTCAACAAGCACACAAGTCACAAGCACAGCAACAACAGGTACCAGCGTTGAAGCAACTGCGATTAGTGTTAACATCAACCTAATGCAAAATATATTAGAAGATGGCACAGCTGGAGTTACAGATCAAATTGTATCTAATAACCTAAATGCAAGCACCTCAACTAATGTTGTTGGCGCTTATACTCTATTACAACTTAATAAAACTTATATTACCGACGAAGTCATTGCGTTTATTGATCAAACGAATCCTGGATTTACATATACTGTAACTACATGCCGTCGCGACGTTGGCTATATTTTAGATTCATTATCGTTTGATTTACTACACAGCGGTAATCGTCAAAGTATTCAATCAGCTGTTTACTATTATGACTTTGATGCAACATCAACTGCAATTCCAGATGAAGTTCCTCAAACAATTGCTGCCTATGAATTTATTAAAGCCATTAGTCAACGAATTGTCAGCAATGAAGTCATAACTCCAAT
>Ga0194048_10000529_pt1 | contig 18612 bp, 17 predicted proteins | sample JunL225m_MetaG_FD_161685 | JGI IMG/M metagenome (GOLD analysis project Ga0194048, IMG submission 161685) | Anoxic zone freshwater microbial communities from boreal shield lake in IISD Experimental Lakes Area, Ontario, Canada - Jun2016-L222-5m | ecosystem: Environmental > Aquatic > Freshwater >...
ACCCTGAAACCTAAACCCGACCTCAGCCCTTTCTGGCATAACCAAACCGGTCAACTCCATCTTACGATCGGCCAAGCCAGCGCCTTCGGGATCGTCGCGGAGAAAATCATCCTGCAAGCCGAGGGAGACGAAAAATCCCTCCGCCTCCTGAGCCTCAAAGGCAAACTGGCCGAAGGGAATTTGGAGGGTCTCGGCACGCTCACCTTCCAGCCCACCACGAGCAACGGACCTTACGTGCTCGATTGTAAGTTAGGTATTAAGCAGCTTGAGCTCGGCGGACTCGCCAAAGCGTTCCCCGTCATCAAAGAATACGTCCAAGGCAAAGCCGACGCCGACCTTCACGCTGTGAGCATCGCCGGCACGGCGGGAGAGCTCCCGTCCAAACTCCAACTGGATGCCATCGTCAGCTCCCGGGGCGGTCGGCTCCAGGCCTTTGGCGGCCGCACCGGCGGTACCGCTTTAATGGCGGACAAAGCTGGGCAGATCGGCGAAACCCTCGGCGGACTCGCGATCTTGGCCGGCGCGCTCACGAAAAACAAAGGCCAGGGGGAGAAGATCGCCAAGATGGGCGCCGCGGTCTCGGCGGCGGCTAAGCTGCAGAAGATACTTTCTGATTTTAATTATGACACGGCGGACTTCCGCGTGAGCCGCCTGGCCTCCGGGACCATCAAACTGGATTTGGCAGAGGTTAAAAACAAAACCCTCCACCTCGGAGCCAAAGGCGGCATCAGCATGCGCCCCGAATTGTCCTTCTCGGACTGGCCTTTGGTAGTCGATGCCCAGTTACGCGGTAGCGGCGAGCTCGCGGAATATTTCAACGCCTTAGGCTTTGGCTCCGGCATTCCTCAGCCCGACGGTCTCACCGAGGGACCCGGCATCAAACTTACGGGCTCGCTCAATGACATGAAGAATGACTTATCCGAACGGCTCCAGACTGCCTTGGATAAGATCAAATCTGGTTCCGCTTACCAAGAGGGTAATCCCGCCGCGGTGCCCGCTTCGGGCGCGGGCAGCAACAAGAACCCTGCCTCGAATTCCACGCCCAAGAAAAGGGATGCCTTAAGCGACTTGTTGAAAGAGCTCGGGAAATGAACCGTACACTGCTGGCATTCGGATCGGGGCTTCTCGGTTTAGTTCTTCTTATCTTTGTCGCCTTATCCGTCGGCTCGGCCGGAACCGGCTGGGGCGACGGCGGCGGGCTCGTTCTATTGCGTACGCCGCGAATCTTGGCGGCTCTGGCGGCCGGCCTAGCCTTAGGTATCGGTGGCGCCGCCCAACAAGGCGTCTTCCGTAATCCGCTCGCCGACCCGGGACTCACCGGTGTTTTTGGCGGCGCTCTTTTGGGTATCGCGATTCTGCTCGGAGCCACTCCCACCCTCGCTTGGCAACGTCCATGGATCATCCCACTCGCCGCCTTCCTGGGAGCTTTGCTGACTTCAGTTCTTCTCGTGCTCATTAGCGGACGCGGCAACACGGCGCGCCTTCTTATCACCGGCCTGGGCTTAAATGCATTTACGGCCGCTGGCACCTTAGTCATCGCCAGTCGCAGTAATGAATCGCGCGAATTACTAACCAATGGTGCCTACGGAGATTGGCTCGGCATGGCGACCCTTGAACTCATCTGGCTTCCTTGCCTCCTTTGCGCGGTTGCTTCGATCTTACTACTGACGCTCAGCCGCTCGTTCGACCTGCTTTCTTTTGGCGAAGATTCGGCTCAAGCAAATGGTTGCAATGTCAATCGCTCTCGCCGTTGGGCCGTCCTATTGACCGCGCTGGCGGCCGCCGCCGCTACGTGCTTGGTCGGACAGGTGGCCTTCATCGGATTACTTGCGCCCCACCTGGCGCGCGGCATCATTGGACCGCGGCATCGTCTCATGATGCCGCTCTCCGGCCTTCTCGGCGGCGGACTCCTTCTCTGCGCCGATACCATCGGGCGCGCAGCCTGGCCCCAGAATCCGCTTTCCGCCGCGGCGGTAATGGCGCTTCTGGGCGCACCCTTGTTCATCTGGATAGCAAGGCGAAGCCATGAGTGAAATCGCCGTGCAGGCCTTGGGCGTCAGCGTTGATTTCGGTGGCCATCTTGCCTTAGACGGAGCCTCACTCACGCTGCCTTTCGGAAACGTCACGGCGCTCGCGGGAGCCAATGGCGCCGGCAAAACCACACTCCTGCGCGCCCTTGCCGGACTGATCCCACAAGCCACAGGAGAAATGACGACTGCGGAATACGACCCACGCACCACGCCGCCCGCCATCCTGGCGAGCGTACGTGCCTATGGAGCCCAAGCCGCTTATTCGGCCTGGGATTTCGCTCTCTCCGACTTCCCCTTCCTCAGCTCCGACCCCGTCCTCTGCGACGCCTGGCTTGAGCGGCTGGAATTAGCCGACTTACGCCACCGGCGACTTTCCCAACTCTCGGTTGGGCAAAAAAAATCCGCCCACCTGGCTTTGACCATCGCATCCCTGGGCGAACCCTTTGGCAAAATCATCCTGCTCGACGAGCCTACCGTCGGACTCGATATCGCCCGACAAGAACTCGTCCAACAGGCCTGCCTGGATCTCGCGTTCGCCGGAGCGGCCTGCGTGGTCGCCACCCATGATATGAATTTTATCCGCCGCTGCCATCAGGTGGCCGTACTTTCCGAAGGCAGACTTATTGCCTACGGCACCCCGGCGACGACGCTCACCCCGGCGATTATTTACGAGACTTGGGGCGTATCTTAGTTTCAAGCGCAGGCGCCGCAGGCAAGACTCCTTGGCGGGCCGCTGAAAAAATAAATTGCTGCGCTAGTCCGGCGGCCGGGCCGAAATGCAAACGCCCAAACTCTTCTAAACGTTCAGGCTTCCAGCCCTTGAGCCCGTAAGCCGAACTCAGTGCCTGCACCACCCAAGTATCGACCGGGAAACTTTCGAGACGGGCAAAGCCGAACAAAGTGACGCAAGCGGCAACCTTTGGCCCGACCCCGGGCAATTCCTGCAACGCCGTCATCAGCTCTGGGGTGGTTAACTTCGAAAAGTCTGACTTCCATTGCGGCCGTTGCTTCAGAATCTTCGCGGTCTCGCGGATATAAGCCGCGCGATAACCGAGCGAACAGCTTCGTAAAGTTTCATCATCCGCCTCGGCCAAGGCTTCCCAAGTCGGCATCGCATAAAACCCGCCGCCGAGCGGACGGCCGAGTTTTAACGCCAAAGCAGCGACCATGACTCTAATCTGCAAAATGCGCTTATTGGAGCTGCATAAAAATCCGATGAGCGCCTCGTGCGGATCTTGACGCAAGATACGCAACCCAGGGTTAGCGGCCATCGCCGAGTGCAAGACCGAATCCGATCGCCAAGGCAAAGCCTCGGCCAATAGGGCCTGCTTCCCGTCGGCATCAAGATACTCACGCAAACGCTCTTCTGCGGCCGTATCATCAGTCGGTGCACTCCACTCTAAGCCCTGCTTGCCGGCACGCAATCGTGCCAACGTCTGCCCAAATACCCCCGTCCAACTGCTGTCGGATTGTGCCGACCAACGAAAAGCCTGACCGCCGTCCAACTGCTCTGCTAAAATTTCGCCCGAGATATCCGCATGAAGACGCAAGGGACGCCAAGGTGTCCAAGCAAACGACTCCATCGCAATCAGCGCTGACTGACGTCGAGCGGCGTGCCCCAAAGGAAACTATGGGATGATGCCATAAACTTGCCTTGCGCATCGACCACCGAAACCCGCCAAGCCACCGGACGCCAGCTGACGGTCCCCGATTGCTTGCCCGTCAGACCGATGACAAATTCTCCAAACGGAAAACCTGGCTTAAGGTTGACCGCAAAATCATAACGTTCGGGTTTCGTATTTTCCGCGCGGACGACCTCAAGGACCAGACGCCCGTCCGCCGGCGGATCGACGTCTAGCTTCACGAAAAAATAATATCCGGCACGCTCTTGTTCTTCGGTGCGAAAAACGACATCATTGCCATGATGCTCTTTGGCGTAGAAAGCTTCGGAAGCCCGGGCCACGTCCGCTTCACTGCGGCGACGTTCGTGGACATAAGCAATGCCCTTGAGCGCCACCATCGTGGGCGGAGGACTATCGCAACCGACAAGGACCAGCGCGGTGAGCGCGACCCACAAGGAGGTCTGGCTCACCAACCGGTTCACTTCTTGCCCTTTTTCTTGCTCGCAGCGGCGCGGGCGGCTTTGACGCGATCTTTCTGGCGCTCGAGATAAGCCCGACGACGACGACGCTTGATGACTTTGTTAAGCTGTTGACCCATAGTTGTTGCATCCTCCAACAACGCCCCCCGTGGTCAAGGAGAAGGTTTGGTCGACTGATTAAAGACCAAGCCAACCCAAAGGCCTCTCGGCCTTGAAATTGCCCTTTCTGGCTGCCTGGGTAGGGATCGAACCTACGACCAAGTGATTAACAGTCACCTGCTCTACCGCTGAGCTACCAGGCAGTGCGAAAGGAGGTCAATCAAGGCAAGGTCGGGGCGCCTCTGTCAAACAAATCCTCCTTGCGTATAAAATCATAGGCACCCGGCCTAAAAGCCCAATCTCGTACGAAAGAGCCCCTTTATCGGCTTGCTCTGACATCATTTTGCAAGGCTTTGCCTAATCTCTGGACACCCCACCCTCGGATGTCTTCCTGTGAAGCTCACACTCATGTCCATACGCTGGTCCCGTCTTCCTGAAACTCCAAACGCCCCTGGCGTTGGCGGTGCCTTCGTTGGCACCTCATCCGATCTACTACTCTGTGCAGGAGGCTCGAATTACCCGGATAAGCCAGCCTGGGAAGGTGGCGTCAAAAAATGGCACGATCAAGTCTACACCCTGACCAGCACGCGCTCCAAGAAATGGGCCATCGCCGGTAAACTTCCTCGGCCTATCGCCTACGGGGTCGGCATTTCTATTCGCCAAGGCCTCCTGACGATCGGTGGCGCCGATGCCCACCGGCACTATGCGGATTGCTACACGCTCGCCATCGAAGACGGCGAACTCAAGGTGCGCCCCTTCCCTTTCCTACCTCGTCCGCTAGCTTACGCCACCGGGGCCCTCGTGGGCAGCAAAGTCATTATCGCCGGAGGCACCGAACGCCCCGAGGCCACTTCGGCATGTTCCGCCGCCTATGCGATTGATTTGGCAAATCTGAACGGCGGCTGGAAAGAGCTCCCCCTCTGGGCGGGTTCCGGCCGGATGCTAGCGCAATCCGCGGGTACTAAAGATACATTTTATATGTTCGGCGGAGTGGCGCTCACTCCCGGCGTAAAAAACGTCGAGCGCGAATACCTGACCGACTGCCACGCCTTCACGCTCGGTAAAGAATGGCGCCGACTGGCCGCTCTCCCGCACGCGCTGGCCGCCGCCCCATCGCCCTGCCCGGTCATGGATGATGAAATTCTAATCCTAGGCGGCGATGACGGTAAATTAGCAGGCAAAGTAGAAGCCCTCAAACACCCGGGCTACTCCAAGCAGATTCTTTCTTACAACCGGATGACGGATACCTGGAAGCCGTCCGAAGAAGAGGGTTCGTCCTCGGTCCTCTCGACGGGCTGCACCAAATGGAGTAATGGGTTTGCAATCGTGAACGGCGAAATTCGCCCATTCGTTCGCTCGGCCGAAGGCTGGTTGTTACGTAACGATTAAATATTGAGGCTGGTGAGGTAAGTCTATTTCGGGCATTAATCACATTCCCTGCGGTCGCCCATGCCGTTCATCTTACTCATCCTGACAATCTGCAGCGGCTCCGCTTCTTTCGCCGCCGAAGCCTTGCCGGATTTACCCGATAGTCTCGGCCGGGGCGGCATGGCAGCCGTGACCATCGTGGATGAGTCCGGACACGAGGCGATTCTCGCCATCGGTGGCTCGAACTTTCCAGATAAACAACCTTGGGATGGCGGCATCAAGAAATTCTACGGCGACATCTTGCTGCTAACCCGAACAACCGGTTCCTGGCATTGGAATAAAATCGGCGAGATGCCGGAGACGGTCGCTTATGCTGCGTTCTGCTCGTCAACCGACCGCAAGTCGATGATCCTCGCCGGCGGTTGCAATGCCACCGCCCACCTTAGCAACACTTGGCAGATTAACGCCAAGGGACAGATCAAACCGCTTGCCTCCTTGCCCACGCCGCGCGCTTACGCTGGCCATGCGGTTCATCAGGGTCGACTCATCTTGATGGGTGGCTCATCCGAACCGGACGCGCTTAAGACCGAAATGGCGTGGAATGATTTTGATCTCAGCAAACCCGACTCCGCTTGGCGCACCTTCGAAGCCACTGCCCCGCATGGCATCCTCCCTCTCTGCGGGTCGACGGGAGATTTTCTCTTTTACGGTAGCGGCTGCTTACTCACCGGAACTGATGGCAAATCCACGCGCCTCTACCAAAGCAAGATCTTCTCGAATGACTTCCGGACCGCACCGAAACAAGCTCAACTCTCTCATCCGATCGCCGCCGCCGCCGGACCTGGCGTCGCCGTCGGCCCCACGCTTTTCTTCGTCGGCGGTGATGACGGCCATCACTACCCAAAACCGGCCAAAGATCACCCAGGGCTTTCCAGCGACATCATTGCCGTGACCGGAATGCAAATCAAAGTCGTTGGGCAATGGCCCCATCCCTTGGCCACCGCCCCGTTACTAAGGCTCGGCAATGACCTCGTGACTGTCGGCGGTGAAAACAAACCCGGCTTCCGGACCGCCAAGGTCAGCAGCTGGACGATCCCTCTCGAATACCGATGAACCCAACATCCTCCGTCAGCCGCACCGCTTGGCTCGTCGTCGCCCTGCTCATCCCCGTAGCGCTACTCAATTACCTCGATCGACAGATGCTCGCGACGATGAAACCTTCGATGATGAAGGACTTGCCCGACATCGCCACGGCGGCGAATTGGGGCTTCATTCTCGGTTCATTCAAATGGGTCTACGCGATCTTCAGCCCAATCGGCGGCTTCCTGGCCGACCGAATAAGCCGACGACACGTGATTTGCTTCAGTCTTTTTACCTGGTCTGTCATCACCTGGGCGACTGGCCACGTTCACAGCTACGAGCAGCTTTTGGCGACGCGCGCCGTCATGGGTATCAGCGAAGCGTTTTATATTCCTGCCGCGCTCGCGCTCATCGCCGATTACCACATCGGCGCCACCCGGTCGCGCGCCATCGGACTGCATCAGATGGGCATCTATCTTGGCGTGATCATCGGTGGCTTTGCGGGCTATGCGGCCGACAGCCCTGACCTCGGCTGGCGCGGCGCCTTCACTTGGTGTGGCCTCGTAGGCACCCTCTACGCCTTGCCCCTCTTTATCTTTCTTAAGAATAAGCCTGCCTCCGCGGAGGTCGCCCCCGGACTCAACCCCGGGCAAGCCATCGCCTCCCTGGCTCGCAACCGCGAATTCCTGAAGCTCGTCCTCTACTTCACGCTGCCAGCCATGGCGGCATGGATCGTCCGAGACTGGATGCCCGATATCCTACGCGAGCGCTTCAGCCTCGGCCAAGGTAAGGCAGGCGTCTCGGCCGTGCTCTACTGGCAAGTAGCCGCGATTGCCGGCGTGCTCATCGGTGGCTGGATTGCCGACCGCTGGACGAGGCATAATCCGCGCGGGCGCATCTACGTCAGCGCAATCGGCGTCCTACTACTCCTGCCTGCCCTTTTCGGCGTCGGCAACGCCTCGACGCTCATCGTCGCGCTATCCTTCCTCGTCGTCTTCGGCTTCGGCTGGGGTTTCTTTGACTGCAACAGCATGCCCATCCTTTGTCAGCTCGTCGGCCCGGAAAACCGCGCCGCTGGCTACGGTCTGATGAATTTCGTCAGCATCAGTTGCGGTGGTTTCGCGGATTGGATCTTCGGGGCGCTGCGCGATCAAGCCGTCCCGCTCAACGGCATCTTTGGGGTTTTTGCGGGTATCGCTTTGCTTTCCGTAGGCATCGCCTTTTCCATTCGCCTACAACCATCCATCTCTAAATAAAATATAACTTATGGCCTCCTTCAAATTCTCCGGTCTCTGTACCGCCACCCATACTCCGTTCGACGCGAAAGGTGGACTCAACCTTGCGGCCGTCGAGCCGCAGGCTAAGTTCCTGCGTTCGCATGGTATCACCTCGGTCTTCATCGGGGGAACGACCGGCGAAAGTAGTTCCCTCACGGTCGCAGAACGCCTCGACCTCAGCGACCGATGGGCAAAAATTGGACCCGATGTTGGCATCGACGTCATCGTCCACGTGGGCGCCAATTGCCTGACCGACGCGGCGGCGCTCGCCGCCCGGGCCGAACGCAACCAAGCCAAGGCCGTCTCGATGATTGCGCCGTCCTATTTCAAGCCACGCACGATTAATGACCTCATCGGTTGCTGCGAGATGGTCGCCCAAGCGGCGCCAAAAACGCCGTTTTATTATTACGACATCCCGGGCATGACCGGTATTACCGGATTCCCCGCGGACCAGTTCCTCGAGCAGGCTGCAGACCGCATCCCGAATCTCGCTGGTATCAAATACTCTAACCCTGACCTAGCCGCTTACCGCAAGGCGCGGGCGCTCGCAGGTGGCCGCTTCGACATGCCTTTTGGCGTGGATGAGATGTTCCTTGCGGCAATGCAGGCCGGCGCCACCGCCGGCGTGGGCAGCACCTATAACTTCAGCCCCGGCCCCTTACAGCGTGTTATCGGCGCCTTCGCGAAAGGCGACCTTACCTCCGCCCAAGCCGAACAGGCTAGAGTGCAACCTGTCGTAGATATCTTGGCCAAACGTGGCTACATGGGTGCCGCCAAAGCCCTGATGAATCATCTCGGTGTGCCCGTCGGCCCAGCCCGCCTGCCGAATGGCAATCCAGATGCCGTAGAACTTAAGAAGATGCTCGGTGAACTCGAAGCCATCGGTTTCTTCAGCTGGAATTTCTAAGATGCGAATCGCTATCCTCCTCAGCCTACTCTGCCTCAGATCATTGGCGGCGGATGGAACGGACATTGTCGTCTTCGAAGCCAAGCAGAACCTATCGCACCCTTCGGTGCGCATTCCTTCTTTACTGCGTACGCAGAAAGGCACGCTGCTCGCCGTCGCCGAAGGCCGCGACAAGCCCACCGACCAGGCCGGCAACGACTTGGTAATCTCGGTCTCGAAAGACGAAGGAGCCACCTGGACCAAACCACGCGTCGCCTACGAACAAGGCGCGGACAGCTGCAATAACCCTTGCCTTGTGCAGGAAGCCAAGTCCGGCCGCATCTTCCTCTTCTACCAGACCTTCCCTGCCGGCGGACATGAGTTCGGCGGCCTGCCCGTCGGCCCCGCCGATCCCAAGGGAAATCGCTCCTGCTACATGACGTCCGATGATGATGGCGTGACGTGGAGCAAGCCGACTGACGTCTCGAGCGCGCTCAAGCCAGACGATGCTATCACCACCTGCTCTGGCCCGGGCATCGGTATCCAGCTCAAGACTGGCCCCAAAGCCGACCGACTAATTATTCCTTTCAATTCCCAAGACGCGAAGAAGAACTTCTTCAACTGGGTCGCCTATAGTGACGACGCTGGCGCCACCTGGAAGCGCGGAGAAAAAGTGCCGCAGTCCGAAACGATTCAACTCAACGAAGTCCAGGTGGCCGAGTCAGTCGGCGGAGGCCTTTACCTGAATTCACGCAGCTGGAGAAAAGGTGCCAGCCTTCGCAAGGTCTCTTGGTCCCAGGACGCTGGCGAGACCTGGAGCCAAGCCGCCGAAGACGCCAAGCTACCTGACCCGATCTGCCAAGGCAGTCTGCTTCGCCTGGATGATCGCACCATCGCCTTCCTTAATGCCGCCGGCCCCAAGCGCGCGAACGGTACGCTACGCCTCACGCACGACGATGGACGCACATGGTCCAGCTCGCGCCTCACCTTCCCCGGGCCCTTCGCCTATAGCAGCATGGCCCTCCTCAAGGACGGACGCATTGGCGTGCTTTATGAGCCGGCCAGCAACACCGTCGTCAAGTTCCGCGCCATCGACCCGACGACGCGCTGAGTTTCACTCGTTGTCGACGAAAGGAACCGTCGCACCTTCATCGCCGGCGTAGTAGAAGCGGATGGCGCCGGCGAGGAACTCCTTCACGTCATCTGCCAGGAAGGCTCCGAAGTCGATGTCCTTGCCCTGGGATGCCACCACGATCGCCATCGAAGGCTTATCGTTCTCGCTCGAACCGCGATAGGCCAGCGACACCTTGACTTCGTCGCCAACCGGCAGGTGCCAAGTCCAACCGATATAGGGCAGGATCCGCCAGCGCACGACGACCATGTCGTCCGTCAGCTCGACGCGATACCGGGCGACGGTGAAGGCGAAGCCTACGAGGAAGAAGGGGACGTAGAACAAAGCTAGACCAAGGTACTGCCACCAGGCGGCCTGCGCGATAAGTGCACCACTCACCCTCACAGAACCGCAGAAAAGACCGTAGAACATGGCCAAGCAATGGACGCTGGTGAAGGTCAGCCAGAACCAGCCGAAGCAGCCACCCATGCGGGTCTCATAGACAGTCGCCTGAAATCCAATGAGCGAAGAAACTTTCGGATGACCCTTGGTGAGTTCCTCGGCCGACAGCGCCTTCGCCGGACGGCCGGCCAGCAGCGCCGCGTCTCTCGTCGTCGACGATTGCTTCATCGCGACGAGCTTGGCGAGGAAGTCTTCACGTATGCCCATGCGGAGAAATTGGCCGAACGTACTAACCCGCGCAATCCGCTATCGTGTCGGCGGCAAGCCAACGCGGGCTTGAACCAAAGCAATTTATGGCTGTCCATTAGATATCCCCATGCGACCCATCCTCGCCCTGCTCCTCCTGCCTTTGGCCGCCCTGGCCGATGGCACCAAATATTCGGTCAGCTACCCGGCGTCGGACAAGCCCGGCGAACTGATCTTCGCCTCGACTTATAATCTTTGGCTCCCCGAGGGCGTAAAGACCGTCCGCGGTATCATTGTCCACCAGCACGGCTGCGGCGCAGGCTCAAATAAAAGCGCCGTAACCGTCGCTGACGACCTCCACTGGCAAGCGCTGGCGCGCAAGTGGGATTGTGCCCTCGTCGGACCCGTCCTGCATGAACCAGACAAGGCCAATTGCCGGATGTGGTGCGATCCGCGCAATGGCTCCGACAAGACCTACCTGCATGCCCTCAACGACCTCGCCCAGCAAACCCATCACCCCGAGATCGCGACTGCCCCTTGGTGCCTCTGGGGCCATAGCGGCGGCGGCTTCTGGTCGAGCATCATGCAGGCCAAATACCCCGAGCGCATCGTGGCCATCTGGTTCCGCTCCGGCACGGCATATTCTTATTGGCAAAAACCCGAAGACCCCAAGCTCGACCGCCAGATTCCCGAAGTCGTATTGCCACCCGAAGCCTACGAAATCCCGATGATGTCCAATCCCGGCGTAAAGGAAAACGGCGACAAGCGCTTCAACACCGCTTGGACCGGCAATCTCGCGATGTTCAAAGCCTACCGCGCCAAGGGGGCTCCGATCGGCTTCGCGCCGGACCCGCTCACTTCGCACCAAACCGGCGACCAACGTTACGCCTCCATTGCGTTCTTCGACGCCTGCCTCGAACTGCGCCTGCCCACCACCGGCAATGTACTCCGTAAAATCGACCAGACAAAAGGCTGGATGTCTCCCCTCCTCGGCAGCGAAGCCAAATCCGCCGGGGAATATACGGGGGCAAAAGCGGAATCGAGTTGGCTGCCCAATGCCGCCTTCGCCAAGGCATGGATGGAATACGTCAAGACGGGCTCGACGTCTGACACCACCCCACCGCCCGCGCCCTTCAACGTCGCCGTCAAGTCTACCGGTGAGGATATTGAAATCTCCTGGGATGCCTATGCCGATTTCGAAAGCGGCATTCGCCAGTTCATCGTTCTAAAAGACGGACAAGTCCTCGGCCGGGTCCCTGAAAAACTGGTCAACCCCTTTGGCCGACCCCTCTTTCAAGGGATGAGTTACGGCGACACGCCCAATCAGCCCCTGGCGCAAATGCGCTTCGTCGACAAAGGCGCCAAGCCTGGTGCGTCGTATAAAATAATCACGGTCAATACGGCAGGTCTCGAATCGAAGTAAGACCCATCGATCATGCCAATAAAAAGGCCGCCTATTTAGGCGGCCTTTTGTTATCATTCAAACCAAGCGATTATTCGCCCCAGCTGCAGGTATTGCCGGCGTAGATCGCGTGCTCGCCCAACTCGCCTTCGATGCGAAGAAGTTGGTTATATTTCGCGACACGGTCCGAGCGGCAAAGCGAACCCGTCTTGATCTGGCCGGCATTGAGACCCACGGCGATATCCGCGATAGTCGAATCTTCGGTTTCACCCGAACGGTGCGAAATGATCGCGGAGTAACCGGCGCGCTGGGCCATGGCCACGGCGTCGAACGTCTCGGTGAGGGACCCGATTTGATTCACCTTCACGAGGATCGAGTTCGCGGTCTTGGTCTTGATGCCGCGCGAAAGGAACTCGGTGTTGGTGACGAAAAGGTCGTCGCCGACGAGCTGGGTATTGGCGCCCATGGCGTCGGTGGCCTTTTTCCAGCCAGTCCAATCGGCTTCGGAGAAACCGTCCTCGATTGAGACGATCGGGTAACGCTTCTGGAGGTCTTGGTAGAACTTGATCATCTGCTCCGAGTTGCGCTGGGACTTATCAGACTTATGGAAGGTATACTTGCCGGTCTTTTCGTCGTAGAATTCGGAGGCGGCCACGTCGAGAGCAAGGAAGACTTCCTTGCCGAGCTTATAACCGGCGGCCTTGACGGCGGCGGCGATGGCCTCGAGGGCGGCTTCATTCGAAGCAACCTTGGGGGCGAAACCTCCTTCGTCGCCGACGGAGGTCGAGAGACCCTGAGCCTTCAGCACTTTCTTGAGAGCGTGGAAGATTTCCGTGCCCATGCGGAGCGCTTCGCTAAACGACTTAGCTCCCTTTGGGACGACCATGAATTCCTGGATGTCGACGGGGGCATCCGAGTGGGCTCCACCGTTCATGATGTTCATCAGAGGAATCGGCAGCACCTTGGCGTTTGGACCGCCGATGTATCGATAAAGAGGTTGGCCCAGCGCATCAGCCGAAGCGCGTGCGACGGCCATCGAGACGCCCAGGATGGCATTCGCGCCGAGCTTGCTCTTATTCTTGGTGCCATCGAGTTCGATCATGGCCTTGTCGATGGTGAGCTGGTCTTGCGCGTCTACGCCCGCGAGCATGGGAGCAATTTCTTCATTCACATTGGCTACGGCCTTCAGGACGCCCTTGCCATTGTAACGCTTCTTCGGGTCGATACCCTTCGGGAAGGACTTGGCGCTCACGTCGCTATCGCGAAGTTCATGGGCCTCATAAGTGCCGGTCGAGGCACCGGACGGCACGGCGGCGCGGCCGAGGGAGCCACAAGCGAGACGGACGTCGACTTCGATGGTAGGGTTGCCGCGGGAATCGAGAATCTCGCGGGCGGTGATATCGGTGATATTGGTGCTGCTCATGATGGAAAATGAAGACCTATAGGGGTAGGGACAAGGGGCGGGGCTGTGCGAGTAAAAAGGTATCAAAACCCGCAAACAAAGAGCCCCGGACTGAGTTTTTCAGGCCGGGGCTTCGAAGTGGTGGGAGTAGATGGACTTGAACCATCGACCTCCTGAATGTCAATCAGGCGCTCTAACCAACTGAGCTATACCCCCAAAAAGGCGGAAGGTGAACAAAGTGAGGCAGATGCCCGCTGGCAAGCCTTCAATGAATATCACCCAGATAGGTCGCCGCCCCGTCTTTCAAGGCCTTGGCAATCACGCTCCCCAAGCCCTTAGGCGATAGGGGATAATCGGCCAGTTTGGCCAGCGGTAGCCATTCGAAGCCTACCTGGCGCCGATCACGTTCCTGCCCTGCTCCGATCGGCGAAAAATCCTCGCAGGTGCAGTGGAATACCGCTTCTACCTGATGGAAATGCCCGTGGATTCGGTACATCCCATGGTTCTTACCCACGTATTCCCGGACATAAAGCAAGGCAAGGGGCGTGACCTTCAAGCCCAGCTCCTCTAGCACCTCTCGTCTCACAGTATCCGTAAGAGTTTCGCCATGGTTCTGACCACCGCCAGGAAGGACCAGGAACTCCCCCTCCTCCGTGCGAATCCGGACCGCCAAAACTTTATCATCCTGCAGAATTACCGCCCGGGCAGCCGTGCGAACCCCGGAAGCATCTCGGCTAGATTTACGATAAGGTGCGGCCACGTCCCAGTCACCTTACAGTCATGTCACGTCCGTGAGAAGGATATTACGAAATAAACCCGCGACGCCGCTTGTCGGCGAGCCCCTTTTGTTACGCAAGCAGTTACTCTAACGAAATAACCGGCAAGCCGAACTTGACCATCGATCGCTGATGCTACGGCTTGGCACCAACCAAGACCAGACAGCGCGGAGCTTCGTCCTTAATCAAGCACGAGGTTATCGCATCAAATTCATCGAGATCGGCCTCGCGTAAATCCGTTAAAATAAAGTCCTCCGGCTTCAGTAGAACTTCGGGCTTAGGCAAGGTTACTGATTTCTGGCTCGCGATAATGACGGCGACTTTATTCCGGTCGAGCGCAAGGACGGACTCCTTCAAGGAAGCGGTCTTAATCTTGGCGGCCGGAACCTCATGTCCGTCATTTCTCAAACTGTCTGGCAATAAAGCCAGAGCCTTATAAACGACGACCAGGCTGACCTTATAATGCGTAGCAAACGAACGCAGTGAGCGGACCCGGTTACCCCAAAGCCCTTTCGCGATGTCCGATTCGATGACATTTGCTAACTCACGGATGGCCGAGAACGGAAGACCTGGTTGGGCTGCTTCTGGCGACTTGCTGCTCGACGCTTTTAAACGAGCCTTGATCAGCGGGCTGACCATGAACGGCCGATTAGGTCCGGCGGAAACTAAGACGCCTTTCTCCGCTAGCATACTGACGGCTTTAAATGCCGTTATCAGACTCACGTCATAATGCGCGACCAACTTACGGATCGAAGGAAACTTCGCGTCCCACATGCCACGATCCAAGTCGAACTCGATGGCGGCAGCCACTTGCTCGATGATGGATTTGCGCGTAAAATTTCCCATGAATACATCAACAAAGATAACATGGCGGTGCTTTACGAATTATTTTACCATATTTTTGTCACATTATTAACGCGACATTAAGACGAATCAGGCAAAGCGCCGACCACCGTCATGAATCACGGCGATCTCCTTAATCGTTAGTCAACAATACCGTCATCCCCGTTTTGATTTTAATAACATCTGTCGCTTTACTAACAATTTCGCCGCACTGAAAATCTCTAAGCGCAAATCAGTCTCGCCGAAGAAAGCAAGGAGCCCAGACGAGCCATGCCTACCCGGGGGTCACTTCGCCATCCCGTCATCCTAATAACTTTTCGTTGATCTCGTGATTACCATGCACGGCTTTCACGTCATCCAATGCTTCTAAAGCATCAATGAGCTCAAAGACTTGCTTCGCCACGGCCGCCTCGGTCACAGGCATCGGTACGCTCGTGATATAAGCAATCTCACTCGACTCGGGCTTGATTGCTTTGCCCTGCAGGGCCTTGGCGACTGCATCATACGACGCTACGGCGCAGAGGACTTCAAAGTGGTCGCCGTGATTCACCACGTCGTCCGCTCCCGCTTCGAGAACAAGCTCCATAAGGGCGTCTTCGCCCATTTGGGATAATCCGATCAGAAACTGTCCCTTGCGCTGAAAACTATGCGATACGGCGCCTGTCTGGGCCATATTACCTCCGTTATCGCCGAAGGCCTGGCGAATCTCCGCCGCCGCTCGGTTCTTATTGTCCGTGGTGACTTCAACGATTAGCCCGACGCCGGCTGGACCGTAGCCCTCGTAGGTAATTTCTTCGTAGACGACGCCAGGTATTTCGCCAGTGCCCTTCTGGATCGCACGTTTGATGTTGTCCGCCGGCATATTGGCTCCGCGGGCCTTATCGACCTGGGTGCGCAAGCGGCTATTCGTCTCAGGGTTCCCGCCGCCTGCCCGGGCGGCCAAGGTAATTTCTTTCGCCAAATTGGAAAATATTTTCCCGCGTTTAGCGTCGATCACGGCTTTATGCCGCTTCGTCGTGTGCCATTTGCTATGACCAGACATGGTGAGGTGGGTAAAATCAGCCTTTAGCTTTCTTGCCCGAAGCGGGAGGAATCACTTCGACGGCTTCATCTTTCGTAAGCCAAGCCTGCAGCATCGTCAACAGGTTCTGCACCGTCATATAAAGCGTCAAGGCAGCCGGCATGGCGTAACAGATGACGGGGAAAAGCAACGTCATCATCAGGAAAATCGTCTTCTGGGAGCCATCCGCCGAAGGATTGGGCGTCATCCGCATGGATTGCCACATGGTCAGACCCATGAGAATCGGCAGAAGGTTCACGGGCATATTAGCGATATGGAATAATGTATCGGGCGCCGAAAGATCGGAGATCCAAAGAAAAGAATGCAGCCGCAATTCCACGGTCGTCTGGAAGGCGGTATAGAGACCGAAGAAAATCGGCATCTGGATGAGGATCGGCAGACAACCTGCGAACGGATTGATTTTGTTATCTTGGTAAAGCTTCATGAGCTCCTTCTGCATCTTTTCGGGGTTATCCTTATGCTTCTCGCGGATATCTTGCATCGGCTTAGCGAACTTCTGCATCTTCTTCGCCGCCTTCTGCTGCGTGGAGGTCAGCGGCCAGGTGATCAACTTGATCAGGACCGTCAGCACGACGACCGCCCATCCCCAAGCCCAGTTACCGCTCCAATCCAGCATCCAGTGCACGCCACCCAAGCAGGCTAAGAGCAATTTACAGATCGCACCAAAAGAAATAAAACCAAGCAGCTTGGAGAATTGCAGGACGGAAACCTGGCTGTCAGGTAATGCCGCCAGTCGGGCATACTCCTTTGGACCGACAAAGAAATCCCCTTCGACGTAAGAAGATAAATCCGCCCCCAGCGGCGACTCCCAGGACGCGAAAGCCTGCACGCCGCGTTTACCGCCATCAAATTCGACGGGGCGGACCAGAACATCCGTCCGTACCCCACGTACCGCCGGATCGGCCCTAACAATCGAAGCGAAAAACTGGTTGCCCGACGCCACCCAAGCCAGAGGCTTAGACGCCGAGGCGGCAGTATGCTCAGCCACAGCCTTGTGCGCCCCTAAGCCGAAGAGGCCGTTTGAATCCGTAAAGACATCAAGTCCTACGCGCGTGAGCTCATCGCCATCGGAAGCGAGCACGGACAGGAATTGATTAGCCGAATCGCCGACGGTCGGACGCCAACAGCCCGTCGAAACCCAAACTCGGGGCGCCGGAACGCCTGCCGTCGCCGGGATAATCTTAGTCGAAAACCGCAAAGAGTAAGGCTCGGCGTTTTCGGCATCCTTGGCGGCGAAAGAGTAGCTCCGGATAACCTTTGAGCCGTCAGCCAGTGTGCCGACCAGCGTGATCGCATTCGCTACTTCCGGCGTCTGTAGCTTAAATTCGGAGTGCAGAGCATCAATCGATTTCGTGATCGGATTCTGTACGGCCAAGGTGAGAGCAGCTTCGCTATTACCCCGATTAAAGAAAACGCGGTCATGCTTTTCGACATCGGCGTACTCATGGATCAGCTCTACTTTCTCCACCGCACCACCGCGGCTCGTGAAGGTCACGCGTATCGCGCCATTCTCGCGGACAAAACGCTGTGCAGTAGCGGCTTCCACGGCCTGACCGCTCATTCCAGAAGCGGCCAGAGCTGGCACAACCTTAGCCACCGCCGCAGCAGGAATGCCTGGACTAACCGCGGCCGCCGGGGCTTTGCCCGCCGGCGTTGGCACTGGCTTTGTGAAGAAGAAAAGGGCGAAAGCGCCGACCATGCACGCCATACCCAGTAGGAAGTTTTTGCGATCCATAGAAAAAGAGAACGCTGGCGTAAGGAAGCCACCGACAAGGCGCAAGGCACAAGGCGACCTAACCCCTATTTAAAGGCGATTATAACGCCAAAAGGCTCTCATTTAAGCCTCACAGGCGAAGCTTATGAGCCAGGCTTGGTTACTGGCAACTTAGCCAACTCAGGCGGGAGACAGTCGGCCGCGTAGGTCGGAAAGGTCAGTTCTAGCAGCGAGACGAAGGGGGCCGTAAATTTTGCCTGCCCGCCAGATCGATCAACCAGGGTCGCAACTGCTACCGCCTCAGCCCCGTGTGCCTTCAAGATATCGAGGCATTCTTGGACTCGACCACCACGCGTCACGACATCCTCTGCGATCAAGACCCGTTCGCCAGGACGGAAGGTGAAATTACGCCGCAAAACCAAACGGTCATTCTCCTTTTCCGCGAAAACGAACCGGACGCCCAACTGGCGGGCAACTTCCTGCCCGACCACCAAGCCACCAATAGCCGGAGCCATCACGGTGTCACAGGGGTACGCCTTCAGTTTTGGCTTAAGTAACTCAATGAGACGCGTGACCTTATCCATGTATTGGCACACCTGCGCGCATTGGAAAAAATGCCCGCTGTGCAGGCCCGAACGCAGGAGAAAGTGCCCCTGCAATAGCGCCTTGGAATCACGGAAAATCTGGAGGGCCTCTTCTTGGGTCGAACTCATATATGAGGCATATGGTTAAAAGACAAAATAGCCCCAGGGCGAGAGGATAGCATGCATCCCGACCCCAACAAAGGTTCAACC
>Ga0194048_10000536_pt1 | contig 18515 bp, 25 predicted proteins | sample JunL225m_MetaG_FD_161685 | JGI IMG/M metagenome (GOLD analysis project Ga0194048, IMG submission 161685) | Anoxic zone freshwater microbial communities from boreal shield lake in IISD Experimental Lakes Area, Ontario, Canada - Jun2016-L222-5m | ecosystem: Environmental > Aquatic > Freshwater >...
CTTGTAGCGCGACCGGGTGGCAGATCACCTCCACGCCGTTATAGCCGAGCGCACGGGAAACCTCCGGTGTACAGCCGTCGTGACAGGTCATGGTGCCGAGTTTGCCGATCTCGGTGTCGATGACGGGAAACAGATCTTTGATGTCGCCGCCGAACACTGCTTTGTATTCATCAAAAAGATCGTGCGGACTCGTGCCGAGGCCGATCGAGGCCGGAATGTGCCACTTGTGATAACGCAGCGCCAATTCGCCATCGGGGCCGATGATGAAGGCCGAGTTGAACCAGCGATCAGGGAATTCGGGTACCTGTTCGACGATGCCGCCACCTGCGATGTAAATCTTGTACTCGCGCGCTTTGTCTGACAGCGCCCGAAATTCTGGGCCGTCGAAAGTGATGGCCTTTTTCATGAAACTGTCGATGCCATGCTCACCTTTTCCTGGGGTCGTGACGCCCTGCAGGAAGTACTCCGGAAAGACCACCAGGCGGGTGGGCAATTCCCACGAGTAGCCAACACCAAAGTCGATGAGGTTCAGCGCGCGATCGAGGTTCTTTTTGATTCCCGCGCGGTCCTCGGCGACGTGCACGTGCGGTTGCACGATCAAGGCCGTGTACTTTTCAATCTTCTTGTTCATTCGGGTCTCCGAGACGGTGCGGTTCAAAAATCTGCGCGCTTGATGCCCAAATCATCGAGCATGACGCGCGCGGTAATCGTGCCCATGGCCGAAATGCCACCACCGGGATGGCAGTGCGGACCGGTCATGTACAGCTGACGAATGGGGGATCGGTAATGGGCGTAGCCTGGGAACGGACGAAAGTAGCCCAGTTGCGCCGCGATCCGTTCGCCGCCATTGGTGGTGCCGTCGACGAAGCTCGGATTGGCAGCTTCCAGCGACTCGCGCGTTTCCACATACATTCCGAGGATTGTGTCTGCGTTGATGTTTGGGGCGTATTGCTGCAACTTGGGAATTAAGGTCTCGCGCACATAAGTGGGGCCGAATTCGGCCCAGCTTCGACCATCGGCAAGCCAGTTGGACACAAAGGTGTCCAGGATCAACGTGTGCTGGCCGGGCGGGGCGCGCGTCGGATCGAGTAAGGTCCAACAGGCGGACCACAGGAAGGGGTCGGCTGGTGGCACCCCATTGGCGATATCCGCGTAGAAACGGATCATCTGCTCGGTGGAATCGACGACGCGGTGAAAAAGGCAGGCGCTCATATCCGCGCCGTTGAGAAAACGTGGCGCCTCGCTGAGCGCTAAATGCACTCGGCAGATACTGATTTTGCCAAAGGAATAACCCTCCACCTGACGCACGAACGCAGGGGCCAGATGTTCGCGGCCGACAAATTTGAGAAAGGTTTGCTTTGGCTCCAAGGCAGAGACCACGGCGCGCCGCGCCTTGATCTGGCGTCCATCGGTCAGTCGTAGGCCACGGGCCTGCCCGTCTTCAATCGTGATCGCCTCGATGGCCGTGCCCGTCAGTACCTGCCCGCCGTGCGCCTCCACGTAACGGGCCATGGCGTTGGGCAACTCCTGGCTGCCGCCCTCGGGGATCGCCTGACCATAGACATGGATGGCGGGAATCATGATGTAAAAAGACTGCCCAGCGCCTTCCTGCTCCGGCAGAATTTGTGGTGCGAGTGCCCAGTTGAGCATGACGGCTTTGACGAAATCATTTTCGAAGTGGCGTTCCACCCACGCGCGCGCGGAGAGCGAAAACTCCTGCAAGCGGCGCAAACCCTCATGACTGGTTTCGAGCGCGCGGGCCATGGTGGAAGGCGGCGAGGGCGGGGAGAAGAACGCTTTGAGAAACCCGTCTTTGACCAGGGCGAAGTCGTCGTATACCTGGCGGTAGCGGCTTGCGTCGGCTGCAGAGTACTTGGCGATCGACGCGCAGGTGCGGTCGATAGACTTGTGAATCACAATGCCCGGTCCGCCTGCGCGATCCGGATGGCCGGTGATGTGATCCGTAGGCGCCAAATAGCGCAATCCGTATTGTTCGAGTTCAGGTTGAATCGACTTGAAGTCGGCATTGCACTGGATCCAGACGTGCGATGAGCCGAACAAGTCGTGCTTAAAGCCCGGCAAGGTCACCTCGCGCGTGATCGCGCCACCACCGACCCAGGGGTTGCGTTCGACTACGCAGACCGACAAACCCTCGCGCGCTAATACCGCCGCACAGGCGAGTGCATTGACGCCGCCACCGGCAATCGCGACATCAAACTCCTGCATCGGTCACCTGTGTAGCGTACGTCATTGGGTTTTCGGTGCCGTGTAAGGGAAGCCGGATTATCCAGTGGAAAGGCCATCTCCCAGCGAGATTGTTCCTCATGCCGGTATCAAAGTGGCTAATGCCGATGTTGGTGCCGACCGACCGACAACTCAACGCTGTACGTCCCGACTGGCGTTAGCCAGCAGCGCGTCCACCTCGCTGACCCGGGTGGTACTGAAATCTCCGGGAATGCAGTGTTTCAGTGCCGTCGCGGCGGCGGCAAAATCGACCGTAGCAGCCCTGCCCATCCCCACGCATAAGCCATGCAAGATTCCTGCTGCATACGCATCGCCGGCGCCGATGCGTTCAATCAAGGGGAGGAGTTCGAACGATCGACTAACGGAACTGCCAGTTCGGTCAGCTAGATAGCCACTAAGGGTGTGGTGTTCGGCATGGTGCACCACCCGCACCGTACTGGCGATCTGCTGCACCCGAGGACAGGCGGCGAACATGGCTTCGGCAGCGCGATCGCAGTGCTGCGTGTGGGAGCCGGCGCCAAGTTCGGCGTCAAAGAGCATCGCGGCATCGTTAGGGCCGGCAAATAAGAGTTGCGCTTGTTGGGCAAGTTGGCGCAACGCCGCGCGCGCCTCGGCTCCCCGGCCGGTCCAAAGGGTTGGCCTATAGTTGCAGTCCACAGACAGGGCAATGCCAAGCGCCGCTGCGTGGGAGACGGCCTCGTCTAGGGCTCGCGCGGCTTGCGGACCCAGCGCGGGCGTGATGCCGCTCACGTGCAGCCAATCAGCCCCCGCAAGCAAGGCAGGCCAGTCATACCGGTGCGGTTCGGCAAGCGCAAAGGCGGAGTGCGCGCGATCGTATTCGACGCGGGCAGGGCGCAGTTGCGCGGCCGGTGTCAGGTAGTACAACCCCATGCGACCAGGCAGCAGGCGGATACCGCGGGTGTCTGCGCCGTAGCGGCGCAACTCTCCAAGGCAAGCCTCGCCGACACTGTTGGCCGGCAAGGTGGTAACGATCCGACTGTGGTGTCCGAAAGCGGCGAGGGCAAGGCCCACGTTGGCCTCGGCACCGCCAAAACCTGCTTCCAGCTGGGCAGAGCGCAGTAACGTTTCCTTAGCGGGAGCCGCAAGACGCAAGAGCAATTCGCCAAAGCAGACAATGTTCTTCATGCGGCTGGTTTCTCGGAGCGATTAATCGACTTCCAGTATAGGCGCGGGGCTCAAACTCTGGCGCTGCGAAGTCAGCCCTCAGCGGTTCCCTTATTGCAGCAGTGCGGCGATCGTGACGCCAACGAAGTTGCCAATAATATGGCAGAAAATACCGGTCATTACCGCAGGACTCACCATTGAGTGCCAGCCCTTCCCTGCAACAACCGCTACAGTGGCCGCCGGTCCGACAATCGCGGCGCCGAGGCCCGTGACGGTTTCGGTTAGGTCCAATTTGAGCGGTCGGGCTACGGCGACGGTCACCACGATCCCAATGCCGAGGACCAGGAGCACATAGAAAAATAGGCTGACCGCATTGGCTAAAAACGAGGTGATATTGGTGCCGAGCCCAATCATCGCGAAGAACAGGTACATAAAGATCATGCCCAAATCGAACTCCCCGCGCAGTCGTTGCAACTGGCGTGGAAAGACATTCGCAATAATGACCGTCAGGGTAGTGACATAGAGAATGTGGTACGGGCTCTGATCGTGGCCGACAGGAGCAGAAACCAACCGCTCTACCACCCGGGCGAGAGCGCAGATGGTGAACGTCAGGGCTAGCGCGCCGGTGATGTGCGTCAAGCGAAATTCGGGCGTCGGGCTCGCCCCGGTGGCTGCGGTACCCGGTTCGGTGGCCTCGCTGGTACTGCGGTAAGACAAGTAGCGTTGGACAAAACGCAGGTTAGGTAGTGCCACGAGGGCCATGAGTCCACAGACGCTGGGAATCATGCTGGCGCCAGTTGCCGCTGAGATTTCAGCCGGGGTCATTTGCACAGCATTGCCGACAGCAATCATGCTGATGGTGCCGCCGATAAAAGCCCCCGCATAGAAACCGGCCACCTTAGCCCCCACATGCCAGGGCGCCAGCACGTAGTAACCGACCAGCACGCCAGCCACGATGCCGACGCATGCGGCCGTAAAAGCAATCATGACTCGACCACTTTCAATAAAAATTTTCTTGAGGTCCGCTTTGATCATGAGCAGTGGGATCGCGGCCGCCACGACGTACTGACCGATAAAATCTGCAACCGTTGAGGAGTAGGGCGTGATCGATAAGTTGGATAGGATCAAGCCTGCCGTCAGGATGAACACCACTCCCGGAACGACCCGACCGATGCGATGCCCGTCGATCACGAAGCCAAGCCAAGTCAGCGCGAGAATGATGGCCATCAGACTGAGAATGTCGTCGGGTGCTATATAAGACATAGATCCTCCGCAGGGTGACCACCAGCGGGTGGCTCGTTTACGCCGATCAGTGCGTCGCGCGCGGTAATCCTAGCGCACTTGTCAGCCAGGCGGGTTGTGTGGTTTGTAAAGCGCCGGCTGGTGGCGTGCATGGGCGCAGAAGGGGGCTGCTCTTGCAGCCTGTGCAGTGGTGCAGGTTTTCTCCTGATACAGCGGCGCTTCAAGAAGAAGACGGTGCAGCGCTGTTCCAGCTCACGAGCTGGTAGATCCGCAAGCGTGCGATCGGTCACCGGCCTCGGAGCGAGGCACTGCCCTTGTTCGCGCAGACGCTCAGCAAATGGGGAACAACGGATCTGTCTCGGGTCTGCAGTGGCCTTGACGGCTGCCTGGTTGCAACCGCGGGGACATGTAGCACTGGCAAGCCGAAAAAGAACGAGCGGGGCAGAAATTGGTAAACGCAGAGAGCGCCGTATAGGACTTACAGTATCACCCGTTGGTAACACCGCTGACGCCGCTTGTAACCTTTAAGGCCGGCGCGCAACAGACGCCATCACCTCGGTCACGCGAGAGCGCGCTCGGCACCGCGATGCTGTTGCGGTGCCGAGTGCGACTGCATCGAAACTAGGAATAGCCTAGAGCAAGAAAAACGACTCCTTGAGGACGCAAGCCGTTGGGTCAGTGAAACTACCTGTGCACGGGCCGGTCATTGCGACTTCAAGGTAGCCTCTAACCCCCGCGTAGGCGCCCGTGCCGCCAATGATCGCGTATTGGCTTTTCTCATTGCCCGCGACCGTGACGTCGGGGTAGGTGCCGCTGACCGTGATCGAACCCTGACTGGTTTTTGCAGTGCGATCCGCGTTTAGGTGCGTCGTCCACGTGCATTCAGAAAGCGCGCCGCTGGTCTTTTGGTCGAATTCACCAACCCGGTTATTCGTCGGGTCGCCCAGGCCACGCCGATTGCCGCCCGCTAAGTACGTTGTGGTACACACGCCCGAATCGAAGCCGATTTGCTTAGCGCCGTTATCAAAGCCAGGTATCGTCGGCAGGGCATTCCAGACTGGACTACCGAAACCGGCGGAAGCAAAGGTTTGACCGATGCCAAATCCTTCGTACACGACGATATTGGGCTTGCGCGGCGCATCAGCGGTCGCGCTAAGCGAAAGCACAACAGCCGATATCGCCAGTGCGGAAGTGGCCATTGTTTTAAGTCTAAAAATGCTGTCCATTGGTTCTTAGGGCCTTGTTTTTATGAAATGGTTTTTCGGGAACGATCGCAATTGTGTCTTGTAGGGCTGGCTGTGCGCGCTGCGCTCAAAGAGGCGCGCAGCCTCCGTTGCAACTAATTTTTATGCAGCGCGCGCAGAACTGGCCCCGATCGCCATTGGGCCGCTTACCCGGACGTAAACGTCAGCCTGTACCAATTTCTACAGGGTCTGGGCCTAGATCCCGCGACAAGTAAACATAATCCTTTGATTTATGAAAAATAGTTGCATGTCGCTGGTCTTTGTGTAATTGAAATACTTCGGGTTTTCTCGCGTTGCGCGCATGGCGAGTCGGATCGCCCGAATCGCCATGGCTACAGGCGACACGGCGCTGCATTGGTCACCAGCCAGTGAGGGTCCTACCGGTCGACCCAGATAAATTGGCCGCCACAGGCTTGGCGCACTCTGGCTTGCGGCGTGGGTTTGCGCGGCCCAAGACGCTGCGCTCCTGCATCCGTCAGGACCCGCAGTCGCAGGGCGCGCGGACGAGTGGGTGCTCCGCACGCCTATGGCAGCACCCGCCATGCAGGCCGCCTCTAGTAGCCTATAAAGCAGAAAAGCACTTTAAATCCAGCATAGGCGCCTAGATCAAGTCGGACCGTACAACGCGGGCCTGCAGTGGACCGAAATCCGCTGGCTCGAAGCGGCCCGGTCCACTGGTTTGCAGTGGGGCCTAGTCTTGCCGGCGGCCCAAGCGACTTAACAACCAAGCCGCTATGCCCGAGACGAGCCATAGCGGTGCGACCTGATAGAGGGTGTCGGATACCGAGTGGCTTGCATGATCAATGCGCAGGAAGGCAGCCACGCAGGAGGTAAGCAACACGGCGTATGCGACAAGGCGAGCAGGGCCGTTACGGAAGACACTCATAGGACTCCGGGGGAGCAGATCGTTTAGCGCTTTATTTTACCTGCGCCGCCAGCCGGCGGTGTACCCGTCGAAAGAACGTTGCGCAATACCGAACGCCTTGATCATGACCTCGCTAGCCCCCAGTGCCGATAGCCCGTTGGGCACTGCTGCGGCGAACCGGCACGCGTGCCGGACGGCGAAGCACGTACTGTTTGGGGGCCGAAGGCTATCGATTGATGGCGCAGGACGGTCTGTTGCTGGATGAAGCGGAGCCGTTCGATGTGTTGAGGGGGCGCGGCGGCGCCATCGAGGTCGAAGCGGACTAACTTCGCGTGCGTTACCCCGACGGGCTGTACGAACGCATATTGCACAACGCGCGCGAGCTCGACGTTGCACTGCGGTGAGCAAGGGCATTTTGCAGCGTCATCGCCCTACTTGTGGAGCAAGCGGTAGGGACGGCGTCGATACGTGAGCCTATCGGGCGTTTGGGCGCGAAAAGTCGGCCACCTCAACTGCTCGACGCAGCACCACGTAACAATCTGCTCGACCGAAAATCGCTTCTTCTGCACGACAATCCACCTGCCCCTTCCACGGCCGCAGTTTGCCGAAAACTCACATTAGCAATGGCCTGATTTCCTCATAGCGGCGCAGTCGAAATGGGGGCGGCTCCAGGGCGCGACAACTAGTCTGACGCGGGGGGTCCTGACGGAACGGACGCAGCATCTGTATGCACTGGTGGAATCAGTCGCGAAGGATGTCCCCGATGTCATCGTACTGCACGGACGGTTGAGTCCGCGTGAACGTCAGCGGCGTCTCGAAGCGCTGCAGGCCATGTCTGGGACCGCGCCGCGCGTGGTGGTGTCGACCGGCAAGCTGGTCGGGGAAGGGTTTGATCATGCGCCGCTCGACACGCTGTTCCTGGCGATGCCGGTGTCGTGGAAAGGAACATTGCAGCAATACGCCGGTCGCCTCAGCCGAGCGCACGCTTCGAAGACCCGCGTGGTAATCCATGACTATCTGGACGCGGATATTCCCGTGCTGGCGCGGATGTGGAAGCGCCGCTCGCTCGGATACCGGGCGATTGGGTTCGTTCTCAAGGAAGAAGGGGCTGGCAGTGGCCTCCTGCTGTAGGCGATTCCTCGTTGCTGCGCCGCGATAGGGGCTCGCAAACCAGAGGCTTGAAAAGTGTCAGAAAACAAAGTATATTTCTGACGCAAATGAGATGGATATGCCGCGACTGACCGCCCGAATCCTCGAACAGATGACGGCGCTGCCCGAGGGCGCTGCGGTGTCCGCGCGCGCGTTGTTGCATCTGGGCACGCGCGCGGCCGTGGATCAGTCCTTGTCCCGGCTCGTGCGGCGCGGGAAGCTACTGCGTGCCGGCCGCGGCCTCTACGTGCGTCCGGTGGCGACCCGATTCGGGACGCGACCGCCGTCCGTGCAGCACGTGGTCGATGCACTGGCGGGATCGCGGGGCGAGGTCATCGTCGCGCACGGTGCCGCGGCGGCCAATGCGCTCGGCCTTACGACACAGGTCCCTGTCAGAGCGGTGTACCTGACCTCTGGCCGCAGCCGCGACCTGCAGGTGGGGGCACAGACTGTCGAGCTCCGCCATGCGCCCGCGTGGCAGTTGTCGATGCCCGGGACAGCGGCAGGCGACGCGATTCGGGCGTTGAGCTGGCTCGGCGAAGCGCATGCCGGCGAGGCGCTACGGACGCTTCGGCAGCGGTTGCCGACGAGTACGCTTACAGAAATTGTTGGCGCGCGGGCGCGGCTACCCACCTGGTTGGCGGAACAGGTAAGTCAGGTGATCGTCAATGCCTGAGTCCTTCCTAGCTCTATCCGCGACGGATCGCCGCGATGCGCTCGGCGTGGCCGGGGAAGCCTCCGGCCGCCCGCCGCACCTGCTTGAGAAGGATGTCTGGGTCGTCTGGGCATTGGAGACGCTGTTCGCCTCGAACTACGCCGAGCATCTGGTATTCAAGGGTGGTACCTCGCTCTCCAAGGCGTATGCCGCGATCCGACGCTTCTCCGAGGACGTTGATCTGACCTACGACATTCGTGCGCTGGCGCCGGATCTCGTATCGGGGGAGGTCGAAGCGCTACCGCCGAACCGGAGTCAGGAAAAGAAGTGGTCCAGGGAGATCCGCGATCGTCTGGCGCGCTGGGTCGAGTTCGATGCACTGCCGTACGTCCAGTCCGCACTCATCAGCTCCAAGCTGGACGCGGTCGCTCGCGCCGAAGGCGACAAGCTCTGGATCGAGTATGCGTCGCTGACGGCTGGCACTGGGTACGTACGCCCGGCGGTGCTGCTCGAGTTCGGCGCCCGATCCACGGGCGAACCGTGGGTGGCCAAGCCCATCGTCTGCGACGCAGCGACCCATCTGCCGGATTTCGAATTCCCGACAACAACGGTGCGAGTCATGCGCGCCGAACGCACCTTCTGGGAGAAGGCGACCGCGATCCATGTCTACTGCAAGCAAGGCCGATTCCGTGGCGCGGAGCGGTTCGCTCGTCATTGGCATGACATCACTAGGCTTGGCGAGAGCGGCATCGCTACGCTTGCCATTGCCGATGGCGAAGTCGCGCGGGCCGTAGCCCGACACAAGTCGATCTTCTTCGCGGAACGCGATTCACGGGGTCCGATCGACTACCACGAAGCTGTCAGCGGCGCGCTGCAGCTGGTGCCGGATGGCGAAGCGCGTGCTGTGCTTGCCGAAGACTACCGATTGATGGCGCAGGACGGTCTGTTGCTGGATGAAGCGGAGCCGTTCGATGTGTTGATGGAACACTGCGGGTCCATCGAGGTCGAAGCGAATCGAGCGCTATCGTCGCAACGCCCAATGAAATGAAGTTCGGAAGCGTCATCAGGGAATACTTCCACAGTCTCCCCGGTCCGGGCGCGACCGGCCGCTTCTGATCACTGCCGATGGGGCGTGGATGCGTGTGATGCCGGCCCGTTGGACTTGATACGGTAGGCCTATCGACCCCTGGTGGTTCGATCAGGATCAGTTATCGGCCGCAAACCAAGCGTCTTGATATATCATGATCCATCATGATATCGTACGGAAAACGTGCTGGAGCGCATCCTATGGCTGATGTCCGCGAGAAATTCGCCACGCAAGTGGACCCCGACGTATTGGCAGACATCCGCAAGCTGGCCCAGCAGGAAGGGCGGCAGTTGCAAACGCTCGTCGAGGAGGCGTTGGCAGATCTGCTAGAGAAGCGCAGGAACTTGCGCCCGCGGCCGAACGTAATGGCTGCTTACCAAGCTAGTCATGAGCGGTATGGGTCGCTCTACAAGAAGCTGGCGAAGTGACCGACTACCTGACTGGTACGGAAGTGCTGGCGATTCATGCGGATCAGATCGAGAGGTACGGAGGAGCGAGCGGCCTGCGAGATCCCGGACAGCTCGAGGCGGCCCTGTTCCGCCCGCAGACGGGCTACTACGCCGATTTGATCGAGGAAGCGGCCGCACTTTGGGAGAGCCTCTCGCAGAACCACCCGTTCGTGGATGGCAACAAGCGCGTCGGCTTCGCCGCGACTTACACCTTTCTCGCTATCAACGGCTGGCAAGTGTTGTCTGATCCGGACGCGACCTATCGTTTCATGATCGACCTTTACGAGCGACAGAGCTTCAATTTCGAGGCCCTCGTTGCCTGGTTGCGCCTGAACACGCAGCGCGCTGCATAGCTCTTTTGACGTACACAGGCCCCGTCTCGAAACGGCTCCGCATATTCAGCATTCGCGACGCGTTCCGCGCTGCAACATACCCAACTCGCGAAACGGTTCAGTTATCGCGCATATCGACTCGGGGAAGCTCTGCCGACCGTGGACCGCCGGCGAGCTGAGGGAGCGTGCCCAGATCGGCAGTCGCAAGCGGGGCGGAGGCGGCTCGAACCCGACCCGCGCCGATTCTGACGCTCCAGCTAAATGTACGGCTTAATACCGTACAGAGACGAAGTTGGAGCCGAGCTATGACCGCCACCGCACGCCTTGATCTTCGCCTGTCGGCGCGAGACCGGGAGCGGCTTGACCGCGCGGCCGCCCTGGCCGGTCTGCCGCTCGCCACCTTCGTACGCACCGCGGTACTGCGGGAGGCCAATCGTACGGTGGCCGCGGAGTCGGCAGTGACGCTCTCGCCGGAAGAATCGCGACGCTTCCTAGCGGCACTCGCGAAGCCCTTCGCACCGAACGTCGCGCTACGACGCGCGCTAGAGAAAGGCGACGCACTGGGCGTCTGACGTGGCGCTCTCGGTCGAAGAACTCGACACCCGGCGCCACGACCGCGTCGGTTTCGATTGCGGGGTGGAAGTACTCAACCGGTATCTGAGGAACCTTGCAGCACAGCATCGCGCCAAGGGCATCGCGACCACGTTCGTGTTGGTCGATCCTGCGCAACCCGATCGGATTCTCGGCCACTACACGTTGAGTGCGGCGACTGTCTCGTTCGATACGCTCACGCAAGCCGATCGTAAAGGATTGCCGGCCTATCCTATCCCGGCGGTGCGCATCGGACGCCTAGCAGGCAATGCTTCTGCGCGCCGGCAAGGGATCGGCGAGTTGCTTCTGCAGAATGCCATCAAGCGAATCCTGCAGGCCCGGGGCACCCTTGGCGTTTTCGCTGTCGTTGTCGAGGCCAAGGATGCCGTCGCGGAGGCGTTCTATCGAAAATACGGCTTTCGTCTGTGCGATGCAGATACCCGACAATTCTATCTGCCACTTGGCGCAGGTTAAATCTCGGCATTACTGCCGACATGGTGAAATTGCCTCCGTACACCGGATGCGCATCGGCCCGGTACGGCAGTTATCGAACGGGCACAGCGCAATGGCGGGGACCGAATCGGCAGCGGCCTGAAACTGCATCGAGGCGTCTTTAGATTCTTGGCGCAACTGCTGCGTGCTCGCGGCTGCGAACCTCGCGCGCAGTGATTCGTGTCTGCAAGAGGCCCTTGCGGGAGAAGACGACGACGGCTTCATCCATGGTCGAAATGAACTCTGGCGGCCATCGCGTCAGGGCCCAGGCAAGTCAGCGGCCCGAACTACACGCAACATTTCGCGGAACACGTCGTCGTAGGGTGGCAGCTGGCTCATCTGGTGCGCCAGGCGGTTGGTCCAGAGACGACGCAGACGGTCTTCCTTGGCGGCAATAGCCTGCTCCATGCCGGCCACGGTACGTTGTCGCAATGCCAGCTTGGCATCGAGTTGCGTGCGAAGCTCTGCAATGCGTAGGTCGGTCGCGCTAAACAGATACCAGAGGTCATAAAGGTCGCGCGGCTCGTTGCGTGCTCGATCGCTCAAGGCCAGCAGCTTTTCAACTACGATCTCCTCGATGGCGTAGACCTTCACGGTGGGTCCTTCGGGTAGGTCGTCAAAGCTGTCGTAGGTGCGCTGAATCTGGCGATCTTGCAGCGGGAAGCACAGGACTTCGTTGATCGTGATATCAACCTTCACGTCGTTCGCGGCAGGCAGTGGCCCCTGGTAGCGCAGGTAGAAGGTGTGGCTGTTCTGGTGGCCGTGGCGGTCTTCGCGATCGAACGCGATCCGCAGGCCCGAGTCGGCTTCGACGGCGGCGAAGATTTCGTTCAACCCTGCCAGAATCTCTTCAAGTGTGGTCGGCCGGGTCAATGTGAAATCCAGGTCTTCCGAAAACCGATAGTCCTCGAACCAGCAACGTCGCAGGGCCGTACCACCCTTGAAGGCCAGAACCTCGCGTAACGGATGGCTAGCCAAGCCGGTCAGGAACCAGGCCAACACGTAATCGCGTTCGATGACGGACTCGGGGATGCGCCGCCCGCCAGCGGTCACCAGCGTGTTCGAGATCATGGAAATGTTGCGTTGAGGAATCATCAGCCAAGCCTCACGGCGTCCAGTTCTTCGGGAGTCACGTTGAGCTGGAGCCGCCAACGTGAGAGGAATGCGCCCTCGACGGGGAGCAGTGGATCGAGGCGCTGGTAGGTTGCCGTCAGCATGTCGCGCAATGGTTCCAGCGCCGATGCATCGGCCAGGCCATAGTGTTCCAGCAGGTAGCCGAGACGACGCACGACGGCACCGACGCCGAGGCGTCGTGCGTAGTCCACCAGCCGTTCGACTTTCAGCACAGAGCGTTTCATCCACAAGCCCTTGGCGACTTCGGTAACGCCACCGGCAAATGCCGGGTGCCGCAGCCCGTCGATGATCGTGCGCTCCATATCGCTGATCATCACGAAGCGCTCCTTGTCGATCCAGTGCTTCATGACACCGAATTCTTGTTCGGCGGTGCTGAGTACAAACCGAAAGTCATAGCCACCCACCGTCTGCGGACGTACGCGCCGCGTGCATGACACATAGACGGTGAAGTTCGGCTGCGTCACCATGCGGTGTAGTTCAAGCGCTGTGCCGTGCGACAGGAAGTAGGGCGCGGCACCGGCGAGTTCACGCGCGATTAGGTACGGGCTGTCGATGTGCTCAGTGGCCCGGCCGAGTTCGAAGGGTACAAGGTTGTACAGGCCTGGTTTCAGTCGCGTCACCAAGCCTCGCTGCTGAGCCTTGTGCACGAGATTGCGGGCCGCCGCAGCCGACAGGCCTGTGATTGAGCCCACATCCGCCAAGGTGAACGTAGACCGGCGCCGTTCATTCAGGTCGGTGATGAGCTGCGCTGCCCGTGGGCCTAGCGTCTTCATTTGCAAGTGATATTTTGCGCTCAATTTGCGCCCTTTAAAGAAACATACTGTGCGATAAATATAACATCAACGATACTCAGCGGCAAGTTCGCGTCCTTAATGGAGACGTATTGAGCGTAAAATGTAACAATGAAAGGTCTAAAGGCGAAAGTCGCCATAGGCTGCACCAAAAGAGGGGGTGCTTGATGACCGTCAGTGTCCACAATCCAGATCGCCTTCATGTCCAGTTCAAGCGAGAGGCGTTTGTTGACTCGGCCTTGCCATCTATAGCACTAAGTGCTACGGATGCGTTAGGAGGGGGTGCGGCTGGCGATCTACAAGACCCGATGGTTCGACCGTTGGGCCAGGAAGCAAAACTTGAGCACGCGTAGCCTGTGTGAAGCAGTGCGCGAGATGGAGGCTGGATTGTATGAAGCAGACCTAGGTGGCGGGCTACTGAAGAAGCGGATTGCCCGCCCGGGTCAAGGCAAGAGCCGACCTCGGAGTCAGGTATGGCGCAGATTCATCCCGCCCTGGGTGCATCGGCCCGAATGACCTGGAGAGTCGTGTCTTTCCCGCTGATTGCCGGCCTGCTCCTGCTGAAGCCGGTCGTGGACGCCGTCTGCGCCTGCGTGCTGGTCTTCGGTCTGGTGGCGGCCGTCGGCTTCGCGCTTTCCGCCGGAGGCGCGTGCTTTCCGTTCCTGCAGATCGCTGGCAGGTCGCTGGGGAGCGGACTGTTCGCTGCCCCGTACCAGCGCGCGCTGATGGTGCTCGTCAGCGACTAGCAGAGCGCCGACCCCGGCAACCCGAACAGACTTCGCGTCGCCGCGCCCATTGGTCAATCAGCATGGCGCTCTGGCAGTGGAGGCATCGGAACAACTCGGTGTTCTCTGAACTGGCCGCGCCCCGCGCCAGCAGCGCGGCCTGGTCGAATTCCATGTCCGAGGATGGCTCCCACTCGCGGAAGATTTCGTAGGCGGTGCACAGCCGCTCGCCGTTCTCCAGCCCCGGTATCGCGGACGATGATCGCGACGTGCTGGAAGGCCCGGTCGTTGCTCTGCAGGTCGACCGGGAGCGGCCGTCCCCGCCCCGGTGCGAGGAACTGCAGGAGTTCGATGGCCTCCTGGCCGAGACTCAGACGCACCACCCGCACGCGCGCGCCGAATACGCCGAGGAAGTGCTCGTAATCGGCACCCGCCGCCTCCTGCTCGGCGACCACCTTGAACCCGAGCACCTGCGTATAGAACTCGACCGAGCGATCGACGTCGGTGACCGGAATCGCGATGGATTCGACGGCAGTCACGGCGTGGGGTGTCGCGCTCGCGGCGCCCGCCAGCATCCAGCCGAGAAAAACGAACATTAATGTCAGATGTTTCACGACCTTCCTTCCATTGCTGTGAGCGACGCGCCGGGGTCGTCGGGTCGGCGCGAGCGCCGCGATACTGCGAGCGTGCTCGCAACCCGCAGACTCCACGCAAAGATCGTCAGCGACGGGTTCACGCGACTGGAACGCGGCAGTACGCTGCCGTCGACCACATAGAGCCCCTCAAGCCCGTGCACGCGGCCGTCGGTATTCACCACCGATACGGCGGGATCGATGCCGGTTGGGAGCGTCCCGCACACGTGCGCCGTTCCCTGCAGGCCGATCCGCCGGCCGAAGCTGATCAGGCCCGCGCCGAGCAACGCGCGCCGAAAACCCCAGACGAAGGCGCGGTGCTCGCGCGCGGCCGCCGCCGCGCCGCCGGCACCCGTGCCGATCACGATCGCATCGTAGTGGCCGGTCGTGCTCATGCGCTCACTCCCGAACGACCTTCCGGTCGACGGATCGGTGGGCGTTCCGGTTCCGGTAACAGTGACGGTAAAAAGTGCGGAGGCAATATCCAGTACCTTGTAAAACAAAAGCTTAGAAGGCTCGTTGATGATCGAGTGGGAGTAGGGGTCTTTCGAGGACTATCGGTATCTATCGGGATCGATCGGCAGAGTCGGCCGAAGTTTCCGTTTGGGAATGTGGCCAGATTGGGTTGAGAGCTCGCGGTGGTGCGATGTTTCTAGAAAACTTGGTGAAAGCCGCAAACGACCTGTTCGCCACGTTCTGGCTGATCGTGATCGTTGCCTTGCCCTTCATCTTGCTGATCGGGTGGCTGTTGGGTTGAGGCTGGCGCAGCCCAATGGGCTACGCCGCCGGATCAGGCCCACGGGTCAACGACGACAAGACCGGGGAAGTTGAAATGCGCCACATTGCGCGTCGCAACCGCGTAGCCGAATTCGAGCGCAATGGCCGCGATCATGAGATCTACCGACGGCCGGTTGCCGCCCGCTAGTTGGCCAGCGCGAATGGCAGCCCCTTCGTTGAAGGGAAGCACATGGCCCGCGTAGGCCATGCGAAGCGCATTAAACCAAGTGCGCAGGGCAGGCCCTTGCGGTGAGTTCTTCGTCTGCTCCATCAGCGTGCCGCGTTCGATCTCCATGATCGTCAACGTGGTGAGATAGAAGGCGCTCGCCGATTGAATCTGCGACCAGGCGCGGACCTTGGGGTCCTGGTTGTGCGGCTTCTTGCGCAGCTCCGAAATGACATTGGTGTCGAGGACGATCATGCGGACTCAAAGCTCGACATCACGGAATTCGACATCCATGCGCGGAATCTCTAAGACGTCATCGGGAAGTTCGGGAAGTTGCTGCATCAGCGCGAACAGCGAAGGCGCCTTGCCTTGCAAATGGTGGTACTCGTCAATGTTGAGCAGCACGAAGGAGGGAAGGCCGCGGTCGGTGATCAGAACCGGACCTGTGAGCGCAGCAGCCTTGGCTGCTGCAACGTCTCGGGTGAAGTCTCGGCTGGAGAAGATTCTGGTGCTCATGATGAGCCTCCGTGGGGGAGTGGGCTTTCAATGTTTGTATGTTAAAACATTGTCGTTTGAGCCGCAAATGGCTCGGGCCACACCATCGTCATGACCACGATGAGGTGATCTTTGCGCTGCGCTGCTGGCGTGGTGACACGACGGTAAAAATAGTGCGAAATAAACCAGCCATGACAAGGACTTAAGGCATTTGATGGCACCACATTTCGCAGCTAATTTCATATGACCGGCAGCGCCGGAAACCGCCGTCTGGGTGCTCGTGCGTTATTCGCCATTCGCGAATAGCGAATATACGGAAATATAGAGCAATTACCTTCATGTAACGGCCCAAATCCAACCCCCAAATGGTCCTGCGACAGCAGGACCTGGTCGTTCTCCTGCGCTTGTCGTTGGGGCAGGGCGCCGCCCCAACCTATGCTGCTCTCGGGGCCGAACTTGGGTTTACTGGCCCCACTAACTTCTAATCTGCGTACTATTTATCGCTAGTGATGGTCTTTTTATAACGGATGATATCGGTTATTCTGGAAACTCATGGACACCGGTTTCGAAGAGAAGATTCGTGCAAAGCAGTGCTACCTCGGTGGATAAGTCGAGCCCCGCCGATCCGCTGCAAGCGCGCGTCGACGCCGCGGCGTTCGCCTTGCTGCGCGAGGGCCGCAATCCGACCGTGTCGCAGGTACGCGCCCGCATGGGCGGCGGCAGCCCCAACGTCGTCGCGCCGGCATTGCAGCGCTGGCGACTCACGTTCGCCGGCCAGCTCGATGAAAACGCGGGCTCGGCGCTCGAGGTGCTCCCACCCGGCGTGCTCGAACTTGTCCAGGCGCTCTGGTCCCGGGCCCTGTTCGAAGCCCATCGCGTACGCGCCGACGCGCGTTCCGCCAGCGACGCGCTCGAGCAGCTGAACGAGGCCATCCACGCGTTGCACGCGCGAACGGTTCGCCTCGAGCAACGCGAGGCCGCGCTCGATGCCGAGCTTCGCGCTCTCGACCAGCAGCGCCGCGGGCTCGCGGACGACGACAGTAGGGCCGCGATACCGCGCGCGCGCCCGAAACAGCCACGCGCCGTGCGCCAGACGACGAAAGCGCGTCCGAAGGCGAAGCCTGTCGCATCCGTCTCGCCGACGAAACGGCGTCCGCAAGCGGCTCGGGCAGCCCAAAAACCCAGAGCACGCCCCCGTCGTGCCGCAGCGCGGCGCTGAAACCGCCCGTTTTGGCGCCGACAGAACACCTGGCCACTCTATCTAAGGAGCTGCAATGGAACCGGTCAGCGAAAGCCTTCGCCTCCTGAAAAGGCAAGCCGAGATCGAGCGCCGCGAGGTCTGCCGCATGACCCTGCTGGAGGAGCGCGAGTTGTTTGCAATCCGCGCACGCCTGGCGAACTTCCCCGCCGCCGTTCGCGCCATCGCTGAACTCAGCGGCGCGAAGCACCAGTGCGTTGATCAGATCCGCGTAGAAGACGTCGAGCGCTGGGACGCCCGTGGCTAAATCCCGCCGCCCACCCCGCTGTCTCGTGATCGCAGGCCCGAACGGCGCCGGCAAGACCACCTTTGCCCGCGAATACCTCGCCCGCGATGCGCGCGTCATCCACTTCATCAATGCCGACCTGATCGCCGCGGGTCTCTCGCCACTCGCGCCCGAACGCGCCGCGTTGAGCGCCGCCCGGCTCATGCTCGCCGAAATCGAGCGGCTCACCGCCGCGAGGAAAGACTTCGCGTTCGAAAGTACCCTCAGCGGCCGCACCTACGTCAGTCGCCTCGAGCTCCTGAAGGCCGCCGGCTACTACCTCGAGATCGTCTACCTGCGCGTCGCTTCCCCCCGCCTCGTGCTCAAGCGCATCGACGCGCGTGTCCGCCAAGGTGGCCACGACGTCCCCAAAGCCGACGTCCTGCGTCGGTTCAAGCGCAGCCAGCGGAACTTCGAAACCGTCTATCGCCCACTGGCGGATGCCTGGGCGGTGTACGAGAACTCAGGTCCGAAGCCGATACTCATTGAACAGGGGCCCTGAGCCATGCCGAAGACATCCAAAGCCCCGCGGAATACTCAATTTGCCAAAGATGTAGGCAAGGCGCTCGTGCGCGCCGCCGCCACAGCCCGGCTGACCGCGCGCCGCTATGGCACGCCTATCTACATTTGGGAAAATGGCAAGGTTGTCGCCAAGCGGCCTTGAGCGGCGTTTCTACGTTCAAGCGGCGACCGATATACCGCGAACTGCGTCTGCGCATCTGAAGCGCGCCCGCGAAAGTATCGCGGTAGGGACGTGCATTGCTGCGCGCCCCCCGCACAGATCCCGGCGGGCGCGA
>Ga0194048_10000537_pt1 | contig 18500 bp, 12 predicted proteins | sample JunL225m_MetaG_FD_161685 | JGI IMG/M metagenome (GOLD analysis project Ga0194048, IMG submission 161685) | Anoxic zone freshwater microbial communities from boreal shield lake in IISD Experimental Lakes Area, Ontario, Canada - Jun2016-L222-5m | ecosystem: Environmental > Aquatic > Freshwater >...
CTCAGGTGGTGAGGGCGGCGGATCTGGTGGTGGTGGCGGCGGATCTGGTGGTGGTGGCGGTGCTGGCGAAGGCGGTGCAACTTATTCTGGACCAGGCGGCAGCTACGGTGGTGGTGGTGCAGGTGATAACTTAGGCGATGGTGGCGCCAGTGGTGGATTAGGTGCAGTCAGAATCATTTGGCCAGCAGTAAAACGTGCTGACAATGCTACTATTAGATCATTTGGCGCAACTACCGCAACAACACTGTTGGCTACTGATCAATCAGGCACATTCTTAGAAAGCATTATTACTGTTCCAACAGCAAATGTTGCTAATCTTAATCCCAACGCTACGTGGTCAGTGAAGTTCTGGGATCCTGAGGTAATACCTCAAACCAGTGTTGCAACAAATACAAGCACTGGTATTCCTCGTGAAAATCTATTCTATGCAGGATTGGCACCTAGCAAATATGGATTGCTCTTTCCAGGAAAGAATGTATATAATGATCCATCAAATATTATATCACTGGGAAACTTCTCTGCATATAGTAGATTTAGAAGCAATCAAACACAATTGTTCTTTGCCCCAACTTCATATAATATGTCTCAGTTTGATTCGTCAACGTGGGCAGTGAAAACTAATTTAAATAAAGTAGCAGTTGGGCAGGCAAATTCAAAACTACCCAACATTTATACATATAGCACAGTATCAAGCACATCAACAAGTGGATCAAATACTTTACTAACATTTAATAATCCAAGTTCTGGTATTACAGGAATATCACTGAGCAGTACATATTATGGATCATTTAATGGTTCATCTGCAGAGTTGTTATTTCAAGATTCTCCAAGATTGGTATTAGCTGGTGGTGCATGGACTATTGAATATTGGTTCTTAACAAATGGCGATTATAGCTCATATAGAACTATGTTTGCTAAGAGAGTTGGTGTTAGCGCCAGTTGCAGTTATGAAGGTTATCTAAGATTAACTACTGGCGTTATGAGTTTCTACAACGGTACCAATTACGAATCTACAGTAACTCCATCTGCAAATATTTGGCATCACGCAGCATATGTATATGATGGTACTAATATTAACATCTATCTAGATGGTGTGAATATATATCAAACACCAGTGACTATAACTGATTACTCAGCGTCATTAAGTATTGGTGGTGTAACCAATTTCACTGAACAATTTTCAGGTTCTATATCAAACTTCCGTATTGTTAAGGGCATAGCAGTATATACTGGTAACTTTACACCAGTTGGTCCATTAAGCACCGTACAACCTTCTCGTATTAATGTTAGAGCAATAAGCGGATCTGAAACTACACTATTAACATTACAAAATAGTTCTCCAACGATTGATAACTCTGTATCAAATGGTCCAATTCAGCCTACTTATATGTCATCCACTGTGAATTATGCTGGATTTAACGGTCTTAATCAGAATTTATCACTTGCTTATACTCCAATACAAACCACAGCAGCAGCACCTTTTACCATAGAATGTTGGGTATATAATAGTGCGTTTGCTTCTGGTATCGTTGCCACTAGCGCATATGGTGGCAGTGGTACTATTCCATACTGTATTGGATTCACTAACCAGGGTGATCCATCAATTCCTGGACCCTATCCATACTTCTCATCTTATAATGGTAGTAGTTGGAACATTTTCCTTTATAGTCCTACTGCTTGCGTATTAAACACCTGGTATCACTTTGCTGTATCATATGACGGTACCACACTAAGATTATTCATAAACGGTTCTCAGGTTAATTCACTGACTACCGGTGCACCAGCACAGACAACATTAAATGTCGGCGGCGGGTATTACATTGGTAGAAGATGGGATCTTGCAGGAAATAACTATTTCAATGGGTATATAAGTAATTTTCGTTTTGTTAAGGGTGTAGGTGTATACACTGGTAACTTTACGCCACAGGGTCCACTAAGTAGAATTCAGGCTTCTAGAACAAATGTTGCTGCATTGACTGGCAGTGAAACTGTTATACTAACTCTACAGAATGACGCAACAATTATTGACAATAGTGTTCTTGGCACAGTTATAACCAATACCAATAACATATTAACTGCTAATTCAGGTCAAATAGTTTATAATAACAGTTCAGCAGTAACAAGTGTTGCCAGCGTATCATCTGGCACAATACCCACTGTTGGTGAATATGTATTAGTAACTGATATAGCAAGTAACAATCAATCATTAGCTCCAGTAAATGCTGTTACTACTGGTGCTAATTTCTCATATACCGTATCAGTTCCAACAACAAGTGTAGCTAATATATCACTGACTAATACCTTAACTTCACAGTTGTGGGATCTTGAAGTTTATCCTCAAACAAATGTTTCTACTATTGTATCTCCAACTAATCCTCGTGAGAATTTATATTATGCTCGCTTAACACCTAGCATATATGGAACTTTCTTCCCCAATAAAAACTCATACAATGATCCATCAAATGTCATTTCACTGAGTAAGATTGATAATACTATTCTGCAGAGCACAGTTAGCACTACTCAATCACCTGTCAATCCTCGTGAAAATCTATATTATGCTAACTTAGTAAGAGGCAAATACGGTAGTTATTTCCCAAGTAAAGTATCACCTGGTGCATTACCCGCAAATGTTAATGCTGACCGTCTATCAAATTTTGACAGCAATTATTGGAAAAAACCTGACAATCAAAATGTTGTTGCTGTTGGGCAAGCGAGTGCAAAAAATATTAATGCGCTGTCGTTAAATGCTCTAGTAACAGCAACTAGTGGTGGTGGTAATACTGTATTAACATATACTCCAACTTATTATGGTACGTTCAGTGGCAGTGCTACAGGAAGTCCTATAATATATGCATGGTATTATCTAAGTCAGATTAATAGCTATCTTACTGATTTTACAATTGAATGTTGGGCGTATGCTACTACAACAACAAACGCAACTGATTATCTTTTTACGACAGGTAATCAATTTGGTTTAACTATATACCACAGTGGCACAACTTGGTATGCAACAGCAGGTGATAGTGTCTCGAATTATGTTACATTATCAGGAACAGCATCATTAAATTCTTGGCATCATTTTGCAGTCACAAGAAGTGTAGGTGTATATACATTCTGGATTGACGGTGTCGCAGTAGGAACTACGACTAATACAAACAATAATTTGCCATATGTTGGTAATTTTTATATCGGTGGTTTAGGATCAAGTAACACTACTTTCACAGGATATATTAGCAATTTAAGATTTGCATTTACCGCAATATATACTGGAACATTTGTCCCAATTGGCCCATTAAGCACAATACAATCTGCCAGAACAAATGTTAAAGCATTAACTGGTAACGAAACCGTATTATTGACATTGCAAAGTTCTGCATTGGTTGATAATTCTAACTATTTTGGTCCAATACCGTATATGTCATCCACTACATATCTTGCTGTTGGGTATCCGTATTCGCTTTCATTCCCAACATTCACTCCTGCGCCTCAAGGTCCATTAAGTCCATTTACAATTGAATATTGGGTAATGGATAATTATGGCACCCAAGGGCCAGTTGCATATAATACCTATGCAATAAGCACTGACACAATACCATATTCAACAGGTCTCAACGATGGAACCAGTAATGGCAAAACTTATGGAACATATCCCTATTTTGGAAGTTACAATGGTACAACTTGGAGTACTATTAGTAGTCCAACACCAATTGTATCTAATAGATGGTATCATATAGCTGTATCATTTGATGGATCAGTAGCGAGATTGTTTGTAAATGGAAACAATGTTGCAAGTTCAAATACACTACGTTTAACTACAAATCCTACAAATACTGGATTTAATATATATCCAACTTCACAGCTTGGCAGCGTGTCAAATTTTAGATTTGTGCAGAGTAGAGCACTTTACACTAATAATTTCACACCTAGTGGACCATTAACTGCTGTGCCAGGTACTGTATTATTAACATTGCAGGACGCTGTTACAGTTGATAATTCTATTAACGCATACCCTGTTGTTAACACTGGGGTAATAATGACTACTTCATCTGGGTGGCCAATAGTAAATGGAAATCCAGTAATATCTGGTACTGCACTTACAACACCAACTCCAGCAATCAATGATTATTTGCTGGTCACTGATACAAACAATAATCAAGCATTGGCACAGATAACTGCCAAAACTGCAACAACAATCACAGTTCCATCAACTAGTCTTGCTAACTTAAACACCAGCAGCAATTTAATTTACCAGCTATGGGATCCTGAAGTATTCGCTCAGACTAATGTCAGAACAACAACCAGCACTGGTGTTGCTCGTGAGAATCTATACTATGCTACACTGGCAAAAGGTCGTTACGGTAGATCTTTCCCATCAAACACTCCAGCTGGTATTCCAGGCAGTGATTATAAATTTGATGTGAACAGCTTTAGACAGTTAGTGGTAATTAAAAATCCCACTCCTAAAGATGATTTAAGTTACGATCCATATACATTATCAAACTTTGATACAAAGTATTGGACATATCCCAGTAACACTAATAGGGTTGCTGTTGGTACTGCTAATCCAAAACTTGTGAACTATTCAACTGCAAGCAGTCAATTGATAAGTGGCTCAAATGCTGTATTAACATTTAATAATCCTGCTGCCAGCATCAATTATATGACCAGTGGTAGCACATATTATGGTACATTTAATGGCGGTAACTTTCTTCAGTCTGGCATAGCGGGTAGTTATAATTTCCTACACAATGGACAATCAAATTGGACAATAGAATGTTGGCTTTACCCAACAGTTGCCACATTAGGATATATGTTTTATACAAGTTCAACTGCTACCCAAGTTGGAATGGCTATTTACTTTAATAATGCTGTAACTCAAGGTATTGATATACAAATCTATAGAGGTGTTACTGGTGTAGCAAACATTGTAGGATTGCAAACAGCAGCAAATATAATTCCTCTTAATGCTTGGACACATATTGCAGTAACATTTAATACAAATAAAACCATAACAGTATACATAAACGGAGTAGCCACACCATTAAGCGTAATACCCACATATCAATTACCACTGGGATTTGCATACAGTTCAGCAAATACCCCACAACCATTATATATTGGCAATGGAGTATACGGGAATATCAGCAATGCTAGAATAACACAAAATATTGTCTATACTGGCAACTTTACACCAGTTGGACCATTAAGCACAGTACAGCCTACCAGACCAAATGTTCAAGCACTTGGTGGTACTGAAACTAAATTGCTAACACTTCAGAATGCTGCTTTTGTTGATAATGCAGTTATAGTTGCGCAACCAACTTATATTCCATCAACTACATATGGTGGAGTATTTAACAGCAACAATTATCTATCAATTCCTGCAAATGCTCGTTATAACTTTGGTACTGGTAATTTTACTATAGAGTGTTGGGTTAATTTTACAGGATCAATTAGTAATGTTGGAGTATTTCATATATCTCCAACATTACTACCATCAACTGGCGCTGGACTTGCATTTGCTGCTTCCACTGATAGCGGTGGGTGGGTGATTTATTATGGTGGTACCAGTTATGTTTATCCAAGCACAATCCTTACTAATACATGGTATCATATTGCTTTAGTTAGACTATCTTCAGTGACATACCTTTATATTAATGGTGTGCCGGTCTATTCAGCAGCTGATACTTTCAATTATCCCAATAATGCAGTAGCTATAGGTAGTTATTATAGTACTTCATACATAATGACTGGGCATATATCAAACTTCCGTGTCGTTAAGGGCACAGCAGTTTATACTGGTGCATTTACTCCAGTTGGGCCACTGAACACTACACAATCTTCTCGCACTAATGTTGTTGCACTAACTGGATCTGAAACCAGTCTATTAGCACTACAATCCAGCACTGCAATTACTGATACTGCTGGATTGAATATTATTACTAATAATAATTTTGTAACGGCAACAACATTCCCAGTTGGTCAAGCTATACTTAATGCGGGTAATGCAACAACTACTCAGAGTTTATCAACAGGTGCTGTTCCTGCTGTCAATGATTTTGCATTGATAACTGATACAGTCACAAACTATCAAGCATTGGCGCAGATAAATGGTATAACTTCCGGCGGTAGTAGTGTTGTAGTGAGTGGAACTTACAGTGGTCAATTTAATGGTAGCAATCAATGGTTAAATTTCACTGGTGATAGTAATATGAGTTTATCATCTGGTACTTTTAGTATTGAATCTTGGATTAATTTGACAGGATACTCATCAAATTACAATAGTAGTTACGCGGCTACAATAATTGCAAATGATATTGGAATTCAAGCGGGTGGCTCAGGGCTTGAATTTAATGTTGTGGGCACAGCATCATCTTGGACAGGGTTGAGAGTATATGGAGCATATCAAGCGATATATACTGTTCTTAATATTACTGGAAACTATAATTTTAGTCTGAATACATGGTATCATGTTGCTTTTGTAGGAACAGGATCAACAGCAACTTTATATGTAAATGGAGTTCCAATAGTATCAGGTGGATATACTCCTTGGAATGATCACACAACATGGACTATTGGACGTAATAATCTTAATGGTAATAACTATTATTTTCCTGGTTACATCAGTAATCTAAGAGTACTAAAGGGTACATCTAATTTTACTCCATCAGCTTCACCACTAACTGCTATAGCCGGTACCGTTTTATTAACACTCAGGGATTCAACTACTGACTTAACCAATAACTTTACTATTACAAATAATGGTGGAGTAACTATATCTACAGTTGCTCCAAATCTAACCACAAGTATTTCTCTTGGTGCTACTTCTTATCAATTATCAGTTCCAACCACAGGTGTCGCAAACTTAAACATCAACAATCCCTGGGCATATCAGTTGTGGGAAGCAGATTTGATGGCACAGTCAAATCTATTACCAAATTCTATTACCACTCCACGTGATAGATTATATTCTTCAGTAACAACTCCTGGTCGTTACGGCCAGTATTTCCCAAGAAAAGCTGATCCTTCAGGCATTCCTGGTAGTGAATATAAATTTGATCCAGTAACATTGTCAAATTTTGATAGCGCATTATGGATAAATCCAGCAAACAATAGTGTTGCTGTTGGTCAGGCAAATCCAAAATATGGAGTGGCAACATCAACTATAAATGGCATTATTAGAAGTGGCTCAGATATTACTCTACAATTTTTAAAACCCACATCATTAGTAAATTTAGGAATGGAGCTATCCACTAGTGACTATCTCTTATTAACTGATATTACTGGAAACCAAGCAGTTATTGGTGCTAATAATTTTAGCGTAATTGGTACTGCTGCGGGCGCTACTATAAGTGTTCCTCTTGGGCAAGCATTATATGACGCTACCACTGTAAATTCTACACTTGTAATTTCCAATGCTACTAACCAACGTCTTTACACTTGGACTTGCCCAGCTAATGTCTATAGTGTTAGCGTAGTTGCTGTTGGTGGTGGTTCCGGTGGTGGTGGTGGTCTCGGTTGGAAGAATAACATCACTGTGGTTCCAGGACAAACTTATACTGTTGCTGTTGGTTTGTATGGTGGTGTTCTCGATTCTAGCGGTCAAGGTTTTGTGTCTGCTAACGGTGGGGATAGTTATTTTAATAATCCTACTATAGTTAGAGGTAACGGTGCCCCTCCATTCCAATTTGGAACTCCTTATATACCTGGCGGTAATTTCGTAGGTGACGGCGGTGGCATTGGTGGAAACAATTCTGAAGGTTCACACGGTTATGCTGCTGGTCCTGCCGGTACTAGTGGCGGTGGTGGTGGTGGTGGCGCCGGTGGATATGGTGGTAATGGTGGTAATCCAGGATATGATACACAGCCAACTGCGGCTGCTGCAAATAGCGGTGGTGGTAGTGGTGGTGCTGGCGTAATACTTCCAACAGTGTATAGTGGTTGGTTCTCAGGACCGGGCGGCGGCGTTGGTGTTTATGGTATAGGTACTACAGGAGCAGCAGTATTTAACGGTGCATATCCAGGTAGCTCAGGTAATCCAGGTAGTACTAATATTGGAAATGGTATAGCATATGGTGGTGGTGGTTATAATTTCTATAATGTTGGAGGTTTAAGTGCGCAATCTGGTGCTGTAAGAATCATCTGGCCAGGAAAGAAGGTGCTGGACGGCGCCACGGTAAGAGCATTTGGTGCTACAGCCGGTACTACAGTATTAGCCTTGGATCAAACAGGAACTATAACTGATCAACTTAGCGTACCACTTTATAATGTTACTGTTCCAACAGCAAGTGTTGCTAAACTAAATCTTAATAATACTGTAACTGTACAGATATGGGAGCCTGATCTATACAAGCAGGTAAATGTCAGAACAACAACCAGCACTGGTATTGCTCGTGAAAACCTATACTATAGAAACTTAGCAATAGGAAAATACGGTGTTTATATCCCCAGCAAAGCTGATCCAACGACAACAACTCCAATTGATTCTGGTAATGTTGACAAGTTTAAACAACCTGCTACTAAGAATACTGTGTTCTATTCACCCGTCAGCAACAAATTGGAAGTTATTAACAGTGCTTACTGGACTGATAAAACCAACAGTAATATTGTGGTTACTGGGCAAGCAAGTTCAAAGACTCCCATATTATATCCTGTCCCAATTACAAAAACAATAAGTGGTTCTAATACAGTATTAACATTCAATAATGCTGTTTCCAATATCAACTATATGACACTTGGACCTACAAATTACGGAGTGTTTGCTGGAGGTAATTATCTAAGTGTTACAGACTCCACTGTATTGCAGCCAGGATCAAGTAACTATACAGTTGAGGCTTGGTTTAATCTAACTTCAGCGGGTGGTGCTAACGGGTCAAGTATTGTGTCAAAAGCCAATCCTGCTTCTCTTGGTCCCTATCTGTTACAGCTCAATGGCACTCAGGTTCGAGCATTAGTTTCCACAGACGGCGTCAGTTGGGCATTTATTATCACTGGCCCAACTATAACTGTTGGGGTCTGGTATCATGTTGCATTAGTAAGATCCGGCAATACATTTACTCTTTATGTCAATGGAGTAGCTTCTGGTACGGGATCAGCTGCCGGCGCTGTATATGCTGCAAGCAGTTACCCATTGATGATTGGAAATGCAAATTATGCAACTGCAACCTTTACTGGTTACATTTCAAATGTCCGTTTAGTAATTGGCACGGCTGTATATACTGGTAACTTTACACCACAAGGCCCATTAAGCAGGATACAGGATAGTCGCACTAATGTTGTTGGGTTAAGTGGTTTAGAAACAACCCTGCTAACGCTACAGAATACTAGTCTTGTTGACAATAGCCTTGCCAATCTAATAACATATATGAATTCCGCATCACCGACATATTACGGATCATTCAATGGCAGTAACCAGTATCTATCTGCAGGCTATAGTGCTGCTTATGATATTTGGAATAATACTGGAACTATTGAATTTTGGTATCAGAGCACCAATGGTGGTAAAACAGGGCACTTGTTTGTCTCAGGAAATGATACTCAAAATAGAAATTGGTTAGTTTCTGCAGGCGGAACTCTTAGTCTTGGATATGCATGGCGTGGAAACTATTATACTACTATAACATGTGGAATAAGCATAGTTCAAAACACTTGGTATCATGTTGCACTTTCAGTTCTCAATGGAACTATTTCAATATATGTCAATGGACAGTTCCAGGGTGCCACTGGTTCATCATATTATGAATCAGCAGCTGGGCAATCATTATGGATTGGAACACAACCATTTAGTCCATTGTCATACGATTGGTTCCAGGGCTATATCTCCAATTTCCGCATTGTAAAAGGTGCAGCCTTATATACACAAAACTTTACTCCAGCTGGTCCATTAACAACTACAGTAACTAGTGGAACTACTTCTATACTTGCTTTACAAACTAGTTCAGCAACAACCGATGGAACAGGTATTAACACTATATCTAATCCTGCAAGTATTAGTATGACATATACACCATCTAACCTTATTAGTAATGTTACTTCTGTATCAACAACACCAAGTATAAGTGTATTTGGAAATGTTCCACCAGCAGTAAATGATTATCTATTGTTAACTGATAATTCTACCAACAATCAAGCTATTGCTACTATAAATTCATTTGCAAGTTCATCTGGTGGTAGTACCACATTAATTAATCCAACTTATAGCATTGCATTCAATGGTACTAGTCAATATCTAAATGTTCCATCAAATGCTGCATTTGCGTTAAGTGGTGACTTTACCATAGAAGGTTGGTTTTATAAATCAACTGCTTGGGCTACTACTAGCTGTAATTTAGTAGAGGCAACTGCCACCGGTGGTATTACATTCTATCTAAATAGTAATGGAACTATTAGATCCGGTCCTCAAAATCAAAGTAGCTATTCTTTGGGTTCTACTACTGGGTTGTTAACCAACACTTGGTACCATATTGCTTTTGTAAGAAAATCCGGCAGTGCAAGATTATATGTAAATGGCGTTCCTTTACAAGCAGCAGTTTCTGATACTACGAATTATGGGCAAGCAGGTTTAGGTATTGGTGGTGGACCCACTGGATTTGTTGACGGTTACTTTGATGGTTACATCAGTAATCTGCGCATAGTTAACGGCTCTGCTGTTTATGATCCAGCTTCATCAGTATTTGTTGTCCCATCAGCAACACCATTAACTGCTATAAGTGGGACAAGTTTATTGACTGCGCAGAGTAGTACTATCAGTGATACTAGTAATACTATTGTTCCCTTCTCATATATAACAGGTGGAACTTGGTATGGTTCATTTAATGGTAGTAGCCAGTATCTTGTTACACAATCTACAACAGCATTATCTGCTACAGCATTTACTATAGAATGTTGGGCAAATATGTCCAGTCTTTCTAATACTCCAGCATTAATTTATCAAGATGATGCACTGAATAATGGCGCTATATTCCAATATAGAGTTGAAACCAATGGAGCAGTTCAGTTTATATATTGGACCAGTAGTAACAGAGGAACAGTTGCCAGCATAATAACACCAACTGGTCTCATAACAACTAATACTTGGTATCATTTGGCGGTATCATATAATAGTGGAACTTTAAGGCTTTTTGTAAATGGTACACAACAAGCTTCAATTTCTGCACCCACAATATATGTTGCATCTTATCCAATATCAATAGGAGCATCAGCACAAGGCACGTATGGTAAATTTCTTGGATCTATATCCAATGTAAGAATAGTAGCAGGTGGAGCATTATATACACAAAACTTTACACCTGTGGGACCGCTAACAACCACAGTAAGCAGTGGAACAGTAAGTCTACTGGCATTACAATCTAGCAGTGCAACAACTGATGCAACCGGTCTTAATACTATATCTAACCCTGCCGGTGTTACTATGTCAATAAGTGGTATTTTTAATAACGGTGGTGCAACTGTATCTAGTACTAATACTCCAACATTCAGTACTACTGTTTCTACAGGTTCATTTACATATAGTCTATCAATACCAACGGTCTCAAATCTAAATATTAACAATAACTGGACTGCACAGCTTTGGGATCCTGAAGTTATTCCTCAGGCAACAATTAGAACCAATTTACCACCTGTCAACCAACGTGAAAACTTGTACTATGCTCAATTAATAAAAGGAAAATATGGAACTCAAGATTTCATCAGTAGCCAGTTGGATAATAACACAAGCTTATTCCTAACTGATACTGGCTTATTGACAAAATATAAAACAGGCGCATTTGGTAAAGGCCTTACTGATCCCAGTGCAACACCAAAAGCACCGGTGCAGTTCTGGAACTAATATAAATACAGTATAAGGAGTTTTTAAGATGGCATCACTATTTGAAGAATTGGACGCAGTTTTCACCAGTCATTCACATTACTACACAGTTGGGTTACCTGACATGAATGAAGCATTGGAAAAGTGTGCAAGAATTATGCATACTAATCCACAGGTTATCACTTATGGTGGGCAGATGATTCTAGCATCACAACATGCTATTAGCAATGATATTACTTGGCTAACGGAAATTCCTCGTCCGCCTGAACCAGAAGCAATTGAAGCACCTAAGTAATTTTAGGCACTCACAAAAAAGCCCTGCTATGATGCAGGGCTTTTCCATTACTGAGGGCAGTTACTGGAGGTGCCGCCCCCAGTAAATCTCATTATCGGTTATCACTCACCGCAGCCACAATGTGCTTGCCTGCATTCTTATTGAACTCCTGGAAGTTCCTAAGCTTGCTGCTTTTGAACTGCATCTTGTAGGTGGTAAGAGCAGCATGAACAAGCATGACCTGCAACTCAGTGCCTAGGTTATCCATAATGAACCGCAGTACATTATCAAACTGTGCATGGAAGAAGTCGTTGCCCTTGTCAGTAGAAGCATTCTTATCCCAGCACTCCTTGAGCTCGTAGCAAAGAGCAACAGTCAGTGAATAACAAGCGCCAATGTCCTTGTTCTTGAGCTCACGTACCTTACCCTCGAGAATATGTGTGGGATTAGGCATGTTAGCAGACACCTTACGATGTGCGTTGAACTTAAGTGCAACACCCTCGCCAACGGTACCTGCAACAAGGTCCGTGAGCTCAGTATCGTTGAGGTGATCCTCGGTAAGCAGCTCGCTAACAAAGCTCCAGCTACGAGGAGTAGCAAAGCTTTGACCGCTCATCTTGGGATCAAAGTTAAAGAGATCAACCTTGTTGGCAGTAATGTAACCAACAACATCCGAATGTACACGGTTTTCAATAGCCCAGGTCTGCCAAGTCTCAAAGTCCGGACGAAGTGTCAGATGAATGAAACGGTTAGCAAGCGGAGCAGGCATACGATATGTAACACCACGATCAGTGTCACGGTTACCAGCAGCAACCACTACAACATTATCGGGAAGCTCATATGTACCAACACGACGGTTAAGCACCAGCTGGTAAGCAGCTGCCTGAGTAGCGGGCGGAGCACTGTTCATCTCATCGAGGAATAGCACAACGATGGGATACTTAGCAGCAATTTCCTTAGTGGGAAGATCGGGCGGCGCCGACCATGTTGCGGTATGCATTTCGGTATTGTAATAAAGAACACCCTTAAGATCCGACGGATCCATAAGTGCAAGACGAAGATCGTACAGCTTGCCGCCCATGCTTTCGCAGATATCTGCAACCAGCTCGCTCTTGCCGATCCCGGGAGGACCCCAGAGGAATAGCGGCCGCTTACGCTTCATAGCAACCATAATTTCACGCTTTGCAGCATCAAGAGTAACACTGCGGGTTTCAGTAAGGGAATCGTTTGACCTAGACTTAGTAGACATTTGGCACCTCCAAGTTGTTAACGTCTATATTATTACTATACACTCTTACGCTTCTTTGTCAACCTTTGTTCTGACATAATGCAGACGAGTGATGTTCTCGGCAGCATGTTGCTTGATCTTAGCAGTAGTGATTTCAATCACATTGCCCTTCTTAAACTCATGATCACCGGCAAAGTTCACAATGTTGCCAGCTTCGGTCAGTGCAGTGATATAGTACTTAAACCAATTCTTGCTGTAAATGCAAGACAGTACCTCAACCTTACCGTCGAACTTGTCACCAACTGCACCAAAATGGGTGCTCTTGCGCTTGAGCTCGTCAACACGATCCCAGGTCTTATCATAGTCAACACTGCGCTCCCAAGCATTGGGCAAGCTGGCAATCAATCCAATTGTCAGCTGATCATTGGATGCAACAAATTCCTTATAGGAAGCATTGGCAGCACTCATTGTATATGAATTGGCCTTGCCTGTCATAATATCAACAGTCTTGCTCTTGTAGTACTCGATTATTTCACGAGCACGAGCATAGTCAGCTTCGCAGGTATCAAAGTCGTCAACATTAGTCCTGTTCAAAATAACAGTCATGATATAACGATTGGTTAATTTTGTGCCAACTGATGTGTTATTGCCAACGTAACACTCGTTGGTGCGCTGGGCAGCAACAGCCGCAGCAAAAATATCCTCGATGGCGTAATTGGTAACAGTGGATTGTATACGCGGGCGTTTGGCCATATTAAGCTCCTCGTTTGTCAGAGTTAAGAGAGGGTTTCATCTTGCGGATAAGCTCACGCTCGTATTCATGTGCCGCAGTCTTGCCACGTACAATAGCAAGCACGGTGTATTCAATGTCTTCCTTGCAATCCAACGTGCGGAGTGCCTTGCAGAGCAACCAGTTGAGTCCCTCAGTTTGAGCACGATAGAAGTGCTTTGCAATGCGGGAACGAACAGACTTTTCCACAGTTGGCTGCGTCTTGGCAGTTACCCCAATGTAGAGCTTGCGCCCAACAGTGATTTGGTAAATGATGTGGTTGCGATCGGAACGCTTCTTTCTCTGTATCATACACTTATAATAGCATTGAATAGGGATACGTCAACCGAAAAGATTTTGATGCTAAGTTATTGATTTAAAAGCACATTTGAGCAAGAGTCAGCAGATCCCAGTAGATATCTGGTCCAAATCTTGCCCAAAGTAGCAGCCCAAGTGTAACAAATACTGTTACAATTGCAATATTAACCCATTGGGTTGCGGCGCTTGTCTTCTGCACGAACTTCACGCTGAACCAAAGTGTAAGCATAGCTACTGGGAGTAGCATCGCCCTCCCAAGCATGTAGGGCACCCAGGCGATTCAATACCAAGTTGGAAGCTGACTGGCGAGTAAGCTCTTCAATAACCATAGCCTTCCAAGCTTCCAGTGAAGTATTCTTCCTAGTATGTACAATTGAAGTAGGATTCTTCTCTTCAATACGTTGCGACCAATTTGGAGTAGTTTTGCTTGCCATTTATACTGTTCCTTGTTTGGTCGAAAAAGTGGAGCGGGGTAGGAGAATCGAACTCCTTTGACTAGCTTGGAAGGCTAGGACACAACCAATATGACAACCCCGCATGTTGTGTAGTTAACCATGACTACACCCGAGACTATTTTTGGCGTCCAACCCCGTTAAGCACCGTTTTCTGCTTCTTTGCGCTAACTATTTAACAGTACACTAGATTAACAGCACTGTCAACATTATTATTTGATAAAGCCATTGCAACTGCCATTGGCTCATAAAAGAAACTAACATATGCACCAAAATAGAACCAGGGATGCATAACCTTTTTATCCATTAGTATAATCTCAGGACTTGATACTCTTTCCACCCTAAAATTATAATACTTGTACCCACGCCCAGACATAATATCAAAACCACGTTGGGTAAGTCTAAACCCATGTACTTTATCTGGGTTATACCAAAATAGAGGAAAACCTTTGTCTATTTCTTTTAGGTGAGGTATAACGTCTTTGGCATACTGTGCCAATTCCATAGTCCAACTAACTTTGGTCCTTATGGCTTCGTTGGAAATACCTGTGATCCTTGGTTTAAGATTACCACAGTGAACTTTGCTGTCTTGAACTTTGTGTTGAGTTTCTTACACAAGTTAATAGCATGTCCAGGATTGCTGAAGCTGACCTTTTTATACTTTGGACCAGGGTATTGTGCCAAAAGATGCTGTGTCTTTAGGTTAATTGGTTTATTATCGTAGTAAACTGCCCAAATACCCTCACTAGCCAAAACTTGATCTGACTTGTAAGTGGTTTTATCAGCTTGCTCCAATAGTATTTGTGGTTTAGGTCTTGACATAACTCATTTTACTTTGATTAACTATTATTATTTATCACTAGAAATTGCCCCCATTTAATTCAATGGAGATATTATCTGCACTGGCAATCTTTTGATTCAATTCTAAAATTTGTGACTCAGCAGCACGAAGAGCATTGAACAGTTCCAGTATTTCAGACTGTAGATCCCTACACTCCTTATTGGTAAAGACTACCTTTCCCTCACTGGACAAGTTACGGCATCTCTGATTGAATTGCTGTATGTGATGACCACCAAATGCCATTATGAAACCTCACTCTTGCTTTTAAACGGTCCTTTGAACTCGTACCGCTGTAGTGTAATTAACTTGGGACTAAATCCCTTTGCCCATCCATGAGGAAACTTAATCAAATAGTAACCAGCACAATAGTAACTGTTGCTTTTGTCTGTTTTTGTATAGATTGGAAGCTTACGCTCAACGTGCCATAATGCATTATGTGGACTATGAGCAGTGGGATAGTCATATACTTCGTTCTTTACTGTGCTTTTAGCTGGCTTTGCCTTCTTAGTAAAGGTAACATTATACCGTGTGCTCAGCTCTTCAAGATTCTTAAAGGCAACGGGTTGGTTATTGATTACTGCTGTCACAATATTGTTTTTGACGCTTATTGTCCCAACTTTGTTACCATTCTCTTCTTCAAGAATCCAAAATTTATTTTCAACAATAGTTTTGGCTTTCATGTCAACATCCTACGTTATCATCAATTTCAGGTTCTTCAACCTTTGGTTCTTTCTTTTTAATTGTAAAGGAACCATTGTCATTGTCGATCCAGGATAAATCTGTGCCCTCACTCCAGCCCATTTGACTCAATAGGTCTGGTGGAAATGGAAGCATTAGCTCTCCTGTGTCTGGGTCCGTTACAACTTCTACTGTCCAGGAATATGGGGTACTCATACTGTCTCCTTTGGTAATGATTTGCCTAGAATTTCTGCCATCTGTGTTGCACTTTGGCTCATACGTTCCAGCTCAAACTTACCACAGAACTTCATAAACTTAGCACCCACCATACCAACCTGCTTGGGCTGCAAGTTCATAAGGTAGTTGTCAATGTTCTGCTTGATCTCAGGTGGCTGGCATGTAAGATCAATCAGTGTCTTATTTTCCTCGTAACGATCCAGTACACGATGTTCAACACCATCATGATCAATCCAACGCTGTAGCATCATGTTATTCCAGGAATAACCTTTTTGCTCACGATCCGCAAAGGCTTCCTCAAGTCCAACCTTCTTGCTGGTGCCCTTTGTACGAACACCCGGATAAGCACTAAACACGTTATCAGTTGTATCGCCACGCATGATCTTCTCAAACAAAATCCACTTGGGATCACCAGGCTTCTTATGTTCCTTGGTCTTCTTATCAATTACAGGCTTGCCCTTGTCATCATAGAAACCATCCAAGCGAATAGTTTGGCTAGTTACACCATTTTCAATGATTACATTGGGTGCAAGTAGCTGATAAAAATCGCTGTCAGTGCTACATATAATATGATCGTCGCCAGGATGAAGGTGAATCCAACGAGCAATGAGGTCATCAGCCTCAGCGTGATCGCAACGAATGACGCTGCTATTAGTATTAGCATCAAGCCATTTAACCAGCTCATCATATGTCTCCCAGAACATCTTATCTTCTTCAGCCTGAGTCTTGCTCATGGCATCTTTGTTATCCTGCCTGTTGCGCTTATAGCTGGCAGTATGATCCTTACGCCAACTACGAGCTTCCAAGCAGAAGATAACATGATCAGGTTTGGATTGTCGGTAGGTCTTTAGCAGAGCATTGAACGTGATGTGCAAGCTCATACCAATCTTGCTCCAGCTGTCTGCGCCGCGAGCAGCAACATGACGAGCACGAAAGAACATATTTGCGGTGTCAACCAGTAAGTATTTCATAATACTAATATATGCTACTATTATTGATTTGTCAAGTTCATTGCGATCAATTGTGACAATTTTTTATGTCCATTGATATTTAAGTAACCAAACTCATTTAAATAACCATGTTCCATTGCCCAAGCTTTGATATTGGATATTTTTGGATCCCATAGCCAATTACCAATGTCAGTTGGCATTGTACTATCACTCATTAACATGACATGCTTTGTATTTTTGGAATTTAGGTATTCAATTAATAGTTGTAATTTGACAATGAATTGACTTTGAACTGTTGCCAATTCAAAGCCGTTCATATATTCATACATTTTAGTTTTTACTTCGGGGATAAATTTATCAATATCATTGAAGTTAAAGTAAACCATTTCATCGTTGTGATTCACTTGTCCCTTATACAGGTTGGGCCAAGTTATTACTACTTGGGATGCATTTGTGTGCATTGTGATGTCAAATATATCATCACAAGTTATAAAATCGTATGCATTGATTGCAACACCATTGTGTAATATATCACTTAACAGTTTAGCGAATGATACGTTGTAATTTTTAGGATGAGGAGTTTGACCTTTAAGTTTATGAGAAGTATCTTGTGATGCCCAACTATACTGACATGCAGCATAACTTGCCGCAGCAAAGCCATCACCAATTACCTGGATCATGATACTTCAGTCTTACCCTCGCCAACTTTCTTTCGATTGACCATATTAGCACCGGCTAGAGCAGCAGCATTAGCCGCCGCCCCTGGAAATTGATTTGCAATGATTGTCTTACAAACATCATTAAGCCATAGATCCACTATTTCTTCTTCTGTATTTCCATAATATCCATGCTCAGTGAGCAATTCAACAAACTCTGTATTCCAATCCAATTCAATTGAACCAATACGTGGATTCTTGGGATCAAAATCAAATTTTAGTACATCAACC
>Ga0194048_10000539_pt1 | contig 18490 bp, 17 predicted proteins | sample JunL225m_MetaG_FD_161685 | JGI IMG/M metagenome (GOLD analysis project Ga0194048, IMG submission 161685) | Anoxic zone freshwater microbial communities from boreal shield lake in IISD Experimental Lakes Area, Ontario, Canada - Jun2016-L222-5m | ecosystem: Environmental > Aquatic > Freshwater >...
ACCTGCAGGTGGTGATCCGATGGCTGCAATCATGCCTATGATTCAGCAAGCTGTACAGCAAGCAATGGCCACGCAAGGTGGTGGTAGCGGTCCACAAACAGGCGGGCCTGGAATCAAACCTAAGATCGACGTCAACGTCGAGATCATGCAGATGAAGAAGATGCTGGCCAAGATGATGGACGCTATGGGAATTCATATGCCCGTAGCCGACATGGTGGCCACGCCGGAAGATCTCAATCAGATTGCACAAGGCGGAGCCGGTTACGCCGCAGCTACGCCAGACGGCGGCGGTGGTCTAGGAGCTATCAAGCCGATACAGGCGATGAAAGCGGCAGAAGAATGGGAAAGCGGCGTAGCTTTTACACCTCCTTCCGAGAATTCATTTCAGCAGTCGCATAACGTCACAAAAAGTACGGCAAACATGGCAACAGCGTTATTGCTGCGTAACCGTATGACAGGTTGAGTAGAAGGACAGCTTGATGTTCTTTGTTGAGATATTGGAAGGAATCGGGAAGCCTCCTTTACGGTTGGAGGCTTCTCAAGTTGTCATTCGGATGCCTGACGGTACACCTGTCAGCGTTGCTGCTACTTACGGTGATGAAAGCAGTGTTTTGGTTTCGCACTGCGATGATCCAAACTTTAACGCTAATTTGCGTAAGTTGGGTATCAACGAAACCACTATCTCATCTAGATTGAAGGTATAACATGTCTGATTCGACACGATCTGCTGATAAGGCTTACTACGCTTCACGCGTTCCGCTAGACTTGCGAGGCACACGGGAAGGCCGATCAAACCCGCCAAAAGCTCCAAGCTATCAGCATAAAGGTTTTGATTCTACAGCTTCGTCTGACAAGTATTACGCGTCACAGCCGAGTAAATCTGCTGTGCCCGAGGTTCAAGCCATACGCCAACAGCCACAACGTAGCTCGTCGGTGCAGAAAACAGAGCTGTTAATTACAGATACAGATAATCTTTTGAAGCAGTTAGGCGATATACTAAAAGATAGTGATGCTGAGGTCGTCGTCAAAGGCGAATCAGAATTAGTACGCCGAGCTCGCATGCTTTTGGATTTATCTGTGGGTCGAGGTGAGTTTACACGACAGCAAGCGGATGCGGTATCGTTTGCTGTAGTTCAACAAGAAATTGTAATACCTGTCGTACCTATTTCTGAGGTTGAACCGGAAATCGAAGAAGCACCGGAACCTGAGGTTGAAGTTCAACCAGAACCTCCCGCACCAGAAGTATCAATTGCCAAAAAAAGTAAGCCTAAGCCTGTTAAGAAGGCTAAAAAGGCTGACACCTTAAATCTGACAGAAGAAGACATCGCGGCTGCTTTTGGCTTGGGCGATGATAGCGACGACTAAGAGGTTGTTTGCATGCTGAACACGACTGTTGGCCAACTGCTGGTAAACGAAGCCCTACCTGAAAACTTGCGGGACTATAACCGAGTCCTGGACAAGAAAGGTATGCACGAGCTGCTACAGCAGGTGGCCAGACAGCATCCGGAAAAGTACCGGGATGTATCGTTTCAGCTAAATCAAGTGGGGCACCGCTCGGCTCAGGATCAAGGCGGCATGTCATTTGGCATGCGACACCTGCGACGAAGTAAAATTGCCAACGAAACTCGAAAACGGATTCAGGGGCATTTAGACAACATTTTGTCTGATGACTCGCTAACAGATCAGCAACGCAACGACCTGATTGTGAAAACAGTTGGGCGTGAAAGTGAGCCACAGCAAAAGGCTGTGTTGCAAGAAGCGATTGAAGCTAAGAATCCGTTAGCGATGCAAGTACTTTCAGGTAGTCGCGGTAAGCCAATGAATCTGGCTAGTCTGCTAGCCGCAGACATGCTGTATTCAGATCACCGCGATGAGGTAATTCCCATTCCAGTGTTGCGGAGCTATAGCGAAGGGTTATCTCCAGAAGAATATTGGGCTGGAACCTACGGGGCTCGTCGAGGAATCATCGCAACCAAGTTTGCGACCCAGGAAGCAGGATTTCTAAGTAAGCAACTGAATCAGGCCGGTCACCGGTTGGTTGTGATGGGCGAGGAAGGCGACGAAGATCCTGAGGCTCCGGCTCGAGGTTTGGTTGTTGATACTGGTGACATGGATAACGAAGGCTCACTGCTAGCTCGTGATTCCGGCCCATACAAGCGAAACACACCGCTTACACCCAAGATTCTCAAACAACTGCAACGACTTGGCAAAAACCGGATTTTAATCCGGTCACCGCTGGTCGGCGGGTCGCCTGAGGGTGGTGTCTATGCTCGGGACGTTGGTATTCGTGAAAACGGTACCTTGCCAGGGCTAGGTGAGCAGGTTGGGCTTCAGGCAGCTCAGGCTTTGTCTGAACCGATTAGCCAAGGTCAGCTCTCGGCTAAACACTCCGGCGGCGTTGCAGGGCAAGAAAAAGCGGTTGGTGGATTTCAATACATCAACCAGCTGATTCAAACGCCCAAGAAGCTGCAAGGTGGAGCTGCTCACTCTACGCTGGATGGCACGGTACAGCGAGTTGAGCCTGCTGCTGCTGGCGGGTTCAACGTAACGATTGACGGCAAGCCGCACTATGTAGGTGAGGGTTTTGGCGTTAAGGTCAAAAAGGGTGATAACGTCGAAGCCGGGGATGTGCTTAGTGACGGTATACCTAATCCAGCGATCATCACTCAGTACAAGGGTGTTGGCGAGGGTCGCCGTTACTTTGTCAACGAATTCCGCAAGGCTATGACGGCTAGCGGTATGCAGGGGCATCGCCGCAACATTGAATTGCTGGCACGCGGACTAATCAATCACGTTAAGCTCACGGAAGAGACTGACGACCATGCTCCGGACGATATCGTCCCGTATTCTACGTTGGAGCATACATACAAGCCCAGGGAAGGCCATGAGCGTCTAATGCCCAAAAAAGCGTTAGGCCAGTATCTGGAACGTCCGGTGTTGCACTACACCATTGGCACCAAGGTTCGCCCGTCGATGCTCAAAGACTTCGAGGAATTCGGAGTTCAGGCCATCCCGGTACACAAGAACCCGCCACCGTTCGAGCCGCATATGGTACGTGGTATGTATCAGATGCAGCACGATCCGGATTGGATGACCCAGATGTACGGTTCCGGACTCAAAAAGAGTCTGCTGGAATCCACAGCACGTGGAGCAACCAGCGAGGAACGGGGTACCAGCTTCATCCCCAGCTTGGCGTCAGGCACTGATTTTGGCGAAGTTCCAAATCGTGCAGTGATTCAGCCTAAGCCTGCATATTCATTGCCTAAAGTATCTATTCCTGACGTGGAGCCTGTAAATTCAGGATCCACGTTCTTTGGAGGACGATACAAAGTAGGCATGCAAAAAAGGGCGGTAGAAGCGACCCCACCCAAAGTCGAGGCTCCTGCCTCCACATCTATGTCGGCTCCTACCGCCCCTACCCCATCACCGTCAAACGCTGCAGATTTGGGTAGCAATAATATTATGCCACCGACTCCACCTGTCCAGCCCAAAATGGACACAGTGACTCAGCCGATTAAACCTCCAGCGGACGTACAACAGGCAAGCCAGACGCCTACAGCCAGCCAACCACCTCAAGCCAGTCAACCGCCTCCGCTAGCACTAGAAGACGAAAAATTAAACGAATGGAATCGGATCCATTCTTATGGTGGTTTCAAGTATCAACCTCGTAAGCGTATGCCTAACGGGGAACGTATGCAGGTTTTTAATGAGGCTACAGAACGAAAAATATGGCAACTACATCAGGAAAAGGCATACAAAGATAAGTATAAAGAGCTGCCTGCTGAGATTAAACGCAACAAGCAGGAAATGAATGACGCGATGGACAATTTTAAGCCGCCTGGCGTTGAACCGTTAGACTCCGGAATATCGCCACGGTCAACTATAGCTGCTACGCCCACACAATCCGTTCCGCCCAGCACGCCAGCTCAGGCTAAGACAGACGCCGTGCAGGCATCTCGGTCTCGCCCGCCAACTCCGATTCAACCACCGTTGCCCCAGGTTAAAACCCCGGCACCTAAAATGCCAGAGCTATCTACTGGAACCGCAGCCACCTCTCGGCTAACCAGTTCTCGACTAGGCTCACAAACAGCAGGCATTCCGTGGTGGCGAGCAACAGCAAAGCCAACAGACACGACATGGGACAAGACAGAGAATACGGAGTTTCATTCTCAGCCTAACTCAGTTTTAGGGGCAACACCCTCGGTTGCAATGTTGGCCGGATCTAATTCTGATGCAGCTACTGCAGCTCAGCCTAAGCCTCCATCTGCACCGGAAAAGGGTTATGCGGATTATGCTCAAGACGCCTGGGATACGGCTAAATCCCACGGAAGTGACCTGTTTGACTGGGGTGTAGCGGGAGCTGCAACTACAGCTCTTCAAAAATTTGCTCCTGGAGCAATTACAAAAGCAATTCCTGCGGCTACACGGCTTGGACGTGCAGCTCAGATGGCTCGCAGTACATTGTTGCCAGTAACATCAGTGGCCGCGGGAGCTTCGCTGCCTGTTGCCGCATTGGCTTCTGCAGGAACTTATGCTGCAACCAGTGCCGCCGGTGAAGTGCTGGACGCCGTTGGGCTAAGACCTGAATGGGCAGGCGGCGACGGTTGGGGCAATTTAGGCTGGGATCAAAGCAAGTTTAATCAAGATACAATGTCAGACGAAGGTGGTTACTGGTCTCAGGTAGCACAGATGAAGGGTTTTACAGACCCACTGAAAAGTGTGTATGCTATCGGAGAGGGCGGGCTAGAAGGTGCGAATTGGCTGTACAACAAGTTCAGAGGCGGAGCAAAATAGTGTTTGGGTTGCGATGTTAGCCTAAGTCGGGCTAAACTGAGTTATCCATCTATCTCTTTTTGTAAAATCCAGGTGATCAGGATGTTCAACAAAACGATGCTTGGCGGTGTTAGTGAGAAGTATGCGGGTGCCTACCTCTTGCCGCCAGCCAAACGGAAGAAGAAAAAACAACTTACCGAAGTTGATCCCGAGGTTCTGGATAAGGTGGCATCTGCCGTTGTACGGGAACAACAGGCTATCATGCAACAACAACTGGCGGCAGGTGACTTGGGCGGCGGATGGAATCCGTACGACCAGGTCTAAGCCAACATTACTTCTCTGGAACTGACGAGCTGTTGCTCACGGAAGGGACCATGCAAACACAACTGAATAAAACAGCTGCACTCGGCGGCAGTGGCGGCGAAACCGAATTTGAACAGGCGTTTTCCAGTTTGGCTTATGCCTATCTACGGGACAAAGCCCCACGGTTGCTTGATTTCATGGTTGGTTTCCAGCTGGTCGACCGCAACGAAGATAACACCAAGGCGATGGGAATTTTCGGATTTCAAGTCGGCAAGCAGTGGCTATATGCCCCAGTGTTCTTCTTAAACGGCGATCTCAAAGGTCACGAGTTGCTCTACATGAAGAACAACGACTCCTTTGTGCCATTGAAGGAGAATTGGATTAACTACATTATGAGCCGCAAGCCTCACATTCTGGGCGAGCAATCCGCCTCGAAACTACGGGAGCTTGGTGGTATTTATCCGGATATCCGGACGCTTTCAATTCCACCTTCAATTGGTGGTGGCAAGCGTGCTAGTGATAACAGCTGGCTTCAAGGCGTGATGCCGATGCTGGCTGCTTTCAAAACCAAAGCGGCTAGCTCGCTCTATCGTGGAGCTGGTAACCGTAAGCTCAATCAGGCTGCTGTAGTTGCCGATCCGTTTGGTGCTGCTTTGGCCAAGCAGGCTTCAATTCTGGATTTTAACAACGTCATGCCCCAGAGTCTGGAACTGATCAAGATGGCTCACGCTATCTCTGAACGGTACCCAACGATCAAGCAGGCGATGCAAAAGTTCTACGGTGTAGACTGCTTCTCTCGTTGGAGCAAAGACCTGCGGAACAACCTGGAGAAGGAAGCCAGCAACATTCTGCCCGTCAGGATTGCGGCCAAGCCTTACATGCCGGGCAACTTGTTGATTCCGACAGAACGTCCAGCTGGCCCGATCGACCACGTCAAGCAAGGTAAGCTCAACCTTGACGCTCCAGAATACGTGATGGAACACGGCGGTTTTATCGTCGATACGGTTGATGTCAGATTCCAGGTTGAACGGGAATCTGCCGGTATTACGGACAGCCGTAGTGACGACGAAGTATCGAAAGCGTACAACACTCAAGTTGATGTGCGGATGACCAATCCGACTGAAACCAACTTGTACCGCGTGCTGGAACGTCCAGGTAAGTTCAGCAAGATGCTGGTTGTGATGCACGGTAGCAGCAACCGGGGTCGAGAACCTTTTGCCACACTGGTACGACTGGAAGACAACGGTGATGGTGGAAATAAAGCCTGGCTCAACAGCCACGCCACCAACATCTTTGCCGATCAGACCGCAGAACGTGACGAGTGGCGGGAATGGTTTGAAGGACTGCCAGGAGCTGATTCGCTCCAAGAAGGTAGCGAGTATATCGCTATCGACGAGAACGGTTCAGGCACTGTGCCATTCCATGTACAATCCAGCTACGGTGACGATCGTTACCGGGTTGACTTCCGTACGCACGTCAACTTCGACGAAGCCCGACCCAGCACGATGCCTCGTTTGCAGAAGATCACCGATCCGTTTACGGACGAAGGTTATCATATGCCGAGCACGTACGGTGCCATGCTGTATATCAATAAGGAAGGTAAGAGAGGTACGCAGCTCCGAGCAATTGCCGGTGAGCTTCGTGTGCCTGAATCTTTCAAGTTCCTTAAGCTATCAGAAGCACAGAAGCCCAGATCTGGTGAATTGATGCCCTGTTGTAATTACAACAGCCGCAGCGATATGCCACCGATTCAGCTTGGCAAGATTGACGACATCCAGCTCTTCTTCTACGAGAAGACAGCTGGGCTTCAGTTGTTAAACAACAGCACGGATGTCTATATTGATTCGGTGTTGGGTTCACAACGAATCAGCCTCAAAGAAGCCACATGGCATCTGGTAAGCGTGCATGGACTTCGCGAGAAGGCAGCCCGCGAGCTGTTGGAACAATCCGAACGTAAGGGTAAAACCAGTTACCGGATTGAGTACGCCCCAGGCTACGGCAATCAAAAGCAAGCTGCACCAAATGGCAGCGTGTTGGCCGGTGGACCTGATGCTCCAATTTTTGACGACTTTGCTGAAGAGCGAAGTGTTGAAAACTACGGGCCTCGTACTTCTGCTCCAACTCAGTATGGCGGCGAAGCGGCTTACCGGTTGAACCACTTGAGTGCAGATCAAACTGACCCAGGTGTGTGGAATCCATGGCAGAACTACGAAGCAGAAGACTTTCAAAAGAATGTGCAGCAAGCTCAACAGGCTGGAGCACAGGGACAGAAGGAAGTCTTTGATACTTCGATGATCTCCGGTATGCTCAAGTCCGTTCGACAGGATTCGCTGGTTGAACGTCACCTGGCTCCGCTGGTTGAATCTTTAGACGCCTTAGGCCGCCTGTTGATGAACTTCTACTGGCACGGAGAAGAGTTTGAAGATCGCTACGGTAAAAGCGATATGCCTGAGCTCGAAGATAGCCTTCGAAATTCTTTCGAGGCCTTGGGTGATGTTACTCTCTTCTTGAAAGAGAAAACTGTCGAATCACCGTTTGATAGCGGTGATGTTAATCTCGAAGAAACTTCAAGGAACTAAGCAATGGCTTCAGGTTATTCACGGGTTGTTCCGTTCTCTATCATCTGCGGTACCCCAGCTTGTGTCGAGCTTCCAGCACCGCCTCGCGGCGTGCTGGAACGCTTAATTATCACACAAAAGTCTGGAGATCCAGAAGACGCGGTTATCAACGTCTACGATCGTAAAGGGGCTTGCATTGCCGCTAACGATCTGAATGTGACTGAGTCGGGCCAGATAGCTGGTATATTTGAATTTGGGATTACAGGGGGTCGTATCGGTATCGTGTTTTCAAACGAGCATCACTTGATTGTGGGTGATCAGATTGAAATCAAGAATAGTGATATACCGCAATACAACACTATTCAGCAAGTCACAGAGGTGTCCAGTGCTACCGAAGTGGCTGCGAATGCAACTTATTATGGTGACGGCACGGGAGGATTGTGGCAGACGCTACCATTCAATCCAACCAACAAGCCGATCACGCACTTGGTGTTGACAGCTAACGTGGCTGAAAGCGTTGATCTTGTATTGTTCGACATTCATCGAGCTTACGAGAACAAGGACAATCAAAGCGAGACGATGCGATGCCGTCATTCGTCTCTTTGGTTGGAGTTCCTCACTGTAGGTGCGGTTGAGCCTAGTGAGTGGGAAGTTGCTTACACCTGCCGGGCTGATACCGTAGTCTAAGGAGAATTGTTTGAAGGTCTACAAGGATGTGCGACTTGCCGATCCGTTTCTTCGTCCGTACTGGCGTCATGAACGCGTAGTACGGATGTTGGGCAGCGTACCTCCGGCACGTTGTCGGCGGTACGATGATATCTGGATTCAAGAATACAAGAAGTTTTTATTCGCATGGCGACGCGGTACAGAGCATCGCGAACGCCTGCTTTATGAGAACCCGGGCTTATACTATGCTTACAACTTGTATGACCGCATGCACATTGAGCCAGACATGGCTCTCATGATTGAAGCTCGTTTGTTAGCAGGAAGCACTCCGGAAATGATTGCAAACGAGTGCAAAACTATTCCGCAAACAATTGAGTGGTACGAACGTCTATTTTTTAACGTATCAGACTTCTTACCTCACCACGATTGGATTCTTAAAAACGTACTCTTACCTGCGTCTGATCGATTCGTCGATCACACACCTGATCTTGGTGGAACTGTTCTTAAAAACACTACAGAAATTGTGCGACCTCACCTTGATATGACACTAAAATTTTTCGCGTATTTTGGCGGGCCGCTAGTTTGCGATATCATGATAAGTGGATTTCGACGTAACAATCAGGTTCAAAATCCAGACGATCTTACTGACTACTTCAACGAGCACTTTGCCAGCCAGCTTCAACGTCGCAGTGCTCAAGCTGCCGGACAGTTTGAAATCAACAAATACAACGTCATGGAGTTGTTTGTAACTCATACAAGACTTATTGAGGTACAGAAAGCTGGCAAGAGTCAGGAAAATCGGCATAGCGATATCGAAAAGACTGTCGGCGAGATGCTAACAGCGTTGCCTTGGACTGTCGGTAAAACTGGTCAAACCATGTATAACGGTTCTTTGATTGGGCTGTATGATGATAGTGCAATCGAACTCGATTCGGAAGAAACCGTTTTAATCGGGGCAGGCATAGAACAAGAATCCGCCAAGGAAGCTAAAGCCGTACAAGTTTACAACTGGGGGGAGCCGCAACGCGATGCAAAGTCTAAGTAAATCTGACGAGCAAAAACTGTTGGATGGTGTCAAGCAGGCAGTAGCCCTGGTTGACAACAAAGGACTGACACCTGATGCAGCCTTACAAAAGGTAGCTGAAGAGTTACAGTATTCTCCTGGTTTTCTCAAAGCTGCGTGCAACGCGTTTAATACGGGTCGCCAATTAGCTCAATGGAACGAGAACGACTCAGTTCTAGATAAGCTGGCAAGTTTCCCGCTCGCCAACTACGACGCCATTCACGACAAGATGTGGGGCAAAGCCCAAGAAAAAGTGGCCTCAGTTTCACCGATACAACCACGTTTTCTGACTTACGACGAGCAGTTTCGTCAAGAACTGTTGAACCGTGATCTAAGCACGTTTACAAAGGCAGCTTCCGCTGAGCCTGAGTTGAGCCCAATGGCGGCTGACGAGCAGGCTGATAACCGCACCAAGCGAGCCTACGCTCGTTATGAGTATCTCAATCGGCTGGCTGAAGAAGCTCGCAGAGAAAAGACTGCAGCCACATCTCAGCTAGAGAAGACGGTAGGTCAGCTGGAAGATTACTTCCGTAAATTTGCACACGATCGGCTGTCGCTGGCTCACGTACAACACGCTGCTGCAACATACTACGGCACAGCAGGCAAAGCTCTGATGCATCACATCGCAGACCAATTGCCCAATGAAAAACGTGCTTCGGACTACGCTCCGTCCTGGAGTGGCTTTCAGTTGGCAGTGGATCGCACACAAGAGCCTTACACTTTGATTGAGGCGTCTATCAAGCGAGCTGCCGCATATCAAATAGCCATAAATCAACTTAACGAAGCTCAAGAAAAGTTAGCTGAGGCAAAAAAGGCAGTTGCCCCTTTTTCTCAGCCCCGGTTCGAAAGCTCGAATGGGAGCCCAGTTACCCTGACTCCCTCCTTGCTTCCTGACACCGGGGAAAAGGAAGCCGGAGCGGGTGGCTTGGTATCTGGTCTGCTTGGTGGGTTTGGAATGGGTGCTGCCCGAAGTATGGGTGAGCATGCCATAAGCCAAAGCGACAAGAAGCTAAATAGCATGCTGAACGATTTGGACGATCCTAATCATCTTAATGAGATGAGGAAGATTCGAGCTCAGACCGTGCTTACTCAACTGATGAGCGATCCGGAGAGTCCTATCAGTGGATACGATCCAGAAGAAGTGCTCTCAGCTTATAACGACATGATTAAGCTCTCACCACGGTTAGCCGATCAGCCTGCCGCTGTTGGCTCACTGTTAAACAAGCGGCTATCAGGAAACACCGAGCCATTTGAACTGGGTGAAACGCTTAAGCTGGAGCAAGGGCTCAAGCAAACACAATCTGCCCCTTCTTATTCCAACCCAGCCACGGGACTAATGAGACATGAAACCAGTATCCTTAGCTGATATCTCTTACGAACAGGGCTTGCAGCTTCTGGCGTTGCGAAAGCAAGCCATGGCTACTGGGCATATTCAACGTATGCCTCCAGAAGCTCTAGCAAACAGCTTTCCACTGCGTAACATCGGTCAAGCAACGATCGAAAAGCTGGCTGAAGGTGGAATTCTAGATCGCTTAAATTCCGGAATTAAAGACGTGTCAGAGCGATACCACAAGTTAGACCCTTCGGTTCGTAATACGTTAAACATGGCTGCAGCTGGCACAGGCGTCGGGGCAGTGGCTGGACTTGGTTCGGCAATGCGTCGTGGGGATAAGAGCTACGGTCGCAGTGCTCTGCGTGGTGGTATTGCCGGTGCCGGTCTTGGTGGCGGTTTGGGTTTAGCTCTTAATAGAGAAAAACTTGTACCTATGCTGCAAGACAAAGCTAAAAGTTTGTCCGACAAGGTGAATCCGCCTGCAGATAAAATTGCTCCGGTTAGCGTGGCAGGTACCAACGCGGCAGCCGTTGATCCGCAAACAGCGTACCTTGAAAAGTTAAGAGACACAGCTAACAGTAACAGTCCAGAAACTGCGGCACTGTTGCAAAGCGGCGGGTCACTTGCGGCAGGCGGGACTGCATTGTATAAACTTAACAAGCACAAAACTTACTCGCCAGAAGATATGGCAAAATATATACAGGATCATGTTCGAAAAATGCAGCCTAAGGGGAAGGGAACTTCTTCCGGCAGTGCCGCGGCTGTGGGAGATTTGTTCGGCTACAGTCAAGCCTTAGCCCCAACCGAAGGACAAATAGAAATTAATAACATAAGAACGGGGCAGACATCATCAGAAGATATTGCTCGTAAACTTAGAGACAGCGGTCACGGACCAAGTAGGTTTGGCGGTATAAAAACAGGACCTTCGCTTATTAGCCCAAACGCTAAAGATACCAAAAGGTTAGTAGAGAATCTTGTGGGCTCAGACAAAATAGACGACGCGTTGAAGGCGTCTCAGCGAGGTGGTTTCATGCGGTCCAACGGTAAGCTAAATAGACCTAAGTCTCTACTTGGTCTTTTAGCGTTAGCCGCGTCTGGCTCCGGAGTAGTTGATGCCGTCGCCAACCGTGCTATGGATAAAGTAACACGCAGTGAAGCCCTAGAACGTCTAAGCAGCATAATCAACGCTACACCCTAAGGTACACCGCTCATGGCTTTGATCAAATTTGTCTCGCCTTCGGGCTGGGATTTTGAGCAACGGATTGTCTCACCGATCAAGATGAGCAGTCGAGGTTTGATTGGTGAGGATCGCCGGGAATTCCTGAAGCGAGCCAGCCACGCGTTTTTGCCCCAACTAGACAACGTCAAGTTTGCCAAGGACGAAGTCCCGGTTCACTTGATTGCTCTTGGAGCCAGCGAAGCCTACGGTCCCAACCGTAACGGTGACGGCTTCAAGGAAGCAACGTGTCGTGAACACCATCATACGTTTACCAAGTTTGCCAAGTTCTTTCGCAATCACAAGAACAAAGCCGAACGTGGTGATCCGTACTACGGCTATGTCAAAGCATCAGCTTACAACGAAGACATGCGTCGCGTTGAGTTGCTGTGTGCGTTAAATGCCGAGAAGTCAGCTGCAGACCGCAACGGCGGATTTGTTGCAGACACTGAATTGGAAAAGATTGCACGTGGCGAAGACATGGCTGTCAGTATGGCTTGTCGTGTGCCCCATGACGTCTGTTCATTCTGCAAACACGCGGCACGAAATCGAGCTGAATACTGCACTCGCGAGAAATGTGCTGCCGGTGGTTGCCAGAGTAATTTGACTCGACTAGTCAAAGTCGGCAACGATCTTCATCATCTGCACGTTGACAACCCCAACCCAACGTGGTTCGATATTAGCCGCGTGTTTCGCCCTGCTGACCGTATTGCTTATGGTGCCAAGGCGGACTATTTGACCAAGGCCGCCTCAGATTCTGGAATTTTTGAGTTGCAAGATTACATCAAAATGGCGGAGAATTCTACCGCACCACTTGATGTGATTCTGTACCAATCCGGCCATCACGGTTTCTGGTCTGAGAAGTACGCAGCTCAAGTAAAACTGGGATATGGATTAGCTGCTCTTGAAAAATACGAAACAGCAAGAGATGCTAATACATATCGAGCCCACGCAACTGCTGATTTTCCCATCGAAAAAATGGCAGCGTTCGGCTCTTCACAATGCGATACTCAGTTGGCGGCACTGGCCGATCGAAAAATCATCTTGAGTTTGAAGGATTACGCACGATTGGCAGGCCGAGAAGAACATGTTAAAAGTGCTGCTGCTTTCTTACCGGGGATCTACTCTCATATGACCACCGATGAGTCGTTACCCATTAGGGTTGAAAGTGGTATGTGCTCGTTTATCGAAAAGACAGCCAACGAAAGTTCTCGTATGCTTGCAGCTACACTCCATGCAGAGTATTCTCTGCAGAAAGAGGCTGTTGAGGATCGAGGCTTTCTGAGTTGTATCCGGGGGCAGTCTGCTCCCGTGATTATCCCGTATGAAAAGTCAGCTACTTGTGACGAACACGGTGAAAGGCTTGCCAAGGATTACGCCATGTATAAATTGGCAGCCCTCTGGCGTGTCGCCGCAGTGGACACTGACTTTCCATTGACAGTGAGGTTGAGTCTCCGTCAAAATCGAGTTTTTCACTAGAGAACGAGCGGAACTCTAAGCCGTTTAGCAAGGAGTGCGATATGAGCAATTCTGCAGTACAGTCGATGCGATCCATCGACCGATTTTTGCAGGAAGTCGCCGCAACCGAAAAGCGAGCTGCTGAAGCCAACAGTGAGCCAGGCAGTATCGGCGGAGCGACGACCCACCCTGTGAAAGATGTGGACGATCGAACGGAAGACGCCCAAGAAGGTTCTCGTTCAGCGGAAAACACCGCTGATGTGAAAGCCGACGAAGGTCCAGCCTCTGTCGATAACACACCTGAAAATGTTGCGGACAAGAAGGCAGCGGCTAAACGAGCTTCGGCACGTAAGCAAGCTGTTGATGGTAAGTCTGAAGACGGTGCGATTAACCCGCCCGGTACAGCTGAAGACGACCAACTTCAAATCGGCACGCGTAAATCAACCACAGGTCAAGACCCTGCCGTGGAAACCTCTTCAGCCAAGGCTGAGAAGGAAGACTCTACAGGTGGACGCCTGGGCAATACGACTCACCCTGCTCGTACCAACAATGGTGAGCTGGATGGTTACAAGTATGCCGAAATGCCACTGGATCAATTGGCCAAAGTTGCTTCCGACATGGGCAACAACTTGCTGGCTCAACTGGCCAACCTGCAGAAATCTGCAGAACTGGTCGGTGGTCAAAAAAAGTTGGACATGAACGGCAACGGTAAGCTCGAAGGTTCCGACTTCGCCGCAATGCGTAACGAAGAAGAAGACGACGAAGACGAAAAGGAAGCCGCAGATCTGGCCGGTCAAGCCGGTTGGGAACTTGCAGGTCTCCTGAGCGGTAACTTCGATAAGAAGGCTGCCGACTCCCTCGTGCATAGCACTTTGGAAGAGATCATTAAGACCGCTTCCGACGACGCTGATAAAGTTGCTGCTTTCCTCGCCAGCTATGAGGACGAGCTAGCAAAAAAAGCTGAAGGTGAAATGCCTGCCGGTGTTGATCCATCAGCCATGGGCATGGGTGGTGCCGGTCCTGATGTGATGCCCGGTAACGATCCTGCAGCCATGGGTGGTGATCCTGCTGCTGCTGGTGATGCTGGTGGTGCCGGTGGAGACGAGATCTCACAAATCGTCGCTCTGCTGGAACAGCTTGGCATTTCACCTGAAGAGCTTGAAGCGGCTATGGCTGCTGAAGGCGGTCATGGTGACGCTGGTGGTGCCCCTACGGGCGGCGAACCTATGGGTGAAGCTGCTCCAGACAAGGCAAATGAAGCTCCTGGCATGGAAGTTGAGGCTTCTGCAAAGCGACATGTCGCTAAGCAAGCTACTGCCAAAAAGGGTGCTGCTAACAACTTGGTGCGGGATTACATTCAGGAAATCCTGGAACGGTCTCGTCATTAATTCTAGGCTAGCATTCTGCTAGCTCCATCTGAGGCAACTCACGGAGGTTTCCGTATGAATACGAAGCTCGCAGCCCAGACGATCGAATTCATCGCCGCTTCGTCGGCGTTGAATGACCGTCTGATGGGCGAAGTGCAAGCTCATCGTGCTCGGGAAAAGCAGGCGGCTGCGAAGCGGCAGGCAGTTCTCGATCTCATGGTGAGCACAGGAAGCGTTGCTCCACATCAAAAGCAGGCAGCTGCTGGGATGTTGAGCGATCATAGTCAGAGTCTGGACCTACTGGTCAACGCAATCAACAAGATGCAGTCATACAAGGCAGCATCCGAAAAGGCGGCGTCTGACTTAGGACAGGCTGTGTCGGATCGGGAGTCTGGCGTTAAGTCAGCTTCTACGGTTCGTGACAGTTTGAACGACCCCTATGTCGGACGATTGACTTCTGAGAAGAAGGCGTCGGACGTGGCAATTCTGGCGGTTCTGAACGCTCCGCGTTCTTAACTTTCACACTCTAGGTCTATGTCAGGCCTTAAATCGGTATCAGGAGGATTCCTATGGCTGCTCCGCGGCAAATGACTGCTCACACTCTGAATGCGTTAAAAGGTTGGCCGCAAATGAATGCGGTCGATTACCATGCGGCAATCGACCCTTCCGTCTGCCACCCGATTCTTGCGGGTTCAGTCGTGCACCTGAACTGCTCAGGTAACTTTGTTCCAGGCGTTGGCAGCCATGCTGTCATGCCTCTGTTCATCTTCAACAGCTCGGATGACCCAGACGTCTCCAACGACGGCGGCGACGCCTCGACGACACCTGGTGTTTTCATTCCTATCAGCCCAACCGGCCAAGCAATGGCCCTGGTCGCTGTAGGTGCTTACGAGCTGGTGAGCACGGCATACGTGCCTTGTTCTTACCTGCCAAACGATGCGTTGACTTCCTGCCACGATGGTCCAAACGCAGGTAAGCTCGAAAAGGGCGAACTCTACGAAAAAATGATCGTGGGTATCGTTTCCCGCGGCGTAGTGGATAACGGTTATGGTAAGAATGCTTTGGCATTCTGGCCCTTCCCTGTTTTCCCTAACGAAGAATGATTTTCCAGACTCGAAACCGACTAAGCTAACGGCTTAATCGGACTATACAAGGAGGTTTTCTTAATGGCTAGCTCCACTATGATGACTCAGGAAGAAAGCAAACTTCTGAGCCAAACGATTTTCGAGAAGCTCGCTTCTCGTGATTCGAGTCTGGAAAAGCAAGCAGTTGATGCAGTCAACGACTTCACCCGCACCAAAATGCGGGAAGATGGCTTTTTCCGTCGAATTATGCCGCCAATTCCAATCTCCAACGACGATCTCGATCGTCAGGTGGATACGGACAAGCCGGTAAAGATCGTGGACAAAGAACCGAACAGCCCTGCTGCTGTTTCGATTCCTTTCGCCACACTGCCGACAAACCTGTACATCAAGGGTGACCGTTACAAGGTGACCTTCGATCGCATCGTGACACCTAAGTTCACGAAGGACGTCGATGAGCTTCGTACCTGGTACATGGATATCCGTCAGGTTCTGAGCGATAACGCCATCAAAGACATGCTGGCTGAAGAAGATGGCAAGTTCATCTCCGCAGTCAACACGGCTCTGGTTGGCCCTGGTCTGATCGTCCCAACATCGGGCACGATTCAGTATCAGGAAATCTCAGGCGGTATCACCCGTGATACCCTGTGGGATAGCCTTAAAATTATGCCAAACACGCCTTCGAACCTCGAAGTTCACTGCGTGCTGCTTAATAACATCACCATCAAAGAAGTTGCGAAGTTTACTCGTAACGAAATGGGTGGCGACCTCAGCGAAGAGATCATGCGTAATGGCTGGACTCTGAGCGAGTGTATGGGTGTTAAGTGGGTGATTACGATCAAGAAGGGTCTCGTGCCAACAAACACGATGTACCACTTCGCTGATCCTAAATTCATCGGCAAATCCTATATGCTCGAGGATACAACAATGTACATCCGCAGAGAGGCATATTTTATCGAATTCTTCGCGTACGAGTCACTGGGCGGTACGCTCGGTCACACGTCCGGCCTTGCTCGCGTTGACTTTACCTGATAAAAATTTCATGGGTAAGACATTGCTCCTAGTTTATGCTAGGAGCCTGTCTTCCTTTGAGGAGCCACACTCATGGCAGTAGCTTTTCCAGGTGCATACGTCGATCAGAGTATCACACAACGTGGGCCGTTTGATCAGTCGTCGGCTGCTGTCAATGTCGAGAACCCTCGGGATCTTGGACCTGACCGTAGCTACACGCCAGATCGCACAACAACGCGTACGCTGGATCTTTCTGGCCAGCAAACAGCACCTAAACCCTTCCCGCCCAGTAATTGGGTTTTGGGTCACGACCCTTACGCCGTTGGTGGTGGTGGGGCCAGTTACCTTCTAAACTCTGGCGGTTAATACCGTCGCTGTGGTTTTAAATTCCGGAATTTGGAGTATTCACTATGTCAAAGAACACGCAAGCTCTGCCTAACGCGGCTGACGCTTACAATCAGTTGTTCGATGGCGTGCATGCTCAGGTCTTCCTCGGCAAGTTGGCCAGCTACGGTATTCAGCCTACGACTGAAAAAGAAGCTGCGGACTTGTTTGCGTTGGCCGGGCAACTTCGGCACGTCGATAGCCCTGTAAAGCAAGCTGCTGAACAGAGCCGATTTGGGGGAGCTGTTTCGGCTCTCGATTCTGTGCTTGGTCACTCACCTGTAGCCCAACAGCATCAAGCTGCCGCCTACGGTCAAGCGATCAAACAAGCAGCTGCTGACCTGATGCAAGATCCTAGCGTTTATAACGCTGTGCTCTCGTTGAAGGCTCACGAAGCTGCTATCTTGGCTGGCGGTAACTAAGGGAGCCCGATTCATGCAAGACACAAGCTGCCTGTACACCACCGTCAAGAACACTTCTGGCGGTATCAAGAACTTTGGTTTCCTGCCTCCGCACGGTCGCATCCTGGAGAACAACGAAGAGTTCACCGTTTTCGGTGACATTCGTAACGCTCTGGGCGGTAACCGTGGTGGCGAACGCAGTGTTCAACGCCGCGACATCCTCGCGTTTGACTCTGCCGTAGCCAACGGTAACCTGACCATCTTGGCAACACCTGCTTTGGTCATCAAAGATACGGTGACACACAACTCCAAAACGCTGCAATCAGCAAACGGTGTACTCTCCGCCGTTAATCCATGCTGGTTCAACTCAATCTGAATTTGAATTCAGAAAAGCTGCCGGTACAATTCGAGGTCGGTTGGTTACAATGTGGCCAACCGACCTTGTCTATTGATAGAAAGTACCGATATGCTGCTGAGCCTGTTCACCCCAACGCATAATCCGGCTTACCTGCGAGAAGCACACAACTCGCTAAAACTTCAGAATCTGCAAGAGTGGGAATGGATCATTCTTCCTAACGGAAGCAACGTCACTATTCCTGAAGACATTCAACGAGATAGTCGCGTTCGTGTCGTCAGCGGTGGTGAGAATCTGCATAACGTAGGAGCTCTTAAACGAAAGGCCTGTGACGCGGCCAGTGGTGATGCCTTTATTGAGTTTGATCACGACGACATGTTGGTACCGGGCGAATCACTCGATGCCATTCGAGAAAAATTCATGCAAGGGGCAGGGTTTGTATATTCAGACACAGCTGTTTTTAGATTTAAGCAAGAGATGGGTTTGGACGGACAGCTTAAAGATGTACACAGTCCATACA
>Ga0194048_10000543_pt1 | contig 18423 bp, 9 predicted proteins | sample JunL225m_MetaG_FD_161685 | JGI IMG/M metagenome (GOLD analysis project Ga0194048, IMG submission 161685) | Anoxic zone freshwater microbial communities from boreal shield lake in IISD Experimental Lakes Area, Ontario, Canada - Jun2016-L222-5m | ecosystem: Environmental > Aquatic > Freshwater >...
GTGCCGTAGACGGCACTCGCGGCATCCCCGCCTTTAGAGGCGCCAGTGATGGCCCAGCGCAGGGCGCGCGAGTCGTCGACTGTGCCTTGGAGGTCGAGTGGTTCGTTGGGCATCGAGTTTTGGCTGCTCATCGGCGAGGAGCGTACCGGGTCGCCAGTTAGAGCTGTGGGGATTAGCCGTTAGCGCCACTGCATAGCGAGCATGAGTTGCTGTGTGCCGTATTACATGCGGGATAGCACTGAGCGCGCGCTGATCGCTAGAGCGAATGACGAAACTTTGGCGAGGTGAGGGGGATAGCCGGGTTTTTTGCGGCCAATTGTTGAGATTGCAACTCCTGCACCGCGTCGAATCTCGGTCTCGAAAACGCGGTCTGCGTGCAGTGGAGTCTCCAACCTCGTTATGATCAACGTCAGGCGCACCATCGCGTCGACATACTCGACTGCGGCACACCAACGCCGCGGCGCACAGTTACACGCTTCGTCATTTCGACAGCAAGAGTGTTCCCCGCACGTAACTGGAAGCGAAGGGTGTGTCCACCGTGAAGAGGGTCTTTGGAATTGTCGTAGTTGGCCTGTTGCTGGCGGCCTTCGGTGCCCAGAGTGCCTTCGGGCACGAAGGTGATGGTCATTACGGGGCTGACTGTTCTGGGCCGAATGCCCAATTCGGGTTCGTACAGGCAAGCGTGTGTGGTGTTGTGACCAACCGCATAAAGGGATTCGACGCGCATGGTGGTCATCTCTTGGGAAACCAGACGCTACAGATAACACACATCAACGAGACTCACTCGAAATATGGGGGTGGCGCTGCATACAAGGATGGTGCGGTGAGCATCGTGAAGCCATGGAATACGTCTTGGTGGCAATGGTTCGATGGCGACCGGGGCATCACGAGCTTCACGCCGGCCGGTGGTGCACTCAATACTCCCGTCTCCGTCAAGTACGACTGGGAAAACATGAATGGCTTAAAAGAAGGCACGTACACGATGACGTGCCCGGAACAGACATACCTCGTCTGCCAGACCCCAGAGGTCTACTCGCACAAAGTCGCGAAGTTTGTCAACAACCTCGAGGGTTACGCGTCGATCGAGTCGAGGCCACTGATCATCAAGATCATCAATCAGACGGACCAGCCACTCGTGCGCTCAACCGAGGCTCGCACGACCGGCCTACTGCGAGACAATCAGGTCGCTGATCCCGAAACGATCAGTGCGATGCACAACGGGCACGTCGGCAACGGCTACTACCACTTCTACCGGGATTCCTCTCAAGCAAACAACGCAACAGTTTCCTACACGTTCGCTGCTGGCACTGAGGGCTCGGCACTGACACACGGCGTGCTCGATATCAACATTGACGTCGACGGCGCTGGCGACACCACGAAGAGTACGTGCCGCGCGCCAGAGGGACTCGATGTGACCGTGCAATGCGCCGTCACAATGATCGGCTCCGCTGACGGCATCCTCACCGCAATCGTCTCGATCGGAGCCTAGGCGTGCGCAAGCCACTCACCATCATCACGCTCAGCCTCGTCTTGCTCGGCCTCGTAGGCACCATCACCGGTACGGCGAGTGCCGCGAAACACGCCTCGTACACATGTGACCCGACGGCAGAGTATTTCACTGCCTGCGCCGTGATCAAGAATCACGCGCAGACATTCGCGGCACCAGGCGTACTCGAGCGCACACAACCACTGACCCTTGTTGCCCGCAACCTCCTCCTCTGCAACGCATTCTCGACAGTCATTCCGTGGGAGGCACAATCGCCGGTCCTCGCCAATAATCAAGGTGAGGCTCTCGTTGGAGGCTCTACGTGTGCGGGTGGAGCGTTTATCTACGAGATGCGCCAACTCAACGAAGCCCACGACTTCCAATCCTTGATCGGCTTCCGCGTCGACAATGAGACAGAGGATCAGGGCTGCATCATCTCGACGTACCTCGATTGCGTGATGGGCCTCGAGCTCGAAACTGGACGTGACTCCAAGCGCGTCTTCACGGTCACGACTCGTCCGCTCGAAATCAAGATTGTTAACTCGTTGCCACACAATCTCGTCCGCGCTAATGGGCCGTACTGGTCGAGTGCATTGCGCGCAACGCACTCCGACAATGCGACCACGATCCTCCCCAACCACACCGGTTACACAGGAGCGTTGCGCGCAATCAAGCGCACAGCTACGTACGCAGCAATCTACAACGTCGCATACTCCGCGACTGACACGTCGTACAACGGACTGTCCTTCGCAATCAACGTCCACGTAACCCCAGCAGGCGCACACACGGGCACGTGCACGCCACTGCGCGCACCAAGCTGGCGAACGGTGCACTGCAGCGTCGAATTCTCGGGCCTCAACACTGGCTTGACGATCGCCACAGTTCGAATGCGAAGCTAAACATGCAGACGCTTTTGCCGCAGCGCTTTACCCGAGGCATCACAACACTCGCACTCGTCGTATTCGCACTCGTCGCGGGTACTCAAGCCGCAAACGCCAGCACACCACTACCCGGTGAAGCGATTGCATCCGCGATACCACTCGCAGACCACACCGCCGCAAGTGGAAGCATCCTCGACGGCACCAAGCCCGTGTTCTATCGAATCAGTGCACGGCTCGTCGAACACACCATGCTCACGCTCATCCCAATCCAGACGGCCAGTACGCATGTCGTCACGTTGCGCCTGTTTCGGCCCGGCGTCACTGATCAGAATCTGACCATCGCAACGCCGTTCACGGAGATCAGCGCAACCAGCGTTCGCAAGGAAGCGAGTTTCGTGGCCGACTGGCCAGGAACCTGGATCATCGAAGTCTCGAGTGCGGGGCCCGTCGGATTTCAAGTCGCCGCCGCGCACCTTCCCCCAGAGCCATCGACCGCTCCAATCAGTGGCTCGACGACTGTCACACACGCGGCGGGGATGATCGTCAACCAGGCCTATCAAGGCACGACGTACGCCCCGACGACCACGAACCACCTGACACCCCGCTACGAACGCGTTGAGGTCGAAACGCCGGGCCGGATCAGGATCGCTCTAGCGAGCACGAATGGTGTGCCGATTCGCGCCGACATCTTCGAGCCCGGCGCGACTGACGCAACGGTCGATACTGCCGCGAGCCTGGCTTCGACAACTACATCCACGGCAACAACCCTTGTCGTTAACGCGCCAAGAACGGGCGCCTGGATTGTCCGCGTCAGATCTGTGCCTCACGCTCATGGCGCCATCGAACCCGCGACCTACACGGCGACACTCGCGCCGATCACCGACTCAATCGTCGCTGCGTGCGCGAACGACATCACCAACATTGGTCTTATCCGCATCCAGGGTTGCGTCGAGTCTGATCATGGCTCGTACCGGATTCGAGGCGAAGCCTCGTTCAGTGGTGTCCTCTTTGAGCCGAATAATGGAGCGACACTCCTAATCGATCCGAAGACGCTCGAGGTGACGAGCGCCGGCACGTTCGACGTCGTCCTGCTCGGCGTGAAGGTCTTGACGGCGACGAATTACTTCGTCTTCAAAGGCACACAAACAGTCGTGATACCCAAAGACAGTTCGGTGTACGGGATGCCAATCAACGGCAATGCGACACTGCACTGGTCGTTGAAAGACGGTGGTAGTGCGTCGGTGATCGCCGAGGCGCGACTCACGAAACTCGGTATTGCCGGCATGCTCTCGGGTGAGGTATCGATCGACAAAGGCGTCAGCCATCTCGGCGTGATGATGAACGTGTCGAATTTTCATGGTCTCGCCTTTGGTGGCCGCCTCAAATACACCGAAGAGATCGTCGGTCTAGAGAGCGTCTCAGTCTGGCGCATGAACATGGACCTCGCCGTGCTCCCCCCGCCACCCCCAGCGAAGGTCACAACCCCGACGACACCAACACCACCAAAGACAGACACGCCTGCGACTGATCCGACACCAACAAAGACACCAGTCGACGACACAACCAAGAACGCAGCCGGACTAATCGGTGCTGCCGGATCAATCGAGTTTCGTGATGGCGAGCTGGCCTTCATCCACGCCAGCGTCGCCGCACGCCTTCCAATCGGCACAACCGGACTCTTCCTAACCCAAGCCGGTCTAGCCGCACGCTTCAAGCCGTACTTCATGCTTAGCGGTACGGGCACGATCGCGGCTGGTCCCGACGTGCTCGGCGCACCGATTCTGAAGATCGATGGGCAAGCGGGCTTCGCAACAGGTGGCTCGTGTCCGAATGCGCCAACCAGTGGCTTCCGCTGGTTTGGTAGCGGCGCCGCGATGATCGCGAACTGGTTCACCGTCGCGTCACTCAACGCGTGCTATCAAGCTGCAGAAGAACCCTACGTGATCGTCACTGGCAACTCTCATTTCGATGCCGACGGCGTCATCCAGGGCAACGTCAACCTGACCGGCACGATCCTCGGCACACGCGCGATGCAGCTCGAAGGCGATGGCCAACTGAGCATCTTCGGCAGCGCCGGCGTGAATGGTCGACTCGTGCTCTCCGACTATGGCGCCGCAGCATGCGCAACAGCCGACATCAGCTTCTTGGGAATGATTCGCCGCGTCGAGTTTGGTGCCGAGCGACGCTGGACCGACGAGACAGGCACCTACGGATTTGCCTGCCCCGACTTTGCGCCGTACCGCACGGCACTAGCCCGGCGTAGCGTCCGAACAGTCGGCGATTGGCCTGTCGGGGTACCAGCAGGCACGAAGCAGGTTCAGGTCGTCGTGGACGGAACCAGCGCCAGCGTCCCCGGCGTCGACATCGTCGATCCGACCGGAGCGATCGTCGCCCAATCAACCTCGGTCTCGACGCCCACGATGAGCGGTGCGCTCTTCCTCCCCGACGCCAAGACGGGACGCATGCTGATCGCACTACCGGTCAACAAGGCTGGCACCTACATCGTGCGCGCACAGGCCGGCTCGGTGATCGCCTCCGTCGAGACGTCGCTTCCACTGCACAACGTCACGATCAAAGCACGCGTCACCCAGACCAATCGCACCAGCATCCTCACCTACCGACTCGGCGGCCTCGAAGGTCGCACCGTCCAGTTCTGGGACACCTCCAAAGGCGTGGCCCGGCGAATCGGAAAGACCAGCAAGACCAGTGGCGTGATTCGCTTCCGCCAAGAGGGCAACACCAAAGCTAGGCACACAATCACCGCGATCGTCACCAACCACGGCTACGCGATGCCACGAAGAATCGTCACGCGATATAGCCACTCGAACAGCGACATGCTCAATTGAGCAGCACCCAGCACCACAGGTCTACGGGCCTAAACGAACCGCCTCACACGACCCCTTCTGAGAGCAGCTAACCAGCGTGATCTACACCCGCACCAACAATACGCATCACCCCATCACACGAGGCATCGCCCTGCTCCTCACCATTGCGATGCTGGTGCTCGGATTCATGGCTTACCCGCCCGTCGTGCATGCGACAACGGTCTGGGTTGATCCTGCTGGTCTACCGGCGCTTGATGGTGCTTCGAGTACGAGTCGAAGCGTGCCCACACCGCTAAGTATTGAGATTGACGGGTCGTTCCCCGTGTCGGCCACCACATCGCCAACGCTTGTCTGGAAGAGCGTCCCTACTGGCGTCAGCCAGGTGACGTTTAAGATCGTGACGCTCGCCGGCACGACACCACAAACACTCTGGAGCATCACCGTCTCGGTTGGGTCTAACAGGGTCGCGACTGTGCGCGTGCCGACTGGTGTCCTCAAACAAGGACATACGTATGGTTGGGCAGCCGAGTCGACAACGAATGCGAGCATTCACCACGGCCCATTCAACGTCACTGTTGACGTTCAGCGCGCCAGCGTGCAGCCAACGTGGGCCTTCGGTGGCGTGCATGTTGCCGAGGCGACCGGCGAGCTCATCTACACGTGGTCTGGCCCTCAACTCTCAACGCTAGCCGGACCGATCGGCTGGAACCTCGTACACCGACCAACCAACCCAACCAAGACCGGGTTACCAGCTGGCTGGAACCTCGCACTTTCGGGCACGACTGGGTGGGAATCACTCACACAGGACACTGACGGATCCGTAACGCTCATAAGCAATGCTGGCGGCAGCGTCACATACACGAAGCACGGCGCCGACCAATGGAAGCCAGCCGTGGGCCGATTCCATACAGCCGGCGAGACAACGCTACTTACACAAAACACGGACGGCACGTTTAGCGCCACTGATGGCAACCGCACCGTCACGGTCTTCTCAAAGCCGACGACACTCGCGCCCGGCCACCCAGCGAAGGTGTGGTCACTCGACGCGCCAACAGTCCAGCAACAGTGGGACAATGGTCGCCTACAACGCCTAGTCGACCCCGTCACATCAAATGAGATCGTGTTCGCCTACGGCGGTAACGACATCTGTCCAACAGACGTCGACGCGGGATTCATCGCGGCACCAGCGGGTGATCTCTGCGCAGTCGTCGACTGGGCCGGCAACACGATCCTCATCGAGTACGTACAGACACAGACTGGACCACAGATTGGTCGCATCGTCAGTGGCCTCGGCATGGGTCGGTACGCCCAATCGTATGACATTGCATGGAACCACAGCAACAACATCATCGCTGTGCGTGATTCGTTCGCCGCAACGGTGATCGCCTCAGGGGCAGTACCAGGCCTCGACACCAAAGATGCACGCGTAACAACACAAATCACCTACGACGCGCAAGGCCGAGTCGCATCATTAACCGCGCCCGAAGGATTTATAGCCCAGGCCGAGCAGCCCGCCAGCCACACTGGTCGCGCCGAAGAATCATTCACCTACGCACCATTCACAGTGCACGCCAAAGGCGTCCAGGCACCCGTTGGCTCGATCGCACAGACATGGCTCGACCCTGTCTCGTTCCACGTCGACAAGGTACGCAACGAAAGCGGCAACGTCGTCGACTACGAGTACGACGCACGCGGCAATCAGATCCGCACAACCGACCATATGAGTGGATCAGTCACAGAGACACGATACGACGCCGAAGGCCGACCAGTCGAACAATTAGGACCAACTAAGGGCCCGCTAACGAGTCCCACCACGCCACGCACCGGCACAGACTACGACCAGAACGAGAATGGCAAAGACTGGACAGGCCTCGCAACGCGCTACTACGACAACGCGGGCTTCAACGGCCAGCCAACCGGCGGCACAACGGGACCAGTGATGCCCGGTAGCACCACTCCGGTCACTGGACTGTCACTCAACTGGGGTACGAGTCCAGCCGGAACTGGCGCGTGGTCGGCGCGCCTGACGGGCACATACCAAGCACCAGCCGACGGCTCTTACAGCTTCAGCAACACAACCACGGCACAACTATGGATCAATGGCAATCAGTGTGCACCGGCCTGCAAAGTCACGCTCGCAAAAGACTCGGTCGTCGCGATCCTCATCGACGTCAAATCCGAAACGGGTGGCGCAGCCGGCATCAACACGCTCGTGACAACGCCAGACGGCAAGAGTGCTCCAATTCCGACAGCGAATCTACGACCAAACTACAACCTCACAACCTCAACATCGACACGAGAACGAGTCGCAAATGGTGGAACAGAGGATCTACAAACAAAGAACATCTACAACCCCACCACGACACAACTCGTCGCAACAGTCGCCCCGTCGGGCGCACGCCAAACACGCGAATACGAGGCGTTTAACGCGAACCTCGGACAATGGGGCCGCTCAACAAGCGTGACTGATGCGTCAGGCAAGAAAACGACGATGTCGTACTACGCCAAAGACGCCGTTGCAACTGACTGCCAAGGAACACAGATCGCACAAGAAGGACAGCTGCAATCAACAAACCTGCCCGGCGGATCCTCAGCAGTACAAGTCGGACTGTCATCTGGCGGCACCGTTAAGGCGACTGATGGTCCAACAACACTGTGCGGCTCGACACTTCCCGACAATGCGGGCTTCGCAGCCACAACAACAGGTATCGGCCCCGAAGTAACGCAAGCATCACACCAATTCGTCAATGGCAATCCACTCGAAGTGTCCTCGACCACGACCACGCAGGGCAAGACGTTCGTTGAGACATCGAAACTCGACTCCAACGGCAACGTGTGGGAAACCATCGACGCTCACGGCACAAAAACGATCCAACGTTGGAACCCGTACACCGAAAACGTCGACCAAGTCATCGAGACGACCAGCAGGGGCGAGACACGCACCACCGACTACACGTACGCACCAAACGGCGAGGTCGCAACAGTCGTCGTCAACGGCCACACCCTACTCACAAACGAGTACGCGACGAATGGTGGACTGACCCGATCTGTGCTTGGCAACGGCGCGGTACAGACGTTCGAGCTCGACGCCCACAACAATGGTCGCAAGACGACAACGACGTTCGCAGACGGCACCGTACTATCCGAGATCGCCGTACATTCAACGACTGGACGCCTACTGTCGCGCACGATCACCGGACCGACAGGATCCTCAACGTTCGAGTACTCGTATAACGTAGACGGACGCCTCGTCGACACGCACGTGACGGGCACAATCCCAACCAAGGCGACAGCGTGGCACAACGAATACGTCGGCCCAGATGGACTCAACGGCAACCGCGCCAGCAAGACCGCAACCAACGCCGACGGCACAAAAGTCACCACAGAATTCACCTACGGCGCTGATAATCGCCTACTGACCGCATCGAATGGTCGCATCAAAGGCGAAATCACCTACGACGAGGTAGGACGAGCAACAAAAATTGGTGGCGCTAGCCTCTCCTACGACGCCGCAGGCCACCTCCTGTCCGCCGCAGAAGGCAACCGGCTCTACACATTCACCGGAGCCGGCGACACGACGACACTGACCCAGACAATCGACGGTGCGGCAAGCACCATCTCGGCAACATCGTCGGGTCGTAGCCTCGTACTCGGTGTCGACGGGAAGATCGACGCACAATCAATTGGTGTCGCACAAGGCGTGACAGTGATCCTCGATCATTCTGGCGTACCAATTCGTTGGGTCTACGACGACATGCTCGGCAACGGCACCTGGACATCAAAAGGCACCGCTGCACCAACAAAAACGCACCTCTACGCGCCCGGCGGAGAACCAATCAGCGTCGATCGTGTCAGCGCCCCCACCACTAGTATCGACCTAATCGTCGATGGTCTCGGCTGGATGAGTGGAAATGGTGGCGCAACCACGCTACGACTCGCCACACCACTATCAATCATCGGCGCGCGCGTCTACACGCCCGACGGAGGCCGCTGGCTCCAACCAGACCCAGACATCAACGGAGGCTTCAACGCGTTCGAGTACGCCCTCGGCGACCCAATCAACCAAGCCGACCCGAGCGGCCACGCCCCATGGGGCTGGATCGCCGGCGCAATCGCATCAGTCGTCATCGGTGTCGCAATCGGCGCCTTCACGTTCGGTATCGGTGTCGGCGGCGCGGCCGCCTACGGGTACGCCGCGATAGCTGCACAAGTCGCGCTTGGAGCGATCACGGGCGCACTCGCCGGTGCCGCAGGCGAAGTAGTAACCCAACTCGTCAACAATGGTGGCGCAAGCCTCAACTGGGCAAGTATCGGTATCGCAGCCGGCATCGGCGCAGCCTTCGGCGGCATCTCAACAGGCATCTCAAGCGCCTCCTTCAAGATCTTCATACCAGGCCGCAAGCTACGAGTGCTTGCGTCGGAAACCGCAGCGGATGTGAAGAACAAATCACGCATGGCAGGCTACTCAATGATGAAGAAGGCGTATAAAGCATCGAACAACGATGAGGCACCAGATTTTTTCTCAAGCATGTTCACGAAAAAATCGTGGAAATCGGTTGGGGAAGAAGCAGCCAAGCTTAAAGCGCGGCAGACCCTAAGTAAAGAAGTTGCGACTGGCATAGACGACTTTGTCATGGGTGTCTTCAACGGTGCTCCCCGCGGTAGCAGCATCGCGAGTGTCATCGACGATGTGGCCCCGAATGCTCGATCCTTCGCCGCCGTATCGGCGAACACGAGACCTCCGTCTCAGATCCGGGGTGGGGTCGGTGGCGAAAGCATCGACCTTTCGAATGCCTATGGACACCAGGTCAAAACAACATATCTGAGATCCGAACAAGTATCCATAAGCTCATCAAACTCGTCAAGAGCGTCATTCGGCGATAATCCTGAAGCGTTCAAAAGATTCCTCATGGGCCAGATAGAAAACGGAAACAAAGCTGTTAGGAATGGATCGTTCTACGGGAATTAACCAGAGTAGACATACCTGTCCCAAAACATCTTCACGCATCGAACAAGCCACTTTCAAACGATTCTTATCGAAACGTGTGTGGAGGACAAAACTTTCGTCCTCCACACACAAAATCAGCGTGTAACACGCCACCCCGCATCCCTCACTCCATAAGGACCCACACCTAACCCCGTAAGGTGAGCAGCTAGCTCGAACGGGGCGGGGCGCAGCACCCCGGCGCAGCGGTGGTGTCAGTAGTCGCCGCCGCGGCCGGGGCGATCGTGCTTGGTGGCTCGGGACTCCACGCGCAGCGAAAGCCTTGGTGCCCGGTCGAGCTCTCCGGCGTGTTGCCGGTGCGAGCCGCGACGCGATAACGGTTGCAGTACGACTCGTGGCACAGGTACGAGCCGCCACGGATCGCCATGATGTCGTTGCCAACTTCTGTGTCGAAGCGGTCGGTCGTCCACTCCCAGACGTTGCCACTCGTGTTGTACAGGCCATAGCCGTTCGGCGAAAAGGTATCGACGGGACATGTGCCGAGGTAGCCATCGGCAGCCGTGTTGTCCTCAGGGAATGTGCCCTGCCAGATGTTGCACATGTGCTGACCATTCGGCTCGAGTTCGGCACCCCATGGGAAGCGCTGCTGTTCGAGGCCACCACGCGACGCGATCTCCCACTCCGCTTCGCTGGGCAGGCGCAGGTCCGCCCACGCGCAGTACGCGATCGCGTCGAGGATGGCGACGTGGACGACGGGATGGTCGTCGCGTCCCTCAAGCGTGGTGTGCGGCCCTTCGGGGTGACGCCAATCGGCGCCGTCCACCTTGCGCCACCACGGCGCGGCGGCCGCGGCCTGCGTCAACTCGAAGTCGGGTGGCAGGAAGCCGACGAAGACAAACGACCAGCCGTACTGCTCGGCAACCGTCACCCACTCGGTCTCTTCGACGAAGGCAGCAAAGCGCTTGTTCGAAACGGCATGCGCATCCATCCAAAAGGGTGCGACCTCAACGGGGCGAACCGGGTTCTCACCATCTCCAGGCCGAGCCTGCTCATCCTCGTTGCCGAGCAGGTACGTGCCACCCGGAATCGGCATCAACTCGGCGCCATGCGTGGTCGGTGGGGATGCGGCGGACACCAACGCAGCATAGCCACGAGGCGACCGCGTTACCGATAGCGTGGTACCCGCTCACAAACCCGCACGCCCTCGGGCATGATGGTGAGGAGATGCAGCTCTCCTACCGCAAACGCGTCCTGCTGATGCTCGCGCTGCTGGTGTTGTTTATGGCCGGCCTTGCCATCAGCAACACGGTCAATGAGGTGCTCGGACTCGCAGTCTGCGCCGTCGCCGTTGGACTGACAGCGCTGATCGTGTTCGGCCTCAACCGCGGGCGGTAGCGGCGACCAGCCGCACACCGCGACGCACCACGAGGACCATCCCTTGGGTATCGCGCTTAAAGCTGGCGCTCCACGAGGCTTCGATAATGACCGCCCAGCACCATCAGCTCCTCGTGACTTCCGCACTCGATGATGCGACCTTCATCCACCACGGCTATTTGGTCGGCCGCCTTGACCGTCGACAGGCGGTGGGCGACGACCACGCGGGTGGCTGACATCCGAGCGAGCGACTCGCTCACGATCTGCTGCGTCGGGTTGTCCAGGGCGCTGGTCGCCTCATCGAGGATGATCAGGCGCGGCCGGCCGGCCAATGCCCGAGCCAGCAGCAGGCGCTGCGCCTGCCCGCCCGACAGCGTCCCTCCGCCGTCCATGAGCACCGTGTGCATCCCCATGGGCAGACCCCGGATGAAGTCCGCCAGCCCGACTTCCTCGGCCGCCGCCCAGGCGTCGTCTTCGGTCAGGTCGCGGCCCCCGAGGATGTTGTCACGGATTGAACCCCCCATCAGCGAGACCTTCTGCATGACGACACCGAACTGGCGGCGCACGTAGGCGAGGTCCAGATCGTCCAGCGGGACGCCATCCAGCAACACTGACCCCCGCTCGGGCTGCTCGAAGCCGAGAAGGCAACGCAGGACAGTCGATTTGCCACAGCCCGACGCTCCGACGAGTGCCGTAAACGACCCGGCGGGAATCGAGAGGGAGAGCCCATTGAGCACCAGGGGCGAAGCCTCCGCGTAGCGGAAGTGCAGGTCCGTGAACGTGATCTCCCCGGAGACCTCGAGGGTACGGCCTCCACCGTGGCCCTCGCCCGGAATCGCGAGGATCGCCTCGGCCCGGTCGATCAGCACCCAGGCCCTACCGAGCTGGCTCGCGACCGCCACGATCGAGCCCACAGCCGCAGTTGCCATCCCCAGTGCGGTCGCAAACACGGCGAAGCTCGCGATGCTGATGCTATCGCCGTGGAGCATGGCCGCGAGATAGACTGCCGCGCTCGCAGTGAGACCCATGCTCGCGGCGACGACGGCCGCCACGTCGATCCGGATTGACGCCTGCATCTGAGCACGCTGAGTGCGGGACATGAGCTCTGCCCAGCGACGAAACATCGTCGCCGTGGCTCCGGCAACCCGGATCTTAGCCACGCCTTGCACCAACTGGAGCGACAGCGCCTCCTGCTCACCCTGAGCATCAGCTGCAGCACGATTGAACTTCTGGGCCAGCCTCAACGTGATGGTGCAGATGATCAAGAACACGAGAATGACGGCGAGCGCCGGCAGAATCAGAGCGGGCACGCTGATGGCCACCACGATCAGATTGACGACGGCGAAGACCGCGGCGAGGCCCGTGACGAGGATCGTGTCGCCAAAGATCTGACGGGCCTTGTCGATGCCCATGATGCGGTTGGTGAGGTCACCGACGTCGTAGCGGCGGAAGACGCTCGTCGGCAGACTCAATGTCTTTTCCCAGACCGCCGGCAGGAGGTTGCGGTCTAGCTCGCCACCCAGACGCAGCAGGGTGAAGTTGCGGGTGAGCTCGAAAATGAAGAGTCCGACGGCAGCGCACCCGATGACGATGACAAGCCCGGTGAGCGCCTGTACGGAGTTGCTTGGCACGGCCACGCTGATGATCTTGCCGAGCACGATGGGGACCAGCAGCGTCATTAGGCTCGCACCCAACGCGAGAATCGTCGTCCAAATGAATTCGCGGCGCCACGAACGCCTCGCGGTCGCTAGGAGCCTCCGGGCGCTGGCGGGCTCTGACGACAACACTCGTTGGACGACGATGGCGCCGGTCTCGATGCTGGCGCCGAGTACTTCGTCGACCGGGGCCTCGACTCCCGTGTCTGGAAACAGAGCCACGTATCTCGCGGCGGAGCTCCCCGGCCACCTTCGGTTGCATTGCCGGACGACGATCAGCGATCCCTCCGCGTCGCGGCCAATGAACGCGTCACCATCACGCGTCCACCACCGACCCTCGAGGACGATCGAGCGCGATCGCGCATTTGTGTTGTGCAGAAGGGACTCCACCTGGACGGACAGGGCTGACTCCGGATCCCGCTCGGTGGGAACGAAGGCGACGCCCTCGTCCTCGCACATGAGCCGCACCGCATCCACAACGGCATCTCCCGTCAGTGCGAGGTCAGGCGAGTCGATGGCCGCCAGCTCCTCGCCGGCATTCTTGACCAGCTCGGCGTCGCGCAGGCCGAGCACCGCGATGCGGGAGGCCTCGTCATCCTGCGATGCCGTGGCCGCATCGCGGGCAAGCAAGTCGACGCGACCGCACTCGTCGACCGGCGTAGACTCGACGCGCGTGCCGGGGATGGCCAGCGCGATGGTCGCGCCTCCAGCGACGACCGTGCTCGAAGCAGTAAGTACCTCACCGGGCTCGAAGGACCGCAGCGGCACCCGTCGGCCGGTCCCGTCGACACCCGCCCAGAACACGTCTACCCGACCCTCGAGCACCCGCCACGCCATCGCTCCTGCATCGCAACGCCACGGAAGCGACGCATCAACGTGCCGCGTACCATCATCGGCAGCACGCCCCACCTCGGCAGCCGTCGCCGGAACGAGCGCCTGCCGTCGCGCCGTGTATTCCGTGCCCATCAGCTCTCCACCAGCGTGCGATAGAGACCCTCCACCTGGAGCAGCTCGTCGTGCGTTCCGCTTTGCACCACCGCACCCTGGTCCAAAACCAGGATTAGGTCGGCATCGCGGATCGTCGAGAGTCGATGAGCGATGACCAGCGTTGTGCAGCCACGACGACGAAGCTCGTTGTCGATGCCGACCTCCGTCATGGCATCGAGGGCACTCGTCGCTTCATCGAGGATCAGGATTGTCGGATCCGTGGCCAGCGCTCGTGCAATCTCCAGGCGCTGAGCCTGACCACCGCTGAAGTTGCGTCCACCCTCGTCCACCTCGGACTCGTACATCCCCGGACGCGAGGCAATGACGTCGTCGATGTGCGCATCCTGCGCCGCGACCGCCGTACGCTCCAACTGGATGGAAGAATCCCAGAGTGAAAGATTCTCTCGCACCGTCCCCTTGAACAGCAGGATCGACTGGTCGACGAGCGCCAGCGAGGCGCTCAACACGGCACCGGGAATCTCGTCGCGCGGCACGCCGTCGAGTAGGACGGTTCCCGACCACGGGCGCTCCAGTCCGGTGAGCAGCCGGGACACCGTCGACTTGCCAGCTCCCGAGGTCCCGACGAAGGCGATCCGATGACCCGGCTCCACCGTGAACGACAGTCCCTGCAGCAATGGTCGCGCGCCAGGGTTGTAGCCGAACACGACGTCCCGGAACTCCACACGCCCTTGCAGCTTCGCGGCCGACGCGATCGGCTCGCTCACGCTCTGGGCCTGCACCGACGAACGCAGCCCGTCCGATTCGGGCTCCTGCTCAAGCACGTCGTCGATCTTGGGCAGGATCGCCCGGAACTGCAGGAGCGAGTTGCCGACCTGCACAAGGTTGCCGAACGGTGCGAGGAACCCCGCGGCCAGTACCTGAAGCGCGACGAGCCCGCCGAGGGAGAGGTTGTCGTTGATGACCTGCATACCGCCGATGCCCAGCACAGCGCCCGAGGCGACGATGTTCAAAAGTCCCGGCACGGTCGCTAAAATCTGGTTAGCAGCAGCGGTCTCCTGGCGGACGCTCACGACACGCGCCGACTGGCCACCGAAGCGCGCGAAAAGCTCCTGCTCCGCACCGGTCGCCTTGACGAACTCGATCGAGGACAATCCCGACGCGACGATCGCCGAGAGCTTGCCCTCCTCTTGCATGAGCAGTTCCTGACGCTCGGTCTGGCGGCGTGCCATCGTTCGCAGGATTACGAAATTCAACACGCCGATCATGAGCGCCGCCACTGCAGCGAGGGGACTCAGCACCAGCATCGTGACGAAGTAGAGGAGGATCGAGACGAGGCCGGTGATGACCGAGGGCAACGGCCCCGACAAAAGTATGGACACCACCGCAGGCATTTGCAGGCGCCACGAGATTTCACCCGGCTGGCGCTGGGTGAAAAACCGCATGGGCAGACGCAGGACGCGCCATGTCATCTCGGCGGCGAGACTCGTCGTGAAGTCCGTGGTGATGCTGAGCATGGTTCGGCGTTGTACCCAGCCGAGAATCATCTGCGCGACGATCGCCAGAACGACCGCGGCCATGAAGCCGGCGATCACGCTGGTACTCGCGTCGGAGATCACCCGATTGATGAAGAAGGAGAGAAAGCCGGCAGCGGCGATGCCTGGGATCGTCGCGAAGACCCCAACGGCCGTCGTGAAGGCGAGCGCGCTCTTGTACGGGCCAAGGTGCATCCGCATGGACTCCGCCAGCGAACCTCGCTTGCCGCCACGCTCGAACTCACTCGTCGGCTCGAACTCGATTGCGATTCCGGTAAAGCTCGTATCCATCTCGTCCCACGACACGCGGCGAGGCCCCGCAGCGGGATCGTTGATGTACACCCATTTGCGATCCCAGCCCTCGACCACCACGAAGTGGTAGAAGTTCCAATAGGCGATGAAGGGAGTCGCCATCGTTTCGAGTTCGTGAAGGTCCTTGCGCGCACCCTTGGCGCTCATCCCGTAGCCACGGGCCACCTTGGCCAACTGGAGGGCCGTGGTGCCGTCCCGGCTGACCTGGCAAACATCACGGAGCGTTTGGAGGGGAATGTGCCGACCGTGGTATTCGAGGATCATCGCCAGGGCGGCTGCGCCGCACTCCACGGCCTCCATCTGAATGACCGTAGGCACCCGGGATCGTCGACGGTTCTGCGGCAGTTTGCGCTCGGCAGTGCCATCAACCATCGTCGCCATTACGACTCTCCGAAGACGAACGACAGCAACGAGCGCTGGCCCGCGTCCACGCTGACCGGGACCGGTTGTCCGATTAGCAACCGATCGAGTGATTCCTTAGGGCACTTCGCGACGGCCGCAACCACCGATCCGTTGGACCGGACGAACCGCGCGACGGTCGGCGAGGGAACGTAGGCGACGATGCTCTCGCCGGACTGCTCGTAGGCGTTGTAGGCGACGAGCGTGCACTGGAACGAACTGCCGTTCGCTGGCCGAACCCAGACCGCGGCTCCCTTGGAGAGTTTGCCTGCAGTGAATCCGGTCGCTTCGATTCCTGGCAGCACGAGGACCAGGGTGGCAGGTCCGCTCATCAATCCCAGGGTCACGATGGGGTCGCCCTCCTTCACGGTGAAGGTCTCCGACAGGCTTCCATGCTGCATGACGATCGCATCCTCCGGTGCCGTCAGGTCTATCGTTTTGCCATCGGGAGTCTTCAGCACGGCGTACTTCTCGCCCTTTCGGATCAGTGTGCCCGTGGCCATCTTCGGTGCCGAGACTTCGCCCGCTGCCGGAGACGCCACGGTGATGAAGCCGCCACGATCAGACCACCCGACGCCCATGATCGGTGTCGTCAGGGAGGTCACGGCGACGTAGAGGAGCCCGGCAACAAGCATCGCGATGATGGCCAGAGCCACGAGCGCGCGGCGAGGTGTAACGAGGGAGGTACGCGCTCTGCTCTCACTGGAATTCGCGCGTGCCTGAACCGCGTTTTTGCGAAAAGGACTTGCCATTTCTACTCCCCCTCTCTTCTGGGACGATCAATTAACTCTAGCCCGGTTGATCCCGTGCTGGTTGTGCGGATCGACCCCCACGGAGGAGCGCCTGCTGCGCGTAGGTCGGTCCGGTACTCGTCGCGCAGCACGGGGACGCTGTGTCCTTCGGCCCGCAGCAGGGTTCGGGCCACCCCGACCAAGCCCCAGATGCCGGAGAGCAGAGAGGTGTCGTGCGCGAGCCGATCTCCAAGCCAGCGCCCCGTGGCGGCATGCCGGGCGACCAGTTCCGAGGCCGCGACGTGCGCCCGGCCCGGCACCTCGCCGAGAGCGATGAGCTCAGCCGTGCGCAGGCGCCTTGGGTCCTCGTCGATTACGAGTCGGCGGCGCACCATCGCCGTGGGCAGTCGTCCCCAGTAGGGCTCAGCTGCGGCCACGGGTGCGGCGGGGAGCTCCTGCGGGGCAGCCCCGGCCACCGCCAGCACGCGCAGGGACCAGTTCGTGTCACCGAGGCCATCGGCTGGACGAGGCCCCGCAGCGGGTGCGACTGCCGCATGCTGCAGGGCCTGCGCGGCGCGTTCCGCGGCGGCGCGGGCGGCGGGCGTCTCGGCCAGTAGGCCGGCCAGCACCCCACTGACGGGATGCACCCACGGACCGCGAATCGGCGTCCCCCAAGCTCGCGCCCGCTCGGCATCCTCATCGATTTGCCGTGCGAGCAGGTGACCCTCCGGATCGCGTCCGCACTCGACGAGGAGCAACGCGGCGGCGGCCCCGCCGTTCCAGAAATCGAAGGGGACGATGCCGTACGACCTCAGTGCGATCTCCGGCACCTCGATCAAGCCGAGTGAGCAGTCGTGCCGAAGCCACGCCTCGATGAACGCTCCGATCTCCTGTGCCTGCTCAGTGAAGGACCCCGACGGACCCCCCAACCGAGGCATCGCTCCGGCCGCTGTGACGGGCAGCGCCTGATCGGCCAGGTCCGTCGAAGCATGTGCGCGCAGAGCGCGAAGATCAGCCTCCGGATCGGGGGGCTCAGCGATCCGGGACTGCACAGCCTCCAGCCCCGAGGTGGTGCCGAACACTCCGAGCGAGAGGCCTCCGGCGAACAGGTCGGAGGCATCAGCTCGCGTGGTCACGTAGGGGATATCGCCGTCGGCGAGCATCACACCCTCGACCCAGGCCAGCGCGGGAAGCTCCATCAGGCTCGCGTGGTGCCAGGCCTTCATGGTGCGGATCAGCGCGAGGGTGCGCCGCCGCGTGTCGTCGTCGTACCTGCCATTCCAACTGGCATGCATCGCCCGGTAGTAGTCGAAGGTCCCTTGCACGATCATGCGC
>Ga0194048_10000544_pt1 | contig 18409 bp, 17 predicted proteins | sample JunL225m_MetaG_FD_161685 | JGI IMG/M metagenome (GOLD analysis project Ga0194048, IMG submission 161685) | Anoxic zone freshwater microbial communities from boreal shield lake in IISD Experimental Lakes Area, Ontario, Canada - Jun2016-L222-5m | ecosystem: Environmental > Aquatic > Freshwater >...
CGATCGCCGCCGGGTCAAGGTTGGAGCGCGGCTCGTCGAGTAGCAACACTTCTGGCTCGTGCAGCACGGCGCGGCAGATCGCGAGCCGCTGGAGCATCCCGCGCGAGTAGCCGAAGACGCGCTCGTCGCCGCGGCCGCTCAGCCCTGTTTGCTCAAGCAGCGCTTCGATCCGCGGCGCTGGTTCGCCAACTCCGTGCAGCCGGGCGTGGTAACGCAGGTTCTCGCGCGCCGTTAGGTCGCCGTAACAGAGCGATTGGTGGCCAAGAAAGCCGATCTTTGAGCGGACCTTCCAGCCCTCTTTGCGCAGGTCGCTGCCAAGCAGGCTTGCATCGCCGTCGCTCGGCCGCAGCAGCGTGGCGAGCACTCGCAAGAGCGTCGTCTTGCCGGCACCGTTGGGGCCGAAGACGACGAGCGTTTGCCCCTGACCGAGCGTTAGATCGATGCCGTCCAGCGCGCGCCGTTCGCCATAGCGACGGACCAGCCCGGAGCAGACGACAGCCGGCTCAGTGTTCGCCATCTGTGCGTCCGCCTTCGCGGCCGATGTGACGGACTGCGTGGCCAAGAATCGGAGCCAGCACAGGGAAGGCCTCGCCGATTGCTTTCGGGTTGCCTGGCATGTTGACGATCAGTGTGCCGCCGGCAACGCCGCTGGTTGCGCGCGAGATCGCAGCCGCAGGCGTGAACTGCATCGAGGCTGCGCGCAGCGCCTCGGCGATTCCGGGTACCGATCGCTCGATCACCGCTTCGCTTGCCTCCGGCGTTACGTCGTCGGGAGTTAGTCCGGTGCCGCCGCTGGTGAGGATTACGTCGAAGCCTTCTGCGACCAGCTCGCGCAGTCGTGCCTCGATTGCCGCTTGGTCGTCGGCCAGCACTTCCCGTAGCTCAACCTCGCAGCCAGCCGCAGTCGCAGCGTTGGCCAGCGCTGGCCCGGAGAGGTCTTCACCTTCGCCACGAGCGAGCGAGCTGGAGATCGTCAGGATTGCTGTTCGCATCTCGCGGCCTCGGCCTTAGGGCCGCGTCCAGTGTCCGGAGCGACCGCCGCTCTTCTCGAGCAGTTCAACGCGCTCGATCGTCACGCCGCGCTCGATTCCTTTGACCATGTCGTAAACGGTCAGCGCGGCGATCGAAACGGCCGTCATCGCTTCCATCTCAACTCCGGTCGGCCCATGGACTGTGGCGCTCGCGGTCAAGGTGACGGTTCCGGCTTCGGCGTCGATCAGGCCATCTACTTCGAGATGGTCGAGCCCCAGCGGGTGGCAGAGCGGGATTAGCTCCGCCGTCCGCTTGGCGGCCATGATCCCTGCGATCCGCGCGCTGGCGAGCACGTCACCCTTCGGCGCATCGCCGGCCGCTACGGCTGCCGCTGTAGCCGGCTGCATCCGCACGACTGCCCGTGCGACGGCCTTACGGTCGCTGGGCTCTTTGCCCGATACGTCGACCATTCGCGCTTCGCCATCCTCGTTTAGGTGCGTGAGCCCGCTCACGCGGCGAGCGTAGCGCGGGACCGGCCTTTCAGGCGGGCGCGTGGCTGCGCTGGGCGGCGGCGATTACGTCCTGCACGGCGGCAGCGTCGCCGTCACGCAGCAGCGCGATCGGGTCGGGCTCTCCGTTGACGATCTCTTCGAAGAAGGCCTTGCGGTCTTGATAAGTCGGCAGTGTTCCCTTCGCCCAGCCGCGCGTTTCGTTGAGCATGATCGCGAGCTGCGCGTACTGCTCGCCGAAGAGTTCGCCGATCTCTCGCTTCATCCGCTTCGCCAGCGCCGGTGAGGCGCCGGCGGTCGAGATTGCGATTGCCAGCGGGCCGGTGCGGACGATCGCCGGCAGGATGAAGTTGCAGAGTGGCGGAACGTCAACGATATTGACGAGCATCGCGCGCTTCTCAGCGTCCTCGTAGATCTGAATGTTCGTTTCGGTCGAGTCGGTGCAGGCGATCACGATGAAGACGGCCTCTAGGTCCTGCGGGCCGGCGTAGTCGCGCTGCTCCCAAGTGATTGAGCCTTCGGCTGCGAGCGCTTCCAGCTCCGGCCCGGCGTCGGGGGAGATGACGGTCACGTCGCCGCCGCAGGCCAGCAGCCCTTCGCTCTTCTCGAGCCCCATATCGCCGCCGCCGATTACAACGCAGCGCCTTCCTTTCAGCTTCAAGCAGGCGATGTAGAACGGCGTTTCGAGCATGTCTTTAACGCAGGTCTGGTCACAGATCCCTTTGTTGTATTGGCAGACACACTCTTTTCCGGCGTAGGCAGCAGCAGGCATGGTCGCTCCAGCGTAGAGGTTCGTATCGTCTCTACGTATGGCAACCGCATCACAGCTCAGAGAGATTCCCTTCCGCCCGGCAGGCCCAGGCGAGGGCTACTTCGACGATGACTCACTGATCCGCCGCGTCAACCGCGAGCTGGTCGTCGCTTTCTCCGGCGCCCGCGCCCTGATGATGCAGGCATCCCACCCGGTGATGTTCGAAGGTTTCTTCATCAAGACCGAAGCGAAAGAGGCTGCGCACGCGCGGCTGGCGCGGACGGCGACGATCATGAACACGATCTACTTTGGCCGCCGCGACGACGCAGACCAGATGACCGATCGCGTCCGCGCAGTGCACGCTCAGATCAACGGCGTGCTCGAAGAGCCGGCGGGCAAGTATCCGGCCGGAACTCCCTACGCCGCCGATGACCCTCAGTTCCTGCTCTGGACGCTGGCCGCGTTGGTCGATTCGGCCGACCAGTTCTACCGCCTCTACGTGGAGGAGCTAACGCGTGACGAGCGCGACGCGCTCTGGGGCGACTACCGCCTTGTTGGCAAGCTCTTCGGGCTTCAAGAGGACGAGATGCCAGCCACGATTGAAGGCTTCGATGCCTACATGACCGAGATGGTCGAAGGCGATCAGCTTTTCGTTACTGAGAGCGCGCGCGATGAGAGCCTCGCAATCGTCCTGAACCCACCGGCACCGATCTATATGCGCGGCCTAGTTGAGGCCGTCAACTTCATCATCATCGGTTCGCTGCCGGAGAAGATCCGCCGCGGCTACGGCCTTTCTTGGGATCCGCTCCGCGAGACGATGCGTGTTGGCGGCGCCGCCTACACAAAGCGGGTTCTGCTGCCGCTGCTGCCGCAAATGATCCGCAACACGCCTGTCGCCGGTGGCAAGCTGCTTCCCGGACCGCCGCGCCGGGCCGCCGCTTAGCCGAGCGCTGGTAGCGGCGCGCCGAGCAGCGCTGCGATCGCTCCAGCCGCCGCTGCCAACAGCAGCGTTGGCACGACGCCCAGCCTGGCGCCAAAGAGCAGCGCTGTTGCGGCCGCCGCGATCACCCACTGCCAAGTGAAGCTGAGGCCTGAAGCGAGCGGTATTAGCGCGCCGAAGATTGCCCCGACCGCGGCCGGTCCGGCGCCGTCGAGAAAGGCGCGCGCGTCAGTGTTGTTGCGCAAGCTGAGGAAGCGGCCGCCGCCGGCCATCACGAACAGGAACGAGGGGGCGAAGGCAACCAGCGAAGCCAATAGCGCGCCGCCAAGCCCGGCCGCCGCGTAGCCGACGACGGCGACCGTCTGAACGACCGGTCCTGGTGTGATCTGCCCCAGAGCAACGGCGTTGAGGAACTGCCCGTCGGTCATCCAGCCGTAAACGCGGACGGCGTCCTCTTGCATGATCGGCACGATCACGAAGCCGCCGCCGTAGGAGAGAGCGCCGACTTTGAGCGCAGTCCAGGCGAGCTGTATTTGGGTCGAAGCTGCCGTTGCGGCTGCCAGCAGCATCGCCACTACGGCTGGCGCGCCAAACGATGAGAGCGGCGGCGCCTGAGCGCGGCGGATGATCAGCTCGATCAGGCCGCAGCCGATTAGCGCCAGCACGACGAACGGCCCGACCGCGATGACTGAGATCGCACCGACGGCGATGTAGGCGACGGCGCGCCAGCGGCGCAGCCCCTCGTGTGGCGCGAGGCTGCTGCGGCTTAGATCCCAGCCGACGCGCAGCACGACGCCGATAACCGCGGCGCCAGCGCCGGCGCCAATGCCGCGAAGCCAGTCGGCCGGCGCGCTGCTGAGCGAGATCGCCGCCAGAGCGATGATCATCACAAGCCCGGGGATGATGAAAAGCAGACCGCCGATCAGCGCCGCCCACTGCCCGCCTGCGCGCAGCGCGCAGTAGATCGCAAGCTGCGTCGAGGCCGGCCCCGGCAGCAGGTTGCAGGCTGCGTTGGCGTGCTCAAACTCGTCCGGCTCGATCCACTGTTCGCGCTCGACACAAAGTTCGCGCAGCATCGCGACGTGAGCCTGCGGCCCGCCGAAGCCTGTGGCGCCGAGTCGCGCCCACTCGCGCGCGACCGTTCCAATCGATGTTTGGTGCGCCATCTTCGGGGATATTCGCACGGTCTTCACACGCCGTTCGTTTAGGATCGGTGAATGGATCAACTGGCCGATCACGCCACGCGCCTGCTTAGCCGCTTGATCGCGCACAACACCGTTAATCCGCCCGGCAACGAGCGCGCGTTGCAGGAGGAGCTCGCGGCCGACCTGAAGGATGCGGGCTTCGAAGTGACGCTGGTTGGGCGAACCCAGGAGCGGCCGAACCTCGTAGCGAGGCTGCGCGGCGCCGCCGACGGGCCAACACTCTGCTTGCTCTCGCACTGCGACACGGTGCTCGCCAACACCGACGAGTGGGCCCACGACCCGTGGTGCGGCGAAGTGATCGACGGCGAACTCTGGGGCCGCGGCGCGCTCGACATGAAGTCGCAGACGGCTGCTGAGGTCGCAGCAGGAATTGAGCTGGCAAGTAGTGGCTGGCGCCCGGCCAACGGGGATTTGCTGATCGTCTGTCTCGTTGACGAGGAGACCGGCGGCGCCGACGGCGTCGCTTGGCTCTGCGAGAACCACCCCGATCTGGTCCGCTGCGACTACTCGCTCAACGAAGGTGCCGGCGCCTTCTTTGAGCTTGACGGCGAACGGCTTTACGGCGTCTGTGTGGCAGAGAAGGGCGTCTGCCGCTTCACGATCACGACCGACGGCGTTGCCGGCCACGCCAGCAATCCGCGCTTCGGCGACAACGCGCTGCTGAAGCTGGCGCCGCTGATCACTGCGCTCGGTGAATGGGATCCGGTCTACGACCTAACCGACGGTGCCCGCGCGCTGATGAGCGACCTTGGCGCGCCGGTCGATGGCGACAACGCCGCAGCCGCGCTTGATCTACTGCGCCAGCGTGAGCCGCTGCTGGCTGCCTTCGTCGAGCCGATGCTCGGCCTGACCTTCGCGCCGACGATGACCTCAGCTTCAGAGAAGATCAACGTGCTTCCCTCGCAGGCCGTGCTGAGAGTTGATTGCCGCACGCCGCCCGGCCTTGGCGAGGAACTGGTCCGCAAGCGAGTTGCCGAAGTTCTCGGCAGCGAGGGTTACCGGCTGGAGTTCACCGAGCAGGCGATCGGTAACGCTTCGCCGGTCGAAAGCCCGCTGATGGATCTGCTCAGTGGCTGGATCGAGCGCGAGGACCCGGGCGCGCGAACGGTGCCGGTCGTGCTGCCGGCTTTCACCGACTCGCGGACGATTCGCGCGACCTTCCCGGACTCCGTCTCCTATGGCTTCTTCCCGATGCGCCACACCTCGCTGGCGCAGATGTGGCCACTGATCCACGCCCCCGATGAGCGGATCGACGTTCGCGACCTAGCCTTCGCCGCTCACTGCTTCAGCGACATCGCGCAGGAGCTGCTCGGTTCAGCTTCGTAGACTGCGCAGAAGAATGTTTGATCGCATCGACCATGTGGGCATCGCCGTTGAGGCAATCGACCCTGCGCTCGCGCTTTACGAAGCCGCCTACGAGATGACGCTCGTCCACCGCGAAGTCGTTGAGGAGCAGGGCGTTGAGGCCGTGCTCCTCGACCTCGGCGAGAACCACATCGAGCTGCTCCAGCCGCTCAGCCCCGACACTCCCGTCGGCCGCTTTCTTGAGCGCAGCGGCCCGGGAATGCATCACATCGCCTATCAAGTCAGCAACATTGATAGCGAACTCGAGCGGCTCCGCGAGGCAGGAATTGAGCTGATCGACGACGAGCCGCGGGTCGGTATTCGCGGCTCGCGTGTAGCTTTCGCCCACCCCAAATACACAGGCGGCGTTCTGACCGAGATCGTCCAGCCAGCGGAGGATCACTGATGGCCAAGCAATCAGCAGAAGGCGAGCGCGTAGTGCTCGGACTCAAAGGCGGCGGCTCGCTTCCGCTGACGCTCAGCGCGAGCGACCGCGAAAAGCTCTTTAGCTCGCTCGAAAAGGGCGGCTGGATCGACCTTGACGATGAGGACGGTCCGGTGCGCGTTGATTGCTCGCAGGTTGTTTACGTGCGCAGCGAGAGCGAAGAGCACCGCGTCGGCTTTGGCCTCGGTTAGCCGAGCCGGCCTGCCACGCAGCTCGAACGGATCAGTGGCTTAAGCGATGAAGGTCGGAATCATCGGCATGCCCAACGCCGGCAAGTCGTCGCTCTTCAACGCCCTCACCCAGGCCGGTGCTCAGGCCGCCAACTACCCCTTCACGACGATCGAACCGAACGTCGCCGTCGTCCCGGTTGAGGACGAACGGATGGTTCAGGTAGCCGAGACTGTCGGCGCCTCCGAGATCGTTTGGGACACGATCGCCTTCCACGACATCGCCGGGCTAGTCGCCGGCGCACATAAAGGGGAGGGGCTCGGCAACCAGTTCCTCGCCAACATCCGCGAAACCGACGCGCTGCTGCACGTAGTCCGCGCCCACGGCGATTCGAACGTGATCCACTCCGAAGGCAGCGTCGACCCACAGCGCGACATCGAGATCATCGAAACCGAACTGATCTTCGCCGACCTTGAGCAGGCCGAACGGCGCCACCAGCGCGTCGCCCGCGAGGCGCGCAGCGGCGACGCCCATGCGATCGCCGAAGAAGCCTGGCTCGCGGCCGTAATCGAGGCGCTCGGCGCCGGTCGCCCGGCCCGCACCGTTCCCGTTCCGGACGATGCGCCGGACGCGATGCGCTTGCTCCAGCCGCTGAGTGGCAAGCCGGTGCTCTTTATTGCCAACGTTGATGAGGGCGATCTCGCCGTGCCGGAAGTCGTCAGCGCGCACGCCGCCAAAGAGGGGGCCGGCGCTGTTGCGATCTCCTCGCGCCTTGAAGCTGAGCTCTCGGAGCTGAGCGATGAGGACGCCGCTGCGATGCGCGCCGACCTTGAGCTCGACGAGTCGGGGCTTGAGATGGTCGTCCGCGGCGCCTTCGAGCTGCTCGAACTAATCGCATTCTTCACTGCCGGCGAGGCGAAGCCGGCGCAGTCTTGGCACCTGCGCCGCGGCTCAACTGCCTGGGACGCTGCAGGAGCAATCCACACTGATATTCAGAAGGGGTTTGTTCGTGCTGAGATCATCGGCTGGGAGGCACTGGTCGAGGCCGGTGGCTACGCCCCAGCGCGTGACCGCGGCACGCTTCGAACCGAAGGCCGCGACTACCAAGTAGCCGACGGCGACGTAATCACCGTCAACTTCACGCCTTAGCCGAGGCGGCCTTCTCGAGCCGCTCGGCGAGCCGGTTCATTCCCAGCTCGCGCGCTGCCGCCGCGCCGCGACCCGCGGAGAGCGGCGCATCCTTTGGTCGATTCAGCTTGATCGTCTGTAGCGTCGCCATCTCTTTGAAGGCACGCAGCAAGTTCGGGTCGTCGGTCAGAGCGGCCCGCGTTCGCGCCGAGATCTGAGCGGCGGGGTCATCAGCCGCTTCCAGAACCGCTTCGAGCGAGCCGTAGTGGTCCAGCAGTAGCGCCGCACCTTTCTCACCGATCCCTTTCGCTCCCGGAATTCCATCGGACGGGTCGCCGCGCAGCGCGATCAGGTCGGGGATCTGGAATGGGTCGACGCCGCTGCGCTCGCGCACTTCCGCCGGGCCAACCAGCTGCGGACCTCCGCGCGCCGGGTAGAGCACCGTCACCTGCTCTGAGGCGCACTGGAACATGTCGCGGTCGCCGCTGAAGATCAGCGTCGTGCCGCCGGCCTTGCTCTCAAGCGCGGCCAGCGAGCCGAGCAGGTCGTCGGCCTCGAGCTCGCCGGCATCGAGCGAACTCCAGCCGCAGGCGGCGAGGAAGCTGGGCGCCAGCTCCCATTGATGCTCCAGCTCCGGTGGCATCGGCGGTCGGTCGGCGTGGTAGGCGGCGAAGGCTTTGACGCGGTAGGCGCCGGCCTCGGCGCCGAAGCAGCAGATAACGGCGCGCGGGCCGTAATCGGCGACCGCTTGCAGCAGCATGTTTGCCGTCCCCAGAAGTGCGTTCACGGGCCGGCCATCCGCACCCTTGATCGATTTCGGCAGCGCAAAGAAAGCGCGGTAGAGCAGCGAAGGCGTGTCGACAGCAAGCAGTGGAGCGGCCACGGGCGGCAGGCTACCGTGATACCGGCGCGCCGGCTGCCCGTACTCCGGTCGCAATGCCAATGGCCGAAGAAGAGCAAGACGACATCCAAGAGACCAGCAAGCTGCCCAGCTCGAGATTGGCGCGGACGGCCAAGTTTGGCTCGCTCGTCGGAGGCCAGAGCGCGAAGTGGGCGGCGACCAGCGCGATCAACCGCCTACGGACCGAGGAGCGTGCCGACGAGGCGACGCAGGCGCGCGCCTTCGACCTCGCCGACCAGCTCGTGAAGCAGCTTGGCCAGATGAAGGGGGCGGCGATGAAGATCGGCCAAGTCCTCTCAACCGTTGACTTCGAGCTGATCCCTGAGGGCGACCGCGAAGAGTTCAAAGCACGCCTCGCCGAACTGCGCGACAACGCGCCGCAGGTCGCCTTCAAAGATATGAAGAAGGTCGTCGAAGCAGATTTCGGCGAGCCGATCAGCGCGATCTTCGCCAGCTTCGACGAAGAGCCGATCGCTGCCGCGTCTATTGGCCAGGTCTACCGCGCCACAACCCACGATGGCGACGAGGTGGCGGTCAAGATTCAGTACCCCGGCGTTGCCGAGGCGGTCGAGACCGACATGCGCAACGTCCAGATGCTGGTGCCGCTACTGAAGCGCCTAGCGCCAGGGATCGACGCCAAGGCTCTGCTGGCCGAGCTGCGTGAGCGGATTGCCGAGGAGCTCGACTACGAACTCGAGGCCGCCAATCAGCGCCAGATTGCGCGCGCCTATCGCGGCCATCCGTTCGTCCGTATTCCAGCGATCTTCGCTTCGCTTTCAACCCGGCGCGTGCTCGTCAGCGAGTACATAGCAGGGCAGAGCTTCGCGCAGATGAAAGATCGCAGCGACGAGGAGCGCGACCGCGCCGGCGAGATCGCATTCCGTTTCTTCTTTGGCCTGCTGATGCGCGAGCGGCTCGCGCTCGGCGACCCGCACCCCGGCAACTACATCTTCTGCGATGACGGCCGCGTTTGCTTCCTCGACTTCGGGTTGATTCGCCGCGTGCCTGAGCAGTACCTCGACGGAGAGCGGGCTCTGGCGCGCGCGGTTATCGAAGGCGACGCTGAGCAGACGCACCGCTGGCTCTCTGAGCTCGGTTACCTGCCGCAGCCTGAGGAGTTTCACCCGGAGCGCGTGCTCGAGCAGCTGCAGACGGCGGGTGAGTGGTACTTCACGACCGGCTATCGCAGGCTCAGCCCGGAGTATGTGCGCAACGCGATCGAGGTCGGAAGCTCGCCCCGCTCGCCGCACTACGACTACATGCGCAAGCAGACGCTGCCGCCGGAGGCGCTGCTGATGCGCCGCATGGAAGGGCTTCTTTTTAGCGTCCTCGGTGAGCTGCGTGCCGGCGGCGATTGGGGCCGTTTAGCGCTCGAATACATAGCCCTTGAAGCGCCCTCGACTCCGCTCGGTCAGCACGACGCCGACTTTTTTGCCGCGCGTGCGTAGGCTTCTATCCCAAGTTATTCATCCGGACTAAGAGGAGCGCAGAATGGCCACACTCAACGGTGTAGACGAACTGAAGGCCGCAGTTGGCACAGAGCTTGGTGTTAGCGAGTGGTACGAAGTAACGCAAGAGACGATCAACCAGTTCGCCGATGTCACAGGCGACCACCAGTGGATCCACGTCGATCCGGAAAAAGCGAAGGAGACCCCGTTCGGCGGCACAATCGCCCACGGCCTCTTCACACTCTCGCTTGGGCCAAAGTTCACCTATGAGGTGATGGCTGTCGAAGGCTTCGTCTTCGCCGTCAACTACGGCTACCAGAAGGTTCGCTTCCCGGCCCCGCTGATGGTTGGCGCGAAGGTGCGGATGCGCGCACTGCTCAGCTCGGTTGAGGATGTTCCCGGCGGAGTTCAGATGATGGTCACGCAGACCTTTGAGACCGAAGGCGGCGAGAAGCCCGTCTGCGTAGCCGAGTCGCTGGCTCGGATGTTCACCTAAGCAAGAGTCACGAAACTCCCGGCGCCGCTCGCGGCTCGCTAATCTCGAAAAGATGACAACGACTAGCGTGCAAGACGAAAGTTCAGCCCTCGAAACTGTCGAGCGGCGCCTCTTTATTGGTGGCCAATGGCGCGACGCCAGCGGCGGCGCCACGATGGCCGTTGAGGACCCCGCGACCGGCGAGACATTGGTTGAGGTCGCAGACGCCACAGCGGAGGACGCCAACGCTGCGTTGGCCGCCGCCGACGAGGCTTTCGTCAGTTTCCGTTTGACGGCTCCGCGCGAGCGCGGCGAGATCCTACGCCGCGCCTACGAGCTCATGGTCGAGCGCACAGAGCACTTAGCGCTGATCATGACCTTGGAGATGGGTAAGCCGCTGGCCGAATCGCGCGGCGAGGTTGCCTATGCGGCCTCTTACCTGCGCTGGTACGCGGAGGAGGCCGTACGAATCAACGGCCGCTTCCAAACCGCTGAAAATGGAGGTAGCCGCGTGCTGACGATGCGCCAAGCGGTTGGCCCTTGCCTCTTCATCACGCCTTGGAACTTCCCGCTCGCGATGGGCACGCGCAAGGTTGGCCCGGCGATTGCGGCCGGCTGCACGGTCGTCGTAAAGCCTGCCAAGCAGACGCCGCTCTCGATGCTCGCGATGGCGCAGATCTTTGAGGATGCGGGCCTCCCGGCCGGCGTGCTCAACGTAGTTTGCGGCTCCAGCTCCGGCTCGCTGATGGCGCCGCTGATCGCCGACCCTCGGCTGCGCAAGCTCTCCTTCACCGGTTCAACGGCGGTCGGCAAGCAGCTGATCGCTCAGTCGGCAGAGCAGATCCTGCGCGTATCGATGGAACTCGGTGGCAACGCGCCACTAATTGTTTTCGACGACGCCGATCTTGACGTCGCGCTTGACGGCGCGATGATGGCGAAGATGCGGAACGGCGGCGAGGCCTGCACCAGCGCCAACCGGATTCTCGTTCAAGATTCAATCGCCGAAGAGTTTGCGCAGCGGCTCGCTGAGCGGATGGGTTCGATGGTTGTGGCTCGCGGTACTGAGGCCGATTCACAGGCAGGGCCGCTGATCGATGACGTCGCCGTCGCTTCGGTCAAGGAGCTAGTCGACGACGCAGTTGCCGGCGGAGCCAAGGTGCTCTGCGGTGGCGCGCCGGTTGAAGGGCCTGGCCACTTCTTTGCTCCAACCGTCTTGACCGACGTTCCCGACAACGCCCGGATTCTCCGCGAGGAGATCTTTGGTCCGGTCGCTCCGATCCGCACCTTCGCCACCGAGGATGAGGCAATCGCCGCCGCCAACGCAACCGAATACGGGCTCGTCGCCTATCTCTTCACGCGCGACATCGCGCGCGGACTGCGCGTGATCGAGGGGCTCGAGACGGGAATGATCGGCCTCAACCAGGGGATGGTCAGCAACGCGGGAGCACCGTTTGGTGGTGTCAAGCAGTCCGGCTACGGGCGCGAAGGCGGCCACGAGGGAATCGACGAATACCTCTCAACGAAGTACGTCGCGATCAACGTCGCCGACTAGCGCAGCGAGTAGATCTCTGCTGGCGTTAAAGCTCTTCGTTGCCGGCTGCGATTACGCGCAGGTTGATCGTCTTGTCGTAGAGCTTGGCGTCAACGCCGTGCTCTAGCGCAACCTCGCGCAGCGGCTGCCCGGTGGCCGTAGCCTGCTTGACGATTGCCGCCGCCTTGTCGTAACCGATCGCTCCGTTGAGCGCCGTTGCGACAGCCAGCGTTGAGCCGGCCGAGGCAGCAGCGCCGGCCTTATTTGGCTTAATTCCGTCGATGCACTTCTCAGCGAACATCGTCGAGCTGGTGGTCAGCAGGTGGATCGACTGGATCAGGTTGCGGCCGATCAGCGGGATCCGCACATTCAGCTCAAACTGTCCTTGCATGCCGCCGATTGTGATCGCCGTGTCGTTGCCGATCACCTGAGCGGCGACCTGCAGCACGACCTCCGGAATCACCGGGTTGACCTTGCCGGGCATGATCGAGGAGCCCTTCTGCAGCTCCGGTAGGAACAGCTCGCCGATGCCGGCGCGCGGGCCTGAGCCCATCAGCGCGATGTCGTTAGCGATCTTCGTCAGCGAAACGGCCAGCACCTTAAGAGCGCCGGAGAGTTCAACCAGCGAGTCGCGGTTGCCTTGCGCTTCGAACGGGTGGGCGGGGGCGTCGATCTTCAGCCCCGTCTCCCTACTCATTTCGCGACGGACCTTCTTCGCGAACTGGCGGTGAGTGTTGAGCCCGGTGCCGGTTGCGGTGCCGCCGAGCGGGATCTGGCGAACGTGAATCAGCGTCGCTTCAATCCGCTCGCGCGCCAGCGCGATCTGCGTCTCGTAGCCAGCGAACTCTTGGCCGAGCGTCACCGGCACGGCGTCCATCAGGTGCGTGCGGCCGGCCTTGACGATGTTCTTAAAGCTGCGCGCCTTCTTACCGAGCGAGCGTTCAAGCGTCTGCAGCGCCGGCAGCAGCTCATTCGTCGTCATCTCAAGCGCCGCGAGGTGGACGGCCGATGGGAAAACGTCGTTCGATGACTGGCCAAAGTTGACCTCATCGTTGGCGTGCGCGCCGGAGAGGCTGGCAATCACCTCGTTGGCGTTCATGTTCGACGAGGTGCCGGAGCCGGTCTGGAATACGTCGATCGGGAACTGGCTGTCGTGCTTACCGGCGACGATCTCGTCTGCGGCCTTGGCGATCTTGCGGGCGGTTGTCGGCTTCAGTAGCCCCAGCTCACCATTAACTCGAGCAGCCGCGCCCTTGATCCTCGCCAGCCAGTGGATTACCTGGATCGGCACGCGCTCCCCGGAGACCGGGAAGTTGTCTACTGCCTTTGCTGTTTCGCCACCATAAAGACGCTTCGCTGCCATCAGGACTCCTTCGAAAGGTTGGTCTCTGAATGCTACGACCGATAGTCGCTGCGCTGCGGCGCGGCTCAGCCGCAGAAGGCGCTGATTTCGCGAGCTACAGCGACAGGATCATCGTACGCGGCTAGATACCCGGTCCGCGGAAGCATCCTCAGCTGCGCTTCTGGCAGCAGGTCTAGCGCCTCTTCGGCGGCAACCGGCGGGTGGCGTGGATCCTCCTCCGGCCACAGCAGCAGGACGGGAAAATCCATCGCTGCGTAGGCCTCGATCAGTTCGCGCTGAACGCAGTTAGGGCGGCTGCGGGCGAAGACCGCCCACGAACGCGCGAGGTTGCTGTTGCCGCCGGCGTCGGCGAACGAGTGGCGCGCCAGGTCGGCCGCTTCAGCGTTGCCGCGCGCGCTCAGCCGCTGCGCGCGCCCGGGCCGCAGCGCGAACGGCGCGCCGCGCATCAGGACGCGGTCAAATCCCGGCAGTGAGCCGAGCCGAGCTAGTGCCAGCCACGCCGCCCACTCGCGGTCGCCACTGGCGCCGCGGTGAAGCCGGTTGGCGAGCACGATCAGCTTTGAAGGCTTCAGTTGCCCGGCCGCGACCGCGCGCAGCGTAAGTTCAACTCCCAGCCCGTGGCCGCCGACGATCGGCCTTGAACCACCGACGTCGTTGCAGAACCCGGCGACCACCTCGGCCAGCCAATCGAGCGAGTAAGGGTGGTGTGGGCGATCCTCGGAATCGCCATGGAGTGGAAGGTCGGGCAGTACGACGCGGTAGCGGTGCTCAAGCTCCTCGACCAGCGGTTCAAACTCGCGGTAGCTGAGCAGCTCCGAGTGCCAGAGAATCAGCGCCGGGCCGGTGCCCTGCTCGCGGTAGGCGACGCGGGCGCCGTCACTGTGGTGGTAGAGCCGCAGGCGCATCGGCGACGGCTAGAGGCCGATGTCGGAGGCCGGCGGCAGCGCGAAGTTGTGAGTCGCACAGCCGCGCTCAATCTCCTCGATCACGGCGTCGATCACTGCGATCCGCGCGAAGCGCTTCTGCTCGGCGGCGATCACGTGCCAAGGTGCCCAGTCGGTACCGGTCCGCTCGATCATCTCGTCGATCGCTTCCGAGTAGTCGTCCCAGCGGTCACGGTTGCGCCAGTCTTCGTCGGTCAGCTTCCATGCCTTAAGTGGGTCGGCTTCACGCTGCTTAAAGCGTTTGAGCTGCATCTCGGGCGAGATTTCGAGCCAAAGTTTGACGATGATTAAGCCCTCGAGGCTGAGCGAGCGTTCGTAGTCAACGATCTCCGAGTAGGCCCGTTGCCACTGCTCCGTTGTCGCGAAGCCTTCAACCCGCTCAACTAGGACGCGGCCGTACCAAGTGCGGTCGAAGACGGCCATCCCACCGAGCCCGGGGAGCCATTCGCCGAATCGCTGCAGGTAGAAGTGGCGCTTCTCATCCGGCGTTGGAGCGGCGAACTGGACGACGCGCACGTGGCGAGCATCTAGCGGTGCGATCAGGCGGCGAATCGCGCCGCCTTTACCGGCCGCGTCCCAGCCTTCTATGCAGACCAGCAGGCCAGGCCCGATCTTTCCGTCGCCGAGTTTTCCGCCGAGCGCGAGTCGTAGCTGATCCAAGCGGCGGCTGCGGTCGCTCAGCTGCTGCTCGTAATCGTCGCGCGAGAGCTTCTGCGTTAGATCTACCTGCGAACGGATTGTCATCGCACAGCTAATCTGCCACAGCTGGCCGATCGGCGCAGAGCGACCCGCTCCGTCCGCCTCAGCGAGAAAGATTCGCCCTGCATGACTCTCGTTCCCGACGACCCTCTGGCGCACCGCGCGCTGGAGTCGTTACTTCACGCCGAGGCGAACGTAAGGCGCCGTTTAGCTGGCGATCTTGAGCGCGAGGGCCTATCAGCGAGCGGTTTCTTTGTGCTTGTTGTGCTCGTCAGCGCTGGCGGCGAGCTGGAGCTGCGCGCGCTGCGCCATCGCCTCCAAACATCGAAGGCCAATGCGACCGAGCTGATCGACACGCTCGTCGTCCGCGGCCTTGCGATGCGCAGCCGGATGGCGATCGATCGCCGCACCGTGCTGGTTGCACTGACGCCCTCCGGCCGCGCAACAGTTGACCGCTGCTTCCCCGAACACAGCGAGCGTGTGCAGCGCGCCTTCGCTGTTTTGAACGAGGAAGAGAAGCGTTCGCTGGCAGTGATCTGTCGCAAGCTCGCGGCGTGAAGCGCGCCGCGCGCCGCCGATCCGCCGCCGCCTTGCGAGAATGGAGCGCCCGATGTCCTCGCTGCCACGCCCAGTAGATCCGAACGCCTCATTCCCCGAGCTCGAAGAGCAGGTCTTGGAGCGCTGGCGCGAGCGTGACGTCTTTGCGCAGTCGCTGCGCCGCCGCGAGGGCGCCGAGCCCTGGGTTTTCTATGAAGGGCCGCCGACGGCGAACGGCAAGCCCGGCTCGCACCATGTGTTGGCGCGCGTCTTCAAAGACATCTACCCGCGCTACAAAACGATGCAGGGCCACTACGTCGAGCGCAAGGGCGGCTGGGATTGCCACGGGCTGCCGGTTGAGATCACGGTCGAGAAAGAGCTTGGAATCTCATCGAAGGCCGAGATCGAAGAGTTCGGAATCGCCGAGTTCAACCAGAAGTGCCGCGACTCTGTCTTCACCTTCCTTGACGAGTGGGATCGCCTGACCGAGCGGATCGGTTTTTGGATCGACCTCGATGACGCCTACCGCACGCTCGACTCCGGCTACGTCGAGTCGGTCTGGTGGGCGCTGAAGCAGATCTGGGACAAGGAGATGCTCTACGAGGGCCACAAGGTCGTCCCTTACTGCCCGCGCTGCGGCACATCGCTCTCCTCGCACGAGGTCGCGCAGGGCTACAAGGACGTGATCGACGCCAGCGTCTTCGTCCGCTTCCCGCTGATCGAAGCCGAGGCTCCGCTGGAGGTCGGCGACGAGCTGATCGTCTGGACAACGACGCCATGGACTTTGGTCTCCAACGCTGCCGTCGCGGTTGACCCGAAGCTCACGTACGTGCGCGCCAAGCTTCCCGGCGACGGCGCGGTGATGGTCGTTGCCGAGGCGCTCGTCGGCCGCGTGCTCGGCGAAGAGGCAGAGGTCTTGGACAAATTCCCTGGCTCTGATCTGGAGGGCGCTAGCTACGCGCCTCCATTCGATTTCATCACCGCCGCCGATTGGGGCGAGCGCGGCCACACCGTTCTGGCCGCTGATTTCGTCACCGACCAAGACGGCTCCGGCCTCGTCCACACCGCTGTCGCTTTCGGCGAAGACGACTACCGCCTCGGCCAGCAGGCGGGCCTCAACGTCGTGAACCCGGTCCGCCTCGACGGCACCTACGACGAGCGGATCGGCCCATATGAGGGGCGCTTCGTCAAGGACTGCGACGCCGATCTTGTAGCCGACCTCAAAGCCCGCGGCAAGCTGTTGCGCAGCGAGAGGTACGAGCACTCCTACCCGCACTGCTGGCGCTGCTCAACTCCGCTGCTCTATTACGCCAAGCCTTCCTGGTACATCGCCACCTCGCAGATCCGCGAACAGATGCTGGCCGCCAACGAGGCAATCGACTGGCACCCGCCACACATCAAGGAGGGTCGCTTCGGCGACTGGTTGCGCGGCAACGTTGACTGGGCGATCTCGCGCGAGCGCTATTGGGGCACGCCGCTGCCGATCTGGCGCTGCGCCAACGGCCACGCCGAGTGCGTCGGCTCGTTCGAGCAGCTCCAAGAGCTCTCGGGCGTCTTGATCGACGACCCGCACCGCCCTTACGTCGACGACGTCGGCTTCCCGTGCCCAGAGTGCAGCGAGCCAATGGCGCGCGTCCCCGAGGTAGTTGACGTTTGGTTTGACTCCGGCGCGATGCCGTTCGCTCAGTACCACGCGCCGTTTGAGAACGAAGCGAAGTTCGAGCAGCGCTTCCCAGCCGACTTTATTTGTGAGGCGATCGACCAGACGCGCGGCTGGTTCTACTCGCTGCTCGCGGTCTCAACGCTGCTCTTTGGCAAGTCGTCCTATGAGGCGGTCGTCTGCCTCGGCCACATCCGTGATGAAGACGACCGCAAGATGAGTAAGTCGGTCGGCAACGTCGTCGAGCCGTGGGAGATACTCGACCGCTTTGGCGCCGACGCGATGCGCTGGTATTTCTTCACCGCCAAGCAGCCGTGGGACGGCTACCGCTTCTCGATCGATGCCGTCGGCGATGGCGTTCGGCTATTCCTCAAGCAGCTTTGGAACAGCTACTCGTTCCTCGTCCTCTACGAAAATGCCGCCGGCGAGAACCAGATCGAAGGCGAAGAGACGGAGCTCGACCTTTGGCTGCGCTCGCGCCTTGCGGCGACGGTTGAGGAGGTAACCGAAGCGCTCGACGGATTCGACGCCACCAGCGGCGGCCGCGCGATCGCCGCCTTCGTTGACGATCTTTCGAACTGGTACGTGCGGCGCTCGCGCAGGCGCTTCTGGGAGGGCGACGCGGTCGCGATCGCGACGCTGCGTGAGGCATTGGTCACTGTTTCGAAGCTGCTCGCTCCGTTCACGCCTTTCATCGCCGATGAGATCTACGACAACCTCGACGGCAGCGAGCCGTCGGTCCATCTCTGCGATTGGCCAAAGCCGGGCGCGGCACGCGACCTTGGCCTCGAGACGGCGATGGCAACGGCGCGCGAGACGGTACGGCTCGGCCTCGCGGCGCGCGGCCAGGCGAAGATCAAGCTGCGCCAACCACTGCGCGAAGCTGTCGTCGTTGCCGCCGGCCCGGAGCGCGAAGCGATCGAGCAGCTCGCTGGAATCGTTGAGGACGAGCTGAACGTTGAGGCGCTGCGCTTTGTAGACAACGCCGACGAGCTTGGCTCCTACGAGGTAAAAGCCAACTACCGCACGCTCGGCCCGCGCTTCGGCAACAAGATGCCGCTGGTGGCAGCGGCGGTCGCTGCGCTCGACCCGGCCCACGTTGCCGCCGCCTTGCGCGACAGCGGCACGGTCGGCATCGTGATCGACGGTGACGAGCAACCGCTCGGCGAGGACGATCTGTTGCTCGCTATGCAGCCGCTCGGTGGCTACCAGCTAGAGCGCGAGGGCTCGCACGCCGTTGCGCTCGATCTCCAGCTCGACGACGAGCTAGTGCGCCGCGGCCTCGCGCGTGAAGTGATCCACGCCGTCCAGAACGCGCGCAAGGAGGCAGGGCTCGCGGTTGAGGATCGGATCGCGCTTGAGCTAAGCGGCGACGAAGCGATGCTGGCC
>Ga0194048_10000546_pt1 | contig 18373 bp, 13 predicted proteins | sample JunL225m_MetaG_FD_161685 | JGI IMG/M metagenome (GOLD analysis project Ga0194048, IMG submission 161685) | Anoxic zone freshwater microbial communities from boreal shield lake in IISD Experimental Lakes Area, Ontario, Canada - Jun2016-L222-5m | ecosystem: Environmental > Aquatic > Freshwater >...
CTCCCCCATCCCGGCCACCTGGCCCCGTCACCATGGCCGGCCCCCGGTGGCGCTGGAATGCCCGGGGTGCCTGGTGGCGCATTGTGGTTCCGCTGGCCGCGGTGGTGGTGGGTCTGGCCGCGGCCATCGGGTGCGTGCTGGCGGTGCGAGCCGCAGGGGCAAGCCAAGATGCCAGCAGCGCCGTCGGGGTGGCGGTCGGCAGCGCCGGCATCCTGCTGGTAGGCCTTGTGGTGCTGCGCGCCGTGCAGCCCGCCCAGCGGCGCCTGATGCTTGCGAGCAACGGGCGTGTGGGGCCGTCGCTGGCCATTGGTCTCGGCATCGGTGCGGCCATCGTGGTGGGGTCGGCCATCATCATCGGTGCGGGCGCCAGCCTCGACGGTGACGCCAAGCAACGGCTCGAAGAGGTGCAGGTGACGCTCGGCGGCGTGTGGTGGCAAACCACCCTCATCGTGTTCGCGCTCATCATCCTGGCCCCACTGGGCGAGGAGATCCTGTTTCGCGCACTCGAGCTTCGCGGCCTGGTACGCCTCATCCCCTTCGCCGTGGCAGCGCCAATCTCGGGGCTGCTCTTCACCGCTGCCCACTACGACGCCTGGGTGGCGTGGCCGCGCACCCTCGCCCTCGTGGCCACGGGCTGGGCCCTTGCATGGCTGTACCGCTGGCGCGGCCTCCCGGCAACCATCACGGCGCACGCCACCGTCAACACGGTGGCTGCGATCGCGCTCATCGTTCAGGCCTGAGAATGCAGCGAGGGCGGCCCGAAGGCCGCCCTCGCCGTACTGCCTCCCATCCTCTTCGCTTACCCGACGACGATCTTCACCCTGCGGGTTCCAACCTTGCCGTTCTTGCGCGTCACCTTCACCCGCACCACGTAGGTGCCGGGCGTGTCGGCCACGAGCTTTCCACCCACCAGGCGAAGACCCCGGGGCAGTGAGCTTGCGACAAACGTGATGGTGGCGCTTGCCGGCAGGTTCACCTGCGCACCCTTCAGCAGGTCTCTTGCAGCAGCCGGCGTGGAGGTGTCGAGGTTCACCGAGTTGAAGGTCTCCCCCACGCTGATGCCAGGTGCAACCACGACCGGGGGCGGGGTGGCCTGGGACTCGCCGACGACCGGGGGCGTCGGCGTCGGCACGACGGGCACGACAGGCACGGGCACCATCGAGGTGGCCGCGCTCTCCTGATCGACCTCGCCACCGACGCCCGAGGCAGTCACCACCACACGCAGGTACTGGTCGGCGTCAGCGTCGGCCACCGTGTAGCTGGCGGTGTTTGCGCCGCCTCCCGTTGCTGTGGCCCAACCAGTGGATCCGTCAGCAGATACCTGCCACTCGTAGGCGTAGGTGTCTGCGTTGGCCCAGGTGCCCTGCGTTGCCGTGAGCTGCTGGCCAACGCCCGCAGTGCCCGAGATTGCGGGCAGCTCGGTGTTGTCGGGCTGACCGATGACCACCGTGGTGGCATCGCTCGCCTGGTCGGTGTCGCCACCGACGCCCGAGGCAGTCACCACCACACGCAGGTACTGGTCGGCGTCAGCGTCGGCCACCGTGTAGCTGGCGGTGTCTGCGCCGCTGCCCGTTGCTGTGGCCCAGCCGGTGGATCCGTCAGGAGACACCTGCCACGCATAGGCGTAGGTGTCTGCGTTGGCCCAGGTGCCCTGCGTTGCCGTGAGCTGCTGGCCAACACCCGCAGTGCCCGAGATTGCGGGCAGCTCGGTGTTGTCGGGCTGACCGATGACCACCGTGGTGGCATCGCTTGCCTGGTCGGTGTCGCCACCGACGCCGGAGGCAGTCACAACCACACGCAGGTACTGGTCGGCGTCAGCGTCGGCCACCGTGTAGCTGGCGGTGTCCGCCCCGCTGCCCGTTGCTGTGGCCCAGCCGGTGGATCCGTCAGCGGACACCTGCCACTGGTAGGCGTAGGTGTCTGCGTTGTCCCAGGTGCCCTGCGTTGCCGTGAGCTGCTGGCCAACGCCCGCAGTGCCCGAGATTGCGGGCAGCTCGGTGTTGGCGGGCTGACCGATGACCACCGTGGTGGCATCGCTCGCCTGGTCGGTTGTGTGCTGGCGGTTGTGGGCAGTCACCACAACGCGCAGGTACTTACCGGCATCTGCGTCAGCCACGGTGTACGCGTCGGTGGTTGCACCGCTGCCCGAGGCGCTCGTCCAGTTGCCGGAGCCATCGTCGGAGACCTGCCACTGGTACGTGGGGCTGTCGGTTGCGAAGGCGTTCCACGTACCGGCTGTTGCGGTGAGCACTGCACCCGTACCGACGGTGCCTGAGATCGCCGGTGCGCCGGTGTTCACAGGTGCCGGGATGTTGACGGCACCCGTAGGGGTGCTGTAGGCACTGGTCGAGGCAGCGTCGTTGGTGGCAGTCACCTTCACGCGCAGGTACTTGTTGTCGTCGGCGAGCGCCACGGTGTAGCTGTTGGTGGCGGCGCCGCTTCCGGTGGCGGCGACCCATGGCGCGTTGCCATCGTCAGACACCTGCCACTCATACGCGTAGCCACTGGCATCGGCCGGCGGATACGTCCACGTGCCCGAATTGGCCGACAGCGCGTCGCCCACCTGGACCGTGCCCGTGACCGCAGGCACCACCGTGTTCACGGGCGGCGCCGGCACCAGGACCGCATTTGTGTATGCCGCCTCCGACCACGTCGAGCCGTTGTGCGCGATCACACGCGCCTGCAGATACTTCCCGGCATAGCCGCCGGGGATCACGTAGCTCGACGTCGTGCCCGTCACGCCCGATGCCACCGACCAGCCCGTCGAACCATTGTTCGACACCAGCCAGCGGTACGTGTAGCTCGCCGGCGTGTTCGTCCACGAGCCCGCAGACACGGCAAGTGTGTTCCCTGTCAGCGGCGTACCCGAGATCGCCGGAGCATCGGCACCACCGGAATTGACCGGCAGTGGGCCCGCTGCTCCAGACGCCTGCGCCACCGAGATCGGGGTCGCGTCGCCGCTGGTGCCGTTCAGACGCATGAGCCCGGTGCCGTCAAGGTTCACCCGCACAAGCCCCTTGTCGTTGTTGTACCCGGGGCCGTCGTACGGCCAGAAGAAGAAGTAGAGCGCGTTCTGATCGATACCCATGCCGCGAATCGGACTATTGCGGCCGAACGACGCGTTGACCCAGCAATTCTCTACTCCTGTCCCCGTGATGTCAGCACGCGCAATGCAGGAGCCCCTCCCCCAGTAGATGTAGTCGCTGCCCACTGCGATACCCGAGTTCTCGTTCATGCCGGCCAGCATGAAGTCGTTCTCCGACACACCTCCGGTGATCGGCGCGCGACCCATCATCGTGCCGTCGGTACCCGCGCGGTAGTACAGGTAGTTCTTGCCACGAGCCAGGATCTTGCGATCTCGGACGTTGAGGCCCGTGACGAAGTTGGGCCGGTAGTCCGACCCGTCGATGTTCGACCGCGCAATGGTGGCGTCACTGTTGTTGCGATAGAGGTACTGGTCATCAATGAGCGCGCTTCTCGACCAGGCACTGTTCGGAACGGAGACCCCGGTGCCCCCAACTGCCGGGGCCGTGTACCACCCCGACCAGTAGTTCGTGGTGCCGTTCGACGAGAAGCCGTTCCAATCCTGATTGGGATTCCAGTACGAGACGCGAGATGTCGCATCACTCAAGACCGACCAGCCCGACTGCGTGAAGATGCGGGTCGGATACGGCTCGTTTTCGATGACGACACCCGTGGTGCATGCCGTGGCCGTGTCGCCGTCTGACGCCGTGACGCACACGCGCAGATACTGCGTCGCGTCGGCAAGCAGGATCAGGTAGGTCGCCGTCGCATTGCCGAGGTTCGTCGAGTTGGTCCACGACCCCTCGGCTCCGGTCGGCGACGTCTGCCACTGATACGTGTACGTCAGGCTGGTCTCACCCGGGGTCGTCCAGGTGCCCGTCGACGCCGTCACAACCTGCCCGCCCTTGACCAACCCTGAGACCACCGGCGGGGCGGTGCTCGTCGGTGCTGCCGACGCCTCTGTCGCCGGGATCGCAAGCAGGCCCGCCAGCACGAGCGTGACGGGCCACCACGACGGGCGGCGTCGAGTGGCGGGAGGCAGATCAAGCGGCGGGGCAGCGGGTGTCATGACGGCACTCCTGAGGATGGGGCGAACGGGGATCACCCCCACCATCGCCCTCTCTCAGAAACCCCACAAGCGCCCGTAGGGTGCCACCCCCCTGTGCACCCCTCACGTAGGGGGCTACCCCCCTATGCGAACTCCCGGAGCACGGCCCGCACCACCGACCCCCCGCCATCTGCGGCGGTACGCGTCCACTCCCCGCGGGTGGCGTGGGTGATGATGGCGCTGCCAAGCCCGGGGGCGCCTGCGCCCGGCCCGGAGCCGTCGTCGGTGACCACCACGACAGTGCGCCCGTCGGGGGCCTCGGACACCTCCACGCGCGCGTGCCGTGCACCGCCATGGATATAGGCGTTGTTCAGGCACTCCTCAATCACCGCATCCGCGGCCTCAACCTGGCCCGGCACGAGCGCCGGCAGCGCAGCGGGCAACTGCACGTCGAGCAGGCCCAGCCAGCGGGCGCGCAGGTCGTCAAGCACATCGGTGAGGCTCGGCTCGGCGACAGATGGCGGTGGCACGAAATCGGCATCGAGCGCGACGCGGGCATCCTCAAGCGCCCGATGCAGTGCCGTGCGATCGCCGCCCTTCACCGCCTCGTCAATGGCGATTGATGCGGCGACGAGGCCGGGCTGCACCGTGCTGTGCACGTGCTGCGCCACGTCCCTGGAGAGCCTGGCGTTGGCCTCTTCGAGCACGCGCTGGTCAACCTCCGCCTCGCGCCGCGCCTCCTGCAGGCCCACCACCACTGCACCCGCGGAATCGCGAGCAGTCAGCAGCACGGAGCCGGCCAAGGTGACCGAGAAGAAGAACACAAGCGCCGAAAGCGCCCCGGCCCCCGACGCAATCGCGACAACGCGGGGGTCGAGCCAGCCGGACGGGGACGCCCACACCACGAGCAAAGCCACCGCGACGGCGGCCACCGTGATGACCAGCGCGAGCCGCCGCAGCCGGGCGATACACATACGTCCGATCCTGAAGACGATGGCCGCCCAGAGAATGAACACCGCAGCGGTAAGCAACCCACCCGCAGGCCGCACGCCCCACACTGCGCTGGACCGTGCAATGCTGAGCCAGAGCGCGACGACGGCCAACGGGACGATGGGCAGCGGGTGTGCCCGCATCGAGATGCTCAGCACCTCGCGCCACGACACCGAGTCGGGTATGTCCTGAGAGGATCGCCACACCTCGTGCCCGGAACTGCGCACCGACGTGCGGGCCGTGTCGCGAAGGGCGTCGGCAGCCCGCGCAGGGGAGGCGGCGTCGTCAGACGTAAGGGCGCGCGCGAGAAGTTCGTCTGCTGCCGCGCGTGAGCCGCTCGACATGGTGCGGGCATCCTCAACGGCGCCCGCAAGCGTGGCTGCCAGAGCGCCCGATGCCACCAGCGCGGACGCCCGGGCGTCAACGAGCGCGCGCAGCACGCGCGTGCGCTCATCCGCGTACCACCGTCGCAGGCCCACCACGTAGACCGACAGCAGGTAGATGGGAATCAATGCAGGGCGCAGCAGAAGCACCTCGCGGATGGAGACCCCCGATGGCAGGCCCTGGGGGAGCACTGCAAATTCAAGGGCCAAGGCCGCCAGCGTGACCACGGGCATTGCCACAGCCACAGTGATGAGCATTCCCAGGGGAATGAGCCGGCCAGGGAAGTGCGTGGCAGCCACCCGACCGGCAACAACGAACACCAGCCCCACCAGCACCACGATGGACACCAGATTGAACGCCAGCAGCCCTCGCCCTTCATCGGCGTTCACCACCGCCGACACCGACGCGATGACCATCATCACAGCGAGAATCAGGAACGTCGGGAGGGCAAACGCTGCGCTGCCTCGCAGGATGTCGCGGGCAGGCGGGGCCTGCGCGGCGTTACCTGGCTTCGGGTCCACGCTGCGCGCCGATCAACCGGTAGTACTCACGCGTGATCATGACACGCTGATTCCGACTGGCATCGTTGGTGATGTCGAGCTGCTTGGCGATACGCGCAATGAGGTGCTCCACCGACTTGACCGCCACAACGCGGCGCTCGGCGATCTCGGCGTTGGTGAGCCCCTCAGCCACCATGCGCATTGTCTCGATCTGCACGTCAGTGAGGCCGTGGTCGGCGGCCGCTTGCGCCGCAATCTGCCGCGCCCCGGGCTGGGCGCGCTGAATAGCGCGGTCGATGGCGTGGCGCACCACCATCACGTCATTCACATCGCTCTTCACCACGTATTCGGTGCCGGGCGGAATCTGCAGCAGCTTGCCGCCCACCAGGCGGGGGTCGGAGTACGCGGTGAGCAGCACCACGCCCACGTCGGGATTGGCGGTGCGGGCGGCATGGGCAAGGGCAATGCCGTTGGGGCCGTGACCCAGATCAAGGTCAGTGACCAGGGCGTGCACGGTGCCATTGGACAGGTGCTCGACGGCCTCGCTGACATCGGCGCAACTGGCAACCACGCGCACGCCGTGCTGGCCAAGGGCAATGCCGAGCGAGCTGCGAAGCAGCGCGTTGTCTTCCACCAGCAGCACGTTGACCATGTGCCTATAGAACTCGTAGCAGGGGCTGATGGCAACCAAATCGGCGCCCGAACGCTGCCGATAGGGGGCTAGCCCCATGCGACCGGGTGCGAGAGGGCGCACCAACGCGCGAGGGCGACCCGAAGGCCGCCCTCGCCGTAAGTTCCGCTGCGCCGCTACCGCCTCGGAAGGTGGTGAAGGTCTAGCCCACGCTCCAGGAGAACGGCGGAGTCGAGGCTGCCGGCGGGGCCGGGAACCTGTCGGAGCGCGTGGTCTCGTACGTCTGAAGAACGGTGCCCGCACTCGGAGCCCCGCCATAACTCAAAGGCTGACCGGCGGCGGCGGCATCGCAATCGACACCATGCGTTCCGAATGACCAGTACCGACTCCACGAACTACCCTCGGTGACGGTCTCCGTGCCCGTCTGCTGGTAGTAGACGCGCGCGGGCGAGACACCGTTGTCATTCGCTCCGGGCAGGGTCGTCTGCACGAAGGGCCCTGTCGTGTAGGCCGGCTGATACATCGGCCCGGTGCAGTCGGGGGATTTGAAGAAGACATACCCAACGAGCTCACCAAGCGGGGCGTAGGTGCCATTTCTCTTCATCACCCAGAGAGCATCATTCGCGTAGCGCACGAATCCATCTTGGCTTCCGGCCGAATTACCAACCAAAATCTTCACTTCCGTCGGAGACATTTTGAGTGTGCCGCTAATGACAAACCTTGGGTCGATCCCGGGCTGAATGCCCGTGACTTCGTCACCGTTACCGTCAAGCAGCTTCAAGCCCCCGGACGCGCCGCCGCCTGATCCGCCCGCGCCCGCAGGACCCGCAGGACCCGCCGGGCCCTGCGCGCCGTCCTTGCCGTCCTTGCCGTCCTTGCCATCGAGACCCTTCAGGGCCCCCTTGCTCAGGTCGCTCACCTGGATGGCGCCCGACTTGATGTCGTCGCTGGCGATGCTGCCACTCTTGATGTCGGCGCCGGTGATGCTGCCGTTCTTGATGTCGGCACCGGTGATGAGCGCGCCGGCGCCAACGCCGATGCCGCCTGCGGCGAGTGCCAAGGCGATGGCCGACACCACAAGCGGCGCGGACTGGCGAAGGCGGCTGTGGCCCTCGCGCTCGGGGTTCGACTCGGGCATGGAGGATCTCCTGATTCGGGGTGTGTCACCGACAACGTAAGGCCGCCCGTGCACCGTGTGAACCGGGCGACACCCCACTGTCCAGCCACCCCTACCGCCGACCGTGAAGGTGTCGTACTGCCCCTACCGCGGGCTGCGCACGGGGGACGTCACACGCGCGCACGTCGCTGTCTGGATACCCCTATCGGGGCGTGGCCTACACTCGTTCGACTGTGCTTCATCTCCTGCTGCTCGAGGACGAGGATCTGCTGCGTCTCACGCTCGCCTCGGCTCTGCCGGACGAGACGATGGCGGTCGTCGGTGCATATGGCGATGCGAAGAGCGCGATCCGCGCGGGCACGGACACCCCCTTCGACGTGCTCGTCACCGACCTCGACCTGGCGCAGGGGCAGGGGCCGGACGGCATCGTGGTGGCCAATGTGCTGCGGCGCACGCGGCCCGAGATCGGTGTCGTGCTGCTCACGTCGTATGCGGATCCGCGTCTGGTCGGCACGAAGCTCGACCAGCTGCCCGCGGGCACCGAGTACGTGCGCAAGAACGCGATCCGCGACATCGACACGCTTCGCGCCGCCATCCGGCGGGCCGCGATCGGGGCGGCCGAGCCCTCCCCGTTGGAGACCGCGGTGACGCTCACCGACACACAGATCGAGACCATGCGCCTCGTCGCGCAGGGGCTCAGCAACGCCGAGATCGCGCGGCAGCGCGTCGTTACCGAGGGCGCGGTCGAGGTTTCCCTCCGCCGCATCGCCCGCAATCTCGGCTTCGGCAACGACTCAACGCAGAACGTGCGGGTGCAGATCGTGCGCGCGTATTTCGAGATGGCCGGGGCCAGCGGTGCCCACAACGGACAGCCGACCTAGCGCGCGCGAGCTGCTTGGTGGTCGCTGGGCCATCTCGCTGCGCGGCTGGCTGATCGTCTCCGCCCTCGTGCTGGTGATCGGTGCGAACTCGCGGTCCCAGCTGGACGTGCCCGCGCCGACGATCGCTGTGGTCGCACTCGCCGGATGGGTGCTCATGTCCGTGCTCTACCTGGCTGCGCACCTCACCGTGTTCCGCAACCGCCGCACCGCGCCCGTGCACGTCGCGTGGCTTGTCGCGCTTGGCGTCCTCGTCGGCCTCGCGCGCGCAGCGGCCGCCCTCGCCGTGCCCGAGAGCCGGGCGGTCCTGGGCGACGGCTGGATGGGCGCGGCGACGGCGACGCTGTGGATCGTGCCCGTCTCGGTACTCATGGTCCTGGTGGTCACCTACCTGATCGCCGTGTTCGACTGGTACGCGGTGGAGCGCACGCGGCTACTTCGGTGCGAGATCGACGCCGAGGCCGCACGCCTGCGTGCCGTCGGCGCGCTCAACGCCGCACGCGGCGTGATCACCACGCGCATCCAGAGCGCCCTCGAGGACCAGCTGAACGGACTTGAGCGGGCCGCCACGGCCGGCGACACGGACGACCGCCTCTCCGACGCCCTGCTCGACACCGCCGCAGGATACGTGCGGCCAGAGAGCCATCGGCTGTGGCAGGAACGCGACCCCGCACTGCGCCGCGGCGGCATCATCGACCTCGAGCGCGCCAGCTTGGCCGCCCCGTTGCCCATCGCCCTCCCCTATGCGCTCTGGGCCGTCGCCGTCATACCGGCATCGGTCCTGCACTTCGGCCTCCGCTGGTTGCCCAGCGCACTGGCGCTGCTGGTCGCGATGGCGGTGTTGTACCCGCTCGGGACGGCCGCAATCCATCGCTACGCACCCGCGGCGCGGTATGTGCGCGCGCGACTGATCGCACTCGTCGTCATGGCGGCTGCCGCGGTGGCATACGTCGGCACGGCTGCCGTGGGGGGCCTGCAGGCGGCCTCGCCGCTGCAGCAGGTGCTGTCGGGAGTCTTCATCATCCTCATGACCATCCTGGTCAGCTGGGCGCAGGCCGCAATCCGCATCGAGGATGCGCGGCTGAGCTCGCTGCGTTCACTGGCCGAGAGCGCTGAGTTCGAGCGCCTCGCCCTTGAGGCCGCGACCGACGAGATGCAGCGCGAGCTCGCGCTGTACCTTCACGGCACGGTGCAGGCCGGTCTCGTCGCGTCGGCCTACTCAATCCAGGATGCCGTGAACCGCGGCGACACGGCGGCGCTCGAGTCGGCGATCGCCGACGCCCGCGCCTCGATCGCGCGCGTCGGGCACGACACCGGCGACACAACGGCGCACGACCTCAACACTCTTCGCGCGACGATCAACGAGCGCTGGGACGGCGCCATCGCGATCAACTGGCACCTGCCGGCCACTGAGCCGGAGCCCGCGATCGTCACCCGCATCGACAACGTGCTGCAGGAGTGTCTCGCCAACGCGACGATCCACGGCGCCGCGACCGAGGCGACCGTGCGCATCGTCGTCGAGGACGACGACGTGATCGTGGAGGTCACCGATGACGGCACCGGCGTCGGTGGCGGCAAGCCCGGCCTCGGCAGCGCCGTTCTCAACGAGGCCACCGGCGGCCAGTGGTCGATCGCGTCGGTGCCGAGCGGTGGTGCGCAGGTGCGCGCCGTCGTACCCAGCTGACGCCGCGCTGCAGGGAGTGCCGGCGCTCCACGAAAAACGCGCGAGGGCGGCCCGAAGGCCGCCCTCACAATGCTGCATTCGCACCGCGGGACGGTGGCGCGTTCCCCGTCAGTGCACCACTTCGCCTACTCGAAGGCGAACGGTGCCGCCAGAGCGCTGGGAGGGCTGACCGGCGTGAGCTGGTGTGCGACGAAATTCCGGTTCCTCGGGCCTTGGTTTCCGAGGTTGACGTTATTGATGCACTGCGTTCCGCCACCGATCGCCTCGTGGTACCCAGAGAGCGGGTCCATGCTCGTGTAGGAGACCGAAGTGTTGCTCACGGTGAATGCGGGCATCGCACCATAGTTCGCCCCAAAGAACGACCCGACCGGCAGGTAATTCGGGGAAGTATCCGGCACATCCTCGGCGTACAAAGGCCCACTGCAGTCATTGGTGAGATAGAAGGCGACTCCGTCAGTAAAGGAGCGGCCCGCCGTTGCGACACCGGTGGTGCCGCTGACGTACCAGATCCGTCCATCTACCCTGCGCCAGAAGCCATCCACCCGGCCGTTGGCCACATTCAGGTATGGCACTGGTACCGGGACCACGTCGGAGACGACATTGCCGTTTGCGTCGCGAATAGTGATGCCGCCACCGCCCGAGCCGCCTGAGCCGGCTGGGCCAGCGGGGCCGGCGGGGCCGGCTGGGCCAGCGGGGCCAGCGGGTCCCTGCGCGCCGTCCTTGCCGTCCTTGCCATCGAGACCCTTCAGCGCAGCCTGGCTCAGGTCGCTCACCTGAACAGCACCGGGCTTGATGTCCGCACCGTTGATGCTGCCGTCCTTCAGGTCGTTACCGGTGAGGCTGCCGTTCTTGACGTCGGCCCCGGTGACGCTGCCGTCTTGGATCTGCGATCCGGTGATCAGCGCGCCGGCGCCGGCACCGATGCCCCCTGCGGCAATTGCCAGCGCGATGGCGGACACGACGAGGGGTGCGGATCGGCGAAGGCGGCTGTGGCCATCGCGTTCGGGTGCGGGATCGGACATGGAGTGTCTCCTCAATCGGGGTTTCTGACCACCGCGGTAAGTGCTCCGTCGAGCCATGTGAACGGAACCGGCACGCACTGTCGTGCTCCCCGTACCCCCCCGGGTGCAGGTGTCGTACTACCCGTACCTGATGCCGACCTAGACTCACCCCACGATGATCAGAGTGCTCCTGCTCGAAGACGAGGCATTGCTGCGTCTCACGCTCGCATCAACCCTCCCCGACGACACCATGAGTGTGGTGGGGGACTACGGCGAGGCCGCAGAGGCAGTGGCTGCAGCAGAGAACACCGCGTTCGATGTGCTGGTGACCGACCTTGACCTGTCCCAGGGGCCCGGGCCCAACGGCATCGTGGTGGCCAATGTGCTGCGCCGGGCCAACCCGCGCCTCGGCGTGGTGCTGCTCACCTCGTACGCCGACCCGCGGCTGGTGGGCGCCAAGCTGAGCCAGGTTCCCGAGGGCACCGAGTACGTGCGCAAGCAGGACGTGCGCGACATCGAGACCCTTCGCACGGCAATCCGCCACGCGGCCAACCGCACGGGCGACAGCACCCCGGCCGACCTGGCGGTGGCGCTCACCGACATCCAGATCGAGACCATGCGCCTGGTGGCTCAGGGGCTCACCAATGCCGAGATCGCCCGACAGCGCGTGGTGACCGAGCGGGCAGTGGAGAAGTCGCTCTCACGCATTGCGCAGAGCCTGGGACACGAGGGCGATGCCACCAAGAACCCGCGCGCGCTGATCGTGCGGGCGTACTACGAGATGGCCGGCGCCGGCAGTGCCAGCGACACGTCCTCGCCCTCGCCCGGCTGAGCTTCTCGGTGGCCGCTGGGCCACCTCGGTTCGCGTCTGGCTGATCAGTTCGGTCGCGTTGCTCCTGACGGCGCCCGGGGTGAAGACCCTGAGCGGAGCGGAGACCGACGTGATCGTGAAGACGGTCGCGCTGCAATGGCTGCTCCTGAGCGTCCTGTATGTGGGGGCGCACTTCACCATGTTCCGCAACAGCCGCACGAGCCCTGTGGCACTCCCGTGGGTCATCGCCTTCTGGCTTCTTCTGGGCATCACCAGGTTCATCACAATTCTCGTCGGCGCACGGGGCGACTCAGGTCCGCTGCACACCGTGAGCGGGGTGATCACCACCGCGGCGAGCGTGATTCCCGGCACGCTCGTCGCAGTCCTGCTCATCACCTACGTGGTCGCCGTCAACGAATGGTATGCGGGCGAACGCGCACGACTGCTGCGCTTTGAGGTGAACGCTGAGGCCACGCGACTGCGCACATCCGGCGCGCTGAGCGCGGCCCGGGCGGTGGCGACGCAGCGAATACGCACCGACCTCGAGCAACGGCTTGAGACGCTCGACAGGGCAGCATCGTCTGGCATCGACCCGGGGCTGTCGGATGCGCTACTCGATGCCGCCAGTACGTCGGTACGCCCCGCGAGCCATGCCCTGTGGGCGCAGGCCGACACGCCACCCACACGGCGCCCGGAGTTCCGTGCTCTCGAGCGCGCGAGTCTTGCCACCCCGCTCCCTGTGCTGCTGCCATTCGTCCTGTGGTTCGTCATCGCGGTGCCGAGCATCGCGATCAAGGCCACCTGGGCCAGCGCGGCCGCAGGCGCCCTGATGGCCCTTGCCGGCATGGCGGTCTTCTATGCCCTCGGCAGCGCCGCCATGCGGCGCTTCGCCCCACCGCCCCACTTCGCCCGCGCGCGCATCATCGGCATCGCATCCATCGTGGCGGCCACGCTGCCCGCGCTCACCGTGTGGTGGCTCATGGACCCGGCCGGCTACGCCTTCCTCGGCCCATCACCGTGGGCTCGTCTGGCAGTCGTCAGCACGATCATCCTGCTGACAGTGCTTGTGACCTGGATTCAGACCGGCCTGCGCATGCAGGACGACGACATCCGCGCCCTGCGCACGCAGGTTGAGGAGACCGAGATGGAGCGTCTCGCCCTGGAAGAGGCCACCGAGCGCATGCAGCACGATCTGGCGCGGCACCTGCACAGCACCGTGCAGGCCGGGCTTGTGGCATCGGCGTACGCCATCCAGGACGCCGTGAACCGCGGAGATCAGGTGGCCCTTGAGCGGGCCATCGCCGAGGCCCGCGTCGCGGTGGCACGGGTGGATGCCGACGAGGCGCCCCCGACCACTCACGATCTGCAAGCGCTGCGCGATGCGATTGACGCGACGTGGCAGGGCATGCTCAGCATCAGTTGGGAGCTGCCCTCATCACCGCCCCCCGCCGAGTCGGTGCAGCGCATCGGCAACGTGGTGCAGGAGTGCCTGGCCAATGCATCGATCCATGGAGCGGCCAGCGCGGTAACCGTGCGCATATCGGCTGATGCCCCGTCGGGCGAGGTGGTCGTGGAGGTGGCCGACAACGGCACCGGCCTGGGCGAGGGTGCGCCGGGCCTCGGAAGCGCGGTGCTCACCGAGGCGACCGGGGGCAGCTGGACCATCGCACCCGCGCCCTCCGGTGGCGCCGAGGTGCGCGCCCGAATCACGGCCTGACCCGAGGCGGCGGCGACACGAACGCGGGCGTCAATCGGCGCACTGCGTCACCCCTGCGCGAGACGCTGCTTCGTACGTTCGGCCCATGCCGAAGAAGTACCGAGAAGTCCGCGCCGCCCTCATCGCCGCGGGGTGGGAAAAGGTTCGCCAGTCCGGATCGCACGAGACATGGAGCGGCCCAACTGGGCACGGACGCGTGGTTGTCGCCGGGAAGAACTCCGATACCGTGCCGGTAGGAATTCTGGCGTCCATTCGACGCAATACCGGACTGGAGGACATGCGATGACCGAGTACCTCGTCGTCTATGAGACCGCCGAGGACGGGGCCTGGGGTGCGTGGCTGCCCGATATCGATGGGGTGGTTGCGCTGGGCAAGACCCGTGACGAGGTGGAGAGCCGCATGCGCGAGGCGCTGGCGGCGTTCGCTGAGTACGAGCGCGAGGAGGGCCGGGAACTCCCGCCGCCTCACAACTACGCCGGGTACGCCTCGGCTCCGTAGAAAACGCGCGAGGGCGGCCCGAAGGCCGCCCTCGCGGGAACACTCAAGGGGTTGAGGAGATCAGTCCTCGCCCTGTGCCTTGGTGAAGCCGTCCTCGCCATCGAAGCGCTGCAGCTTCTCGACGTGGGCCCACTTGTGCTCAGCGGCAACGGCCTGGAGCAGGTCGATGAGCTGGGCGTCGGAGAGCTCGCCGGAGTCGTCGCGAAGCATGAAGCGGGCGCGCCAGGCGTCGACGGTGTCGGTCATCACGTCGTTCGGCGGGTACAGCATGGTGCCGCGCGAGTCGACCATCTTCAGGTAGAGGTCGCGCCCCTCGCAGATGCGCTCCATGCTCTCGCCGATGCTGATCTTGTCGCTGGCCGACTCGATGAAGATGTCGACGCCACATACCTGACGGGTCTTCACCTTGACGAAGTCAGGGGCAGCGCCGAGCTGCGGCAGCTTGATCGGCTTGTACTCGCGGATCTTCCAGTCGGTGGGCTTCTTGCCGAGGTTCTTGATGATCTCGTTGGTGTAGCCGGTGGTGCCACCCTGACGCTCGTCGCCGACGACGTCGCGGGTCATGACCTTGCCCTCTTCGAGGGTGGTGATGACGGCGTTCTCGATGAGGGCAGCCTCTTCGAACATGTCCAGGTGACGCAGCATCATCACGCCCGAGAGGATCATGGCGGTGGGGTTGATGACGTCCTTGCCGGTGTACTTCGGCGCCGAGCCGTGCACGGCCTCGGCGATAAACACCTCGTTGCCGATGTTGGCCGACGGCGCGAAGCCCAGCCCACCGATGAGGGCGGACGACAGGTCGGAGAGGATGTCGCCGTTCATGTTGGTGGTCACGAGCACGCTGTACTGCTCGGGAAGCTTGACGAGCTGGTGGGCGGCGTTGTCGACGATGACGTGCCACGACTCGATGTCGTCGTACTCGAGAGAGACCTCCTCGAACACGCTCTTCAGCGTGCCCTCGGTCATCTTCATGATGTTGGCCTTCGACATGGCCACGACGCTCTCGCGACCCTCGGCGCGGGCGAGCTCGAACGCCAGGCGCACGATCTTCTCGGTGCCCTTGCGCGAGATGAGCTTGAGGCCCTGCGCAACGCCCGGCGTGAGCATGTACTCGATGCCGGCGTAGAGATCCTCGACGTTCTCGCGCACGACCACCAGGTCGATACCGCGACCGGAGTACGGGGTCTTCACACCCGGGTACTCACGTGCGGGGCGGATGTTGCCGTAGGTCTCAAACAACTTGCGGAGCGTCACGTTGGCGCTCTTCTCGCCGTAACCGATCGGCGTACCGAGCGGCCCCTTCATCACCACGCGCGTCTTGCGGATCGAATCGATGGTGTCCTGGCGCACGCCAGATGCCTGCCCCTCGAGGAAGACGCGCTCACCGGCGTGGCGCTCCTCCCACTCAATCGGCGCGCCAGTGGCCTCGATAATGCGAATGGTGGAATCCACGACCTCCGGTCCCACGCCATCACCCGGGATCAGGGTGACCAACGTTTTGCCGGACTCGGTTACGTGAAAGTTGCTCAAAATCTGCCTCTCGTCGACATGCTGCGGCGCCGGTGCGCCCCTCTTGTATCCGGGCGAACAGCAAAATGCGCCCGAAACCCGATGAAGAGTACCCGCCCCGGCACCCTCGGTGCCCGCCGTGCGGTCGCATGTGAAACGCCTCGTGCGCCCGGACCATGCCGCTACCGTGGCGCGATGCCCATTCTCGACCACGTGGTGTGGGGCGTGCCCGCCATCCAGCCGGTGGCGGATGCGCTCCTCGCCACCCATGGGCTCACCACCCTCCCAGGCGGCGTGCACCCCGCCTGGGGCACGAGGAACGCGGTAATCCCCCTCGCGGGTGCATATCTCGAATTGGTCGAGGTAATCGACCCCGATGCCCCGATGGTGGGATTCACCGCCGTGGTGGCGCGTGCGGCCGCCGCTGGCGCTGGGCTCTGTATGTGGTGCGAGCGCACCGACGACATCGAGGCCGACGCGGCAACCCGTGGCCTGCACGTCGTGCATGGAGAGCGCGACAACCCCGATGGGTCGGTCCTCACCTGGCGGGTCGCTGGAATGGCCGAGGCCTGCGCCGACCCGGCGATGCCATTTCTCATCCAGTGGGACGACCACGCCACAATGCCCGGATCAATTGCCGTGGATCACCCGGCGGGCGAGGCCTGGATAGTCGGCCTCGAAGTTGAACCAGGTGGCCCGAGTTCGCTGCGCATTTCATCTGCACGCGGCAACTTCACCCTGCCGTAGCCAGCGACCCCGCACGAGAAAGCTCAATCACCTGGCGACGAACGGGTGACGGCTATCTGCGGGGCGTGTGATGCCCTGGGCTTCCGGGAGCCTCTGGAACAGCGTCGCCGCCCCGCAAACCCGGAGAGATCACGGTGTCCACGGACGTTGGGCAGGCCCAATCCCCCGTGGACACCGTGCCCTTAGCGGCGGTGTGCCACCTTGCACGCGCCCCGGACGGTGTCGCCCTTGTCGATGAACACAATGGCCTTCGATCCCTGATCGCAGATCACAGTGTCCCCGGGTGATCCATCCTGGGAATTGATCGTGGTACGTCCCCGGTGTGACACCAGCGTGTCGTTCCCGGAGTTCCCCTCCATGTGCGACGCGCCCGGGGCAAATGACTCGATGCGGTCATTTCCGGGGCCACCCATCGCCTGCACTCGGTTGGCACGAATGATGATGGTGTCGTTGCCCGTACCACCCACGATGTGGGCGTCGGGGTGCGTGGCGTGCACCGTGTCGTGGCCGCCGCCAGCAAAGATGTGATGCCCGGCCTGCGTCGTCCTGTGGGTTTCCCCGCGCGTGGAGCCATGAATGTGGCCTCCCGTGGACGCCTGAGTGGGAGCACCTTCTGCGCGGCACACCACCTGGTAGCGCACGTGCGCACCCGCGGGTACCGACGTGATGGTGAAGGTGGCCCGGCGCAGCGTGTGATGCACGAAGGGCTCGTCCACCTCAACGCCGCGCTTCGCGCCCACAATGGCGGTGTCGGCGTGGAGCATGTCGGTGCCCGATGGGCACGACAGGTGGCGAGTACCCGCAACGTCTGACCTACCATCGACAACGGTGAGGCGCGCATCCTCAGCGGTGCGCGCAGCGGCCTCGCGCGCACCCACCGCTGGAGCTACGGGAGTGGCGTCTGCCACAGGAAGGGCCGATTCAAAGGGCGTGCGCTCTGATGACGTGTAGACGCCAGTCGCGAGGTTGTAGAGCGCAATCGGGGCGTCATCTGCCGGGCAGCCACCACCGGTGTCCGAGAGGCTGACGCACCCCGTATGAGAGACGCACCCGTCCCCCCATCCAGAGGTATTGCCGAGGTGCCCTGATTCGAACCCGACGCCCCATGCCCAGTGGCGAGTTGCGTTCGCCTGGTTCGTTCCGGTGACTGTAATGCTACTGCCGGTGCTGAGGTCTACCCACACTCCCCCGCTCGACTTCCAATAGCAAATGTGTCGAGCCTTCATGCTGCTCGACGTCACCCCCAACGAGTAGGAATGCGTCTTGCCCCTACCAATGGAGTACATCCCCGATCGAACAGCAGTCCTGCATTCGGTAGCACCCCCCGCTGACCAGTACTGCGTCCCATCACCGTAGGTGTGGCCCACTGCGCAGTTTGGCGCACACATCGTTCCGGCCACGGCATCAACGCAACCGAGATTCACGTTGTACGAGGGGTCAGCCTCGAAGTTGGTGCCGACAGTCGTCGCACCCTCGGGCATCGAGAAGGTGCACGTCGGCGCCCTTCCCACCCATGCACAGGGGCCGTTCCACGAAGCCATCTGATTTCCCGCAGACGGCGACGCAGTGACAGTGATCGTTGCACCAGCGGCCCGTTCCGCAGTGCAATCAACGCTGGGGCTTCCTGGGCCGCTTGCATTTGAGCAAACAACCGGAGCAGCCCCTGACGGGTCGGGCGCGGTCACAGACCCGCCGCCTCCGACCTGAAACGTCAGCACCGTGGCGGACGCTGTGCCCACGGCAACACCGCCGATGCCGATTGCAAAGATGGAGGCGAGAACAAGGAGGGTTCTACGGTGCATGGAGGGTCATCCGGCTTCATTCGGGGGCGCAG
>Ga0194048_10000547_pt1 | contig 18350 bp, 14 predicted proteins | sample JunL225m_MetaG_FD_161685 | JGI IMG/M metagenome (GOLD analysis project Ga0194048, IMG submission 161685) | Anoxic zone freshwater microbial communities from boreal shield lake in IISD Experimental Lakes Area, Ontario, Canada - Jun2016-L222-5m | ecosystem: Environmental > Aquatic > Freshwater >...
CCGCCGCAAGAAACGGCGCGAATGGCACAGCGGTGCCCCGGACCCGGCGCCCGTGCGCCGCGGCCCACGTCAGACCGCCGACGCACCCTGTCACCAACGCAATAAGCAGCGCTCCGGCGGCGGCGGGCCCGAGGGCGGCTCCGATCAGCACCGCCAGCTTGGCATCCCCCATCCCCATCGCCTCGGGGCGCACGAGGGCCGGCACCATAAGCACGGCTCCCGCGACCGCGGCCCAGCCAATCACCCCCCACCACGGCCCTGGGCCCAGCGCGCATCTCAATCCAAGCGTCACGGCGATGGCGGGAATCACGACCACGTCCGGAATCCGTCGCGTTCGCAGGTCCGTGACCACGCAGATGCCGAGCACCACGGCCAGAACCACGAGGCCGGCAGCATCGGTCCATGGGGCGGGCCAATGGAAGACAAGGTCCATGCGGCGACGCTAGGCCCCGAAATGCCACGGGCAGTGACCATCCCGTGCCAGATCCCGCGCACCCCTGTGCCAATTGGGCGCAGCGCTTCTATGCTCCCCCGCCATGAACGCTGCGTCAGCCACCTTCACCGTCGTCACCGATGGCGCCTGCTCCGGCAATGGCACGGCATCTGCGCGCGGTGGATGGGCCGCCATCGTCATCGCGCCCGACGGCAGCGAACTGGTGCTCACAGGGGCCGAGGCCCCCAGCACCAACAACCGCATGGAACTCACCGCAGCGATCGAAGGACTCGCGGCCGCACCGGCCGGGTCGGCAATCACCCTGGTCACCGACTCGTCGTACGTGGCCAAGGCCATCAGCGACCGCTGGATCGATGGCTGGCAGCGCCGCGGATGGCGGACCACCGATAAGAAGCCCGTGGCCAACCGGGAACTGTGGGAACGCATGCTGGTGGAGATCGCCCGCCACGCAACTGTCACGCCCACTCTGGTACGCGGGCATGCGGGCCACGAACTGAACGAGCGGGCCGACGAACTGGCCCAGTTCGCAGCGGCCACGGGCGAGGCCTCTGCGCCCCCGGCCGATGCCCCGAGGGCCGGCGATCAGATGGGTTTCGACCTGTCGTAGCGGTTGACGCACCCGACCCGGCGGCACGGCGCCGTTGCGGATGCGATCATGCCCCCGTCATCGATCAAGAGAAGGGACCCGGATGTCTCGTCGGGCATGGCTGATCAGCGGAGCGGTTCTTGCGGCGATCATCGTCGTTGTGGTTGTCATCGTCGTGAGCGTGTCAGGAGGCGACTCCTCAACCAGCGCTTCCACGCCGTCGGATGGATCGGCCTCCGGCGCAGCCGAGGTCCTCGCTCTCACCAAGGGCATCCCGCAGTCGGGCTTTGCCATCGGAAAGACATCCGCCCCCGTTACGGTCAAGGAGTTCCTCGACCCGCAGTGCCCCGTGTGCGAGAAGGCATCCACCGACGCTGTCGCCGCGCTGGTCAAGGGGCCGGTGCGCGCAGGCGACGCCAAGCTCGTGGTCGTGCCGCTCACATTCATCGGGTCCGACTCGGTCACCGCATCGCAGGCGATCGCGGCCGCTGCTGATCAGGACCGCGGCTTTGTCTACAGCGACATCATCTACCGCAATCAGGGGCAGGAGAACTCGGGCTGGGTCACGCCGGATCTCCTCAAGAACATTGCCAGCGCCATTCCGGGAATTGACGTGGCCAAATGGGAGACCGCAAGCACCGCGCAGGCTGCCGGCGATGCCGTGTTCGCCGCAGGTGACGAAGCCACCGCGGCTGGCGTCAACGCCACCCCGACCTTCGTGATCACAGGCCCCGGTGGAAAGAAGACCCTCACCGGAGCCATCCCGGCCGCCGAGTTGCTCTCGGCAGTCACGGCGGTCGGCTGACCCTGCGCGCGCCCGGGTTCCGTTTGCGCGTTGCGCAGGCCGTACTGGCGATCCTCGGCCTGGGGATCACCATCTACCTCTCGTACGAGCGGGCCACCGGGGGTGAGGCCGCCTGTGTCATTGGTGGCGGCTGCGCCACTGTGCAGTCATCCAAGTACGCCGTGCTCGCCGGGGTCCCCCTGGCGTACATGGGCGTGGTCACCTACGCCATCCTGCTGGCGTCGGCATTCATCCCGCGGTTTCCGGGGCGCATCATCGCGCTGATCGTCGCGGTGTGCGGCGTCATATTTTCGATGTGGCTGCAGTACGCCGAGCTCTTCCTCATCAAGGCCATCTGCCCATGGTGCGTGGCGAGCGCCATCATCATGGTCATCTCACTCGGTGTGGCGATTGGCCGTATCGTGAAGGCCGGCGACCTGAAGAGTGATGCGACTGCGGCCGGCCCCTAACTGTCGTGCCTACAGAGACTCCGAGCGGCCACTAGCCAATAGACCGGTTCTCCCGTGAGGCTGTGGGCCTTAAAGCTCCCATTCCGCAGGTGCAGCCTGCGAGTGCGCTCAGAACGCCAGAGCGGCGCCATAAGTTGGTGCCACTCAGCGCAGGTGGCGCGTCCTACCGCGACGCCTCATCGGTGTTTGGGGGAGAGATCTCCACCACCAGATTGTGCGGACGATTGTAAAAGCGGCGCGGGCGCTCACAAGGCCACGCACCCCACGGAGGCTGCTGGTGGTTCCCGTGTCACATTCCAGCCGCTGGTCGGGGCCGGGGGGCGTTCTCGGGCGCTTTCCCACACGATGGAGACAGAGTGGGCGCATGAAATGATTAGCGCCGTGCCCGGGCCACGGCCCAGGCACGGCCCAACTGGATGGGCCGCGACAAGGCGCGATTGACACAGACAGCGTGTGCTGTGGCAGAGTAATCACCCACCCCCCCCATATTGGGGCTCCCACCGATGGATTCCAGAGAAGAGCGCTCGCCTATGAACCTGCGTACCGCGATCACTTGTGTGTGCAGTGCCCTTGTACTTTTTGTCGGGGTGCAGGTCGTAAGCGCTGCGCCCGCGCCGGAGGTGAGCTGGGCCACCCAGGCTGGTGGTTCGGGGTATGACTATGGCTACGGCATCTCCGCCCTGCCTGATGGCTCATCCATTGTGACGGGGTCCTTCCAGGATGACGCCACCTTTGGAAGCACCACCCTCACCAGTGCGGGGAGCAATGACGTGTTCACCGCGAAGATGAACGCAGATGGCACCTGGGCCTGGGCCACCAAGGCCGGTGGCACGATCGATGACTATGGCCGGAGCGTCTCCGCCCTGCCTGATGGCTCATCCATTGTGACCGGGGAGTTCGGTGACACCGCAACCTTTGGGAGCACCACCCTCACCAGTGCGGGGGGCTTTGACGTGTTCACCGCAAAGATGAACGCAGATGGCACCTGGGCCTGGGCCACCAAGGCTGGGGGTTCGGAGGATGACTATGGCCGGAGCGTCTCCGCCCTGCCTGATGGCTCATCCATTGTGACCGGGGCCTTCTATGACAGCGCAACCTTTGGAAGCACGACCCTCACCAGTGCGGGGGACTATGACGTGTTCACCGCGAAGATGAACGCAGATGGCACCTGGGCTTGGGCCACCAAGGCCGGTGATGGGGAGGATGACGAGGGCTACGGCGTCTCCGCCCTGCCTGATGGCTCATCCATTGTGACCGGGTACTTCTATGACAGCGCAACCTTTGGAAGCACCACCCTCATCAGTGTGGGGGACTATGACGTGTTCACCGCGAAGATGAACGCAGATGGCACCTGGGCCTGGGCCACCCAGGCTGGTGGTACGGGGGATGACGGGGCCCGGGGCATCTCCGCCCTGCCTGATGGCTCATCCATCGTGACCGGGTACTTCCTGGGCGACGCAACCTTTGGAAGCACCACCCTCACCAGTGCGGGGAGCGAGGACGTGTTCACCGCAAAGATGAACGCAGATGGCACCTGGGCCTGGGCCACCCAGGCCGGTGGTACGGGGGGTGACCAGGGCTATGGCATCTCCGCCCTGCCTGATGGCTCATCATTTGTGACCGGGTACTTCGAAGACACCGCAACCTTTGGGAGCACCACCCTCACCAGTGCGGGGAACTCTGACGTGTTCACCGCAAAGATGAACGCAGATGGCACCTGGGCCTGGGCCACCCAGGCTGGTGGTGAGGGGAATAAAGACGGCAGTGGCATCTCCGCCCTGCCTGATGGCTCATCCATCGTGACCGGGTACTTCGGTGGCACCGCAACCTTTGGAAGCACCACCCTCACCAGTGCGGGGGGCTATGACGTGTTCACGGCACGCTACCTCGATGCCCCCCAGGCCCCCGCTGCGCCAGTGGCGGTGGCAGGTACCGCAGCGGCAGCAGTGACCATCACCCCGCTTACGGGTGGATCGGTCACCTCGTACACGGTCACCTCAGACCCCGGTGAGAAGACCTGCACGGCTGTGGCCCCCAAAACCAGTTGCACCGTCGAGGGCCTCACCAATGGCACCAGCTACCGGTTCCGGGCCACTGCCACAAACGGTTCGGGTACCGGCGTTGCCTCAGCGTGGTCAAACACCGTCACACCCACAGCAGCACCCACAGCAGCACCCACAGCAGCACCCACAGCAGCACCCACAGCAGCACCCACAGCAGCGGCAGCAGCCGTGGCCACCACCGGCAAGGTGCATTGTGTGGCAACCACTTGTGTGACCACCGGGGCTGTTCCTCCAGGGGCCACACGCATCACCCAGCGGGCAACCTCGCGTCCTTCTGGACACTCCGCCACTGGCAAGTGCACCATCCGGCGCACCACCACAAAGCGCTCCTACTCATGCACCGTGCATCTGAGCCGGGGCACCTGGGTCATCACCACCACTGCACGTACGCAGTCGGCGGCGATGGCGCACTTCAGCAAGCGGGTGCAGTTGGCACCGCGTAAGGCAGCCGTTACGGGATAGCGGGGGTGGGGTGGTAGGCACGGGGGTGTTCGGGTCGGAGCGAGGTGGGGCCCGATTGGCCGGACGGCTCCTCGACCAATCCCCCCGAGGAGCGCTTTGACCAGACGATCGGTGCAGGGTGGGCGTATGGAGTGACCACACTGATCCGCTCGCGGGGAAGGTTCTGATCCGCTCGCGGGGAAGGTTCCGATCAGCCGGGTGTGTTCGGAACCTCTGTCGGTACGACCCCTAACCGCGCTTCTTCAGGCCCATCAGCACAAACCACATCAGCACCAGCACCATGCCGCAGATGCCAGCCACGGCAAGCATCCCGAGCGCCAGTCCGGCCAGGATGCCGACGAAGGCGAGCCCCGTGACAACGGCGAGCGTGATGGCGACTGGACGGCTGGGGCCAGCGGATTCGGACATGCCCGCACGCTAGCCGAGGAACCGCTGTGGGGTGCCGTGCAACATGTGTGGCCGTCCACCCCCGGCCCCCGGGGGCACCGGTACATTTCCGACCCGTGGTGATTCCCCGACCTGCCCGCGTTGCATCCGCCGCCCTTCTGGCCGGGGGCGTCGCGCTGCTCATCGGCTCCGGTGGCGCAAGTGGTGTGAGCGCCACCGAACTGCACTGCATTGCCGCCACCGACTCTCAGGCGCTCGATGCACAGCTCGCGGCGGCGGGCAGCCCGCTGGCCGGCAATGGCGCCGTCTTCGTACGCGAGGGCATGGCCAACGGCATCGACCCGCGCTTCATCGTGGCTATCACGGCCCAGGAGACGATGCTCGAGACATACGGGCCCGCGCAGGAGATCCACAATGCATTCGGCCTGGGGCCGGGCATCGCATTCCCCGACGAGGCGGCTGCCATCACGATGGCGGCCCGCACCCTCGGAAACTACGCGGCCGACGGCCTCACCACGATCGGAGCCATCAGCGGCCGATGGGCGCCGGTGGGAGCCAGCAACGATCCCCAGGGGCTGAACGCCGGCTGGTCGGATGGCGTGGGCACGTTCTTCGCCGCACTCGGCGGCGACCCCATGCTGCCGGTGCTCACCACGGCGCAGAACCCCGCACCCACGTGCGCACCCGCCGGATCGACCGCGGCCCCGGGGGCGTCGATCAGCGCGCCGGCCATCATCCCGGCGGTCACGCCCACTGACGGCCCTGCCACGGTCACCGTCTGGGGCGGCCTCGCACCTGCCGCGACCGGTCCGACCCTGGCGCAGGGTGGCGACCCCGCGACAGGACGCCCCGCCGTCATTGACGGGTTCGCATTCCCTCTCGCCCCGCCCGCATCGTCGCCTGTGCGATATGTCGATGCCATCACCCAGCCGGTGGTACTCACGTCCGCCCCCGGCGTCACTGTGGTCGCCCCCTTGGGCGGCAGGCTGCGCATTGCCTCGGCGGCTGACCAGCGAGCTGGCATCGGCTTCTGGATCGTCTCCACCGGTGGCGACCGAATCGGTCTCGGCGCGCTTGCCGCATACGAGGACGGACTGAGCGAGGGCGTCGTCGTGCCGGCCGGTCAGGTTCTCGGGCACTCCAACGGGTCTCTCGCAGTCGCATGGCGGCGCGGGCGTGCACCTGTGGCCGTGTTCCCGCTGCTCAGCGCCACGCGTCCGTCCGACTGATCGCGTCCCGCGAGGGCACCGGGCGGCTATCGTGCCCACACCTGCCCCGCAAGCGAGTTTGAGGAGCGTTCGTGCAGGCAATCAGGATGCATGAGCCAGGTGGACCCGAGGTCCTCGTTATCGAGACCGTCGCCGACCCCGAGCCCGGACCCGGCGAGGTCGTCGTGGCGCTCCGCGCCGCGGCCCTCAACCGCCGCGATGTGTTCGTGCGCAAGGGCGTGGCAAAGGTACCGCTGCCCCTCACCCCGGGATCCGACGGTGCCGGCGTCGTTCACAAAGTGGGCGCGGGCGTCTCCGGAATCGCCGAGGGCGACGAGGTCATCATCCTGCCGTCGCTCTCGTGGGGTGCCGATCAGCGCGCACCCGGGCGCGGGTTTCGCATCCTGGGCGGGCCCGATCAGGGCACCTACGCCGAGCAGATCGTCATCCCGGCAGAGAACGTGTTCCCAAAGCCCGCACGCCTGTCGTGGCACGAGGCGGCAGCGCTTCCGCTCGCCGGTCTCACCGCGTGGCGCGCACTCATGACCAGAGCCCGCGTGCTCCCCGGCGAGACCGTGCTCATCATCGGAATCGGTGGTGGTGTTGCCACCTTCGCGCTCAATCTGGCCAAGGCGGCCGGATGCCGTGTGGTCGTTACCTCGTCATCCGACGAGAAACTCGCGCGGGCGAAGGACCTCGGCGCCGACGTGGGCGTTAACTATGTGGACGCCGGAGCTGACTGGCCCGCAGCGGTGAAGGAGGCCAACGGCGGGGGCGTTGACGTGGTCATCGATTCCGTCGGGTCCACCTGGGCCGGCAGCATCGACTCCTGCGCACCGGGCGGTCGCGTGGTGGTGTTTGGTGGCACCGGAGGCGCCAAGGTTGAGATGCAGGTGCGACCGGTCACGATGGGTCAGGTTGCGCTCCTTGGCACCACCATGGGCAGCCCGATGGAGTTCCGCCAATTGCTCGCCGCCGTGGACACACAGTCGTGGACCCCGGTCATCGACAGCGTGCGGCCGCTGGCTGATGCCGCCGCCGCACATGAGCGCGAAGAAGCCGGCCTGCACTTCGGCAAGCTCGTTCTGGAGTGCGCATGAGCACCGACGACCACGCAGCACTGATCGACGCGCGGCAGGCGCAACTGCGCAACTGGTGCGCCATTCTCGGGGGGATCGGGGCCGTCCTCAGCTTCCTTGCCGTCTTCCGCGCCTTTGACGCCTTCTCATTCGGCGGCATCTTCGACACCTTCGCGCCGCGGGCCGGGAGCCTCAATGGGTCCGTCGCCCTCCTCATGGCCCTCATCACCATCGGCGGGGCCCTCGTGGTGCGCCGCTCCCCCGCCATGGGGAGTGCGCTGCTCTACGTGGGTGGCTGCGGTGGCTTCCTCGCCTGCGGGGGCATCTGGTTCATCCCCGGCATCATCACCCTGATTGCCGCCAACATGGCGCTCTGGGCAATTTCCGATCCGTTCACGCACCCGCGTGAGGGATCGGCTGGCGGCAAGGCCGCCCGCAGCTGATGGACGTAGTGCTGCTGCGTGCCCTTGCGGACGCCTCGGGCCCTTCGGGGCACGAGGACCGCGTGCGGGCCATCGTTTTGCAGCAGTTCGCCGGCCTCGCCGACAGCGTGGTCACCGACCCCATGGGGTGCGTCGACGGCGTGCGCACTGCGCCCGATGCATCCGCAGGCCGACTCATGCTGGCCGCCCACATGGATGAGATCGGACTCATGATCACGCATGTGGACGATCGCGGCTTCGCGAAGTTCATCCCACTCGGTGGATGGGATGCCAAGACCCTCGTGGATCAGCGGGTGCTGGTGCAGGGCCGGGAGGATCTGGTTGGCATCGTGGGCACCACCGCTGTGCACCTCATGGACGAGGCCGCGCGCAAACGTGCCCCCAAGATCGAGGATCTGGCCATCGACCTGTGCATGGATGGCGAGCGCGCCCAGTCGCTCGTGCGCCCCGGCGACGTTGCCACCCGCATCCGCGAGCTCGCCGAGGTGGGTGATCTGGTCACCGGGAAGGCGCTCGACAATCGCGTGGGCGTGTACGTAATGATCGAGGGGCTCCGCGCGGCAGGGCAATCCCGCATGGAGGTGCACGCGACGGCCACGTCTCAGGAGGAGGTTGGCCTGCGTGGCGCGCGCATCGCAGCCCACCGAATCGCCCCGGACATTGCGGTGGCCATTGACACCTGCCCGGCAGACGACGGCCCCGGCACGCCGAAGGACGGACCCACAACCCGCCTGGGCAGGGGCGCGGCTATCCGTGTGATGGATGCGAGCGCCATCGGGCATGCGGGTCTCGTCGATCTGCTGGTCGACCTGGCCAACGAGCGGGACATCCCCCACCAGCTGCACGTCTCAGGACGTGGCGGCACCGATACCCAGAGCATTCAGCTGTCGGGACAGGGCGCCATTGCTGGCTGCATCTCCATCCCCACCCGCTACGTGCACACCGCCGTTGAAGCCTGCCACCCCGACGACATCGATGCCGCCGTCGCACTCACCGCAGCGCTCATTGAGGAGGCACACCGCCTCCTCCCCGGCAACTAGGCCCAGAACACCGCAAGGGCGAAGCCCGCTGCCACAACCAGGGCCATGCCCCCGATAATCGCGGGAGCCATGCGGCCGTAGGCCATGTGCCCGCGGCCGAACCCCGACAACACCAGCGCAGCGAGCAGCCCGCCGGCGATTCCGCCGAGGTGCCCCCCAATCGAGATGCCCGGGATCACAAAGCTCAGCGCAAGGTTGAGGAGCAGGAAGATGCCGAGACCCGACCCCAGTAGCGCGATGCCCTGCTGCCGTTCCAGCACCAGGAGGGCGGCCATAAGACCGTAGATCCCGCCGGAGGCCCCCACGGTCAGGGCCATTGGGTCGAGCAGCAGGGCCCCTGCGCTTCCCCACACAATGCTCGTAAGAAAGATGAGGCCCATTCGCGTCGTACCGGCGTACCGCTCAAGTGCGCCGCCCAGCCACCACAGCACGATCATGTTGAACAGCAAGTGGATGATTCCCGCGTGCACGAATGCCGCGGTGATGATGCGGTACCACTGCCCATCGGCCACAAATGGCCCAAACAGGCCGAGATCCACGGCCAGGCGTGAGTTACCGCCCCCGTTGATCCCAAGCCCCTGCGCCAACTCCACGATGGTTACCAGCACGCAGATGACGATGATCGCCACCGTCAGCGGGGCTCCACCAGCAGCCGGCAGCAGGTTCAGCCGGCGGGATGGCGCCTTGGGGGACGACGGTGCCGAGCCTCCGGCGCAGTCGGGGCAGCGGATACCCACGGCTGCCGTGCGCATGCAATCGGTGCACACCGGACGCCCGCATGATGAGCACGAGAGAAGCGTCTCGCGCCCGGGATGCCGGTGGCAATGCATGGGCTCGGGGCCATCGGGTTGGGGCGGCTCGGTCACGTGCGGTCATGGTACCCGGGAGTCCCATTGGAACGTGAGAATTGCCGTCTTCCTGCGACTGGGTCCGGCAAGCCGTTGACACCGTGCCCCCGGCCGTATTCACTACCCGTTCGGTTCGCCGTCGCCCGGTCTGCGTAGGCGCGCATCCCCAACCCACTGAGGGTTCATTTGACGACGACGCCTGTGCCGTTCGCGACGACTCCCCCGCCTGGGCTCCCTGAGCTCGTGGAGCACGATGCCTGCGCCCTTGCGGCGTTCGCCACTCGCGACGGCCAGCCGTCACACGTGATCGTCGAACGCGCCGTGATTGCGCTCGACATGATGGTTCACCGGGCCGGCAGCGTGGATGGCGAAGGCGATGGCTCAGGCATCCAGGTGGACATCCCCCGGCCGCTCTGGGCGAGCCGTCTCTCGGCACAGGGCCTCGACCCCGGGGTGGCCGACGACCCGCGGTTTGTAATCGCGCACGTGTTCTTCGAAGGCTCCGAGGTTGCCGACCGCGAGATGCCGATCCTTCTCGACATCGTCGGCCTGCACGGCTTCGGGGTGTTGCTCTCAGGCGAGGGTGACATCGACCGCTCCGCACTGGGGCCGCGCGCAGCCGAGACGCCACCGGTCTTCTGGCAGCTGGCGCTCCTGGCCCGCGACGCCACAACCGCATCGCGTGACTGTTACCAGGCAATGGTGGCCGTGGAGCAGGACCTCACCTGCCACGTGGCGTCGTTCTCGGCCAACGACTGCGTGTACAAGGTGCTGGGCCAGCCGCTGGTGCTTCCACGGTTCTACCCCGAGCTGTCCGATCCGTCCTTCAGCTCATCACGGGTCATCGCGCACAACCGGTACTCCACCAACACCTATCCCACCTTCAGCCGGGTGCAGCCATTTGCCATCCTCGGTCACAACGGCGAGATCAACACCATCGCGCAGTTGCGGGAGCAGTGTCGCCAGCTCGGACTTCCCGTTACCCGCGACGGATCCGACTCGCAGGACCTCAACCGCCTGCTCGAGGGCCTCATCTTCGAGAAGGGCCTGTCCCTCCTCGAGGCGGTCGAGTTCGCGTTCCCGCCGATCCTCGGCGAAGTTCACCGTCTGCCAAACGACCTGCAGGACCTCTACGTGCACTACCGCGAGGCCTGGGGGCCGTACGCACAGGGCCCCGTGGCCCTCGCCACCCGTGCGGCCGACGAGATGGTGTTCTCGGTCGATGCGCTGGGGCTTCGTCCGCTGTGGTGGGTGGAGACGGCCGACATGTACGTGGCGTCATCAGAGCCAGGCATCGTGCCTGTGCATGAGCTCACTGCCGATCCGCGGCCTCTCGCCCCCGGCGAGAAGGTGGCGCTTGTGGGTGGGCCCGATGGTGCCCCGCGTGTGCTCTCGTACCCCGAGGTGCAGCGCGAGGTCCACGCCCGGGCGAGCGCCCGTGGCGGTCTGCCCCACGCCGAGGCCCGCGCCCGTCTGGCCGGTGGTCTCGAACCCGTCGCCCACCCATGGGCTGGCGACGACGACGTGGTGCACGAGACACCGCTCGAACTACTGCTGGCATCCGCCGGTTGGATTGAGGGTGACAAGCAGCAGATCCAGTTCCACGCCGACCGCGGCGCGGAGCCCATCGGGTCGCTCGGATGGGACGGCCCGCTCGGCCCGCTCTCCCCCGTCCCCGTGCCACTGTCGGACTACCTGCAGGAAACCGTGGCGGTGGTGACCAACCCGGCCATCGATCGCGAGCGCGAGGTGGAGCACTTCTCCACCCGCGTGGTGCTCGGCCGCCGTCCGCCCATCGAGGGTGTGGAGACTGACGCGCCGCAGCGCTGCGAGTTGCGCGTGCCCATCATCCTGGGTGCCATGCGCCCGGGTGTCGAGGTGAGCCTGCCCGAGCTGCGTCGCGTTGCGGCCGGGCAGGGCGTGGCCGTAATGGAGGACGTCCACGCTGCGTGGGCGGAGCGCTACGCGCGACTCCCCCTCTACTTCCCGTGCGAGCACACCATGGCCGAGCACGTGCAGCGCCTGCGCGAAGCCGCGGTCGAAGCCGTGCAGGCGGGGGCCGAGATCCTCGTGCTCGAGGACCGCCTGGCCACACCCATGCACCGCGTGTGCGATCCGCACGTGGCAGTTGCCGTGGTCGACAAGGCCCTGCGCGAAACGCCGGGGGCCGATGGCGCCGCCCTGCGTCGCCGGGTGAGCATCGTTCTGAAGGCCGCCGGCATCCGCAACGTGCACGACGTGGTGGTAGCCGTGGGATTCGGTGCCGATGCCCTGTGCCCGTACGCGATGGTCGAGCAGGCCGTCAACGGTTCACCCGAGCCCGAGGCTGCGGCCGGGCGCCTGCTGGACGGTCTTCAGAAGGGCATCGAGAAGGTGCTCTCGACTCTGGGTATTCATGAGATCCGCGGCTACGGCCGCTTGGTATCTGCAATTGGCGTGGCCCCAGAGGTGCTCGATGCCCTCGGCATCCCGGGCTTCTGCGCGTCAGAGGGTCGCGGCCTCGACTTCGCCCGCCTCGAGATCCTGGCCGAGCAGGGCCGACTGATCCGTGCCGGTGAGGAGAGTCCGGGCAAGATCAAGCTTCCCCGTATGTACCCCAAGGTATGGAAGGCGCTCGCGCGCCTGGCCACCTCCGAGCGCGGCTACGACGAGTTTGCCGAGACCTGCCAGCGCCTTGAGGACGACCAGCCAGTTGCCATCCGCCATGCCGTCGGCATGCAGTTGGCCCCCGAGGCCGACCGTATCCCGGCCGATCGCGTATCGAGCCGCGTGGCGGAGCACGAACTGCCCTTCATCATCTCGTCCATGAGTTTCGGCAGCCAGGGCGAGACGTCCTTCCGTGCCTACGCCGAGGCGGCGTTTCGCGCCGACATGCTGTCGATGAATGGCGAGGGCGGCGAGATCCACGACATGTACGGCAAGTACCCGAAGCACCGCGGCGTGCAGATTGCCTCCGGTCGCTTCGGCGTGTCGTCGCTTCTCCTGAACTCGTCTGAGTGGATCGAGATCAAGATCGGACAGGGTGCGAAGCCCGGCGAGGGCGGTCACCTTCCCGGATCCAAGGTCACCGAGGCCATCGCCCACGCGCGTAACGCCACAGTGGGATCCGACCTCATCAGCCCCTCCAACAACCACGACCTGTACTCAATTGAGGACCTCGCGCAGCTCATCGACGAGATGAAGACTGCGAACCCGTACGCCAAGGTCATCGTCAAGGTCCCAGTTGTCCCGGGTATCGGCACCATCGCCGTGGGCATCGCGAAGGCGGGGGGCGACGTTCTTACGCTCTCCGGATTCGACGGCGGTACCGGTGCCGCACGCCTGCATGCGCTGCGTCGTACCGGCCTCCCCTGCGAGATCGGCACCGTGCTTGCGCACCATGCCCTGGTTGAGGCCGGTATCCGTGACCGCGTTGAGATCTGGGCCGACGGCGGCCTGCGCACCGCTGCCGACGCCATCAAGCTCATCTGCATGGGGGCCAACCGCATCGGATTCGGCACCGCCCCGATGGTTGCCATCGGCTGCACTATCTGCCGGGGTTGCCAGCTGGACACCTGCCACGTGGGAATCGCGACCCAACTGGACGAGGATGAGGCGAAGCACCGGGGCGTCAAGCGCTTCATTCCCCGCGTCTACGAGCCCTCAGTGGAGGCGCTCGTGCGTTACTTCACAGAGATGGGCACGGCGATGCGCCGCATTGCCGGCGACATGGGCGTCGAACGCGTGCAGGATCTTGTGGGTCACGCCGATCGCCTGGTACAGGTCACCCACCATGCGGAGATGGACCTCGACGGCCTTCTCACCCCCACCCGTGAGCGCATCGTCACCGCGCCCGAGGATGGCGAGCGGTACTTCCGCGCGTTCAACCCGCCTCCCCCTCACCGGGCACCGCAGACCGCATCAAACACGCTCGCCGCAGGTGGCGCGCTGGCCGTGGAGGAGGCTGCCGCGACCGCGCGCGACCGCAACCTCGGTACCGATCTCGCAGGCGTCATCGCCCGTGCACAGACCGGCCTGCATACCGACCCGGCACTCGCCAAGCGCATCGCGGGCAACGTGGGCGGCGACACGCTGGTTGACCTGTCCTTCACGGATGGCGCGGCCACCGGATCGGGGCTCGGCGCGTTCAACGTGGCCGGGGTACGCATCCGTGTGGCGGGTGGCGCACAGGACGGCGTGGGCAAGTGTTCGGTGGGCGGCGAGGTCAGCATTCTCAAGGCACAGGCCGGCTCAGGTATGTGGGTGGGTGGTCACGTGGGCAAGTCCTTCGCCTACGGCGCATCGCATGGGGTCTTCCTGGTGCAGGGCAATGCGGACGCCCGCGCGGGAATCCGTCTCTCGGGCGCCGACATGGTGCTGGGCGGACAGCCCGACGCCCCCATTGACGACCGCATTGGCACCCTCGGTGCCAGGGCCAACTGCAAGGGCTTCGCCTTCGAGTACATGACCGGCGGGCGGGTGGTTGTACTCGGCGACCCGGGTCCGTGGCTGTGTTCGGGGATGACCGGCGGCGTGGTCTATGTGCGTCAGAACGCCGACTGGAACCTCGACGAGGCCGCCATCCGGCGTCGCCTCTCCAAGGCGGCGAAGGTCAGCATCCTTGCGCTCAATGACGATGATCTCCAAAGCGTGGGCGAACTTCTGGGGCGCTACCGCGACGCCCTCGCGGAGTCGGGGCAGTCCGACACCGTCGCCGAGGTTGACGTACTGCTTGCAGCACCCGAGGATCACTTCCTCGCCATCTATCCCGTCACGCAGCAAGCCGACCCCAACCTCTCCACCGAGTAGGCGCGCAGGCGGCCCGGCAGCCCGCGACCGGGTCACGTGGCGGTCGGCGCGATGTAACCGTCCTCACATCACATGAGGGCCCGCGGCGTGCATGATGCCCGCATGACCGCTGCCCTGGATGCCATCGCGGATCGCCTCGAGACGGTTCGGCAGCGCACGCTCGCCATTCTCGAGCCGCTCGACGCCGAGTGGATTACGCGCAGCCCCGACCCGATCATGAGTCCGCCGGCGTGGGATATGGCGCATATCGCCGCGTACGAGGAACTGTGGCTGGTCACGCACCTGAACCAGTCCGCGCCGCTCCACCCCGATCTGGCGGCCACCTACGATGCCTTCGCAACCCCGCGCGCCGTGCGCGGCGACATCCGCATCCTCGACGCCGAGGAGTCGCGCGAGTACATGCGCCGTACACGCGAGCGTGCTCTCGACGTTCTCGCAGGTGCCGACCTCTCTGACGACGCCCCCGATCTCACTCGTGGCGGCTTCGTGTGGGACATGGTGGCCCAGCATGAGGCGCAGCACGACGAGACGCTGCTGCAGACCCTCCAGCTCATGCCAGCGGGCACCTACTCGCCATGCCCCGGGGCGCTCCCGCCGGTTGACGCGCCTGTGACCGGCCCCAACCCGGTGGGCATCGACGGTGGTCCGCTGATGATGGGATCCGACGGCGCCCACGGCGCGCTCGACTGCGAGCGCCCCTGCCATCCCACCGAGGTTGCCTCCTTCCGACTCGACCGCCACCCGGTCACCGTCGGGCGCCACCTCGAATTCATGGCCGATGGTGGCTACGCGGACCCTCGGCACTGGAGCGAGGCCGGGTGGGCCTGGCGGTGCGAGACCGGCATCACCGCGCCGCTCCACTGGCAGCGCGACGGTGAAGGCGGCTGGCAGCGCACGCAGTTCGGCTGTACCGAGGCCCTGGATCCCGCCGAGATCCTCTGCCACGTGTCGTTCTTCGAGGCCGAGGCTCACGCCCGGTGGGCGGGCGGTCGGCTTCCGACCGAACCTGAGTGGGAGATGGCGGCCCGCCTCACCCCTGAGTCGCCCGTCGACGCCTGGGCCCCATGGGGCGATGCGGTACACGATGGGCGGGCGAACGTCGGGCAGTGCTCCTTCCGCCCCTCGCATGCCGGGGCATACCCCGCGGGTGCGTCGGCCAGCGGCTGCGAGCAGCTCCTGGGCGATGTGTGGGAGTGGACCTCCACGCCCTTTCACGGCTACCCCGGGTTTCGCGCATTCCCATATCGCGAGTACGCCGAGCCGTTCTTCGACTGTGGACATCAGGTGCTGCGCGGGGGTTCATGGGCCACTCAGCCGGTTGCAGCACGAGCCACCTTCCGCAACTGGGACCTCCCGGAGCGTCGACAGATTTTTGCCGGCCTCAGGCTTGCGTGGGATGCCTCGTGAGCACCACGGAGACCAAGACAGAGGTACGTCCATGGCGCCTCGACTGCCACGTGGCCGCAGGCGATGACGGCGGTGCCGCAGGCGATCTGCGGCGGTCACTCACAGCCAGCGCCCCAACCATCTCTCCCCGGTGGTTCTACGACGACGTCGGCTGTGCCCTGTTCGAGCGCATCACCGACCTCGCCGAGTACTACCAAACCCGTACTGAGCAGGCACTTCTCGACGCCCGGATGGACGCCGTGGTTGATGCCATCCACCCCACCGAACTCGTCGAGATCGGTTCAGGCGCTGCAACCAAGACCCGGGCGATCCTCGGAGCCATGTCACGCTCGGGAGACCTTCGCCGGTACATCCCCTTCGACATCAGTCCGGGTGCCATCGCCCGAAGTGCATCGGCACTGGCCGTTACATATCCCGGCCTGCGGGTGCACGGCGTTGCCGGCGACTTCTCACGGCAACTCGGCAAGATCCCCCGGCGACCGGCGGGAGGCACCCGGCTGGTGGCATTCCTCGGAAGCACACTCGGCAACCTCGAGCCCGCGCAGCGGCGGTCAATGGTGCGTCGCCTCGCCCGGCTCCTCGATCCGGGGGATGCCCTGCTGATGGGGACGGACCTCGCCCACGACCCCGCAGTGCTGGTGCGCGCGTACGACGATGCCGCGGGCGTCACTGCCGAGTTCAACCGCAACATCATCCGCCATATCAACCGGGCGTTTGAGGGCGATGCCGACCCCGATGCATTCGTTCACGAGGCGCGATGGAATTCCCGTGCATCACGCATTGAGATGCACCTGCGCGCGAGTAGAGATATCAAATGGGACCTCCCGGGCCTTGACCTCCGCGTGCACATCCCTGAGGGACGCACCATCCGCACTGAGATCTCCTGCAAGTTCACCGCAGGGGGAGTCGCCGGGCTCTATGCCGACGCCGGTCTCACGCCCATCACGTGGGACGAAGACGCCCTCGGCCGCTACGCGATCTCGGTGGCCGTCAGAGACTGATCATCCATGCGGCGGATGATCACCGTGCGCTGCCGCATCTCGATCTCACCCTGCTCCTGCAGGCGCCCGAAGGCAACGGTCACCGACTCCCGGGCCGCACCCACCATGTCGGCGAGCTCCTGATGGGTGACCCTGAGGTCGAGCCTCACCCCCTCCGGCGTCACCCGCCCCCAGCGCTCACCCAACTGGCGCAGCTTGAGGAGAAGGCGCCGCTCCACCCTCGGCTCGAGTGCGATTGCCGTTGAGAGTTCACGGTCGGCCAGAGCACCCGCCAGCGCACGCATAATCCACGCGCCCAGCTCCGGGTCGGCTGACAGCACCTCGTGCAGATCCTGAACCACCACAAGGACCACCGAGTCCGTCGCGGCCCGCATCACGGCACCCGCCGCCTCCGGCCACGCGTCCCCCGGCAACACGAGCGCATCACCCGCCTGGAGGAGCGCGATGGTATGCATGCGCCCCGCGTGACCTGGCACCGCCACTGCGAGTTGGCCGTGCGCCACAACACCGACATGCCCGGATGGGTCCTGAATCACGACCTCTCCGCCGGTGGGCACCTCCACGCGGCGGGAAACCCCCTCCAACCGCACCAGCAGACCCTCGGGAATCCCGGCGCCGGTTGGGGCGTCAATCATGCGTCGGACAGGAGCGCAGCGCGCTGCTCCCATTCGGCGAGGGCGTACGCGAGGTCCTCCTGCAACGCACGGTGGCGCTCGCTGAGTTCCATCACGCGGTCCACATCACCCGCGACCCCTGCGGCCTCAACCAGCCCCTCGACCTCACGCAGATCGGACTCAATTGACGCGATGCGCGTCTCAATCTTCGAAACCTCGCGCGAAATCCGACCATTACCGCCCTTCTTGACGGGCTTCGGCGTGACCTCTTTCTGCACGGGCGCCGGGGGGGACATGGCCGCCTGCTCGGCATCCTCCTCGCGCATGGCAAGAAGGTCGGCATATCCACCCGAGCGCATCACCGCCGTGCCCTGCTCCAGCGACAAGGTGTGCGTCGCCACGGCATCGATGAGCGCCCGGTCATGCGAGATCATGATGATCGTGCCGTCGTAGGCACCCAGGGCATCCTCCAGGGCCTCGCGGCTCTCGACGTCGAGATGGTTGGTGGGCTCGTCGAGCACCAGAAGGTTTCCGCCCTCGGCCACCAGCTGCACCAGGCTCAGGCGTCGGCGCTCCCCACCCGACAGCCCCTCAATGGTGCGGTCGGCCAGCTCGCCGCGAAACAGAAACCGCCCGAGCAGGCGCCGGGCCTCGGTCTCGGTGAGCGACGTCCCGGACTTCACCGTCTCCACGATCGTGCGCGTCTCCACGTACTC
>Ga0194048_10000548_pt1 | contig 18336 bp, 19 predicted proteins | sample JunL225m_MetaG_FD_161685 | JGI IMG/M metagenome (GOLD analysis project Ga0194048, IMG submission 161685) | Anoxic zone freshwater microbial communities from boreal shield lake in IISD Experimental Lakes Area, Ontario, Canada - Jun2016-L222-5m | ecosystem: Environmental > Aquatic > Freshwater >...
AAAATTCATAAAGATGAACTTGACAAATTTATTATTTTAGGTTATATTAAAGGTAGATTAATGAAACCACCGCCATCTTTTTTAGGAAAAACACATTCTGAAGAGGCAAAACAAAAAATGAAAAAGGTTTGATGATGAAAAAAGTTTTAGTGACAGGTGGATATGGCTATATTGGTTCACATACAATTAAGAGATTAGCTGAATGTGGTTATATAGTCGATTCACTTGATATTACACCCTCATCAAATGACATATCATCATACGTTCGAAAGAATATGATTGGTGATATTAGGACTGATATGTATTGGGGTAGCTATGATGCTGTTATCCATTGTGCCGCATTACTTGCTGTAGGTGAGTCAGTCAGTGTTCCTTGGTATTATGTTAATACAAATATTATTGGCACTAAGAACATTCTTAGACATGCTCCCACAGATAATTTTATCTTTGCTTCTACAGCGGCTGCATTTGATCCAGCATCATCTCCTTACGCACAATCAAAACTCTTGGCAGAAAGTATTATTAAAGAACATGCAAAAGAAAAAAACACAAATCATACCATCTTTCGATTTTTCAATGTTGCTGGGAATAATGGATCGTTTAGCCAGATTGGTAAAGCAACCCACATAATTCGTATTGCCGCAGAGGCTGCAACTGGTATCAGACCATACATGCATTTGTTTGGTACTGATTATGATACCAAAGATGGTACTTGTATCAGAGATTATATACATGTTTCAGATTTGGTTGAGGCTGTTGTGAAAGCAGTTGACAATCCAAAGAATACAGAGTATGAGTGTATTGCATCTGGAAATGAATATAGTTGTCGTGATGTTATCAATGCTATGAAGAATGTGACTGGTATTAATTTCACTGTTATTGAAGCAGACAGACGTTCTGGTGATCCAGTAACATCATTATTGCCAGAGAATGAAAAACTATCTGACTATGTTGATTGCCAGTATGATCTAGAGGATATGTGCCTTAGTGTATATCTGAGTGAATTATTTAATAGGAAGGTTGGCTGAGTGGCCTAAAGCACTCGTTTGCTAAATGAGCGAACCTTAACAGGTTCCGTGGGTTCGACTCCCACACCTTCCACCATTAGAAAGGAAACCACATGAAAAAAATAATTATTTCATTATTGAGTTTTGTGGCTATCAATTCCGTTCAAGCACAAGAGTTATCTATCATTGGGCATGGATTTTCAAAACATCTTGAAAATCATAACTTTAATGAAAGAAATTATGGATGGGGACTCAGGCTTGAAAAAGATAATTTTGCAATTCAAGCTGGAACATTTCATAATAGTATAAGAAATTATAGTAAATATATTATTGCAGATTGGAGTCCATTGAGTTATAATATGGGTGGATGTATGAAATTTGATGTTGGTGCTTTTGCTGGTGGAGCAAGTGGATATAAATATGAAGTTACTCCAGTTCTAGGATTGCAATCATCTATCAAGTGTGATAATGTTTTTGCCAGAGTTAGAGTAGCGCCTGATCCATTCTATAATTCTAAAGCTGTTACTGCTATAGAAGTTGGTGTGGTTCTTATAAAGTTTTGATATCAGTGTAGTTCAACGGTAGAGCAACGGTCTCCAAAACTGTAAATGAGGGTTCGACTCCTTCCACTGGTGCCATTTTAATCATGAGGGTGAAATGAAAGTTCTTGTTATTGGTGCTGGTATTACGGGGATCACAACTGCATATAGCTTGGCAAAGCGTGGAGTTGAAGTTACTGTAATTGATGAGGAGAACTACCCTGCTATGAAAACTTCATATGCTAATGGTGGTCAACTCTCAGTCAGCAATAGTGATGTGTGGACTACAGTTCCAAATCTCATTAAAGGTGTGAAGTGGATGTTCTCTAAGGACGCACCACTTCTTATGGACCCTTCGCCTTCTGTTGCAAAGTACCGTTGGATATCTAAGTTCATCTATGAATCATTTACTGGTAATGCGACTGAGAATACCATTAAGACTGCACAATTAGGTCTACGTGCTCGCTGGCTTTATAATCGAATTGTTGAAGAAGAAAAAATTCAATTTGATTTGAAGAAGAAAGGTATCCTGCATTTCTTTAAAAATGAAGAATATTTTGAAACAGCAAAGAAAAGTTGTGAAGAAGTGTATTGGAGAATTGGTGAAGAAAGAGATATCCTATCCAAGAAACAAGTACTTGACATGGAACCTTCTTTGCAGTATTCTAAAGGAATTATTGGTGGTACGTTTACCAAAGCCGATATGTCAGGAGATATTCACAAGTTTTGTGTTGAGATGGAAAAAATTCTCAAATCAAAATACAATGTCAAGTTTAAGTATGGAGTAACCGCAGAACCTCAAGTATCACAAACTTTTGATCATGTTGTTCTGTGTGCTGGTGTAAAAAGTGCGGAATTTTCAAAAAAGATTGGAGACCCACTTGACATTTATCCAGTAAAGGGGTATTCTATCACAATGGAAGTTGGTAACGGATTGGAGGATGCGCCTATGGTAAGTCTTCTTGATGATGAAGCAAAGATTGTGACATCACGGTTAGGTTCACGTTTACGAGTAGCTGGTACGGCAGAACTTGCTGGTATTAATTATGACATTCGTGCAGACAGAATTGATCCACTAGTAAAATGGGTGCGTAAAAATTTCCCATATGTTTCTACTGAGAACATCAATCCATGGGCTGGTTTGCGTCCTATGACACCAAACATGCTTCCAGTGGTTAGACGTTCAAAAGTTGATAATATATGGTATAACACAGGTCATGGTCATCTAGGATGGACGCTGAGTCCAGCAACAGCCGAAATGATTGCTGAAATGATTTGTGTATAAATAGGTAAACCGGAAGGGTGACAGAGCGGCTTATTGTTTCAGTCTTGAAAACTGACGTACTTTCACGAGTACCGTGGGTTCAAATCCCACCCCTTCCTCCACTTTCTACATCATGGGAGTACAATATGATAATCTCTAGTTTTTACAATAAAGAGCGTAAGCGTAGAGCAGAAATTATTAAAGCTGATAATGGGTATCATGTCAGACTGTATACTGGTGATGTTCTAGAAGAAGTTCGTGATGTTTCTGCACATAGTATCAATTACGCAGAAGATTGTGCAGAAAACTTTGTAGAAGGCATTTTTGATGTTGACAACAGAGTGAATATAGTTTAGTATGAGTTTATGGATCAGTTCAGCAACCAATTAAAATCTTTAGCAAAAAAAGACCCAAGTTGATCCAGTTAGTATTAAGTTTAAGATTGACTATTCCGCAAACTTTATTTTACAAGCTAGTTATGCTCCTGAGCATATGCATGTGGTTATGTTTCGATGGAATCCACTATAAAAAAATGAAAGTAGGGGTCAATCTGTGTTAAATTATTGGTTTTAGGTTTCCTTCAGCAAAATCAAACGGATAATAGAAACTGCCTTTATACGTGGTTTTTTAGCTGGTTCAAACCCAGCAAAGAGTGAAACCTGTTAGTTTTAGGATTGTTACAGCATATATGCACTTGACTTGTAATCAAACCCGCAAAGGGCAATCCTGTTGACATATTGAATAATGTAGTGTATAGTGTACATATAATGAGTTAATGTCTTACGAAGCAGACATTATGAGTTTTAGGATCAATACCGCATAAATCGCTGAAAAGCACTTTTATTTGGGAAAAGCAAAGTGATCCTGTTGATTTAGATTCAGTTCCGCAACCAAACGCTGAAAAGGCAATCGACTTGAAATCGAAAGTAAAAGTTGAATCTGTTAGAAAATGGAGACTAGAAATGAATGAGCTTCTTAAGCATAAGATTGCTTTGCAGAAAGAGATCACATATCTTACTTCAAAGCTTGAGGATCATGATACAGGACATATTCGCACAACTATCAATGTGCTTGAGCAACGTATCAAAGACATAGATGATTTCGTTGATGGCATTCACCGTAGAGCATTTGAATATCTAGAAGCTCGTGATAATGATAAACATGATGAAACCGTTGAAGCTATGATTACCAAAGCTGGGAGTATGTGAAATGAATACCTTTGTGAATGCTGTTATCAATCAAGAGGCTCGTACTGAGAATGGTATGAAGGCTCGTAAGTCAACTGCAAATCCTTGTGTTGATTTGTTCTTCAACATTGGTGCAATGCGTGGTAAGGATGTGATTCCTGCTTTTGTTGCTGCTTATGTTCATGATCCTGTTGCTGCAATTCGTATTGCTCTTTGGGCTCGTGATGTTCGTGGTGGTGCAGGGGAGCGTAAGATTTTCCGTGATATCCTTGTTGATCTTGCGACTAGTGATCCTTATCACTGTGTATCGCTTGCTCGTAGAATTCCAGAACTTGGTCGCTGGGATGATTTTCTTGTACTTTTTGGTACACCTTGTGAAGAGTATGCTTTTGCATGTATCGGCCAAGCTCTTGAAGACGGTGAAGGTCTCTGTGCAAAGTGGATGCCTCGCCAGGGTGAAGCAGCTGTAAAGCTTCGAAAGTACCTTGGTTGGACTCCTAAGTTCTATCGCAAGCGTCTGGTTGAATTGACCAAGGTCGTTGAGACTCAGATGTGTGCTAAGGATTGGGATAACATCAATTTCAATCACGTTCCTTCTGTTGCTTCTTCTCGTTACAAGAAGGCATTTTCTCGCAATACTGAAAAGTATAAGGAGTGGACTGCGGCTCTTGTTTCTACTGATCCAGAAGTGGCTAAGTCTGTTAAGGTCAATGCTGGTGCAGTATATCCTTATGATGTGATCAAGGGATTGAATACTTCTTATAACTCTCGTTATGATCAGTCTAACTTGAATCATATCATTGCACAGTGGGATGCTCTGCCTAACTATGTTGGTGATGCAAACATTCTTCCTTTGGTTGATGTGTCTGGATCAATGACTTGTCCTGTTGGTCAAAACTATAAGAGTTCTACTACATGTCTTGATGTGGCTGTATCTCTTGGACTGTATCTCGCAGACAAGAACACTGGCAAGTTCAAGGATACGTTCTTGACTTTCTCTGGTGATCCTGAGTTGCTTCATCTTAAGGGTAATATTGTCCAGAAGATTGAACAGATGGTGACTTCTAAGTGGAATATGAACACTGACTTGCATAAGGCAATGGATAAAATCTTGCAGACTGCAATTGATGGGAATGTTCCTCAGTCTGAAATGCCAAAGATTCTTTTGATTCTTTCTGACATGCAGTTTGATTCATGCACTTCTCATGATGACTCTGCTATGCAAATGATTGAGCGTAGGTATTCAGATGCTGGATATGATGTTCCTAAGATTGTTTTCTGGAACCTCAACTCTAAAGATAACGCACCTGTGAAGTTTGATAAGAGCGGCACAGCATTGGTTTCTGGTTTCTCTCCTTCTATCGTTAAGGCAGTTCTTGCTGGTGACATGGAAGATTTTACTCCAGAGGCTATCATGAACAAGACTATCATGAATGAGCGTTATGCTTTCTAAATAAGAATTATTGAGGCATGGTTTCCTCCTTTCTGAGAATAAAGACTAACACCATGCCTCAATATATGGACCTAAACGAGAGTAACTGAGACAACTCGTTGAACTGCTAATTTGCTGGTAAAACCGTTAAATTCCTTCTCAGGATGTGCAAATGTCAGAGGTCCATTTTATTTTTACATATATACAAAGGTAAGTTTAATATGCAAACAGTACATGGTAATTTTGTTTATATGCTTTGCGGTTGGATGTACGTCTATATGAAGCGTGTTGGTGAAGCGTATCATTATTACATTTCACACAGAAAGCTTCATTAATAAATGGGGTAGGCTCAGGGCAAGCAGGAATCCTTTGCAAGGAATCTGAGGTGGGTTCGAGTCCCACTTACTCCACCAATATTTTATACGGGGAAGTGAGTCCAGAGCGGTTATGGCAAGGTCTGCAAAACCTTCTTAGGTGGGTTCGACTCCCATCTTCCCCTCCAATATTAGGTTATATTATGGACGTACAAAAATTATTGAAAAGAAAACAAGAATTATTTGCACCAATTGAAATGCAGATATATATAACTGATGACAGAGATGATTTACTTCTTCTTGCATCTAATATGTGTGAAGCTTCGTTTCGTATATTTTTAAATGAATTTACTAGAGAAGAAGCTAAAGCATTGGTTGATCATTTATTCAGCATCAGTAGCTCAACTGGATGAGAGCAACGGTCTTCGAAACCGTAGGTTGTGGGTTCGAATCCTACCTGATGCACCATTAATTGTGAGGTTATATGTTACTTGATTGTTTTATGTTTACTAATGAATATGATATCCTTGAAGGAAGATTGGAATATCTTTTCGATAGAGTAGATAAATTTATTATCATTGAATCAAACATCACTCATAATGGTACTCCAAAAAAATTAAATTTTTTAAATAATATGGAACGATATTCTAAGTATCTACATAAGATATTTTATTATCCTGTTAATATTAATCCAAGTGATTATGATTTTTCTATAGACCCTAACAATCCTTCTAGCCAAGAAACTGGATGGTGGAAAGTTGAAAATTATCAAAGGAATTGGATTGCACAAGCATTAGAATTTTTTGATGATGAAGATGATGTATTGATAAGTGATCTTGATGAGATTCCTTTGAAGAATGCTATTAATCTTGCTCTGGCACACCTCGCACCAGATAATCGTTTCATTGGTTTTAAACAAGACATGTTCTTTTATAATTTTGAACATGTTCAAGTAAATCCATGCTTTGGTACAGTGCTTGCTAAAAATAAATCAGTAAAGGAAATGACTCCTCAGTGGATCAGAGTTCATAGATGGCAACATCAAATTCCATTTATTGTTCATGGTGGATATCATTTAAGTTTTTGGTTTACACCAGAGATGATTCAGTATAAGATAGATAATGCACCACATCAAGAAGATAACAATGAACGAATAAGAACTATTGCAAATATATTAAAAAACATTATGATGGGGATAGATATATATGAGAGGAACAATCCTCTTGTAAAAGTAGATAGAAGTACAATAGACCCAGAGTTTTTAAATATCTTTCAAAAGTATGAGATAAAAGTTTAATGCGCTTGTGACGGAATTGGCATACGTATCAGTCTTAGAAACTGAGTTTTGGGGGTTCAAGTCCCTCCAAGCGCACCAAAGTTTAAAAGGAGTAAAGAAGTGTTATTGTGTCATAAACATAAATTATTGAAGAAGGCAGAATCTGCTTTTGAAATAAGTAAAATTGTAGCCATTCTCTTTTGGATGCCTATTATTGTATTGACACTTCTTTCTTTTGTTATAAGATAGCTGTTGTAACTCAGTTGGTAGAGTAGCGCATTAGTAATGCGCCTGGCGGGAGTTCGAATCTCTCCAACAGCACCAGTCCATATAGCCAAATTGGTAAAGGCGACGGTCTCAAAAGCCGTAATCTGTAAGTTCGAGTCTTACTATGGACACCAAAAATAAAAGTTGACAAGATGATTTGACTGTGATATATATAAGATAATGGGAAGACGGCAGAGTTGGAGAGCTGCGGCGGACTGTAAATCCGTTCCATATGGTGAGTTGGTTCGAATCCATCTCTTCCCACCAATTTGAAAAGGTTGTTATGAAAAAAATTGCTTTGTTTCAACACCACCCTGAATGTTCTAAGCAATGCTGTAATGGTATTATAAGAGCATTATCGCCTAAGTATGAAATAAAGATATTCACTGTTGATGATGATATAGATGAGGTACTAAATGATGTTGATGGAATATTCTTCCCTGGTGGCATTGGCGATAGCGATTCCTATTACGATTTTTTTACACGGACTAGAGCTAACGCCATTGCAGCGTTCATATCTACAGGAGGTAGGTATATTGGTGTGTGTATGGGTGCTTATTGGGCTGGTTCTAGATATTTTGATATACTTGACAAAGTAGATGTAGTACAATATATTAAACAACCAACTGCTACTATTACTCGTTCATATGGTACTGTAGCATTTGTTTTTTGGGATGATCTTCCCTATCATATGTTCTTCTATGATGGGTGTACATATGTTGGTGATGGAAAATATGAAACTATTGCTACGTATGCAGATGGGTTGCCAATGGCAATCATTCAGGGTAATATAGGGTTGATTGGTTGTCATCCAGAAAGTGAAGAGTTCTGGTATGAGGATCAATATAAGTATATAAATAAGTTCTGGCATGAAGGTGAACATCATCAATTGTTGTTAGGATTTGTAGATAAGTTAATGGAGCATTCGTCTATCGGTTAGGACAGAGGGTTTTCAGTCCTCTAAGAGCGGTTCGACTCCGCTATGCTCTACGGGCGAGTAGCACAGCGGTAGTTGCGTTGCTTTTACACGGCAAATGTCGTAGGTTCGATCCCTACCTCGCCCACCATTTTACATAAATATAATTGTTCGATATGATCTATTGATGACTGATTTGTTATTAATCAATCATAGGAGCAATTTATGAAAAAAATATTAACAATGCTGGTTGCATTATTTTGTGCAACATCAGCATATACACAAACATTGCCATCTGGTTCAGTTGGTATTGTGTCAAATAACACACCTAATACATGGCAATCATTTACATACACATTCACACCAACACAGACTGGTGCTAACTTTGTTGGGTTTGCATTTAGACAAGACCCAGCCTTCTGGACATTCGATAACGTAAGACTTACTGCATCTGGATCATCAACCAATCTTTTAGTTAATGGTGCATTCGATCATGGTGGTACATTTAGTGTAACAACTTCTAATGGTCCAAGTCAAATACAGGCACCCACTAATTGGGGAGTATGGTATCAAAATGGAACTTATCCTTCTGCTGCTGGCACTTGGACTGACATTGGTAGCACTCACACTGGCGTCTGGTATGATGGTGCTGTTGGTTCTTTTGACGGTATCTATCAGGGTGTCAATCTTGTTGCTGGTACTACTTACACTATTGCTTTTGATGTTTCAGGGAACGGAACTTCTAATGGTTCTTCTATACAGCTTGGTGCTTATGGTGGTGCTTGTGCGACGGTAACTATTGCACCTGATCAGTGTACAATTCCTTCTTCTGTTGGATTTACTACATTGGCAACTCCTTCACAGGGTGCATCAGCTGGTGGTCCACCAACACCTCCAACACCTCCACCCGTAACTGTTGTGAGTACTGCTTCTGGAACACCAAGAGTAACCTCATCAACTTCTAATGGTCAAGCAGTAACGGCTGTTTCATCAACTAGAGGAACCACAGTTACAATTTCTAACATAACATCTGGAGTCACTGCATATACAAGTAGTGCTAGAGATGCGGCAGTAAGAGATACAAGAAATATTAATGTTACAAGAACTACTACTGTTGTTGGCGCAACACCAATGACTAGAGTTGATACACTAACAACACCAATAACAGTTGTCACTGTAGTAACAACTCCAAGAATAACTAATACAACTACAATACCTGTGACAGTCACTACTTATTCAGATGGAACAACAACATCTGTAGATGGAACACCAGTTGTAACGGCATTTACTACTAATGTTGCAGCCAGTACAACAGCAACAACTAATGAAATAGTAACACAGACTACAAGAAGTACAGCATACACTTCAGCTTCTTCTAATCAAACAGCATCAGTTTCTGGTGTTGCTTTAAAAGATGCTATTGCTGTTCGTACCTTCAATCCATTCCTTATTGATGCTCTTTCAATAAAAGATGGTGCATGGGCAACTCCTTCAATGGGATATGCCAAGGCTGGTGGAACATTTAGAACTGGTTCACTTTCATTTGGTATTCAAAATACAATTGATAATAATATAGGTGGTATTGCTGGTTCATTTGGTAAAACGAATAGCCATAATTATTTAAACTCATCTTCTAATTTTGATTCATATTCTGGTACTGCATATTTTATGAATAAGCAAGATTATGTTTGGATAAAAGGTTCAGTTGGTTTTGGTATGACAGAATATACAACTGTCACATCATTGCCAATTTTTGCGTTGGCTAATTCAAACAATGTAAAGACAAAGAATTATTATGCTGACATTACATTATATTCTGGTAAGGAAGTATATGGATTCAGACCCCTTGCTGGTGTTTTGCTAAATAAGACAATAATATCTACTAAATCAGAAATTGGTTCTTCACTTCTTTCTACTCTTCCACTAGATAATTCGTCATTAAATGTGCGTCCTTATGCTGGTGTAAGATATGATTTCAATGATAGTATTGGAATTGAAACAAGAGTAACAAAGTCTAAAGATTTTAATACAGTAGGTCAAGTTCGTGTATCTGCAAAGAAAGAAATATTTAAAGATGTATACTTTGATATTTCTGGTGGGTTTGATAAGAGTTCAAATTACACCGCAGCTGTAGGAATGGTTGGATTGAAAATTAATTTCTAATATCTATTGACAAATGAATTGATTTGATTTAACATACAGTATAATTACAATATGAGGATAACATGACATATTCAAACAAGTATATTGAAAATTATGTGAATAATGGTGGTTTTGATAATGTTGAGGGGTGGTGCGATAAAAGAGTCACGGAAGTTGTAGATTTCTTTGATGCTCTACCCCTCAATAAAATTGGTGGTGCCTGTGAAATTGGTATCCATCATGGAAAGCTTTTCCTTCTCCTTAATCAGACAATTGAAGAAAAATATAAGTCATACGCAGTTGATGTATTTGACTTGCAGCATCTTAACATTGATAAGTCTGGAGAAGGAAAGAAAGATATCTTCGCTCAGAATATCATTAATTATGATAGGCATAAGGGCAACAATATTGTTCTTATGGAGGAAGATTCTATTGATCCAAAGAATACAATTAGAAAGACAATCTCTGCTGGATCACTTCGTTTTATGTCTGTTGATGGTGGGCATACAGTTGAACACACAATCAATGACCTTAGACTTGCTTCTGAGTTGATTAATAGTGAAGGTGTTGTTATTATTGATGATATTACTAATCATTGGTGGATGAGTGTTGTTGAAGGTGTTTGTAAGTATTTGCTCACCTATCCAACTCTTATTCCTTTTGCTGTTGGTAATAACAAAATGTATTTCTGTAATTATAGTTGGCATCATTATTATTGTGATCAGATGATTGCAAGTGAATTTGGCTCCAAAGAAATAAAATTCTTTGGTCATAGAGTAATAAGTTTATAAGAGGTATAATATGATTAGTATAATTGTTCCCACAATGTGGCGTTATAAGCCATTCTATGAATTTCTTTCTGATATGTTATCTAGTCCATATGTTGGAGAGATTTTTATTATTGATAATAATCCATCTGAAAGACCTGACATTGAAGTTCTTAATCATCCTAATATCACTTTGCATACTTTTGGTAAAAACATTTATGTAAATCCAGCATGGAATTTTGCTGTTCCAAGAGCAAAGTATGATAAGATTTGTTTGTATGGCGATGATCTTATCTTTGATCTTAAGGTATTCCACAGAATTTATAATCATATTTCGCCTGATCGTGGTGTGTATGGTATATGCCCTGGTGTCAAAGATACACCGCAAGTTCCAATTACAACTGGTGAAATTGGTATTATCCATAGTCCAAATCCATATCATTATCGTGAACATCTTGGGTTTGGAATGCTTATGTTTCTTCATAGGTTTAATTGGATTCCAGTCATTGATGGTTTAGATATTTGTTGGGGAGATAATTTTGTTTATGATACTCAGTATTATACAATGAATCAAAATTATTTTATTACAAATCTTCTTCATCATACACCATATGCAACTACAACTTCTACAATACCAGAAGCAGTTGATATGATGAATGCAGAAGGTATTGTTTACAATAGAGAAATGCCATACTTCATTCATAAAATTATAACTGAAAACTCACATAGAACGGGATTTGTATAATATGGAAAAAGCATTAATTTTTACCGCAGTAGGAACTGGATTGTTCTTTGATGATGCCTATGATAAAGATAATAATTGGCGTTATACAAAGCCTGAACGAACATATGAAACATGCGTTATCGTATTCAATGATTTTGAACCAGAGCCAAACACATATGATTATATTTTCCGTAAGAAAGGATTTAAGTATGATATCATTACGGAAGTAGCAAATACATTTGATTTGGATAAGTATGATTATATTGGTTATTATGATGATGATCATACAACTGATATTCAATCATTGAATGAAGCATTAGCTATTGCTAGGCATTATGATTTCAAATTATTCTGTCAGTCACTCGCAACAAAATGTGATTGGCCCACTATGCAGAATGATCCAAGTTTATTTTACACTGAAACTGATTTTATTGAGATGAGTATTCCTATTTTTAGAACTGATATGTTCAAGAAAATTTTGCCTCTTTTTGATGCCTACAAAGATAAAAAAGTTGGTTGGGGAATGGATAAAGTTTTTTGTCATTTCCTTCAAACCAATGCACATGTTATTCATAGAAATTCAGCAAAGCATATGCGTCCAAATAATAGTCACTATGAACATACTGATGCATTTGCACAGATGCATGATTTTTTAACTAACTTCTATCCAAAATATGTAAAGGAGCATATGGGGATTGATAATTATCAGTATTTTGAATCTCAAAAAGTATTGAAAGCATGGAAATTAGAATGATTTTCATCAACATAAATATGTCGTAAATAATTTTAATATGGAGAAAGTGATGACAAAGAGAGTTCTTATAACTGGTGGTTCTGGATTTATTGGACACCATGTAATCAACCTTTTACTTAAAAATACAGATTGGGAATTGATTTCTCTAGATCGTTTGGATTACTCTGGTAATTTGAACCGATTGAATAGTGTTGTTTCTACTTTTGATAAGGAAACACAAAAGAGAGTCAAGATTGTTTGGCATGATCTAAAGGCTGAAATTTCTGATATCACATGCAAGTTTATTGGTAAAGTTGATGTTATTATTCATCTTGCGGCTGGAAGTCATGTAGATCGTTCTATTGAAGCTCCAATGGAATTTGTTATGGATAATGTTGTTGGTACATGCAACATCCTTAATTTTGCTCGTAAGTGTGATAATCTTGAGAGATTTATTTACTTCTCTACAGATGAAGTATTTGGTCCTGCTCCTAATGGTATTAACTATAAGGAATATGATCGTTACAATAGCACTAATCCTTATTCTGCATCTAAGGCAGCTGGTGAAGAACTTGCTGTTTCATTTGAGAATACGTATAAGCTTCCCATCTATGTCACACATACTATGAATGTTTTTGGAGAGCGTCAGCATCCAGAAAAGTATATCCCTATGTGTATTCGTAAGGCAAATAATGGTGAGACTATTACTATCCATAGTGATTCTAGCCGCACAATTCCTGGCAGTCGTCATTATATTCATGCATCAGATGTTGCAGATGCTATTTTGTTTCTCTTGAATCTTAAGAATTTTGAATATCCTGTTGATTATGGTGGGGCTAAGTGTCCTAAGTTTAATGTTGTTGGCAAGGAAGAAATCAATAATCTTCAATTGGCACAGATTATTGCTGATGTACAAAATAAGTCATTGAATTATGAAATGGTTGACTTTCATAGCAGTCGTCCCGGTCATGATCTTCGTTATTCATTGTCAGGTGATTTGATGCGTTCTATTGGATGGGAACCTCGTGTTTCTCTTAAGGAACGTATTAGTGAAGTTGTTGATTGGTCTCTTTCTAATAAAGAATGGATTGAACTATGAACTTACGAGATATAGTTCCTACATTAAAAAATCCAATGGATAAATGGTCTCGTTATTTTGATGTATATCAACGATATCTAGAAAATTACGAAGGTAAAAACATTACCTTCGTAGAAGTTGGTGTTTTTAAAGGCGGATCACTTGAAATGTGGTCTAAGTTTTTTGGACCAGAAAGTAAGTTATATGGAATTGATGTTGATACAAATTGTTTGAACATACAATATGATAATCCTAATATAAAGATTGTTATTGGTGATCAAGGTAATCCTAAATTTTGGGATGAGTTTCTTCCTACAATTGGACCCATTGATATTTTTTTAGATGATGGTGGTCATTATATGGATCAACAAATAACCACATTTCAGAAAACTTGGCCTCAAATAAAAAAGAATGGTGTTTATATTTGTGAAGATACACATACAAGTTATTTTGAGCATTTCAATTCTTCATATAAAAATCCTGAATCTTTTATTGAATATACCAAAGATTTTGCTGATATATTGCATCTTACTGATACCAGCATGTATGAACCAATTATAAATGTAAATTATAATCATGTGATTAACAGCCATGAAAATCTTGTGAAAAAGAAATTTGCATGGGACTTGTCATCTATTCATTTCTATGATAGTATGGTCGTAATTGAAAAAAATGAAATTGTGAAGTCAGAAAGAATAGAACATAAAGGAACAATGTAAATGGAAAATGTAACATCACTTATTGAATGCGTAGCTTGTGGATCAAATAATCTCAAGCTTACTCTTGATTTAAACACTCAGCCACTTGCTAATTCTTATAAGTTGAATAAAGATGATGTGCAAGAAGAGTATCCTCTTGCTATCAATCGCTGTACTGATTGCTATCATATCCAACTTACACACTCTGTAAATCCTCATCTTTTGTTTGATGATTATCTCTATGTGAGTGGGACATCTACAACTATGCAGAGTTATAGTGATAATTTTGCTAAGTTTGCATCCAAGACTCATACAATGTATACTAAAAATAAAGACCCAAAGGCTGTGATGGATATTGGGTGTAATGATGGTACTCAGTTGGATTACTTCAAGCAGATGGGGCATTACACTTATGGTGTTGACCCTGCTCAAAATTTGTTTAGTCGTTCTTCAAAGAACCATACTGTATGGTGTGATTATTTCTGTGAAGAATTTATTGATGAAACCATTCTTTCACCAGATGGCGAACCAATGAAGTTTGATATTGTTACTGCACAGAATGTCTTTGCTCATGGTCCAGAGCCTCTTAAGTTCTTAGAGAATGCAAAACATATGATGCATAGTAATAGCTTGATGTTTATTCAAACTTCACAGGCATTCATGGTCCGTAATAATGAATTTGATACTATCTATCATGAGCATATCTCATTCTTCAATATTCAGTCTATGAATGAACTATGTAAGAGGGCTGGACTTTATCTTCTTGATGTTCAGTATATGCCTATTCATGGAACAAGCTATGTGTTTATTATTTCAAAGAGTCCTGAAATTCGTGATCCCTTCATGGAAGGCAAGATTGATCAGTTGATTGAAATTGAACGTAATGCTGGTCTATATGATGAAAAGACATATGAAGATTATAGAAAGAATGCGGATGCTATCGTAAAGCAACTTAAGTATGAGACTGACTATGTTCAGCAAAATGCTATTGGTTGGAATGTTGTTGGATATGGTGCTGCGGCAAAGGGTATGACTCTTATTAATTATTCTAAGATCAAGCTTGATTTTATTGTTGATGATAATCCTTTGAAGCAAGGTCGTTTTACTCCCGGTTCTTCTATTCCAATCGTATCAGCCGATCATATTGATAATCTTGGTACAACTCTATTCGTTCCTCTTGCATGGAATTTCTTTGATGAAATTCGTAAGAACATCAAAGAACGTAGGAATAAGGAAGATCATAAGTATGATCGTTTTATTACATACTTCCCAAGGGTAGAGATTAAAGAATGAACGATAAAAATATAAAAGTATATCAAATTTACCATAATAAGAATCTAACATTGAAGTTAGATTCTGCTTTTATTCCATATGATCATAGTGTATTTACAGAACAAAATCCTGAATTGAGTTGGAAAATGCATGAATGGCCCGTCATAAGGGATTTTGGATTTAAACGTGCTATAGAAGATAAGGCAGATATTTGGGGATTTGTTAGTTATAAATTCAACATAAAAACTGGAACTAGAGGTCAAGATTTTATTGATTTTATAAAAAATAATCCTGATAATCATGTTTGGTTTATGGAACCATATTATCCAAATAATGATTATTTTAATCCTTGGACTCAAGGTGATATATATCATTCAAACATTAGTGATGTTGCAAATTATGCATTTAGAAAACTTGGGTTTGATATTGATGTAAGAAGGATACATATGCCTTTCTGTTGGTATAATTATTTTGTTGGAACTAAAGAATTTTGGAATACATTTTTTACTATAACAAATGAAATAGAAAAAATGTGTGAGACAGATGAATACTTAAATGATTATCTATTTTATAAACAAGCAAGTCCACATTATCCAGGAATTCCTTATTTCATATTTTTTGTTGAACGTCTAATATCTCTTATCTTTGTGACGTTTAATTTAAAATCAAAAGGTTTTAGATACGAATACATTTAAAAATAATCCAAGAAATTATATACCTAAATAAGGCGTATATAATTTCTTGGAGAAATATAATGAATAAATTATTAATTGCTTCTTTCTTGACTTTGGCTTCGCCATTTGGTGCATATGCCGCAGATCAAATTCCTCCCCGTCCAGTTGCTCAGTGTGCTGCACAGGTTCCTTTTGGTCAACCAACAATTAAAGCTGGCGATATTCTTGTATGTCGTACAGCTTATTTACTCGCATTCAATCCACAGACCAAGACACCTGATTGGGTTTCTTGGACACTAACACCAGAACATGCTATTGGATGCATTCCACGTACTAATGCATTCACTGCTGATCAATCACTTGGTGCTGCTTCACCTAAGCCAACTGATTATGCTGGTACAGGTTATGATCAGGGGCATCTAGCTAATGATGCTGATATGTCATGGGATATGGCTGTTGAGCGTGAATCATTCTATATGTCTAATATGAGTCCACAGCTTCCTTCCGTCAATCGTGGCGTATGGAAGAATTTAGAATCAGCTGGTAGAGCATGGGTTTACTCATCAAAGCAAGCCCATACAATCATTGCTGGTAATATTGGTGGTACAAAAACTATTGGTGCAAGCAAAGTAGTTGTTCCAGATGGTCTATTTAAGATTATTATCAATGATGTGACAAAGAAATCATATGCTTTTTATTTTCCTCACAAGGATGGTTTAGTATCTGATTTTGTTACTTATCAGGTAACTGTTTCTGATATTGAGAAGGCAACTGGATTGACATTCCCTGTTCCAGACTCTAAGAATGTAAAGAATATAGTTCCTGTAACTGATCTAAAGACTATCTCAGATGATAAGAAAAGAATCTGTAAGTCTTAAAAAACTGTTGACATATATATCTATTCATAGTAATATGTGTTAACTATTCGGGAGTGGCGCAATTGGTGGCGCAGGGGACTTTGAATCCCAAGGTTGAAGGTTCGAGCCCTTCCTCCCGAACCATTTCTCAAATTACTAAATACTCTTACACCCTATGTGTTCATAGTACAGCAAGTTCTCATTTATAGCTGTACATATGAGAGGAGAATAAAATGAATAAATTAACACCATCAGTGTTTGCATTATTGTCTATTTTTGCTATTGGTACTATCGTTCCTAGTAATGCATATGCTGCACCATCTACTTCTGATACTTCTGTTAAAGTAGTAAAGAAGAAGGTGGTAAAAAAGAAACAAGCAAAGAAAAAACAGAAAGTAGTACAACCTACTGTTGCTGAATTGAAGACTCAATGTTATAGTAACTATAGCCTTGGCTCTGATCTTTCTGCTGCTTCTTTCTTTGCTTGTGATAGTATTGGACTTCCTTCTTCTAAGTTTGAAACACCTGTCACTAAGGCAGTTGCAAAAACAGAACAAGGATGGTTCAGTTCATCATCTACACAAAAAACTATCAACGAGGCATCCAAACTTGAAGGTTTGAATACTCGTAAAGATAGAGAAGTCATTAAAACTTATTTAAAGGCTTCAAATAATAAAGAGACCCCTGTTGATCCTGTAAGGACTCCATGGTGTGCTGCTTTTGCGAATGCAGTTCTTAGACGTACTGGACATGAAGGTACTGATAGTTTAATGGCAAGAAGTTTTCTTACCTACGGTATTAAAACTAAAAACCCTAAAGAAGGCGATATTGTTGTACTGAAACGTGGAAAAGGGTCAGTAACTGGACATGTTGGCTTCTTTAATGGTTATGAATGGGAAGGTGATCAACTATACGTAAAGGTTCTTGGTGGAAATCAGAACAAGTCCGTAAATGTTGCTTATTTTCCAGTTAATTACGTATTGGATTATAGAAGACCTGTTTAAATCAACCGAATACATAGGGTGTATTCTTTTTCTTGGAGAAATAAAATGATTGTAGAACCTTGGGGTTGGCATTTGCTTTTAGATTGTTCTGGTGGTAAGAATGAACTTATCACATCAGAAGAGAATGTATATAATTTTGTAAAAGAATTAGTTGTAGCTATTGATATGGTTGCATATGGAGAACC
>Ga0194048_10000551_pt1 | contig 18285 bp, 14 predicted proteins | sample JunL225m_MetaG_FD_161685 | JGI IMG/M metagenome (GOLD analysis project Ga0194048, IMG submission 161685) | Anoxic zone freshwater microbial communities from boreal shield lake in IISD Experimental Lakes Area, Ontario, Canada - Jun2016-L222-5m | ecosystem: Environmental > Aquatic > Freshwater >...
GCGAGCACTGTTTCCATCTTCTAGTACTACTTCGACTTCTATTGTTGGGTTTCCGCGAGAATCTAGAATTTCACGGGCATGTACGGCATCAATTAACGCCACAAGGGTCTCCTTCTATTTTTAACTATATTCAAGCTTTCTCACCAACGCTGGTATGAGCTTTATTAAATCTATGTAGCAATCTTATCGTGTTACTTATCCGGTAATGGAGTTGGCCTCGTGAGCGTGGATTCGTTCGATATACGCTTTGGTAGCTGCTCTTAGCGCTGCTTCAGGGTCGATTCCTGCCTCCTGGATTTGATTTATCAGGCCCAAAAGAATCCCACCGGCCGCTTCCTCGGTCATGTGCGGATCTAGAACGAGTGGATTTAAAGTCGGAATGTCATGACCGTATTTCTTTGCACGATAAAGAATTTTTGCAGCTAACGGCAGTGCTGGCTGCCCAAGTGGAACTCCATCGGTTGCGGATGTACGCCCTTTTTCCTCTTTTTTGATTGCTTCCCAATTTTCGAGGACTTCTCCGCTACCAGTTACGACTACATCCCCAAACACATGAGGATGGCGGCGGATTAATTTATCTGCAACACCTTTAGCAACTTCCTCTATGCCAAATGGCTTATCTGCTGCCTCCTCTGCCATACGAGCATGGAAGAAAACTTGAAGCAGAACATCACCTAGCTCCTCTCGCATTTCTGCGCGATCGCCTTTTTCTACTGCATCTATAAATTCATAAGACTCTTCAAGCAGGTACTTCAGAAGAGTTTCGTGAGTTTGCTCGGCATCCCATGGGCAACCTCCAGGTGATCGCAGCCGATCCATCGTCGCACGAAGGCGCTCAAGCTGTGAATCGTATTGATCTTCCCCCATAAGAATTATTTCGTTACAGAGCCGGCAGCTAGCGGAGCAGCAACAATAGTTGCTCGCGCTGAGTCCCAATATCCGTAACGAGGGTTAATAGTCACATTAAGTTTAGCGGCCTCATCGGAGACAAGTTTTTGCTCGGCGGCTGTAACATCGGCAGCGGCTATTCCACTTGCAGCTAAAAATTTGCTGATTTTTGATGAAAGTAAGTAAGTGTGGAAATACTTCTGAAGATTCTTTGGCGCAATTTGAGCGTTAACCATCGCCGATGGCAAATTAGCTGCGCCGCCTACCTGAGCCGTTACATTTCTAATCTCAGTCGCTATTTCCGCATCGGTGACGACAATTTTATTTTTGGTACCGATTGCATCAAGAATTGATGAGATAACAAAGAAAGTAACTTGGCTTCTATTGAGCGCCTCGCCAGTGTCTAAATTCATGCCATTTGTTGTGACTTTTGCCCGCTCGGCCATTATTTCAGTCACCGTAGTTTGTACATCTGAAATCGAAATTGATTTTGACCCAACGGTCGCCGCAGAAATAATTGGCGTACAAGCAGTAAGCAGAACCAGAAGTCCAACAATTGAAACTGCTGCAATTTTCTTCTTCACATCAAAGGTCTTAATCAAAACTAGCTCCGTTTCACTTATTAAATACGGTCTTGAGCACATCAAGGGCCCAGGACAGGGTTGAAGTATCCCCTACATCCGAGGCTTCTTGCGAACCAGGATGAAGGCTTATTTGGGTGCTTTTAGCCACCATTACTGACTTGGTAGCCGCCTTGATGAGCGTTCCGGGAAAGACTCGCAATGTTCGAACCTGAGCTGACTCTGGCAACACCACAGGAGCTAACTTCAAATACTTTCCTTGTAAAACCACTTCGGTCAGACCCAGGCTCTTAGCAAATGTTCTAAGTTGCGCCACGGCGATCAGATTTTTTGCTGGCTCAGGCATCGTCCCAAAGCGATCTTCTAACTCTTCAACGATTGCATCAAGTCCTTTTTCATCCTGTGCATCAGCCATCCGTCGATACAAGTCAAGGCGCAGACGTTCTGAAGGTACATACTCGACAGGTAGATGAGCAGTGATGGGAAGCTCTACCTTGCAATCTCGTACACGTTCTTCGGTATCTACTATTCCTGTCTTAAAGTCTTCAACCGCTTCTCCAACCATGCGCATATATAAATCAAACCCAACTTCAGCAATATGGCCTGATTGCTCCCCGCCCAGCATATTTCCAGCACCGCGAATTTCTAAATCCTTAAGTGCAACTTGCATACCAGAACCAAGATCTGTATTTGTTGCAATTGTTTTTAGTCGATCATGCGCAATTTCCGAAAGGGGTTTATCGGCTGAATACAGGAAGTAGGCATATGCGCGCTCACGGCCGCGGCCTACTCGACCTCTTAATTGGTGAAGTTGAGATAATCCAAATGCATCAGAGCGATCAACAATCAAAGTATTCGCATTCGGAATATCGATTCCACTTTCAATAATCGTAGTACAAACTAAAACGTCATAATCACGCTCCCAAAATGCCAGGATGACATCTTCAAGTTCGCGTTCACTCATCTGCCCGTGAGCGATACCGATGCGAGCTTCTGGAACTAAATCATGTAATCGCGCTGCCATCGCATCGATAGAGTCCACTCGATTATGTACAAAAAAGACTTGACCATCACGCAGTAGTTCGCGATGAATGGCCGCTGTCACTTGCTTCTCATCGTAGAAACCAACATAGGTAAGGACTGGATGTCGCTCCTCTGGTGGAGTCGTGATGTTAGACATTTCTCGGATTCCAGTGATTGCCATCTCCAGCGTGCGTGGAATAGGCGTTGCGGACATTGAAAGAACGTCAACGTTCGTACGCGTCTTTTTTAACTCTTCTTTATGTTCAACGCCAAATCTCTGCTCTTCATCGACTACGACTAAACCCAGGTCCTTAAATTGAATATCTTTTGATAACAGCCGATGTGTTCCAATGACGATATCAATAGCTCCATCAGCTAAGCCTGAGATTATTTCCTTACTTTCTTTTCCAGTATTAAACCTCGAAAGTCCTGCTACGCGAATTGGAAATCCGGTATACCGATTAATAAAAGTAGTGAGATGTTGTTGCACCAACAAGGTCGTGGGTACTAATACGGCAACTTGTTTTCCGTCTTGGACCGCTTTGAATGCTGCGCGAATCGCGATCTCAGTTTTTCCGTACCCAACATCCCCACACACAATCCGGTCCATCGGGTGGCGCGCCTCCATATCCCGCTTTACTTCATCAATAGTTGAGAGCTGGTCAGTCGTTTCAACATATGGAAAGGCTTCTTCTAATTCACGTTGCCAGGGCGTGTCTGGCGAGAAAGCGAAACCAGGCGCAGCCATTCTGGCGGCATAAAGTTGAATCAGTTCAGCTGCAATTTGTTTAACCGCTTTGCGGGCTTTGCGTTTTGCATTCTGCCAATCCGCGCCACCTATACGGTGTACAGATGGAGCTTCACCGCCAACATAGCGGGTCACCTGTTCGAGAGTATCTGTTGGGACAAACAATCTATCCGCTGGTTGACCACGCTTAGAAGCTGCGTATTCAATCACCATATATTCTCGTGAAATTCCTGCTGCTGTTCGCTGGACTAATTCGATGTATCGACCCACGCCATGTTGCTCGTGTACGACAAAATCCCCACTTCGCAGCTCCATCGGATCAATAGCTTTCTTTCGCCGCGAGGGCATTCGGGCTTGATCCTTATTTGATGTGCGCTGTCCAGAAATATCCTTTTCGGTAATGAGAATAGTTTTAGATGAATAAGCAATATAGCCATGCTCAATCGGTGTAACAGTTAGATAGAGAACTTCTCGTGTTAATTGGCTTTCAATTTTCTCTACTACTCTGGTTGGAATATCGGCTTCAATAAAAATCTGATTAAATCGCTCAATAATTCCAGGGCCAGAAGCTGTAAAGATGACTAAATATCCAGATTTAACCCACTCTTTAATTTCTTCCACCGCTACCGCGATTTTCCCTGCATATATGGGAATGGCTTCAAATTCTTCGCGCCCCACTTCAACGTCAAGTTCGGAACCGTAAGGATCAATGGCGCCCCATTCAATCCCCCGAGATTCAGCCACATTTCGAAGAGAAGAAATTGCGTAATAGCCGCCTAATTCCAACTGTGATGAAATGTCTATCGGTGCAACACCACCAAGTGCGGCATTAGACCACGACGCATCCAAAAACTCTTTATTTGTCTCAATCAGATCCATTGCTCTAGATGTTATTCGCGGTGTATCAATTACAAGAATCTTAAAATCTTTCGGCAAAAATTCGAGAAGATTTTTTAGATCATCCGTGAGAACCGCTGTTAACGATTCCATTCCCTCTACGGTTATGCCCTGCGCCAACTTATGACACATCTCTGAAAGCGCAGGGAATTGCTCCGCTAAGTACTCTGCTCGCTTCTTAATCTCATCTGTTAATAAGAGTTCACGGCATGGGTATATGGTCATTTCCCCAACCACAGGCGCATATGTACGCTGATCTGAAACTGTAAATTGCGCAATCTCTTCAACGACATCACCAAAAAAATCTATCCGAATTGGGTGCTCTTGGTCTGCTGGGAAGAAATCGACAATCCCACCGCGCACTGCAAAATCTCCACGCTTTTCTACTAAATCTGTCCGACTAAATCCAAAGAATGATAATTTCTCAATCAAATTTTCCATACTTATTTCAGCGCCAAGTTCAAGCTTTATTAGTTCAATATTCAGCAAGCCACCATTGATGGGTTGAATGAGGCCGCGGACAGAGGTAATGACTACTTTGATGTCGTGCAGATTTTTTAAAGAATTTAGAGAATTTAGAGAATGAAGTGCTTTATATCGCGCAGCAACAGTGTCACTCTTGGGACTTAATCGCTCATGCGGCAACGTCTCCCATGGGGGAAAATTGATGACATGAGATTCACCAATATATGTAGCAAGCTCTTCGCATAATTCATCGGCTCGACGTGAGGATGACGTCACTACTAGCACCGGATGCTTCATTGATTGTTGGGCGATGATTAAACCTTGTGCAGCAGTGATTGAAGTTATGACGGACCCACCGGTAGAGGTAGGGGCAGCAATGTCGGCCATTGCTTGTAACAGCGCCATCTTGCCCCTCCGTTCCCATGAAAAACGCCTAAAACCCCCACTTCTAAAAGAAGGGGGGTACTACGTACTAGCTCATTCTAATGGCATGGAATGATTCGCTCATGACCTTGCAAGAAGATGGAGCTGAACTCAGAAGCGATGTGCGGCGCCTCGGGGATCTGCTTGGCCAAAGTCTGGTTCGCCAAGTTGGAGATGACCTCTTGCAACTGGTGGAAGCCGTTCGAAAGGCCGTTCGCGAAGGCACTGGCGAAGAAATTCTCGACAGCCTTACTTCAGACCAGAGCATTCAGTTGGTTCGTGCTTTTAGTACCTATTTTCAGTTAGCAAATATTGCAGAACAAGTTCATCGCGCCAGAGTTCTTTCTGGGGAACGGATTGCTGGCGGCTCATGGCTTAGTCGCGCAGTTGATCGAATTTTAGAAGCACAAGAAACCCACCATGAATTTACGCGCGAAGATATTCAGGACTGGGTCGATAACTTCTCTGTGCGTCCAGTTTTTACGGCGCACCCAACAGAAGCGGCTCGGCGTTCTGTATTGAGCAAGATGGGAACAATTGCCGAACTCCTAGATCACCCAGATTCAGCCGCACGAAACCGACGGTTGGCAGAATCTGTGGATTTACTCTGGCAGACAGATGAACTTCGCATAGGTCGACCCGAGCCTCTCGATGAGGCAACGAACGCTCTTTATTACTTGGATGATCTCTTTACAATGACAATGCCGGAAGTTCTAGATGACTTCGCGCAAGAGTTAAAGCGCTTAGGAGTAGTTGTTTCACCAACCGCTCGTCCATTTAGTTTTGGGACCTGGATTGGTGGCGACCGCGATGGAAATCCACACATTACGCCAGAAGTAACAACAAAAGCTATTACGCTCCAAACCGGCCACTTCATTCGCTCCATGCTCAAATCTGTCGATGAGTTACGCCAAGCCCTCTCAGTATCTACCCGAATCGTCGGAGTGACTACCGAGTTACTAGCATCCGTGAAGGAAGATCTTGAGCGTTTACCTGAAATAGAAGATCGTTACCGCAGATTAAATATTGAAGAGCCATACCGCCTAAAAGCCACGGCAATTCGACACCGACTTATGCTTACTCAACGCCGCCATGCAGTTGGCGCCATCCATGAGGAAGGCCGTGACTACGACAGTACGGCGCAACTCCTCAATGATCTGGCGCTGATGCGAGCTTCACTCATGGCTCATAAGGGCGAGCTCATTGCTACTGGACTTCTTGAGCGAATCATTCGCGCCGTCTCTGCCTTTGGAATTACACATGCAACCATGGATGTTCGTGAGCACTCTGACGCTCATCACCACGCGCTCGAGCAAATATTTGGTGATAGCTACCAAGAACGCACTACCTTAATTTTAAGTGAATTGAAAAACCCAAGTAAAGCTGATCTTGCCAATCTTGATCCAGATGGTTTAAAGACTTTAAATACTTTTGTAGCGATTCGTAATCTCATTGAAAAATTTGGGCCAGAAGTCATTGAAACCTACATAATTTCAATGACCAAGAGCCACGAAGATGTCCTAGCCCCAGTGGTTCTCGCGCAGATTGCAGGCTTAGTTTCGCTACAAGAGCCTAAAAAGTTCGCAATAGTTGGCTTTGCTCCACTATTAGAAACTGTTGCCGAGCTTCGTGCGGCTGATTCGATTCTAGATTCACTACTTTCAAACCCCGAATACCGTGAACTGGTTCGTCTGCGCTCAAATATTCAAGAGGTAATGCTTGGCTATTCAGATTCCAACAAAGATGCCGGTATAGCAACATCCCAATGGGAGATTCATAAAGCACAACGTAAACTGCGTGATATCGCTATCAAGCATGGCGTCAAACTTAGACTCTTCCATGGTCGCGGTGGCTCGGTTGGTCGCGGAGGTGGTCCAACATATGACGCGCTCATCGCCCTTCCTTGGGGAACACTTGATGGTCAAATCAAGATGACCGAGCAAGGTGAAGTTATTAGCGACAAATACGCTCTACCGGCACTTGCTCGCGAAAACGTCGAATTGACTCTGGCTGCAGCACTTGAAGCTACGGTCCTTAATCGTTCAGCACGTCAAAGTGTCGAAGATTTAGAAAAATGGAATGCCTGCATGGATGTCATCAGTGATCAATCTTTCTCTGCCTATCGCTCGCTAATAGACCATAAGGATTTACCAGCGTATTTCTATGCCTCAACACCCGTAGAACAACTTGGAGATCTTTTCCTGGGTTCACGACCATCGCGACGCCCAGATGCTTCAAGCGGACTCAGCTCATTGCGCGCAATTCCATGGGTATTTGGCTGGACTCAATCTCGCCAAATCATTCCTGGTTGGTTCGGAGTTGGTTCAGGATTAAAAGCTGCCAGAGAAGCTGGCAAAACTGATACCTTGAAACATATGCTCAAAGACTGGCATTTCTTTCGTACATTCATTTCAAATGTAGAAATGACAATGGCAAAAACAGATCTTGCAGTATCCCGTAAATATGTTGAAAAATTAGTTGATCCTGCGCTTCACCATTTTCTAGAAACTATTCAGAGGGAATTTATTCTTACTCGAGAAGAGATTCTTCTTCTAACAGATAAAACCGAGCTCTTAGCGGACCAAGAAATTCTTGCACGTACTCTGCAAGTAAGAGATATATACCTTGCCCCGCTTCATCTTTTACAAATTTCATTGCTCGAGCATGTTCGCCAAGCGGGTGACTCAGATCCCACATTGCACCGCGCGCTTCTACTCACCATTAATGGCGTTGCAGCAGGTCTTCGAAACACAGGTTAATTACAAACCAAAAGGTCTGCTCTCAAGCAACTTCTATTAGGTATTAAATTCTTGCTGGGCAAGCTCTAGCCCCTTTTCGATAAGTCGTTCTACGGCAAGTGCGCTGCGGGCGATAAAGTCTTCAAGCTCCTTCTTCTCGGTAGACGAGAAAGGCTTAAGAACATAATCAGCTGGGTCTTGCGGCAAAGGAGGGCGGCCAACGCCAATGCGCACACGATAATAATCTGCGCCTGCAAAATGTTTTGTTATATCTTTCAAGCCGTTGTGGCCGTTATCCCCGCCACCGAGCTTCATTCGAATTGTATTAAATGGAATATCTATTTCGTCGTGAATAACAATAATATTTTCAGGAGCGACTTTGTAAAAATCTGCAAGCGCTTTTAGTGGAGCTCCCGATTCATTCATATATAATTTTGACTTAGCAACGGTTACTGCGCTTCCAGCAACTCTAATTTCTGCAATTTCACAGCGCGATTTATGTGAAGAAAACTGAGCAGTACTAGCTAAATAATCTGCCACCATATGGCCGGCATTATGCCTGGTGGATGTGTATTGATCGCCTGGATTGCCTAGGCCGAAAACAATCCAGCGATCTGACATCGTTATTCGTTAATTACTTAGATTCTGCTGCTGGAGTTGCTGGAGCGGCTGCATCAGCAACAGCGGCTGCTGGAGTTTCTTCTACCGCGGTTGACTTCTCGGATAAGTGAACAACAATCATATGAGGATCAGAAATTAGCTTAGTTCCCGCAGGAAGAACTACATCTCCAGCATATTTAGAGGTGTTTGAAGCCATCCCTTGAATGCTGAGTTCGATGAATGAAGGAATCGAAGTTGCTTCAACTTCAACTTCAATTGAGTTATTAACATGCTCAAGAATTCCATCACGATCGTGCTCGCCAGTTGTATGAATAGGAACTTCAACGGTAACTTTTTCACCGCGGCGAACAACGAGCAAATCAACGTGCTCAAGAATTCCAGTTAGTGGATTTTTTGTAACAGATTTTGGAAGTGTGAGCTCAACCTTGCCATCAAAGTTGACGTCGAGCAGTACGTTAGAAGTTTTAAGAGCAATACCCATTTCCTTTGCAGGAAGAGAGACGTGCTGTGGTTTTGCGCCGTGACCATAAATAACAGCTGGAACTAAGCCAGCCTTGCGATCGCGACGGGAAGCGCCTTTACCAAAACTGGTGCGCGGTGTTCCGTTGATTGAAATCTCGGCCATGAGTTGCTGCTTTCTCTAAATATCAAAATGATATGTACGTGCTCGGAGGGATTACTACAGCACGGTTAGAGAGCAACCCGTCGATTACGGATAATTGCTATCCCTCGCCGTGACGTTGCGCAAGAGTATCTCCTGGCCCAGCGGAAGGGCAAATTCGCCCTATTTTCCGTGTTCGCCCTATTCAGTCTTGAGGACTAGCTCTTCCATGATGCTATTGAGAAGCCAGTACCAATTATCAACGTTCAACTGGGTATCGGCATAATCATTCACAATTTGGCCAATTGTGATCGCCTGAAAGAATATCGCCAAGGTCCGAGGTTCTAACTTTGGATTGGACCATCCCCGGTGCTGTAGTTCGCGGAACAAATCTGTTAAGGCAAGATTCAATCTCTCTTGTTCCACTGCCATATATTTTTGCATTCTTGGGGACATTTCTGCCGCGGCAATTGCTTTAACACGGTGCAGCCGTTGTTGCTTTAAATTTGGTGATTGAATTTCTTGCGTAACACTTCGTAACCCAATTTTAAATTCTTCTTTATCTTTAATAACCAAAAGATGAGCAATCGATACAATCGAACGGTCTACAAAGGCACCATAACGACGAACCTGTGCTTGCTCCAGCAAGTCTTGAAAATCTTCGAAGTGATGGTACATCGAACCTTTAGAAATTCCTGATTTATGTAAAACTTCCTCGCTGTGTACCTCAACCAAGCTTTCCGTTTTTAATAAATCTAAAACAACATTAATAAGCGCTTCTTTAGTTGGATGGATTATTGCCACTAACTGAGTCCATCGAAGAGGCTCGTAACAGAACCATCTTCGAATACCTCACGAATTGCTCGCGCAAGTAATGGGGCAATTGAAAGAATCGTAAGTTTGTCGAAGCGACGATCATCTGGAATTGGCAGGGTATTAGTCATTACTACTTCTGTTGCGCCACTATTTTTTAGTCGCTCAGATGCTGGGCCTGATAGAACGCCATGTGTTGCAGCAACAATCACTTCAGATGCTCCAGCATCAAGACAGGCATCAACCGCCTTAACAATTGTTCCTGCCGTATCAATCATGTCATCAATGACAACCGCTGTTCTTCCCTTTACATCTCCAACGATCCGACCAATTGTGGCTTCATTTGGAACGCGAGGATCGCGAGTCTTATGGATAAAGGCGATTGGGCACCCACCCATCAAATCTGACCAACGTTCAGCAACTCGAACTCTTCCAGAGTCTGGCGAAACAATCGTCAGGTTATTTCGATCAACTTTGCTTCCGACATAATTTGTTAGAAGTGGAAGAGCGAAAAGGTGATCAACTGGACCGTCAAAAAAACCTTGAATTTGAGAGGTGTGAAGATCAACAACCATCAAGCGATCGGCGCCAGCAGCCTTAAAAAGATCAGCCATCAATCGTGCTGAGATTGGCTCACGTCCGCGATGTTTTTTATCTTGACGGGCATACCCATAAAAAGGAGCAACCACGGTAATGCGCTTTGCAGAAGCACGCTTGAGTGCATCCACCATAATTAACTGCTCCATAATTTGTTTGTTGACCGGAGCTGCATGGCTCTGAATAACAAATGCATCGCTTCCGCGAACGCTCTCTTCGAAACGTACGAAAATTTCTCCGTTGGCAAAATCGTAAGCAGACGTCGGTGTCACTGCGATACCTAAATCGGAGGCAACTTCTTCGGCAAGTTCTGGATAACCTCTTCCAGAAAAGACGCGCAAGCGCTTTTCAGATGAGAGACGAAGTTCGCTCATAGATGATCCCCTTACCCCTATTGCTGGCCTGTTGATGGCTCTGTAGCTCCTGCTTCTCTAGCAGCTTCCGCAGATTTCGTTCCCGACCTCCGACGAAGCACCCACCCTAAAACATTTCGCTGTTTTTCACGAGCGACGCCAATTGCCCCAGCCGGCACATCTTCCGTAATTACCGAACCTGCTGCCGTATAGGCACCATCTCCGATTTTTACTGGTGCGACGAGCATAGTGTCACTTCCCACCCGAACATGGTCTCCGACCACTGTTTGGTGTTTCTCTACTCCGTCATAGTTAACAAAAATAGTGGCAGCCCCGATATTGGTGCCTATTCCAATCGTGGCATCTCCAACATAGGACAGATGTGGCACTTTGGAGCCTTCACCTAAGGAGACATTCTTCATTTCCACAAATGCGCCTACCTTGGAATGTGCCGCTAGCTTGGTTCCTGGACGTATAAATGAAAATGGTCCGACCGTTGCGTCTGCGCCTATCGAAGCATCGCTAGCACGAGATTCAATTACGGATGCCCCCTGGGAGACGTGAACATTGGTGAGGGTTGTGCGAGGTCCCAGGATGGCCCCGGCCTCGATTTTAGTATTTCCGTAAAGTTCGGTGCTCGGGAAAATTGTCACATCATTTGCTATCTCTACCGTCGCATCAATCCATGTAGTGAGTGGATCAATGATTGAGACCCCATTTTGCATATATCCATCGTTGAGACGATCTCGCATGATTGCTGCGCACTGGGCGAGCTGAGATCGGTCGTTGATTCCTAGGGTCTCTGTGTAATCATTTGATTGGATGGCAACACAAACGCTTCCGGAAGATTTGATTAATGAGATGACATCGGTGAGATACAGCTCGCTCTGTGAATTATTAGTGGTTAATTTTTTCGAAGCTTCGCGGAGCGCTGAGATATTAAAGATATAGACACCTGTATTAATTTCATCAATTTGTTGCTGATCCTCATCAGCATCTCGATCTTCAACAATCGCCAAAATTGCCCCAATGTCATCGCGAACAATGCGGCCGTATCCAGTCGGGTCGGGAAGGACTGCGGTGAGAACAGAAGCTACGCTTTCAAGTTCAAAATGTGCTTGGATAAAATCATTTAACGTTGATGTACGAAGAAGTGGGGTATCCCCAGCAACAATTAAAACGCTACCTTCAGTATTTGTGTCAGCGAGCGCAAGTTGAACTGCGTGGCCCGTACCGTTGCGTTCTGCTTGAAAAGTTTGCTTGGCACTCGGTGCAATCTCAGATAAATGTGCTTCAACTTCTTGTCGATGAGCGCCAACAACCACCGAAAGATTTTGTGCCACTGGCATCACGGCATCAATGACATGGGCAATAATGCTTTTCCCTGCAATCGGGTGGAGAACTTTGGCGCGAGTAGATTTCATTCGAGTGCCTTCACCAGCCGCTAGCACTATTGCAAGTTCGATTGCAGTATTGGAAAGATTGGAATTATTGGAATTATTGGAATTATTGGAACTGGCCAAAAGTGCCTCCCAACTGTCTACTAGCGTTATGCAAGCTACTTACTGGAGTGGAGCTATTTAAGTCTAATGGTGGCTCCGCCACCAGGTATCGATCCTGGACCCTGGGCTTCAAAGGCCCATGTGCTAGCCACTACACAATGGCGGAACCTGAATTCTCCCTTATTGAGGCGGTTCCTGCAAAAGCAGGTGGGAAAAGTAGAAAATTAAAGGGTTTCTATGACTCTGGCACCGTGAACTGGTCCATAAGCCCTCATGACGTTGGAGACAACCCCACTTGCGCTAAGCGCTACTGTCAAATCAAGTGCGCGTTCTTCATCAGCTACCAAGAACACAACGGTCGGTCCAGAGCCAGAAACTATTCCACCCAAAGCACCATATTCCTCACCGACATCAAGAACTAAACGAAGTGCTGGGCGCAGGGAACATGCAGCAGGTTGAAGCTCATTACTCATTGCATCTCCTACCGAAATTGCATCAGCAGCCCGAAGGGCTTGTAAAAGGAGATCACTCGCTTGTGGACGAGAAATATCTAATCCATCTCGAAGTCGATCACATTCTTTGTAAACCGACGGAGTAGAAAGACCGGTTCCAGACATTGCAACTACCCAGTGATAAGTACCTCGGGCTAGCGCTGGTGTCAATTGGTCTCCTCTGCCTCGGCCAATTGCAATTCCTCCTGCAATCGAAAATGGCACATCGCTTCCCAACTGCGCAGCTATTTTTTCCATTTCATCGCGCGATAAGTTCAATTCACAGAGCGCATCGATCGCAACAATTACTCCTGCCGCATCGGCGCTGCCACCTGCCATTCCCCCAGCAACTGGAATCTCTTTCTTTATATGAATATCAAGATCAGGAGTAGCTCGGTATCTTTCAACCATCAATTGCGCAGCCTTGTAGGCCAGGTTCGAAGAATCTAGTGGTACGCCGTGAGATGTGGCACCTGAAACTGTGAGAGTGATTCCTCTGCCTTCATTTCCCTTTTCTACATACTTCACTGAAACATCATCAAATATCGAAATTGCTTGAAAAACGCTCACAACTTCATGAAAGCCATCGGCCCCAAGGGGTCCAACTGAAAGTTGCAGGTTCACCTTTGCGGGAACTCGTACAACTACGCCTCTAATCATCACATCGCTAGCGTATTGCTTTTACTGCGCCTGTGCGATTCTGATGTAGTCAGCTAACACGAGGGCTTCTCCTCGGATTGTTGGATCTACGCCAGCTGCTTCAATGATGGAACTTGCATCGTGGCCAAGCACTGAAGAAAGTGCGCTTCTCAACATTTTGCGCCTTTGTGCGAAAGCCCCATCAATAAGAGTAAAAGTTTTTAGGCGCAGCGCCTCATCCCCGGGTACTTCATGTCGATCAAAACGGACTAAAGATGAATCAACATTCGGAACAGGCCAAAATATGCTGCGGCCAACGTTTCCGGCTGGCGTAAGGGTTCCCCACCAAGTGGCCTTCACAGATGGCGATCCATAACTCTTTGATCCAGGTTTTGCAACCAACCGATCTGCGACTTCACTTTGTACCATCACGACACCGGTCCGCAATGAAGGAAGCTTTTCGAAAGCACGCAGGAGTACTGGAACTGAAATGTTGTATGGCAGATTAGCAACAAGCACTGTTGGTGCTGGATTTAGAGCCTCTAATTGCATTGCATCAAAGTTCATAACGTCTAATTTTTTAGAATCACATCCGTGACGCTCAACCGTAGTAGGAAGCTCGGCTGCTAAGCGACTATCAATTTCGATCACTATTACGCGGGATGCTGATTCTAGTATTGCTAAGGTAAGGGAACCTAGACCGGGTCCAATTTCCAAAGCAATATCACTAGCACCTACATCGGCCGCCTTAACGATTCTCCGACATGTATTGGGATCAACAACGAAATTTTGTCCCAACTTCTTTGTTGGATTAATTCCAATACGCGCTGCAATTTCGCGAATTTCAGCTGCTCCCAAAAGTGAGATCATTAATTAAACTCACCATATACGCGAATAGTATTTTGAACTATTGCCTGACACAAAAGATCGATATCTACCTGTTTAACATCCGCCATCTGGCGTAAAGTATTTGGTATCTGAGCAGGGGTATTAAGTAATCCACGATTAGGCATCGGCGTTAAAAATGGTGAATCTGTCTCAACTAAAATTTGATTCATTGGGGTGAGGGCTAAAGCTTCTCGTAAGTGTGGCGCGTTCTTAAAAGTAACTGTCCCGGCAAAAGATAAGTAATAGCCCTTCGCTACGCATTCAAGGGCCATCTGTGCATCGCCAGAGAAGCAATGGAAGACTACTTTTTCAGGAGCTCCGACTTCTTCTAGAGTATCGAGCACTTCTCGGTGCGCATCGCGATCATGAATCATGACTGCCTTATTAACATCTTTGGCAATTTGGATATGGCGCTTAAAAGAATAAAGCTGCTTTTCTCTACCTTCTGGAGCGGTACGAAAGAAATCTAATCCCGTCTCACCTATTGCGCGCACTCGTGGATGCTCTGCAAGTATAGAAATTTTCAATAAATCACCTTCGAGATCAGGCGTGACAGGTGCTTCATTCGGATGAAGTGCCACTGCCGCAAGTACGCGCCCTGGGAAAGATTCTGCGCAAGCCACTCCCCAAGCTGATTGAGTTGCTGAGTATCCAACTTGAATAACGCGATCTATTCCTACATTTTGCGCCTCATCTAAAATTGCCTTGATGAGTGGTGAATCTGGTTCTGACTCCGTAATAAGTTCAAGGTGTGCGTGGTTATCAATGCATGCAGATGTAAGCGGTTCGGGGAGAGGTGCAACCTCGCGTTCCTTATCGAGCGAGAAGCGATCTGACATTAGTCCTTACAATTTCTCTTCTAAGCGAGGAAATAACACAGCACCTTTGGTAACAGCGGAGCCAGGCTTCAACTGACCCCAGCTCGCAACATCTGCAATCTTTTGGGACCCGATGTCACCACTTGCTCCAATACTGGTCCACAGCGTCTGAGTAGTAGAAGGCATAATTGGATGGAGTAAAACTGCCAAGGCGCGAATTGATTCAGCCGTATTGTAAAGAATCGCATCAAGCTCATCTTTACGAGTTTCATCCTTAGCCACAACCCACGGTGCTTTCTCTGTTACAAATCCATTAACTTGTTTACAGAACTCCATAACCGCATTAATTCCACCTTGAAAATCTAGAGCACAAATTGCTGAATCAGCTTTCAGAACGGTTTCTTCTAGCGACTTTTGCAAGATTAATTCTTGTGCAATTGCAGGAATAACTCCGCCACAATATTTCTCAATCATGGCAATAAGCCGTGAAGCTAGATTCCCAAAATCATTTGCTAGTTCACTTGTATATCGTGCGTTCATATCTTCCCATGAAAAAGATCCATCTTGACCAAACGGAATTGCACGCAAGAAATAATATCTAAAAGCATCTACACCAAAATAATCAGTGATGTCAGCCGGGGCAATACCTGTAAGTTTGCTCTTGCTCATCTTCTCGCCACCTACAAGTAGCCAGCCGTGGGCAAAAACCTTTCTTGGCACCGGTAAGCCCGCTGCCATCAACATCGCAGGCCAAATAACGGCATGAAAACGTAGAATATCTTTTCCTACCAAGTGCACGTCGCAAGGCCAAGTATCTGCAAATTTCTTTCCACCTTCGGAAGCTGGATCATCACCAAGCCCCACTGCAGTCGCATAATTCAGCAGCGCATCAAACCAAACATAAATAACTTGGTCGGTATCCCAAGGAACAGGAATACCCCAATCAAATGTGGAGCGCGAGATAGATAAATCTCTTACTCCACTCTCTAAAAATGCTATAACTTCATTGCGTGCACTTGCCGGTTCACACGTTTCCGGATTATTTTTATAATGTTCCAGAAGCTGTGGAACAAAAGCTGAAAGCTTAAAAAACCAATTATCTTCAGATAACATTTCGACTGGACGGCCATGGATTTTACATTTACCTTCATCCAAATCACCAGGCAGTTTAAATTCTTCGCAGCCAATGCAATATGGGCCTTCAAACTTTCCGGCATAGATATAGCCGTTATCTTTTAGTAATTGCATAAACCGCTGAACGCGCTCTTCATGGCGGGGTTCAGTAGTGCGGATAAAATCATCGTTTGCGATATTTAGCGCTTTCCAGTTTGGCTTCCAGGCCTCTTCAACAAGTCGATCACACCACTCTTGAGGAGAGACCTTGTTGTCGTTGGCGGTATTCATGACTTTCTCGCCATGCTCATCTGTACCAGTTAAAAACCAAACAGACTCACCTTTTTGGCGGTGCCAACGCGTAAGAACATCCCCGGCAACAGTTGTGTATGCATGCCCAATATGAGGGGCATCATTCACATAATATATAGGGGTCGTTAAGTAAAACGACTTTTGCGTTGATGTCATTAGGGAATCTTATCCTTTTTTATTATTGGTTTTTTGACTCACCATTGCATCAAAGACCGTGCGCTTTGCTACACCAACCTCTTTCGCAACGGCAGCGATAGCCTCTTTTCGGGCCTCACCCGCCGACTCTCGTACCAGAACTTTGCTCACGAGCTCATCATCGGTGAAAGTTCGAGATTCCGGGTTAAATCCTTCAATAACAATTGTTAACTCACCCAATATTTCTTTAGATAGAGCCCAATCCAAAATTTCACTTATCGGACCGCGTGCAACTTCTTCATATGTCTTAGTCATTTCTCGGCAGACTGCAATACTTCGATCAGCACCAAAAGCTTTTTCCATATCTTGAAGTGACTCAACTAAACGATGTGGTGCTTCAAAAATGATTATGGTTCTCTCTTCTTCGGCGCGAGCTTCATACCAGGCAAGTCGAGTACCTGAACTCCGGGGAGGAAAACCATCAAAACAAAAAGTATCGCTCGGAAGGCCAGAAAGTAAAAGGGCTGTAGTTACCGCACTTGGTCCGGGCAGTACCTGAATCTGAATTTTTCTACTAACAGCTTCGCGCACCAATCGATATCCTGGATCGCTAATGCCGGGCATCCCAGCATCACTCACAACCAAGAGATCTTTACCTGTTTCAAGAATTTCAATTAAACCCGCAAGCCGTTCAATCTCGTTACCTTCAAAAAAGGATATTACTTTTGCTTGGTGTCGAATCCCTAAGTCCTGGCATAACCGTGCAAAGCGACGCGAATCCTCGGCCGCAACATATTCGACTGATTCAATACATTCTTTTAGTCGAGTCGAAGCATCACCAGAGTTACCCAATGGAATAGCGGCCAGTATTAACACCGACATATTCTCGCAGGCTCTAGGCTAAGCACATGACCGCATCTCTAGCGAAGGCCAAAAATGGCCTCACCGCCTTAGGGTTCACGCTCGTCGCCCTCGCATTTCGCTTATGGAACGTAGGTAGCCCAAAGGGATTCATCTTTGACGAGCTCTACTACGCAAATAATGCGCACTCCCTCATAACGCATGGGGTTGAGCTACACGGCGATGGCCAACCAGAATTTATCGTGCACCCGCCAGTAGGGAAATGGCTTATTGGGTTAGGAATAAAACTCTTTGGGTTTAACGAATTTGGTTGGCGATTTGCATCAGCAGTTGTCGGGTCGCTTGCCGTTGGATTAGTTTACTTGGCTGCAAAAGAACTATTTAATAATTACTTCCTTTCGTGCACCGCGGCAATTTTGACGATTCTAGATGGAATTCATTTGGTGCTTTCTCGCACTGCACTTTTGGATATATTCCTCATGTTCTTCATTCTCCTCGCTTTTTATCTCATTCTTATTAGTAAACCTTGGTTAGCTTCACTAGCCATAAGTCTTGCGCTCGCAACTAAATGGAGCGGTATTTACTACATGGTTGCCTTTGGAGCATTTTTACTTTATTCAGATTACCGCCATGAAAAAGCGCTAGAAACTGAACACCCTATTCGTGAAGTGGCAATAAGAAAATTATGGAAGCGTTTTATTCAATTTGCAGTTATTCCAATCGCGACATATATCGCTTCGTGGGCAGGTTGGTTCATCACATCTACAGGATGGGATCG
>Ga0194048_10000552_pt1 | contig 18283 bp, 15 predicted proteins | sample JunL225m_MetaG_FD_161685 | JGI IMG/M metagenome (GOLD analysis project Ga0194048, IMG submission 161685) | Anoxic zone freshwater microbial communities from boreal shield lake in IISD Experimental Lakes Area, Ontario, Canada - Jun2016-L222-5m | ecosystem: Environmental > Aquatic > Freshwater >...
TGGGAGGCGGCATGGCCGCCTTCGGCAGCCTTGCGATACCAGCGCAGGGCCTCCGAGTTGTTGCGGTTGGTGCCGACGCCATGTTCGTAGGCCCAGCCCAGCTTGTGCATCGCGTCGAGGTCGCCTTTCTCGGCTTCCTCCTTGTATTGCTGAAAGGTACGTTCGGTCGCCGGGGTCTGCTGCGCGCAGGCCGCGGTAGCGAAAAGAAGGAGCGCGAGCAGGGCGAGGGAACGGAACAGGCTGTGGCAGGTGTTCATGAAAGTGTCTGCAGATAGAACCCCGGACGTGGCGGCGAGTTGCGTGGCCAATACGTCGGATTGCTTCGTGGGCCGAAGGCGACACCATGGGAGTATGAGCGAGCCGACCATCGAAGCCCCCCAGCCAGCGACCACGCTGTCGCGGATGCTGATTGGGGAGTCAAAGGTCGTCGGGACTTTGCCGGAAGGCCCCGTGCTCTTGTGCGGCAATCACGTCAGCTATCGGGATGTGTTCCTGTTCGGCAAGGTCCGGGCGTCGGCCCGTCTGCTTGTGCATCCGCTCGTTTTCTCGTTTCCCTTCCTCAAGAAGTTCGCCCTCCGCTGGGGTTTCGTGCAGGTGTCGATCGACGATGCCGTGGCCTTACTGAAGCAAGGGCAGACCGTGGCGATCTGTCCGACCGGATTGGTCGAGGCGCTGGGCGACGCCGAGCTTCCCTTCAAGACTGGTGCGGTGCGCATCGCGCAGCAGGCCGGTGTGCCGATGGTCCCGGTGTATTTCCATTACGGCCGCTATCCCGGCCGCTGGGTGACGCCGTTCTCAATCACTGTGCAGAACATCCTCTTGTTCTGCCTCTGGCCGTTCTATCGCCAAGGCGTCACGATCTTCGTGGGCGTGCCGATGGATCCCGCCGGCGACGTGAAGGAGCGGACAAAGGCCTTGAAGGCGGCGGTCGATGCACTGAAGCCGGAGATGAGAGTATAGAGTCTCGAGTATGGAGTATAGGACTCGAGAGAGGGGCTGAAGAGACTCTACTAGGATAGCACGTGGTGCTATCCCGCCCTCAGGGACTTATTTCGCTGTTGCGAGCTGGAGGTGCTTCACCGGTTCCATCGTGGCGAAGATCGGACGACCGTTGGCGCTGAGGATCGAGAGCACTTCGTCGCCTTTGGGCAGCAGGTGCAAAAGTTCGGAGCTGACGATGCAGGTCTTTCCGGACTTAAGCTTCACGCAGAGCAGGCGGGAATAAGGAACGACGGTGGCGGGACGTTCGGAGCGAGGGCGGAGGAGGCGGAAGGGCATGGGGAAATCCTCCTGGCCGCGGGGTCACCGTCAAAGGACAACCTCTGGGGTTTTTTCCTAGGGTTTTTCCTTCTTCGGCACGAAAGCCTGGGCTTTCTTTTCGCCCTCCGCCTTCTGGTCCGGGGTCAGTTTCTGCAGGACTCTTTCGCGCAGGAGCCTGCGTGAATCCGGCGAATGGCCGGTCAGCTTACCCTCCGTCGACGCGGCGGGATCGGCGTCGGCGATCAGCGACCACTTATAGGCGGCCGCCGGATCCTGGAGGGTATAATAGAGCAGGCTGGCCAAGGTGGCTTGGGCTTCGCGATGGCCCTGGAGGGCGGCACGTTCAAGCCAGCGTCCGGCTTCTTGGGGGTTCGCGGGGATGACCGGGATCGAGACGAAGCGGATGGTAGGCATCGCCCCTCTGGAAAGGTCTTCTCCGGTCAGCGCCGAAAGCACATGAGGGGAGAACTGCATTCCATGGGTCCCTGGGTCCAGGTGGATGATTTGATCCATGCCGAGGCGGTAGATGGCGCCGAGTAGGTTCTGGGCGTCGGCGGAGCCGGCCTCGGCGCTTCGGCGGGCGTTGCCAAAGGCCACGCCGACGTCGACGGGGCGTTTCTTCGCTTCCGCGGCGGCGAAGGAGGCGTCTTCTCTCGCGCGTCGCTCGGCGGTCTCCTTGGCGCGGGCAGCCTCCTGCTCGCGACGCAGCTTGGCAGCCGTCGCTTCCGCCACCGCCTTACGACGGAAGCCCTCGTTGATTTCCTTGGAGCGCTTTTGGGATTCGGCGATGCGCTCCTGTTCGGCGATCAGCGCGAGACGGGCGTAGTAAGCGAACAAGACGACCGCCGCCACGGCGAGCATGACGAACATCCCTTTGATGAGCGGCTTGAGCGGGTTAGCAGCCATGGGTGAGGAATATAGGAGGGAGTATTGAGTATCGAGTATAGAGTATGGGCGGGGCAGGTCGAATCGAGGGGGTTACGTTCGCCCCATGGCGTCGTGGTAGGGCTGGCCACCCTTGGCCGGCCGCGGCCGAGCAAGGATGCTCGGCCCTACCTGCTAGTCCAGATGCACAAGCGGAGGCCGGGAATCAGGAAGTATGCTTCGGTCATTAATAGGCCCCATAGATAATCATCCGGTCTTCGGTTTCCCTTGGAGTTGAGGTGATGAAAACCAGGGCAGCACGCGGTGCTACCCCACCCTCGCACTTGCGGGCGGGGCAGGGGCGCGTCAGTATCTGGGGATGAAAGCCTGGCTGGCCATCACGGGTTTCGTCCTCGCCGTTTGGGCGCAGGCCGCGCCTTCGGTGCCGGTCGAGCCGTTCGTCGTCGCCAAACTGTCCGCTTCGGGCGCTTACGCCCAGAAAGACTTCGCCGTTCTATGGGCGGCCTTCCGTCAGCAGTATCGGGTCGGCGCCAACGGCACGTTGGTCCAGCAGGACTTCGCTCGTACGCTCATCCGTAAGGTCGACGAGAATAGCCCCTTTGCTTTCTCCGATCTCACGCGGCTCTTTGGAGACAATGCCGTGGGCAAGACGGGACTGATGCGCGCCGAAGGCGCCGAGCTACAGCGGACGCCCCTCAAGGTCCTGCGTTCGCCCAAAGAAGCGGCCGAGCATGCGCGCGACGTCACGTGCCGGATGGCCGAGGTCCAGGTCGGCGCCCCGCTGACAGACCGGATTGTCGGCGCACATGCGGCGGTGTTCATCCGTAAGGTGCCCAACGAATTCGACAAGGCGCTTGGCACCGACGACTTCGCTGGCTCGTTCAAGAATACCCCGGTCACAATTTTCCTGACGGATCCGGACGTCGTGCCGTTCGGGACGATCAAGGCGCACGTCGAACCGACGGACGGCGGGTTTAATCAAGTCGGCGAGCTCGCCGATTCGAAGGCCAACCAGGAACGCTTCCTGACGGCCCTCCGGGCCGGTGCGGAGTTCAAGGTCTTCTGGTTCAAGGAAGGCCTGTGCTACGTGTGCAAGGGGTCGGGACTCGTCGCCGGCAACTTCGACCAGAAGGGGAAGGGGGCACGTGCATTCCAACTCAGCGGTGGGTCGCTTGCCGTGGATGAGAAATGCAAGACCTGCGCCGGTAGCGGCCGGCTGCCCCGTGGGCATGTGAGTGGGCTGGTGTGGGAGAAGGCAAGATAGCGCCCTTTTCCCCTGTTTGTCGCCTGCTTGTCACCAGATGGGTCCCTAATCGCATTGATGCTGACGTATGCTTCAGGCGTGTCGGCTCCCAAGCCATTCGAGTTCTTCTGCCGCCTAGCTCGCCTCTGCGGGTGGGCCCTGCTCTTGGTCGTCGCGTTGCCGCTCTCGTTTTACGGTTACTTGCACTGGGATCAAAACCGCCACGAGGTCGCCCCTGGCCTGTTGTATCGTTCCGCCCAGCTTCCGGTCGGGGAGTTTGTGAGTCTCGCCAAGCAGACCGGCTTACGGACCGTGATCAATCTGCGAGGCGAGAACGTTGGCCAGGATTGGTATGACGCCCAACACCGTGCCGCGAGTGAACTCGGCGTGGGTTTCATCAACTACCGCATGAGCGCGTCACGTGAGCTGACCGTCGCGCAGATGACCGAGCTGGCTCAGCTACTGCGAGAGGCTCCCAAGCCTGTGCTCATCCACTGTGGTTCCGGATCGGATCGGACCGGCTTAGCCTGCGCCCTCTATCTTTTTGACGCTGGTTATCCGGCCGAGGCCGTCGCCTATCAGTTGTCGCTGCGCTTCGGACATTTCCCTTACCTCTGGAGCGGTTCGTGGGCTATGGATAATAGTCTCAAGGCCTATATGGATCGCCTAAGTGCCGCCAGCCGGGGTCTAGCGGCCGCGGGGAACTGATCGGTGCGTCTGCTCGATCGTCACGTCCTGAAGGAGTGCACGTCGGCCTGCGCGCTAGCCACTGGGGCGTTCGTGTTCGTGCTCCTGGGAGGCAATATCGTCCAGATGGTCCTCGGGGCGGTCTCGTCCGGACGCGTTACTGCATGGGAGGCCTGCGAGCTGATCGCGTTGCTGTTCCCGACGGTGCTGCCGTATGCCTTGCCGATGGGGGTACTGACCGGCGTCTTATTGACGTTTGGACGGATGGGGGCCGATGGGGAGATCACTGCCATGAAGGCTTCTGGCGTCTCCCTCTGGCGTATCGCCACCCCCGTGTGGATCGTCGCGGCCATCGTGGCCACGGTCTCGCTCTGGCTCAACCTGGAGGCCGGCCCGGCCTCAGAGGACGGCTTCCAGAAAATCCTCCTCGGTTCCGCCCAGCTGACGCCTGCCGGCCTCATCCAGCCTGGCAAACTCAACCGGCAGTTCCAAGGCCTGTTGATTCGCGCCGAGGCCAAGGATGGTGAGACGCTGAAGCGCTTTCATCTTTGGCAGGTGGACGAGCATGGCAAGGTGCTGCAGTCCTTGCGGGCAGCGGAGGCGCGTCTCTCCAAGGTCACGGACTCCGCGGGGCATTCGTTCCTCAAGGTGGAGATGCGCGAAGCCAAGATGAACAGTCGCCCGGGTGATGGAGACGCGCTGGCGCATCCAGAAAGTTTCGTCGCTGCCCAGCAAACTGTCCTTGAGGTGCCCCTGGGGGATCGGTCGGATCAGAAGGGGACCTATGTGAAGCGCTTGCGCATGATGACCGGCGGCGAACTGCTAGCGGCGATGGAGACCGGTTGGCAGCTGCCGGACAAGCCGACGGCTGAGCAACGGGCGACCGATCGGATGAGGCTCGCCGTGCAATTCATGTTCCGCGTGGCGACGGCGCTGTCCGTCCTGTCCTTAACGATGCTCGCCGTTCCCTTAGCCGTCGCGGTGGGTCGATCCGAGGCGAGCGTGAACGCCGGTCTGGCCTTGGGCGTGGCGCTGACGTACTATCTGCTGACTTCGATGGCGAGTTGGGTGAAGGATCCGGCCTGGCATCCTGAGGTCCTCGTGCTCTTGCCGAACCTCCTGCTCGCGGCGATGGCCTGTCTGTTGATGCGGAAGGCCGCGCGTCACTAGTCGCTATCGCCATAAGGTACGACGCTCCGAAGGTAGCCGAGTCGCTTTGGTTTGCTAGGGTGGGGTGGGGCGAAAGACTCGGTTCATGCGCACCCTCGTCTTCTTTCTCAGCCTGCTGTTGTCGGTCTGCGGTTTCGCCGCCGAGTCTGTTCTCGCTCCGTTCGTGCAGCGCGAAGAACTCGCCGGCGCGGTGGCCTTGGTCGCGAACAAGGACAGAGTCCTGAATGTGACCACCGTCGGCTTCGCCGATATCGAAGCGAAGAAGCCCATGCAGGCCGACTCCGTCTTCTGGATCGCCTCTCAATCGAAGGGCATCACCGCGACCGCCGTCATGATGCTCGTCGACGAAGGTAAAATCTCGCTCAACGATCCCGTCGAGAAATACCTACCTGAGTTCACGGACCAGAAGGTCGCCGCCGGCAAGGACGCCTTGGTCGCGCGCGCGCGTTCGGTCACAATCCGCGATCTCCTTTCCCACGTCAGCGGCTTGCCCTTTAAGTCAGCCGAAGAACAGCCCACGCTCGACGGCCTGCCGCTTGCGGCCGCGGTGAAGACCTACGCCAAAGCCCCGCTCGCGACGCAGCCCGGCACGAAGTACCAGTATTCCAACGCGGGCATCAATACCGCCGCCCGCGTCCTTGAGGTCGTCAGCGGTATGGCTTACGAAGACTTCATGCAGAAGCGCTTGTTCGGTCCGCTCGGCATGACCGACACCACCTTCTGGCCTAACGCCGAGCAGGTCTCGCGCCTCGCCAAGACCTACAAACCGGATGCCACCAAGAAGAAGCTCACCCTCGGCGGCCTCGGTCAGTTGCAGGCCGACCTTACCGATCATGCACATCGGTTCCCGATGCCGGCCGGCGGATTGTTCTCCACCGCCAAGGATGTCTCTCTCTTTTGCCGTATGCTGCTCAACGGTGGCGAGCTTGACGGCCACCGTTACCTCAGCGCCGCTGCTTTGAAGGAACTCTCCTCACGTCAGACGCCTAAGGAACTGAAGGATAGCTACGGCCTCGGCCTCGCGGTGGGTCCGGATTTCTTCGGTCACGGCGGAGCCCAGGCCACGGGCATGGAAGTGCGCACCAAGGATGGCCTTGTGATTGTCTGGATGGTCCAGCATCAGGGCTTCCCCGGCAAGGGCGGCCAGGCCCAAGGCGAATTCAAGAAGTGGGCGACGAAGGAGTTTGGGGCGAAATAGTTGACCCGTTGATTGGTTGGCCAGTTGGCCAGGGATGCGATGATGGACAGGCTTACCATCCTTGTGACTTGGGTGACGCCAAGTTGGCTTAATTCGATGGCATGATGGGGTGATAACGCTTCCCCATGCGCCACCCCTTCGTCCGTGTTTTTCGCGTCGTCGGCTTACTTACCCTCGCCGTTCTGTTATTTCTAGGCGGCGCCTATGGCTACGTCCACGGCGGCGGTAATTTCCATGAAGTGGAGAAGGGTGTCATCTACCGCTCTTCCTGGCTCGGCGCCGATGGCTTGGAGAAGGCGATCGACCGATATGGCGTGAAGTCCGTGCTGAATCTCTGCGGCGCGCAGCCTGGCGATGCCTGGTACGACGGTGAGACGAAGGTCGCCCGCCAGCATGGAATCGTTTTCCGTAGCTTGGCTCTTTCCGCCAATACCGAGCTGGATGTCAAACAGGTGGCGGATCTTGTCGAAGCCCTGCGCGAGGCCCCGAAGCCTCTGCTGATCCATTGCCGCGCGGGTTCCGACCGGACCGGCCTAGCCTGTGCCATCTATGTCGCCTCGCATGGCGGCTCCTATCGTGACGCCCGCGAACAGCTTTCCCTCTACTACGGTCACTTCCCCTATTTCGGGAGCAAGAGCGTGGCGATGGACGTGACGCTCGAGCGCTTCTACGAAAGCGTGGCGGGTCGTCGGGTCGCCGGTCAGGCGGGGGCGAGGTAGGGTTGCGAGATCCGCTGCGAATGGCGGCCATAGCAATGGCCGCCCTACTCAAGGCACCAGCGAGGGCACAAAGGGAAACCGGAGACCGGTTAATTAGCTGCGGGCATAGGTAGGGACGTGATTGCCATCACGTCCGTGGGCGGACGGACGTTAAACGGTCGGAAGACCTGCCCTGCTCGATGCACATGCCGCCGCTAACGGCGGCCATGGCAATGGCCGCCCTACCTCTTATTCCGCTCTGATAATGACCTATTCCGCTCAATAGATGCGAAAGGGTTGAAGAGTCGCGGGCGGCTCGGAACATCAGGGTTCCTTTCCGCGTCTTAACTTATGCCCATGAGAACCCCACCCCTCGCCGCCTTCGTGTTCGCGCTGATGTCCGTCCTCGGACTGTCCGCGCAGAGCAAGGAGCCGGTCGCCAAGATCGTCCTGCCGCCGGAACCGGTCGCGCAGGCCGTCACCAAGAAGATCAACGTCCTCGACCTTTTCCGGGAAGGAAAGGCCGAGATGCACATCAACCCCAAGGCCGATATCCATGATGACGCGAAGAACGTCTTCAAGTTCGAGCCCGACGGCTTGTTCCACGTCAGCGGCAACGGCTACGGCGGTATCACGACGCTCGACAGCTTTAAGGACTATCACCTCGTCATCGAGTTCAAGTGGGGCGACAAGACCTGGGGTAAGCGCGCCAAGGCCACGCGCGACAACGGCATCCTCGTCCACTGCTACGGCCCGCAGGGTGCCGTGGGGGGTAGCTGGATGGCCAGCATCGAAGCGCAGATCATCGAAGGCGGCGTGGGTGATATCCTCGTCCTCTCTCCTAAGCTCGCCGACGGCACCACGCTGACGACTTCCATCAGCGCTGAAGCCGGCATCGATTCCAATAAGCAGACCATCTGGTCGCCCGGCGCTCCGCGTCGTACGATGACCACCGGTCGCCTCAACTGGCAGCACCGCGCTGCCAACTGGAAGGACACGCTGGGTTTCCGCGGCAAGGACGACGTCGAGTCGCCTTCCGGCGAATGGACCCGTTTCGAGGTGATCGCGAAGGGCGACATGCTCCAGTATTTCGTCAATGGCGTGAAGGTGAACGAAGCCTTTGAGTGCAAGCCCAGTCAAGGCCGCATCCTCCTGCAGGTCGAAGCCGCGGAGATGTTCGTGCGTCGCTTCGAGCTCTTCCCGCTTGGTGGTTTTAAGGAGAAGTGGGGCGCGGCTAAGCCGGCCGGCCACGGCGACGGCGAGGAGTTTCCGTCCTACGCCTATCGCCCGCGCTTTCTCGATCTCTCTCCAGAGCAGATCGCCCTGAACACCCCGAAGGCCAAGCTGCCACCGGGTTTTGAAATGGTCGTCGCCGCCACCTCTCCAATGGTAGCCAATCCCACCATGGGATGCGTCGATGACCAAGGTCGCCTGTTCGTAGGCGACTCTGCTGGCGTCAATTGGAGCCCGAAGAAGTTCGAGACCGTCCTCCCCAATCGCATCCTCCTCCTGGAGGACCGCGACGGGGACGGCATCTACGAGCACAGCACCGTCTTCGCGGACAAACTCGCTTATCCCAAGGGCGCCTATTGGTATCAGGGCAGCCTCTACGTGACCGACACCCCGGGTGTCTGGAAGTTCACCGACACCGACGGCGATGGCATCGCCGACAAGCGCGAACTCCTCGTCGGTGGTTTCCAGTGGACCGCCAATAGCGCGGATTGCCACGGCCCGCGTCTCCATCCTGACGGCCGCTTCTACTGGACGCACGGACGCAAAGGACATGATATTAAGCAGCAGGACGGCACGCTCGTGCACGCCGGCCTCAACAGCGGCATCTGGTCGATGAAGCCTGACGGCTCCGACGTCCGCTGGCATTCGCTCGGCTGCGCCGACAACCCTACTGGTCTCGATTTCACGCCCACCGGCGAACTCATCGGGACCACCAACCTTTATTTCGGTAGCCCGCGCGTAGACACCCTCATGCAGTGGCAGCTCGGCGGCGTCTATGAGCGCCCCGACTTCCTGCGCATCATCGCCGACCTCCCGCGCACCCACGAGCGCATGCCCATCCTCCGCGAGCTTGGCCACATGGTGCCCAGCGGTTGCGCCTTCTGGAAAAACGCCAACGCCCTCGCCACCGACGGACAGCCTTGGGCCGCCGACCCTGCCAACCTGCAGCTGATGGTGACCATGTACAACTCGCAGAAAGTCCTGCGCTACGAGATGCAGAAGGAAGGGGCGACCTACCGCACCACCGAGCACGAATTCTTCACCGTCGACCGCAAAGGTTCGCACCTGACCGACGTCATGGAGGCCCCCGACGGCTCGATCATCGTCTTCGATACCGGTACCTGGTATTCGCATTGCCCCTCGAGCCTGCAGGGTTCGGCCAATGTCCCCGGCATGATCTACCGGATCCGACGCACCGCGGAAGGGAAGGCCGCGCACGCCGCCGTGCTCGCCGCTCATAAGCCCCTCGAACTCGCCAAGCCCAAGACCGACGCTGAGCTGCTCGCGCAGCTTTCGTCTGCCGACCAGTCGGAAGTCCGTCGCGGACTTGAAGGCCTGACCTTCCGCGAGACCAAGTCCGCCGCTGTCACCGAAGCCGTCCATGGACTGCTCGCGCGCGAGGCTGACCTCGTGCTCGAACACGCGATCCTTACCGCTGGCATGCGTCTCGCCGGTTTCAACGCCGCCGACCTCGCTGCGGCCAAGGGCGAAGTCGCCCAGGCTCGCCTGCTGCGCATCGTCTCGCAGTCTCGCACGAAAGATTCTGACTATGGCGACGTCCTGAAGTTCGCGCTTAGTCAGGCCGATTCCGCCGACGCCGCGCTCGCCAAGAACGCTTACCTCGCCCTGATCAAGGCGCCTGACGCTGATCAGGTTCTCGCGCCTGTCTTCACCCAGTGGCTTGCTCAGCCCGCTCCCACGGCCACGCAGGTCGCCGCCATGGGGAAGTTCGCGAGCGCGCTCGCTGGCCAGGCCGGCGTCGCGAAGGGCATCGCTCGGATGCTCGGTCACGAGAAGGGCGCCGTCCGTCAGGCGGCCATGCGCGCCATCGCGGCCCAGCCCGGCAAGGTGAACTCCAAGGAATGGCTCGCTCCGCTTGAGGCGCAGCTCGCCAAGGGTGCCTCGCCGCTCCTGCTCGACGCCATCGCCCGCGTGAAGGACAAGCGTTTCGATGCCGCTCTCAATACGATCTCCGTCGACACGACCAAGCCGGCTTCGCTTCGCCTCAAGGCCCTCCTTGCGCTCTCTAGTACGGGCGAAGGCCTCAGCGACCCGGCCTTCAAGTTGCTCACCGACCTCTTCGTCGATCCGGCCAATCCTGGCTTGCGGATGGACGCCGCCGCGCGTCTTGCCAACACGAAGCTCACCCCCGCGCAGTGGGATGCCTATCTCGCGTTGTTGCCGACCGCTGGTCCGCTCGAGCAGAGCGAGCTGCTTGTCGCGCTCGCCGTGCCGCAGAATTACAAAAACGTGTCCAAGGACACCGGCCGGAAGATCGCCGTCGCGCTGAGCAAGTCGCCGATGCTCGGCACTTTCAGTCCCGACCTCGTGCGCAAGGCCTTCGGCTTCCTGCCGCGCGAAATCTACGAAGTCCTTGAGCCGTCGTTTGATGCCGCGCTCGCGGTGAATGAAGCCAAGAAGGAGCGACTCGCGCCTCTGGCCTTGGCTGCGGCGAAGAAAGGCGACCCTGTCGCTGGACGTGCTGTCTACGAATCTGGCCGCGGCGCCTGCATCGCCTGCCACCGTATCGGTGACAAGGGCAATGAAATCGGGCCGAACTTGAGCAAGATCGGGGGTATCCGCGCCGAACGCGAAATCGTCGAGAGTATCCTCTTCCCCAGCAACAGTATCGCCCGTGACTACGACCTTAACTCGTTCCAGCTGACCGATGGTTCCAGTGTGCTCGGCCTGATCAAGGCGCGTTCGGCCGAGGGCGTGACGATTGTCGAAGCCTCTGGTCAGAAGCGCCTGCTCCCCACCGAGAGCGTCGCCTCGTCGACTCAGCTCACCACGAGCCTCATGCCCATGGGCCTCGACGGATTGCTCAGCGAGAAGGACCTCATCGATCTCGTGGCGTATCTGCGGTCTTTGCGTTGAGCGCAGCTCAACGCAAAGACCGCGGAGGGTGGAAGCGGTTGGCGGTTAGCGGATAGGTCCGGCCGCCGCAGGGCGGCCGAAGGTAGGGGCGTGGCTTCGCCGCGCCCTCCTGCAAGGAAGTGCACGATGAATCGTGCCCCTACCTTGGTTCGCCCTGCGGCGAACGAGACAGGGCTAGGGCAGCACGCGGTGCTGCCCCTACCTGCGATGCATCATGGCCTCTGGTTTTACCCCATGAACCACAGCGCGAGGGCGGGGAGGGCGAGGACGAGAAGGCAACCGCCGGAGCGGGGGCGGGAGTCTTCGTAGATATCGCCCATGCGGTCATCGACCTCCTGCTGGATCCGCTCATCCACGTCGTCCGTCATGTCGTCCGGGATTTCGTTATCTTCGGTATCGCCGTCGAAGTCGTCGTTCATGAGGCATAGTATGCCCAGGGGCAGGGGGGGCGCAAGGGGCCGACCGCATCGGCCTGTCACAGGAAAGAGGCTGGAGCCTCGGCGGGGAATCCCCACGCTGACGGCAGCATGGCGACCATCCTTTGCATGAAGTGGGGTAAGAAGTACGGCCCGGAATACGTGAACCGACTCCATTCCATGGTGAGCCGCCACCTCACCATCCCGTATCGCTTCGTGTGCCTGACGGACGATAAGACCGGCCTCAACGCCGGCATCGAGACGTTCCCGATTCCCAGCCTCGAGCTGCCTGCGGGCGCTCCGGAACGCGGTTGGACCAAGCTCGTCTCATTCTCGCCCGCCTTGACCGCACCCGGCGGCCCGGAACTCAAAGGCGACATCCTCTTCCTCGACATCGATATCGTCATCGTCGGCAACATGGACTCGTTCTTCGCGCAGCCCGGCGACTTCCTGATCATCCGCGACTGGCAAAAGGGCGACTACACCGGCAACTCCTCCGTCTACCGCTGGCGCGCCGGCACGTATCCCGACGTCCTGGAATATTTCCGCACGAATTTGGACGCCGTGCGGAAGCGTCACCGCAACGAGCAAGAGTTCCTCACCGCGCACCTCAGTGCGCAGGGCAAGGTCAGCTACTGGCCGGAGACCTGGTGTCGCAGCTTCAAGAAGCACTGCGTGAAATATTTCCCGTTCTCGTTCTGGCAGACGCCGGAAATCCCCGAAGGCGCGAAGATCGTCGTCTTCCATGGCCTGCCGAATCCGCCCGATGCGCTCGTCGGTCGCAGCGGCAAGTGGTATCGTCGAGTGTTGCCCACGGCTTGGATCGGGGAGAATTGGAAATAAGAGTGGAATAGGTAGTAGCGGATAGCGGTTGGCGGTTAGCGGTTGGGGTGTGTCGGGTAGGGGCAGCACCGCGTGCTGCCCTTGGGGCGTTCGCCGAATGGTGAACGCGATGGTAGGGGCGCGGCTACGCCGCGCCCGTTCCGCATGATCGGGCATGATGTAGTCCTGCCCCTACCCTTGGGCCACCATGCGGCGGCCGTAGAAATAAGAAGGGCAGCACACTGTGCTGCCCTTGCTTTAAGCAGGAGCGCCTTCGCGCTTACTTGCTCTCTTCCGCGGCCTCGTCGTTGGCGGCTTCTTCCTTGGCTTGGGCCTGACTGCTCAGGATGGGCTGGGCGAAGAGGCGGCCGTCGGGCAGGTTGGCGATGTAGCCTTCGCCGATGAGGAACGAGAGATCCGTGAGCACCTGCGTCTTGGCGGCGTCTTCGGCGTTCTCGCCGGCGAGGGCGAGGACGAGGTCCTTCGCCTGCTGGGCTGGTTTGCGGTCGAGCGAGTCAAAGAGCTTGGCCATCGGATCGCTGAAGGTGGACTTCGGGTCGCGGCAGCGGCGACGGACGGAGCACGCGTAGGTGATGCCCTTCGAGCCCTTCTTATAAAGATGGAAGCCTTCCTTACGCAGGCGGCCGCGGATACCGTTGGCGGTGTCGAGGGGGAAGGCGCGCTGCTGTTCGAGGGCGTAGCGGACGGAATCGCGGAGCGGGCCGGGATTCATCTCTTCGAGTAGGCGGCCGGCGAAGCGGACCCACGGATGGGTCTTCACCACGAGGTCCTTACGGAAGGCTTGGAGGAAGCCGCGGGCGGCGTCGAGGGACTCGAGGCGCTCGGGTTCGCCTTCCTTGCGGTCCTTCGGAGCGTATTCGCTGCGGGTGGACATCGACTTCAGCCACGCATCGATCTGTTCCTGTTCACGGACCATCTCGAGGCGACCCTTGAAGGCGTCGAACGGCACGTTCGGGCAATGGCGGGCGTGGTGTTCGCGCAGGTTGCGCTGGTAGCTGTGGTGCGTCGGGGCGCCGAGCAGTTTGCCCGTCTGCGAGCACTTCGCGACCATCAGGAAGGAGCCCTTGGGGGCTTCGACTTCGACTTCGACGACGTCGAAGAACTTATCGAGGTGGCGGGACATCACGTGCGAGACCGCGTCGCCTTCGCTGAGGAAGGGATGGCCGTCGGGCACGGAGACGGCGAGCAGGGCGTCAGGGCGCTGCTCGGCTTCGAGGTGACGGACGACGATCGAGAGACGGTCTTCCTTGTCGAGGATCAGGCGAGCGACCTCGAAGAGCTCGTAGGTCATCTTGCTCTTCTTCATCGCACCACCGAGGATCTCGAACTTCGCGTCATCCGGGAAAAAGGCGCTGGCGACGACGGGACGGAAGACCGGTGCGTCTTCGAAACGGGAAGGACCGCGGTCATCGCGACGACGATCATCGCGGCGAGGTCCACCAGGGCCATCACGACGGGGGCCGCCGGGTCCGGCGCTAGGGCCATCGCGACGCGGGCCACGGCTCTGTCCGCCGCTGGGAGGGCCACGACGGTCACCACCAGGTCCGTCACGGAAACGAGGGCGATCGCCATCGCGGCGGGGGCCGCCGTTGCCGGAGCTCACCTTCTCGGAGGGTCCGCTGACCCAGGAGGGCCCGAAACCAAGGGAAGAGAGGTCCAGTTCAAAGGACTTTTCCTTGGGAGGGTTGTTTTCGGCCGAGTCGGAGGACATTGAGGAAGTGAGCGTTGGGAAAGATGCCCGCTTGGCAAGCATCAGCACAATCGCTTTTTACTTGCACCAGCCGTCAGGACTTCCAGCGTGCACCTTCCTTTATTGCTCAGGTGGTGGAATGGCAGACACGCATGCTTGAGGTGCATGTGCCGCAAGGTGTCCGGGTTCAAGTCCCGGCCTGAGCACCAATTTAGGCTGGGTCGGTCCGGAAACGGGCCGGCCCTGTTTTTGGTTCACATCAAACCCGACACCCCGCAGTAGTAGGGAATGGCTACGCAGGGAAAACTCGACGTCCTCATCCTTGGCTCCGGCGGCCGAGAGCATGCCTTGCTCAAGGCCTGCCTTCGCAGCCCCCGCGTGGCCAAGGTCCGCGTGGCCCCTGGTAACGGCGGCATGGCGCTCGAAGCCGAGTGCCTCGAGGTCGATGCCGCCAACCCGGCCGCCGTCCTGGAACTGGTCCGTCGCACGGCCTCCACCTTCGTGATCGTCGGACCCGAGGTCCCGCTCGCCGCCGGCGTGGTCGACGCCCTCGAAGCCGCGGGCATCCCGGCCTACGGTCCGCTCGCCGCCGGCGCCCGTCTCGAGGCCAGTAAGGCCTTCAGTAAGGATTTCATGGTGCGACATAAGGTGCCCACCGCCGCTTCGGAGACGTTCCGCTCCCTCGCGCCCGCTCTCGAATACGTCCGCAAGCAGCCCGTCCCCATCGTCATCAAGGCCTCGGGCCTGGCGGCAGGGAAGGGCGTCGTCATCGCGACCACGCAGGCCGAAGCCGAGGCCGCGTTGCGCGACATGATGGAGACCAAGGTCTTCGGCGCGTCGGGCGACGAGGTCGTCATCGAAGAATTCATGCAGGGTGAAGAGGCATCGATCATGCTCATGGTCTGCCGCGAGGAATACCTCATGCTGCCGCCGAGCCAGGATCATAAGCGCGTCGGCGAAGGCGATACCGGCCTCAACACCGGCGGCATGGGCGCGTATGCTCCCACCACCGTCGTCACGCCCGAGGTCGAGCGCCGTCTTCGCGAGGAGATCATCGCGCCCACGCTGCGCGGCCTCAAGGCCGACGGCATCGATTACCGCGGCACGCTTTACGTCGGCATCATGGTCACCGCGACCGGTCCCAAGGTCGTCGAGTTCAACGTCCGCTTTGGAGATCCCGAGTGCCAGGTGCTCATGCCTTCGCTCGAGACCGATCCCGTGCAGATCATGGAAGACATCGCCCACGGCCGCTTCCGTCCTTCGGCCGTGAAGCTGCGCCCCGGCGCCACGATCATCATCGTCCTCGCTGCTGGCGGTTATCCCGGCGAGATTCGCAAGGGCGACCCGATTACCCTGCCTGCGAGCCTGCCGGTGGGCGTGGATATCGTCCATGGCGGCACGAAGCGCCTGCCGGACGGCCGGGTGGTGACCTCCGGAGGTCGCGTACTCGGCGTCGTGGCCCATGGCCCGACCCTGCAGGAAGCCGCTCGCCGGGCCTACGCCGTCGTCCCGCAGATCAAGTTCGAAGGCTGTCACTTCCGCCGCGACATCGGTTATCGCCAGCTCCGTCGCGACGGAGTGGTTTGAACACTTGAACCGAGGGGCTAATCCCTCATCTTGACCTGCATGGCCGTCGAACGAGACACCGTCACGTTTATCTGCACGGGGAATACCTGTCGCAGTCCGATGGCGGAGGCGTTGCTCCGGGCGACGCTGGTCAAGCGAGGGCAGGGGCTTGAGAAACTGAAGGTCGCCTCGTTCGGTCTCGCCGCGCAGGACGGCCAACCGCCCTCCGCCAACTCCGTCAAGGCCATGCAGCGCATCGGCCTGGACGTCGCCGGCCATCGTAGCCATCTGCTCACCCAGGCCGACGTCGATCGCAGTATCGTGATTTTCGGCATGACCGAGTCGCATCTCGCCGCCCTGCATTCCCGTTTCGACGTCTTGCCTGAATTCGTGCTCCTCCTGCGCGATGTCCTACCGACGGATACCCCGCGGGATATTCCCGACCCGTTCGGCGGCGGCTATCGCGATTACGAGGAGTGCCGCGATTCCATGGTTGAAGCCATCCCCGCGATGGTGGAGTTTCTGCGCCAGAATCTTTCCCGATGACCAGCCCGCTTACGCTTTCCTTCGGCAGTGACCATGGTGGACTCGCCTTGCGCCGCGGCCTGATCGAAGCGCTGAAGGCGAAGGGCTTCTCCATCCTTGATCGCGGCACCGAAACCGAAGCCTCCTGCGACTATCCGGACTACGCCCACGCCGTGGGCGCCGACGTCGTCAACGGGCTCGCCCAGTTCGGCATCCTCGTCTGCACCACCGGCATCGGCATCTCCATCGCCGCGAACAAGGTGCGCGGCATCCGGGCTGCCCTCGTCCAGAACGCCGATGCCGCCGCCATGAGCCGTCGCCATAATGATGCCAACGTCCTTTGTTTTGGGGCCAAATACGTGGACCTTCCGACCGCCTTAGCGTGCGTCGAGGCCTTCCTGGCCGCCGAATTCGAAGCCGGCCGGCATACCCGGCGCGTGGATAAGCTAGACTCCCCGTGTGGATAACCCCGCCGATTTGCCGTTGCCACGCTTCCTCTCAAGATTTGCCCTTTAACCACTCTACCCATGACTGCCATTCGCCGCATCCCTCTCGCCCAGCTTGACCCCGAGATCGACCGCCTGATCAAGGCCGAGCTCAAGCGCCAGCAGACGCACATCGAGCTGATCGCCTCCGAGAACTTCACGCTTCCTGCCATCATGGAAGCCCAGGGCAGCATCCTGACGAATAAGTACGCCGAAGGCTACCCCGGCAAGCGCTGGTATGGCGGTTGCGAAATCGTCGACCAGATCGAACAGCTGGCCATTGACCGCGCCAAGGCGCTCTTCGGCGCCGACCACGCCAACGTCCAGCCGCACTCCGGCAGCCAGGCCAACGCCGCCGTGTACTTCGCGAGCATCAAACCTGGCGACAAGATCCTGACCATGAACTTGTCGCATGGCGGTCACCTCACGCACGGCAACTCCGCGAACTTCTCCGGCAAACTCTATACCGCCATCCATTACGGCGTGGGTGCCGACGGCCGTATCAACTACGACGAAGTCGAGGAGATGGCCCAGCGCGAGAAGCCTAAGATGATCACCGTCGGCGCCTCCGCCTACGCCCGCGAGATCGACTTCGCCCGCTTCGGCAAGATCGCCAAGGAAAACGGTGCGCTCCTCCTCGCCGACATCGCGCACATCGCCGGCCTCGTCGCCGCGGGCGTGCACCCGTCGCCCGTCCCGTACGCCGACTTCGTCACCACCACCACGCACAAGACCCTACGCGGTCCGCGCGGCGGCCTGATCCTCTGCAAGGCCGAGCACGCCAAGGCCGTCGACTCCTCGGTCTTCCCGGGCGCCCAAGGTGGCCCGCTCGAGCACGTCATCGCCGCCAAGGCCATCTGCTTCGCGCAGTGCGCCACTCCTGAGTTCAAGGAATATGCGAAGCAGGTCGTCGCTAATTCCCGCGCCCTCGCCGCCGCGCTCGTGGAGCTCGGCTTCGGCTTGATCAGCGGCGGTACCGATAATCACCTCAGCCTGCTGGATCTCCGAAAAAGTCACCCGAATGTCACCGGCAAGGAAGCCCAGCTCGCGCTGGACGCCGCGCACATCACTACTAATAAGAACACCGTGCCGGACGAGACCCGTAGTCCGTTCCAAGCCAGCGGTATCCGTGTCGGTACCCCCGCCGTCACTTCCCGCGGCATGAAGGAGGCCGAGATGCGTGAAATCGCCCAGGCGATCGCCATCGTCCTTTCGGACCCCCAGAATCCGGCCAAGATCGCCGAGGCGCAGGGCATCGTGGGCTCGCTGACCGGCCGATTCCCTCTCCCTTATTAATCTTAAGAACCGCCTTTTTGCCTTTCCAAGGGAACAAAACCTCCTAACCTAATCTATACCCCGCTAAATCTATGAATACCTCCACCCGTAACCGTAAGGGCTTCACGCTCATCGAACTCCTGACGGTCATCGCGATCATCGGCATCCTCGCCGCCGTCCTCTTCCCTGGCGTCCAAGGCGTCATGAAGAAGGCCAAGCAGTCCGCCGCTTC
>Ga0194048_10000553_pt1 | contig 18258 bp, 18 predicted proteins | sample JunL225m_MetaG_FD_161685 | JGI IMG/M metagenome (GOLD analysis project Ga0194048, IMG submission 161685) | Anoxic zone freshwater microbial communities from boreal shield lake in IISD Experimental Lakes Area, Ontario, Canada - Jun2016-L222-5m | ecosystem: Environmental > Aquatic > Freshwater >...
AGGGCGAATACGCGCCTGCCCCCGTTCAGTGAATGGCTAGATAGGCTATCAGTGCGATTCCTGCTGCAATCCGGTACCAGCCGAAGGGCTTGAGCCCGTATTTCGTGACGATGGCAAGAAATTGCTAGATCACGAAGAAGGCCACCACGAACGACACCACAAAACCGATCGCGATATTCACGCCCTGGCCCTGGCTGAGCACGCCGGCCTTTTGATGCAGTTCCAGGATGGTGGCGCCCATCATGGTGGGCACCGCCAGGTAAAATGTGAACAAGGTCGCGGCGCGGCGGTCCACCCCCAGCATCTCGCCGCCCATGATGGTGGCGCCGGACCGCGACACGCCCGGAATGATGGACAGCACCTGGCAGCAGCCGATCTGGAACGCCTTGGACAAGGGCAGCTTGTCGCCGTCCAGCCAGCGGGCCTTTGGCGTGATGCGCTCAAACAGAAGTATGATGATGCCGCCCACGATCCAACAGCCGGCAATGAATGGCATGGCATGGGCGGGATCGAGCAGGACCCGGTCCAGCAGCTTTTTCAGCAACAATCCCGCCACCACCGAGGGCAGCAGCGCCAGGATCAACCCCAACGCAAAGCGCCGTGCGTCTGCGGAAGATGGCAGTCCGATCAACGCCTTCCAGAAGACCTGGAAATAGATCGACACCACCGCCAGGATCGCGCCCAGCTGGATCACCACGGTGAAGGCTTCCCAGTCCTCGCCCAGCCCCAGCAACCTTTCGGTCACCAGCAGATGCGCGGTCGAGGAGATAGGCAGGAATTCGGTGATGCCTTCGACCACGCCCAGGATCACGGACAAAAGCATATCGTGCATGGGCGAATCCCGGTCAGAAGCGCCGAAGAGTTAGCATCGCGCCGCACATCGCGCATCCTATAAAGTTTGTTATGGTGGCGCATGGCGGCGAAGGGAATCGGGCTGTGGCGCGGGCGTGGCTGGCTGTGGAAGCTGGCGCTGTCGCTGTTCGTCCTGCTCGTCCCTGCCCCCATCCTGCTTTTGCTGATCTTCCGGTTCCTGCCCATTCCCGGCACCCCGGAGATGCTAGTCAGCCTGGCGATGGGCAAGGGCGCGTCCTATGTCTGGAACGACGATATTTCCCCCCGGCTGGAGCGGGCCGTGATCGGCGCCGAGGATCAGAATTTCTGCACCCATAACGGATTCGACTGGGTCAACATCAACAAGGCGATGGAGGACCACAAGCGGCACCCCAACAAGCCAATGCGCGGCGCCAGCACCATTTCCCAGCAGACCGCCCGGACACTGTTCTTGGTTCCCATGCGCAGCTGGATCCGCAAGGGACTGGAAGCTTATCTCACCGTAATGATTGAGGCGCTGTGGCCCAAGAAACGCATCCTGGAGGCCTATCTCAACCTGGTGGACTGGGGCGATGGCATTTTCGGGGCCGAGGCGGCAGCCAGCGCCTACTTTGGAACCGATGCCGGTTCGCTGACGGGTGATCAGGCCGCCCGGCTGGCCGCCATTCTGCCCAATCCCCACAAGTGGAAGGCCGCGCATCCGGGCCGCTATGTCCGCCGCCGCGCCGGGATGCTGCAAGGACGCGGGGCGATGGTGATGCGCGACGGCTTGAACTTTTGCGTTAAATAAGCGGCTCGCTTACAAGACCTTCCTTATTTATGCCCCACCGCTTCGCTATTTGAGGACATTTCCAATGTCCTGCCGCTTCGCTAATTGAGGACTGATGCGCCGCCTGATTCACCTGATGCTGTCACCCAGTTGCCGCCTGGCCCGCCTGATGGTGGGGGAAAAGCGGGTGGCCTGCGATCCGGCAATGTCGGATGACCCCAGGCAATCCATGCCCATTTTCACCGATATGGATGGCACGCGCTGCGAAGGCGTGTGGGCGATCCTGGATCACCTGGAACATCATTATCCCGACCATCCGCTGGCGCCGGCCGACGATGCGGCGCGCCTGGCCTGCTTGCGCTGGGTGGACTGGGCGATGGGTCCGTTCCACGAGCAGGTGACGCAGCGCATCGTCTATGAGAAAGCCGCGCCGCGTTTCACCGGCGCCGGCTTCAGCCGCGCCCCGGACATGAATGTGATCCGCGCCGGCCGCGAGGAACTGAAACTGGCGCTGAAAGCGATCGGCATGGCGGCGGAAACCAACGGCAATCTCGCCTGCCGCGAAACCACCCTGGGCGACCTGGCGGTCGCGGCGCATCTGTCGGCACTGGACTATTTCGGCGAAGTGCCCTGGACCGATTTTCCCACCGCCGCCGAATGGTATGTGCGGATGAAGTCGCGGCCCGCTTTCCGTTCACTGCTGGCCGACCGCGTTCCCGGTCAGCCGCCGGTGTCCCACTACGCCGAACTGGATTTCTGAGTCCGGATTCTCAGGGTTTCAACGCGTCGAGATGTTCGCGCGCTTCAGCGGCGGTTTCGGCGGAGGCACCTTTCAGGGCCGCCTCGAAATCGCGCCTGGCTCCGCCCAGATCGCCCACCTGCTTGCGCAGCAAGCCGCTTTCCACCAAAGCGTCGCTGTCGCCGGGTTTCAACTTCAATGCGTTGTCGATATCGGCGCGTGCCTCGACATATTGCTTGAGCGCGCGGCGGGCACTGGCCCGCAAGACCAGCAGGTCGGCGCGGCGCGGTGAAAGCTGCAAGGCCGCATTCAGGTCCAACACCACCTCATGCCAGTTGCGCACCATCGCCTGCGCGCGCGCCATGTCGGTGAACAGGTCGGGATCGCCGGCTGACAATGTCAGCGCGCCGGTGAGGCTTTGCACCGCCTTGGCTCCCTCGCCCGCCAGCAGCCAGGCATTGCCGGCCTGGTCATACAGCGCGATGCGGAACTGCACATCAAGAATGGCGCGCCCGCTTGCGATACGATCCAGCCGCGCACCCGCTTCGGAATAGCGCTTGAGGTTGACCAGAGACAGGGCCGCGCAATGTTCCGCCGGCACGCCGCCGCCGGCCTTGATCCAGTTTTCCGCATCGGCCAGCGCAGCGGCGGGATTGGCGCTGCTGTCTGCCAGGCAGCGGTGATAATGCGCCCGGTTCGGCACAAAGGGCGCGGTGCCGACCGCGGCCTGCGCCGCAACGGACAGAAGACCAAGACAGATGACGGCGAAAATGGGGCGGGACATGGTGATTCATCCTAGCAGCAAAGGGGCTTTGGCGGGCCTGAAATCCTGTTAGGCTGCGCGCGAGGAAAAACGCCCATGGCCTTGCACCGTATCGCCGCCATCCTGCTGTTCCTGCTCGCACTGGCGGCGCCGGCGATGGCGCAGCCTGCGGTATCGGACGCACCTGTGCAGTTGGGGCCCCGCGCGGCGCCCACCACGCATGTCCAGGTCGGCACCCTGCCCGATATGGGCGCGCCGACATTCGAAGCCGCCAAGGCGACGGACAAATACCTGTCGCGGGTCAGCGGCGCGGCGCGCGCCAAATCCGACGCTTATTTCGAAGGCGGCTACTGGCTGCAATTGGTGGACCTGATCTACGGCCTTGCCGTGGCCGGCCTGCTGCTGTGGCTGCAGATTTCCAGCCGCATCAGCGACTGGGTGGAGGAGCGTACCCACAGCCGCACCTATCAGGTCATGCTGTATGCCGCGGCCTATGTGCCTCTGACCACGCTGATGACATTCCCGATCATGGTCTATGAGGGTTTCTTCCGCGAACACGCCTATGGCCTGTCCAACCAGAATTTCTGGCAATGGCTGGGGGACTTTGGCATCGGCTTCGCGCTGAATTTCGCCGCCATGGTGCTTCTCTTGCCGGTGCTCTATGCCGCCATCCGCCGGGCACGCGAAACCTGGTGGGTCTGGGGTGCGATGCTGGTGATCGCATTTGAAGTCCTGACCGTGGTCATCTGGCCGATCTTCGTCGCCCCGCTCTACAATCACTACTCGCCGCTGCCGGCCGGCCCGCTGAAAAGCCAGATCCTGTCGCTGGCCCGCGCCAATGAGGTGCCGGTGGACAATGTCTGGCTGGTGGACGCTTCGCGGCAGTCCAACCGGGTATCAGCCAACGTCTCCGGCCTTTTCGGCACCGCGCGGATATCGCTGAACGACAATCTGCTGAAACAGGGCACGCCAGACGAAGTGCTGGCGGTAATGGGCCATGAGATGGGCCATTATGTAATGGATCATGTCACCCGCGAGCTCTTGCTGGGGGCACTGGTCATCCTGGTTGGCTTTGGCTTTATCAACCGCGCTTTCCTGATGGCCTGCGACGTGTTCGGCGGCCAATGGCAGGTGCGAAAGCTGAGCGACGTGGCGGGGTTGCCGCTGCTGGTGGCACTGGCCAGCATTTACATGTTCCTGGCGACGCCGGTGACCAACACCATTTCCCGCACCACGGAATACCAGGCTGACATTTTCGGGCTGGATGCCGTGCGCAAGCCCGATGCGTTCGCCACCGTGATGCTGAAGTTGTCCACCTATCGCAAGCTGGAGCCGGGGAAGTGGGAAGAGATGATCTTCTATGACCATCCTTCCGGCCGCACCCGCATCGAGGCGGCCATGCGCTGGAAAAAGGAACATATCGCCGATCCCGACCTGCGGGACACCGCGCAGCAGCCCTAGCGCGGAAGCTGCGCCACCAGAGCCGAATAGAGCGGACCGGCTGGTTCAAGCTTGGTGAGCAGCGCTTCGCACGCCTTGCGCGCCTCGCCGCTCCAGTCGGCGGTGAGCGAGGCAGCAAGCTGGGCTTGACTTTTCAGGATCACGCCATCGTCCAGGATCTTCAGCCCATTGTCGCGCAGGGTCGCGCCGGTGGTGGTGATGTCCACGATCACTTCGGCGGTGCCAGCAGCCGGCGCACCTTCGGTAGCGCCCTGCGATGGCACGATGCGGTAATCGGAAATGCGGTTGAGCGCAAAGAACTGCCGGGTCAGCTGGGCATACTTGGTCGCCACCCGCAGGCGGCGCTTGTGCTTGCCGGAATAGGCGGCACAGACATCGTCCAGGTCCGCCATGGTCGCCACGTCGATCCAGTAAGCCGATACCGCCACCACCACATCGGCAAAGCCGAAGCCCAGCGGCTTGATGAGATGCATGCGCCCGGTCAGCTCCGGCGCCTCTTCGCGCAGCAGATCCTCGCCGGTGATGCCCAGATGAATGTCGCCGGCCAGCAAGGACGAAGCGATTTCGCCCGCCGACAGCAGCATGACTTCGACATCGGGCATGCCGGCAAAGCTGGCGCGATAGCCGCGCGCACCGGCTGCCATCTCCATCACCACGCCGCGTTCGGCGAACCAGGCGTTGCAATTGTCCTTGAGGCGGCCCTTCGAGGGAATGGCAAGGGTCAGCATCACTTGCCTCCGCGCTTGGCGGCCAGCACGCGCTCGGTGCGGATGGCAACGCCGATGGCGCTGACCGGTTTTTTGGCGCCCAGCATTTCCATCATGGAGTCATACCGGCCCCCGCCGGCGATCTGCACAGGGCCTTCCTTGTCACGCGCCCATAGCTCGAACACAAAGCCGGTATAATATTCCATGTTGCGGCCGAAATGGGCGGTGAACTGCACCCGCGCCGGATCGATGTTCAGCGATTTCAGGGTCGCCAACCGCGCATCCATCGCCGCCAGTTGCGGGTCCAGGTTGATGCCGGCCGTCGCCAGAAGCGCACGCACCTTGGCCAGGGACTCTTCGGCAGGACCGGAGATGTCCAGCAACTGGGCGACGGCGTCGGCCACCTTGGCATCCAGGCGCAAATTGGCCGCGTCCGCGGCGCGGTCCAGCGCGCGCGTGATGATATCTTCGCGCGACCGGCCCGCCATCGGCGCGTCCCCGCGCGCATCTAGCAGGGCCTCGATCTCTTCGCGGGTGCCCGGCAATTTCGCTTTGCCGTCGCCATGACCCAGCCAGTACAGCAGGCTTTCGACATAGCCGGCGCGCCAGAAGTGGCGCTTGAGGCGCGAGCGCCAGCCCGCTGGCAGTGCCAGCGCGTCCACCAACGCATTGAACAACGCCAGATCGCCCATGCGGATGGTGAAATCCGACAGGCCGCACACCTTCAGCGCATCCACCACCAGAGACAGAATTTCGGTTTCACCTGCGGCGCGGTCTTGCAGGCCCAGCAGTTCCACACCCGCCTGGAAAAACTGGGTGGGACGATGTGGTTCGCCCGGCTGGTGGCGGAAGAACAGCCCATTATAGGCGATGCGCGCCGGGAAACTGCGTTTGCTCATCACCGCTTCGCGGCAGATGGGGATGGTGAGATCGGGACGCAGGCACAGCTCACGACCCGACGGATCCATCAGCGTGAAAGTGCGGCGGCGGATTTCCTCGCCCGACCGGTCCAGGAAAATCTCGGCCGGCTGCAGCACCGCCGGTTCTTCGCGGCCATAACCGCGCGACGCGAACAGGCCCAGCAACGACACCGCCTGACCGTTCAGGGCATCGATCGCCTTACTGTCGTAATAGGGAAAGGCGGCCATCAGGCCCTGCCCTTCAGCATCGCCTTCACTTCGGCCACCAGAGCTGTGCGCGAAACGCTTTTCTGCGCCTCGCGGTTAGCCACCCATTCGGCGCGGCTTTCCACCGATTTGGCCAGCTCGGCGCCCAGCGCCAGGTCCTTCAAAGTGACTTCGCAGCGGGCGCGCTCGTCGCCACCCTCGATCACCGCGATGGCGGCGCCGCGCTTGTCGGCATATTTGAACTGGTCGCCCATCTTGCCGTTGCCGACATAGGCTTCGGCGCGAATGCCGGCGGCGCGCAATTCCTGCACCATCGCGAAGCTGGCGGCGGCTTCGGCCTTGTCGAACACGGTGACCACCACCAGCGGCGAGCTGGCAGCCGCCACCAGCCCGCGCGAGGTCAATGCACTCATCAGGCGCGACACGCCGATGGAAACGCCGGTGGCCGGCACCTGTTGGCCGGTAAAGCGCGCCACCAGGTCATCGTAACGCCCACCGCCCGCAACCGAGCCGAACACAACTTCCTCGCCAGCCTCGTTCTGTATGGGAAATGTCAGCTGCGCCTCGAACACCGCGCCGGTGTAATAGTCGAGCCCGCGCACCACGCCGGTGTCGAACAGCACCCGGTCGGGGCCATAGCCGCAGGCCTGTAACAGGCGAACAATCTGCTCCAGCTCATTGAGACCGGCCGCGCCGACGGCGCTGGACCCCACAAGGGTGCCGATCTGGCGCAGGTGCGCGTCTTCGTCCGCCGCATCGGGCGCGACAAAGGCAAGAATGCGATGCGCCTGGTCAGCGGTCAGCCCCGCGCCCTTGGTGAAGTCGCCGGATTCATCCTTGCGCCCTTCGCCCAGCAGCGCCGAAACGCCTTCGACACCAAGCCGATCGATCTTGTCGATGGCGCGCAGGACGATGCCGCGCCGCACGCGATCTTCAAGAGCCACGCCGCTGGCTTCCAGCACGCCGTCCAAGAGCTTCCTATTGTTCAGCTTGACGATGTAATCGCCGCGCTTGAGGCCCAGCGCCTCCAGCGTGTCGGACAGCATCATCAGCAGTTCGGCATCAGCCGACGCACTGGCGCTGCCAACCGTATCGGCATCGAACTGGGTGAATTCGCGGTAGCGCCCCGGTCCGGGCTTTTCGTTGCGCCACACGCTGCCCACCTGGTAGCGGCGGAACGGCTTGGCCAGATGCTGGAAGTTGGCCGCGACATGACGGGCGAGCGGCGCCGTCAGGTCATAGCGCAGGCTCATCCATTGTTCGTCATCGTCCTTGAGCGAGAACACACCTTCATTGGGGCGGTCCACGTCGGGAAGAAACTTGCCCAGCGCGTCGGTATATTCGAAGGCCGGCGTCTCCAGCGGATCGAAGCCGTAGCTTTCATAGACGCCGCGGATGGTCGCCAGCATCTTCTGCTCGGCCATGATCTCGGCGGCACCGCGGTCGCGGAAGCCGCGCGGTAGCCTGGCCTTAGGCTTGGCTTGAGGTTTGGCGGGTTTCTGAGACGACATATTGGGAATCTGCTGGAAATTGAAGTTGGCGGGGGTTGTACCGGCCCCCTGGCACGGCGGCAAGGAACAGCCCAAAAATATTGCAAATCAATGGGTTGAAAGCGCGCCGCTTTGTCCCTTGCGCACGGCCATGCTGCAATGCGAACTAGCTGGAAAGAATAGGGAAAGCGTCCGTGGCCCAGAGCAAAGTCTATTCCGATGCCGCGTCAGCCCTCAAAGGCCTGACCTTTGACGGCATGACCGTGATGTCGGGCGGCTTCGGCCTGTCGGGCAATCCCGAAAACCTGATCGCCGCCCTGAAGGAAGACGGCACCCGGAACATCACCCTGATCGCCAACAATTGCGGCGCCGACGGGCTGGGCCTGTGGGTGCTCCTGAACAACGGTCAGATCAAGAAAATGATTTCGTCCTATGTCGGCGAGAACAAGCTGTTCGAAGAGCTGTATCTCACCGGCAAGCTAGAGCTGGAACTGAACCCGCAAGGCACATTGGCGGAACGCATCCGCGCCGGCGGCGCCGGCATACCGGCCTTCTACACCCGCACCGGCGTCGGCACCGTGGTGGCGGACGGCAAACCCATCGAAGAGTTTGACGGCATCAGCTATGTGCGCGAGCGCTGGCTGAAGGCGGACCTGTCGATCGTCAAGGCCTGGAAGGGCGATACTGAAGGCAACCTCGTCTATCGCAAGACCGCGCGCAATTTCAATCCGGTGATGGCCACGGCCGGCAAGGTCACCATCGCCGAAGTTGAAGAACTGGTCGAACCCGGGCAGCTGAACCCGGACAACATCCACACGCCGGGAATTTTCGTGCAGCGCATCCTGCAGGGCCGTGACTACAAGAAGCTGATCGAACGGGTGACGACGCGTCCCCGTCCCGCCACGGGAGGCGTGTAATGGGCTGGTCTCGCGAAGACATCGCCGCCCGCGCCGCGCGCGAATTGAAGGACGGCTTCTATGTGAACCTGGGCATCGGCATCCCGACCCTGGTGGCCAACTATATTCCCGACGGTTTGAAAGTCACCCTGCAGAGCGAGAACGGCATGCTGGGCATGGGCCCCTTCCCCTATCCGGGCGAAGAAGATCCCGACCTGATCAATGCAGGCAAGCAGACCATCACCGAATTGCCGATGACCAGCTATTTCTCCTCGGCCGACAGCTTCGGCATGATCCGCGGCGGCCATATCGACCTGTCGGTGCTGGGCGCGATGGAAGTGTCCGAAGACGGGGACATCGCCAACTGGATGATCCCGGGCAAGATGGTCAAGGGCATGGGCGGCGCCATGGATCTGGTGGCCGGCGTCAAGAAGATCGTGGTGGTGATGGAACACACCAACAAAGCGGGCGAGAGCAAGATCCTGAAGAAATGCGACCTGCCGCTGACCGGCACCCAATGCGTGGACATGATCATAACCGACCTCTGCGTCTTCACCCTGGAACGCGGCAGACGCGGCCTGACACTGGTTGAGCTGGCGCCCGGCGTCACCCTGGAAGAAGTCACCGCCAAGACCCATGCCAAGTTCACCGCGGCCCTTTAACCCCTGCGCCTCGCGCTCTAAGATCAGGAAAACTGGGGTGGAACCATCATGAGGCATCTCGCGTGCGCCACTCTGCTGGCGCTGGGCACAGCCGCAGCGGCGGCCGCGACCATGCCACCGCGCGAAGGTCCGGCCGAAAACGGCTCTCCCGCCTGGTTCCTGCAGCCTTCATCCACTGATCCTGCCGGCCATACCGCTGTCAATGACGAAGGCCGCATCACAGTGCACCCGCATGTGACGGGTGACGAAACCTTCACCAGCTTTCGCTGCACCGGTTCGACCGTGTGCCAGAACCGTTTCGGGCCCAATCGCCTGACCCTGGACCGGGTACAGTGGAGGCAGACGATGGGGTATGACTTTGCCTACCCCATCCACCTGCCGCCCGGCGATGGCGGGCCGCCTTCGGTCGGGATCGATTCCAAGGGCAATATCTGGGTCTATCAGCGCAAGGCGCCGGGCCATCCCCAACTGTTCAAGTTTGATCGCAACTACAAACTGGTCCTGACGGTGGGCGAGGATGTCATTGGCCACCAGGACAAGCCGCATGGCATGGCGGTGGACGGCGAAGGCAATGCTTGGATCTGCGACATCAATGGCGCAACCGTGCAGAAGATAGGCCCGGACGGAAAGCTGCTGCAGACCTTCGGCGTGAAAGGCCATCGCGGCGACTGGGATGAGGCCAAGGGGCAGCGCTATCTGTGGCAACCCATCGCCATCGCCTTTGCGCCGAACGGCGACATCTATATCGGTCAGGGCCATGGCAATGAGAGCCCACGCGATGTTGACTCCGACGATCCCACCAATGTGATGGGAGCGGCGCGCGTGCTGCATCTGGACCGGAGCGGCAACTTTATCGGCCAGTGGTTCGGCGACGAGACCGGCCAGGGCAAGTTCGATCAGGTGCACGGATTGGCGGTGGACCCGAAAACCGGCGATGTGTGGATCGGCGACCGTGAGCAGTATCGCATCCAAGTTTACAATGCCGAAGGCAAATTCCTGCGCACCATCCTGACGCGCAACCTGTCCAGCACAGTGGGCTTTGATGCGAACGGCAATCCCTGGATGGCGACGGGGCAGGATGGCCAGGTGCTGAAGCTGGACCGCAGCGGCAAGGTGATCGGCGCGGTGGGCAACGGCATGGGTATCGGTCCTGGTCAGTTCATCGAGGCGGCCTATTTCGCCTTTGACGCAAGCGGCAACATCTTTGTTGGCGATACCAGCACCGGCCGGGTCACGGAATTGGTCGCGCCCCGCAAATGACGCATCGTCTTCTGAGCCGGCTGTGGCGGCATCATCTTCCCTTTGGACTGGCAGCGGCTGCCATCGTCTGGCTTTTCTACATTACGCGGCCCTATGCGGACGTCATCACCCGCCTGAGCTTTTCCACTGCCTGGCCGGCGCTGATATTGCTGACGGTAACCTTGGCGATCGGGCCCTGGCGTGTGCTGACCCGAAGGCCCCCGGCCCTGTCGGTGGATCTGCGCCGCGATATTGGCATCTGGGCGGGCATCCTGGGCGTGCTGCATGCGGGGGTGGGCCAATGCGTGCATCTGCGCGGACGGCCATGGCTCTATTACGTCTATGAGAAGGCCAACGAACATCTGCTGCCGATACGGCATGACATGTTCGGCTTTGCCAATTTCACCGGCCTGTTCGCGGCCCTGATCCTGCTGGCGCTGCTGGTCACGTCCAATGACGCGTCCCTGCGCAAACTGGGCCTGCCGGGCTGGAAAAGCCTGCAACGTTGGAACTATGCCTGCTTCGCGCTGACGGTGTTCCACACCTTCGGGTACCTGATCGGCATCGAAAGCCTGGAGGCCGCCGCCATCATCACCGCGAGCCTGTGCGTGGTGATCACTGCATGGCTGCAATGGGAAGGCTGGCGCAGCCGCGCCTAGGTTACTTCACCACCACGCCACCCACCGTCTCCGAGCCAGTGCCGCTGCATCCCACAGCGCCATAGCGCGCGAATTTCTGGATTCGCTTTCCGGTATCGACTTCCGCCGTATAGATGTTGCCCTGACTGTCCAGACTGACCTGGTGCAGCCAATGGAACTGGCCGGCATTGCGGCCCGAGCGGCCCAGCCGTCCCAGCTCCTGCAGGTTGGCGCGGTTGAGCAGATAGATCGTCATGTTGGAGTTGTCGCCGACATAGAGACAGCTCTGTCCCTTGTCCTTGGAGAAATTCAGCGACACTGATGTGCCCGGCATGGCCGGAACGGTCTCGGTGTTGCCGCTGATCCAGCGCTCGGCGACAAAGCCGCACTTGCCCGCCACACCGTCCGGGTTGCTGCACGGCTTGCCCAACTCGGCGCTGTTCTTGTCGAACACCTGAATGCGGTCATTGCCGCGGTCGCAGACATAAATCTTGCCGTCATCGGCCAGCTTGATGCAGTGGACCGGGTTGCGGAAGAAGGCAGGCTTCCTGTTGCCCTTGGCTGCATCGGGCAGCCAGCGGCCGGCCGCCGCCGCCGCCGCGTCGTCCACCGGATTGCCGCCATAGGCGCCGAAATGGCCGATATACTTTCCGGTATTGGCATCCACGATCAGAATGCGGCGATTGCCGTATCCGTCAGCGACATAAAGCCGGTTTGTCTTTGCGTCCACCACCATGTCGGCCGGCAGGTACAGCAGCGGCGTACCGTTAATGCCGCCACTGGTGTCATTGCTGGCCGGCGCCGTGGGCGTACCGCCGATGCGCATCTTGAAATTGCCGTTCATGTCGAACTTCAGGACAAAACCGTCGGCGCCATCCTTGTGCGTCGTCCAGGCCGAAGCCGGGTCCACCGGCTTGGCGCCATTGCCCGCGATCCAGACATTGTCGTTGTGATCGACATAGATGCCGTGCTCGCTGTTGGGCCAGATGCATCCCTCAGACGCCTTGCAATGGCTTTCCAGCCAGCCCGGATCGGCCGGGCCGCCCCAGGCACGCAGCAGCTTGCCCGCCGTGTCGAACTCCAGCACCGAGGGGGCGGCGTTGCAGCAGTCGGCCTGCGCCCCATTCGGACGGGCAAAGCCCAGGCCGTTCTTGCCACCCGAACCGCCGCTGGTATCCAGCGCCGCTTCGTCGGTGGTCATGGTGCGCGGGCGGTTATAAATCCAGATGTGATCGTGATGGTCGACATACAGACCGCCGATCTGACCCAGCAGCCAGCTATGCGGCAACGGCGCGGGCCAGGCCGGATCGGAGACAAAGCCCGGCACCTTGGCACTCGCCGACTTGTTGTAGACGCCGGTATTGGCATAGAGGCGGTCCAGAATCCCCTGATCCTTCTTCACCGCATCCGCGGCCAATGCCCCACCTGAAGCCAGCATCACTGCCAGCGCAATCACGATCCTGCGCATGCTATTCCCCTATATGTCCTGTTGTCAGTCCTGCGGCACGTCGATCACAAGCACGCGCTTGGGCGCCTTGCCGACCTTGATGCGGGCAATTTCTTTCTCCGCTTTCACATCCATGATGGAAGCGTCGTCGGTATCGGCGTTGCTGACTCCGGCATATCTGCCGTCCCTGGACATGCTGATCCAGTTGGGGCACTCGCCCACGGTCAGCTTCTTGCCCAGCTTGCCGCTGGCAATGTCATAGACATAGACGCCGCTGTCGGACACCGAGGTGATCCAGATCTTCTTGCCGTCCGGCGTCATGGTGATGCCGTGCACGGGCGTGTTGGGCGGCTCGACCCGGCAATTCATCCAGGGCATGGGCGGCAGCATGACCTGGGCCATGGTCTTGCCTGGAATGTCGATGATTGCCATGCCGTGCAGGCCGCTTAGCGCGGTGTAAAGCGTCTTCTCGTCCTGGGTCACAATGAAGGGTCGCGGATCGCCCGCCACCCGCACCATGTTGGTATATTCCATGGTCTTCATATCGATGCGGTTGATGCGATAGGCGTCGCGCTCCTCGCAATAGACCACGGTGTTGCTGCCGCCTTCGGGCGTGAAACAGTTGTGCGGATGGCGGAGCGGAAGCGTCTTGACGATCTTCTTGGCCGTCATGTCCACGATCACGGCGCTGTTGGCGGGCGCCAGCAGCGGCACCACGACATAATGGCCGTCACTGGTGGCGGCGCATTCATTGGGCTGGCCGCCGAGCGCGATGGTGTCGATGACGGTGTTGGTCTTGGTATCGATCACTTTCAGCGCATGTTCGGATTCGATGGTGGCAAAGGCGCGCCGGCCATCGGCCTGGGCGCACACACCGTGAACGATGGGGCCGACCTTGAAGGTGGTGGTTATCTTCTGCGTCGCCAGGTCGATGACGGTGATGTCGTCGCCCTGGCTGTTGGCGACATAGAGCATCGGGCGGGCCTGGGCGGCAGGCGCCGCCAGCAGCAATGCCGCCGCCATCAGAATCAATTTCCGCATTGTCCCCTCCCCGCTCTTTTCTCCTTCTTATCCGAAGGGCGGGAAGCGGGCCAGCCGCTCAGCGTTTGTGCTGCGCCGCACACGCTTTTTGCTGATCGTCTTCGGGTGAGCACCGCTATCCGGCCACAGCCTGTCCGGATGCCAAGGGCATGTGGAGCATACCCCACAGCAAGATTCGATTGGCGCGCCCCGCGTCGGGCCTCGGACAGGCAGCGAACATCCGGCGCTAATGCGCGATGTGATGGGAATCGGAAATGGTACAGTTGGGTGGGCTTGAACCACCGACCTCCGGATCCACAATCCGGCGCTCTAACCAACTGAGCTACAACTGCACACACGCCCGCGCATCACGGCGCAGGGACCCGGCGTTCTATGGGCGGGCCATAGCAAAAGCAAGGCTTTAGGCCCACCAAAGGCGCTGAAATTAACCTTTCATTAACCAACCGGGGCCAACTTCAAACCTCAGAAATATGAAGGATTTGGGCATAGCCGCGCGCAAGGCATTGATCATGGCCCTTTTGCTGGCTTCGGCCGGCCCGGCGATCGCCCAGCCCGCAAGCGACGGCATCACCAGCGGCCTCTATGCCGGGATCCGCGGCAGCTATGCCTTCAGCGGCAACCATGTCACCACTTGGGCTCCCACCACGCCCTCGACCCAGCTGCGCGGCTCCCTGGCCGCGGGCGGCGGCGGCTCGGTCGTGGTCGGCACACACCTGCCCCTGAACCTGCGGGGCGAGATCGAAGGCACCTACCGCTACCAGTCCCTGTCCAAGGTCAGCCTGGACGGCGTCAAGGTCGCGGCCGGCGGCCGCAGCCAGAGCGCCGGCGCCATGCTGAACATTCTGTGGGACATTCCCATGCCGCTGGAAACCCCGATCCAGCCCTTTGTCGGCATGGGCGTGGGCGTGCAGCATACCGATCTGAATTTTGCCGGCGGCGGCAACACCTACATGCACCAGAGCCGCTGGGAGCCCGCCTACAGCATGATGGCGGGCTTTGCCCTGCCGCTGGACGAGACCTCGCGCCTCACCGCCATGTATCGCTGGATGCAGACCATCCACACACCCCACAGCTGCGCCGTGTCCGGAACCATCCAGAGCAACTGCCTGAACAATCCGGTAGACAGCGCGTCGGTGGACCTGGGCTACGAAATGGAACTATAAGTTTCAGGGTCATAAGCTAGGGTGACCGCATGAAGAAGTTGCGGCATTCCATTCTGTTCCTGCTGGCCATTCTGCTGATCGCCGTTGTCGGCCTGCTGTATTTCCAGACCCGTCCCGCCCCCGTCCTGACCGTGATGACCTGGCCCGGCGCCTATGGCCGCGCCCAGGCCTCCGCACAGATGCGCCCCTATGGCGCCGAGCGGGGCGTGGATGTGCGCACCGCCTTGTGGGACGGCGACATTGCCGACATCACCGCCATGGTGAACAAGCGCCAGTTCAAGGCAGACGTCATCGACATGGAACTGCCGGTGGCGGCACAGGCCTGCAAGCAGGACCTGCTGGAAAAGATCGATCCTGCGATGCTGCCGCCCGGCGCGGACAACAGCCCGGCGCGGCAGGACCTGGTGCCCGGCGCCATCGGCCCCTGCTGGGCCGGCGGCATGGTCTATTCCCAGGTGATGGTGTTCTCCCCCACCCTGAAACGCAGGCCCGCCAGCCTGGCGGATTTCTTCAACACCAAAGCCTTTCCGGGCAAGCGAGCGCTGAGCCGCGCCGCGCCCAAGTTCAACCTGGAGATGGCGCTGCTGGCCGACGGCGTGGCGCCAGGCGATGTCTACAAGACATTGGAAACACCCGAAGGGCTGGACCGCGCCTTCGCCAAGCTGACCGCGCTGAAGCCCATCTGGGCGCATGACAGCATCGGTGCGCTGGGCTGGCTGAAGAACGGCCAGGCGGTGATGGCAACGGCGCTGAATGGCGATGTGGCACAATTGAAGGATTATACGCCCGGCGTGATCTGGGATCATCAGCTGTATGAGCTGGACGTGCTGGGAATCCCGCTCGGTAATCCCAACAAGAAACGCGCGCTGGATTACATCGCCTATGCCACCGGCTCCGCGCCGCTGGCAGGCGTTGCGAACTGGTTGCCGTACGGCCCGGCGCGCCACTCGTCCATTGCGCTGGTGGGCAACAATCCGGAAACCGGCATTGCCATGCGCCCGCTGCTGCCGACCGCACCGGAAAATTTCCGCCACGCCTTTGCGGTCGATGACGGCTGGTGGCTGGCGCATGGCGGCGCGATTGCCTCACGCTGGAAGGAGTTCGTCTCGCGATGACGGCTTACGCCCTGCGCCGTATCCTGGGCGCGATCCCCACCTTGTTCGTGATCGTCACCCTGGCCTTTTTCATGATGCGCGCCGCGCCCGGCGGCCCCTTCGACAGCGAGCGCCGGTTGCCGCCGGAAGTGGAGCACAACGTCAAGGCGGCCTATGACCTCGACAAGCCGGTGGTGCAGCAATATTTCCTCTATCTGGGCAAGCTGGCGCATGGCGATCTGGGCCCTTCCTACAAGAACAAGGATTTCACCGTCACCCAGCTGATTGCCACCGGCTTGCCGGTCAGCATGCGGCTGGGACTTTGCGCCATGACATTGGCGCTGCTGCTGGGCACGTTTCTGGGCGTGATGGCGGCGCTGCGCCAAAACCGCTGGCAGGATTATTCGGTGATGGGCGTGGCGATGCTGGGCATCACCATTCCGACCTTCGTCACCGCGCCGCTGTTGACCCTCGTGTTTGGCATCTATGGCGTGTCGCTCTTCGGCCATGATTTTTCGCTGCCGGTGGGCGGCTGGAATGGCGGCGCCTTGGCCAACATGGTGCTGCCGGTGACGGTGCTGGCCTTGCCGCAGATCGCGGTGGTGTCGCGGCTGATGCGCGGCTCGATGGTCGAAGTGCTGCGCGCCAACTATATCCGCACCGCCCGCGCCAAGGGCTTGCCGGTTTCGCGCATCGTAATCCGCCACGCCTTGCGCGCCGCGGTGCTGCCGCTGGTGAGTTACCTGGGGCCCGCGCTGGCCGCCATCCTGACCGGCTCGCTGATCGTGGAACAAATCTTCGGCCTGCCGGGCATCGGCCGCTATTTCATCCAGGGGGCGCTGAACCGCGATTACACCCTGGTGATGGGTGTGGTGATTTGTTACGCGGCGCTGGTCATCCTGCTCAATCTTCTGGCCGACATCGTTTACGGGATTTTGGATCCCAAGGTCCGGCTGGCATGATCGCCACCGGGCAGACCCTTAAATCCAGCGAAGAGGTCCAGGGCCGCAGCCTTTGGGTGGATGCGCGCAGGCGGCTTGTTCGCAATCGCGCCGCCATGGCCGGCATCATTATCCTGGCGCTGATCGCGGCCTTGGCGCTGCTCGCGCCGCTGCTGTCGCCTTACGCCTACAATGAAGTCAATTACGACATCATCGCCTGCGCGCCCAATTGGTGGCCGGTGGAAGCGGCTTGCCGCGCACCGGGTCATATTTTCGGCACCGATTCCGTGGGCCGAGACCTGTTCGTGCGCGTGCTGTTCGGGGCGCGTGTGTCGCTGGCGGTGGGGCTGGTAGCAACCTTGGTGTCGCTGCTGATCGGCGTTCTGTATGGCGCGACCGCCGGCTATCTGGGCGGGCGCACCGACGCGCTGATGATGCGGGTGGTGGATATCCTTTATTCCCTGCCCTTTGTCTTCTTCGTCATCATCCTGATGGTGCTGTTCGACCGCAATTTCATCCTGCTGTTCGTCGCCATCGGCGCTGTGGAATGGCTGACCATGGCGCGGATCGTGCGGGGCCAGACGCTCTCCATCAAGCAGAAGGAATTCATCGAGGCGGCGCGCGCCTGCGGCGTCGGGCCCTTCGCCATCATCATACGGCACGTCATTCCCAATGTGGTAGGGCCGGTGATGGTCTATGTCACTTTGACGGTCCCCGGCGTGATCCTGACCGAGAGCTTCCTGTCCTTCCTGGGACTGGGCATCCAGGAGCCTCTGACCAGCTGGGGCGTGCTGATTTCGGACGGCGCCGACCAGATGGAAACCGCGCCCTGGATGCTGCTGTTCCCAGCCTTGTTCATGGCCGTCACCCTGTTCTGTTTCAATTATGTCGGTGACGGATTGCGCGACGCATTGGACCCCAAGGACCGATGAGCGCGCTACTGGAAATCACCGGTCTGAATGTGCACTTCGACCTTCCCGATGGCGAAGTCCATGCCGTGAAGGACGCCGGACTGGTCATCAATCCCGGCGAGTGCCTGGGTGTGGTGGGCGAAAGTGGCTCAGGCAAGAGCCAGCTGTTTCTCGCCGCCTTCGGGCTGCTTGCCGCCAATGGCCGCGCCAGCGGCAGCGTCAAATACCGGAGCGAGGAAATCCTGGGGGCCTCGCAAACGCGGCTCAACACCCTGCGCGGCAACAAGATCACCATGATCTTCCAGGACCCGCTGACCTCGCTGACGCCGCATATGAAAG
>Ga0194048_10000554_pt1 | contig 18250 bp, 16 predicted proteins | sample JunL225m_MetaG_FD_161685 | JGI IMG/M metagenome (GOLD analysis project Ga0194048, IMG submission 161685) | Anoxic zone freshwater microbial communities from boreal shield lake in IISD Experimental Lakes Area, Ontario, Canada - Jun2016-L222-5m | ecosystem: Environmental > Aquatic > Freshwater >...
GCCACAACCTCATCCACGAAGACCACGACATGATGGCCCAATACGAAGTCATCGACCCGCTGCAGCCAGGCGACGACCCAATGGGCACCCCCGCCAGCCCTATCTACCAACCACTCCACCCGTATAGAGACTGAGAAAAATTCAGCGAGTCGCTCGCAGCCGCCATTGTGCTGCGAGAATGTCGAAATGTCTCTGCGAACCCTGCGAACCATCTGTGCGGCGATCTTCGTCTGCGGCATCGCCGGGCTGATCGTAAGTTCGGTCGCTGGCAACAACAACGGCACCGTGCTCACGGTGGGCGTCACCACCGCTATTGCAGCGATCGCACTGCTCGCCGCATCGGCAGTCACTCGGCGCGAGCCAATCGACGCGTTCGAAGAAGCCGACGCAGAGCGACTCGAGTCACGCGTGCAGTTCCTCATCGATGCCGGTGCCCCCGAAAGCGACGTGCGCAATCTCGTCAGAGAAGCGATGCGCATCGGCCGCCGCACATGAGCCTCGCTGCTGAGACCGAAACCGACGCAGCGCTCGCCTCACGACTCGCCGTCGAGGCTGGGCAACTGCTCGTCGAGTTACGCCAGCAATTGTTCAGCGAAGGCGCTCCGCCCTGGGAAGTAAAGGACTCAGGCGACATTGCGTCGCATCGATTCCTGATGAAGGCGTTTCAGGCACTGCGTCCCGGCGATGCCGTGCTGTCCGAGGAAGGCGCCGACAACTCGCATCGCATCGGCGCCGACCGTGTGTGGATCATCGATCCGCTCGATGGCACCAACGAATATGGCGAACGAGGCCGTCTCGACTGGGCTGTTCACATCGCTCTCTGGGAGCACACGCAGCTCACCGCAGCGGCGGTCAGCCTGCCCGCTCACAACATGGTCTTCGCCACCGATCCTGCACCGCCGTTGCCACCACGGCGCAGCGACAAGCCACGCATCATCACCAGTCGCAACCGCGCGCCGTACGCCGCAGTGCTCGTGGCCAACGAACTCGAATGCGACGCTGTGCGCCTCGGCTCGGCCGGAGCCAAAGCGATGGCTGTGGTGCTGGGCGAAGCCGACATCTATATCCACGACGGCGGTATGTATCAATGGGACTCAGCGGCACCCGCGGGTGTGGCCGCTGCGGCTGGCATGCACGTGAGCCGCATCGATGGTTCACCGCTGATCTACAACAGTCCCGACGCGTGGCTGCCCGACTTTTTAGTGTGTCGACCCGAACTCGCCGAGCCAGTGCTCGACGCGCTGTGGGGCGACCGTTGGCGCGTCCACCGCGATAACGGCTGGCAGTAATCGCATGGAACTCAAGGCCACCCGCTACGAAGTAGACGGGCACGTTGCCACAGTGTGGTTGCACCGTCCCGAGCGCTACAACGCATGGACCGGGCGCATGCACACCGAGTACCGCTGGATCCTGGCCGAACTCGAAAAGAATCCCGCCGTACGAGTGGTGGTACTCACCGGAACTCCACCCGCATTTTGCGTTGGCGGCGACACCGAAGCATTGGCCAGCCACGCCGAGCGCGGCAGCTACGACACCGGCCTCACCGCCGACACCGCAACTCCCGGGTTTGGCGTTCGACCCGAGTTCGACCACGACTTCTCGTTTCAGTTCGGCATGCGATTTCCGATCATCGCAGCGATCAACGGAGCATGTGCCGGTATCGGCTTGGCGCTCGCCTTGTTCTGCGACCTGCGTTTCGCGAGCGCAACAGCACGTATGACCACCGCTGCACCAAAGCTCGGATTACCTGCCGAATATGGGATGAGCTGGACTCTTCCTCGATTGGTGGGTGTTACTCGAGCTGCCGATCTGTTGCTCTCAGGCCGCGTGTTCACCGCTGCCGAAACTGCCGAGTGGGGACTGTGGAACTCGGTCGAGGCCGACGCAGATGCCACCCTGCCGGCCGCTCTGGCCTATGCACAGATGCTCGCCACAACCGCCGGGCCGAATGCTGTGCGAACAACGAAGGCCCAGATCTACGCCGATCTGTTGCGCCACGACGTCGGAGCCTCGATCACCGAATCGAAGCAGCTGATGAACGAAGCAATGGCCACGGCCGAATATCGCGAAGGCGTGTCTGCGCTGCGCAGCAAGCGCCCGCCAGATTTTCGTTAGCCCGCCATCACCTAGCGGCTCAGCGCGTCATAGAATGCGGCAACGTTTACTGGGGGACAGGAATCACCATGACAATCGCTTTGCAGCCCAACGAGTCGCTCGTTTCAACGGCTTCAACCACTGATCGGTTGCCCGGCATTGCCACCGCTGCCATTACGTCAATTGGCGCTGGCGTCATTCACGCTGGAGCCATCGGCATCCATGCCGAGCACGCTGGCCTCGCCCGCATGTTCGTTGCCGTCGCTGTCTTCCAAATCGGTTGGGGCATGATCGCCCTATTCAAGCCAAGCCGCTGGTTCGCCGTCGTTGGCGCAATTGGTAACGCCGTAGCCGTAGCCGGATGGCTCGCCACCCGCGTGTCTGGTATCTCGTTCATCGGTGGCCTCGAGACCCGAGAATCAGCCCAATTCGCCGACACCGCTTGCGCCGTACTCGGCCTTGTTGCCGTTGGCCTTGCGCTCGCCGCTGCGCTGATCGGCCCACGCTCGGCCCGCATCGGTCAGCTCACCTTTCCCAGCTTGATCGTTGCCGCAATTGCCATTCCCGCAATGATTTCGGGCAGCGCCCACGTGCACTCGCACTCAGTGGTCGCCGCCGACGGCACCGTCGTGAACGAAGCCCTCCCCCACAACCACGGCGCCGCAACCGACACCGCAACTGCGGGCGGCGCAACCGACAACACCGTGCATACACACGTTGCTGCGGCGGTTCCTACCGTGAAGTACGACCCCAGCAAGCCGATCGATCTTGGCGGCGTTGAGGGTGTCACCCCCGAGCAGCAGGCCGCTGCCGAGAACCTCGTTGCCTTCACCGTGGTTCGTTTGCCACAGTGGTCCGACTTCCACACCGCCGAAGCCGCCGGCTTTCACTCCATCGGCGACGCAGCAACTGGCGTCGAGCATTACATCCAGTGGAGCTGGATCAACGACGACGTGACCTTGAACCCCGACAAGCCAGAGAGCCTCGTGTACGAGCCTCAGCCTGACGGCACCAAGAAGCTCGTCTCGGCGATGTACCTGTTGCCAAACTCGGTCAAGTTGGCCGATGTGCCAGAACTCGGCGGAAAGCTCACCCAGTTCCACATTCACAACAACCTGTGTTTCACCAAGGACCCAGTGGCCCCACGCGTGGCTGGCCTCACTGATGCCGCTGGCAACTGTCCTGCAGCCCTGCAGAAGTTCCCTGAGGCACCAATGATCCACGTCTGGATCACCCCACAAGATTGCGGTCCGTTCTCAGCGCTCGAGGGCATCGGCGCTGGCCAAGTGGCCGAGGGCCAGACCAAGTTGTGCGACCATGCTCATGGCCAGGGCTTCTAAGCCCTAGTCGCCAAGCCCGTCCAACACGGCAGCGGTGTGCTCACCCAGTTTGGGCACACGGCCACGCCGCGTTTCGGGCTCACCAAAGTCGATCGGTGAATTGACTCCCACGTAGGGCTCCTCGCCCTCGTGGGAGTCCATCGCTACGAACGCGCCAGCGGCTTGTGCCTGCGGGTCGTTGATGACGTCGACAATCGAGTTGATCGGCGCCCACCACACATCGTGGGTGTCGAACGAAGCAATGATTTCGTCGTAGGTGCGCTCGGCGAAGATGGTGTCGAGCAGCGCGATCAGTTCGACGCTGTTCGCCAAGCGATCTTTGGCGGTCATGAACCGAATGTCGCTGCTCAGCGCTTCGACATCGAGTGCCGCGATCAGGTTGGGCCAGTGGCGATCGCCCTCGAGTGTGAGCAGCCAGAACGACCGGCCATCGCCGGCCTGGTAACAGTTCATCAACGGCGCACGTGTGCGCTCTCGTGATCGAGTGCTCTCGCGTTTGCCGAACCGCAGTTGGATGCCAACATCCCAGCCAATGGTGTAGATGCCGGCACGCAGCAACGACGTAGCTACCAGACCACCTTGACCGGTGCGCTCGCGCTCGAGCAATTTGGCCAAGACCCCTGCTGCGAGCGTGATGCCGGTGACATGATCACCCATGCCGCTACGGATAGCCGGGGGCAGCTCACCCGGAGGCACCAACGTGTGCGCCATTCCGCTGCGAGCCCAAAACGCCCCAATGTCGTAACCAGCGCGGTCCCGATCGGGACCCTGCAAGCCGTAGCCAGTGAGGCTGCCATACACCAGCCGAGGAAAGCGCTCGATGACCGCAGCGTGATCGAGTCCAAGACGTTCGAGCGCTGCGGGACGCACGTTGGTGATGAACACATCGGCGGTTGCAAGCAGTTCGAACATCTGGGCCAGCCCAGCCTCAGTTTGCAGATCGATGACCACCGATTGCTTGCCGCGGTTATCAATCTCGAACGGCGGCACACCTTGTTGATTCGCCACGCCCAGCGCACCGAAAATGGATCGCTGAGGATCACCGGTAGGCGGCTCTACCTTGATGACCTCGGCTCCCCAATCGGCCATGAGTCCGGCCGATGCAGGCCCAGCGACCCACACGCCCAGCTCGACAATGCGATAGCCAACCAGCGGACCGGTACGTGCAACTTCAGGCTGTGAATCGCTCATCAGCGCATCGCCATCGTTGCGGCTGCGTCTTTGTCGCGAATGAACAGAGCGGAGAGCGAGCCAACGAGCGCGAGCCCAGCGGCCACGAGGAATGTGATGTGGAATCCATCGAGCGCACCACTTCTATCGACCGCGAGACCGTCGGCCCCAAGCACTACGTAGTGCGCCAAAATGGTTCCGAGTATCGCGACCGCGATCGATATGGCAACTTGTCGCTGGGTACTGAAGATCGACGAGGCCCGGCCGTTGTCGGTGGGCGCAATGGTCGCGTAACTCGACGCCTGCATCGGCACAAATGCGAATCCCATGCAGAACCCCCGCAACAGCATGAGTCCGCGAATCCACCACAGGCTGGTGTCGAGCGTGAGCCAGTAGAAGGCGAAAATCGTGAGCGACGATAAGAACAGTCCGACAAAGATGAGTCGGCGCGGGCCCACGCGCTTGTAGAGCGCTCCGGCGATGAATGTAGAACAGCCAACGCCGATGGCTTGAGGGAACGTGGCCAACCCTGAGGCCTGCGCGCTGAGGCCGCGCAGACTCTGCAGATACGCGGGCAACACAAACAGCAGTCCGAGAAAGCTAGCGATCGAAAAGGCGCTCACGATGTTCGAGTTGCGGAACATGCGATCGCGTAGCAACGAGAGAGTGAGCATCGGATGTGCTTTGCGTGTCTCTACTCGCACCATCGCTACAAGCATGGCGATACCGGCGGCGCCAAACAACAGCACCTGCGGCGAGGTCCATCCGTCGCGGGGACCCTGGCTCAGCGCATACACAAACGACGCCAGGCCGGCGCCCGACAACACGAATCCAGCGACGTCGAACGGACCGCAGTCGGGCTCGCTGTGCTCGCGTAGCAACTTGAGCCCCACCACGAAAGCGATCAAGCCAACCGGCACGTTCACATAGAAGATCCAGCGCCAACCGGCGTTCGTCACGAGGAACCCTCCGATCACCGGACCCAACGCAGGCGCAGCGAGGGTGGGGATCATCATCAGTGTCGAGACCCGGGCACGTTCGGCCGGCGGGAACACACGGAACATCATCGCGAGGCCAACCGGCGTGAGCATGCCGCCACCGACACCTTGTAGGACGCGAAACGCAATCAGCTGATTGATGGATTGCGCAGCTCCGCACAGCGCTGAAGCGCCAAGGAACATTGCAAACGCAAACAGAAAGATGCGCTTGGTGCCGACGCGATCGCCGAGCCAACCCGACGCCGGAATGAACACCGCCAAGCTCAATGTGTAGCCAACAACGACCCACTCGGTAGAGCCGGCGCCGAAGTGCCGACCCAACGTTGGCAGCGCCACGTTCACGATGGTGGTGTCGAGAATGTCGAGGAACAACGCCGACACAAGCACCGCAGCGACGATGTACTTGTATTCGACAAGTCGACCAAAGATCGACACCTGATCGGCACTCGGCGCAGCGCGGGAAGTAGTTGCGGTCACAACAGAGTGACCGTAGACGGCATTGAGGCAACAGTCACCATTGCTCGGGCTTCCTGCCCACAGCGATTGCGGGGCAGAATGAGCGAATGGCTAACGAGCTCACTCATCAATCGAGCCCCGACGACATGAGTTGGGGATCGTTCACCGAGTCAGCTCCGTGGGTTATTCATCGTGATGCGGTTGCGTGGCTGCCACTCGCCGCAAAACTACGACGAGCCGCTCAAGCCGAAGTGCCAGGCCTCACCAAAGGCTCGAAGCTTCCGCCAGGAACACGCGTGTTCACCGTGGCGCGCCATCTCGGCGGCGCGCTTGTGCCGTGGCTCGTCCGCAAACGCCTCGGCCGCTACGGCTCAACCGAAGTGAGCCGCGCCGATATCTCGTTGCGCCTCCGCAAAGCTGCCGAACAACTTGGCCCCACCTACATCAAGCTTGGCCAGATCATCTCGAGCGGCGACGGTCTTTTCCCCGCCGAACTGGTGAACGAGTTCAAGCTGTGCCGGGACAAGGTTGCTCCCGAACCATGGGCCGATGTTCGCCTCACGGTCGAAACCGATCTCGGCGCTCGCATCGAAGACATCTTTTCGTTCTTCGACACCACTCCCCTTGCTGCCGCCTCTATTGCACAGGTGCACGCGGCAACGCTGCGCACCGGCGAACAGGTTGTGGTCAAGGTGCAGCGCCCAACCGTGGGCACCCGCGTTCGACGCGACCTACGGGTGATGGCCTGGCTCGCGCCACACCTCGTCGGCCGCATCCCCATCGCTGCGCTCGCCAATCCCCCGGCGTTGGTCGAACTGTTCGCCGAGACCATCGTTGAAGAACTCGACTTCCGAATGGAAGCCGCGAACATGCTCGACATGGCCCGCGTGCTCAAAGACCTCAAGCAAGACGGCTTTGTGATCCCGCGGCCACACCCCAAACTCGTCACGCGACGAGTGCTTGTGATGGAACGAGTGTCGGGCTTCAACTTCGACGACGTCATCGGCATGACCGACGCCGGCATCGATACCGAAGCCGTTGTGCGCTCAGGCATGATCGCCTTTATGGAAGGCGCAATGATCGAGGGCCTGTTCCACGGCGACTTGCACGGCGGCAACATGTTCGTGCTCGCCGACGGCCGCACCGCGCTGCTTGACTTCGGCATCGTTGGTCGACTCAGCGACGAACGTCGCCTTGCGTTTTTGCGGCTCATGCTCGGCGCCACCACCAACGACATCAAGGGCCAAGTTGCTGCACTGCGCGATCTGGGAGCCTTGCCCAAGGACACCGATCTCGACGCGGTCATCCGCGATCTGAATCTCGACCAGCCCGCCATCGACCCCACCACACTCAACGGCGAAGAGCTCGTCAAAGAAGTACAACGCGTGGTCAAGGCATTGCTGGGCTATGGCGCACGCCTTCCCAAAGAACTGATGCTGTACGTGAAGAACATGGTGTTCCTCGATGGAGCAATTGCGCGCCTGGCACCAAACCTCGACATCCTTGCTGAGGTCGCCAACATTTCGATGCTGTTCGCCGAACGTCATGGCGAGCGCCTCGGCCGCGAACTCGGCGTCGATGCGTCGGCAATGGAGGTCAACCTCGATGGGATGAAGGCCAGCTTCGGCCTTCCGGCAACTACGGAATCACTCACCTATCGAGACTTGCAAGCGCGCCGCGACCTCATCCAAAAACGCATGCGCGACCACGTCGGACGCTGACCTAGTCTGGCGATCTCATGCGTCTTGTTATCGCTCGCTGCACCGTTGATTACAACGGGCGCCTCTCTGCTCATCTCCCCGAAGCGGTTCGCCTCATCATGGTGAAAGCCGATGGTTGCGTTGCCATTCACGCCGACGGCGGCGCGTATAAGCCGCTCAACTGGATGAATGCTCCCAACACCATCACCGACAATGGTGACCACTGGATTGTGGCCAACCCCAAGGGCGAGCAACTCGTGATCAACCTGCTCGAGGTGCTGCATACGGCAGCGCACGAACTCGGCGACGATCCGGGTTTGCAAAAGGACGGCGTCGAAGCGCACCTGCAGGTGCTGCTGGCCGAGTCGCCCGAGTCGATCGAACCCGGCTTGGTGCTGGTGCGGCGCGAGTATCCAACCGCAATCGGCCCCATCGATCTGGTCTGCCGCGATGGCGCCGGCGGCGTTGTAGCCATCGAGGTCAAGCGTCGTGGCGACATCGACGGCGTCGAACAACTTGCCCGTTACATCGAGCGTCTGCATCTTGACTCGTCGCTCGGTCAAGTACGCGGCATCTTCGTTGCCCAGTCGGTGAAGCCCCAAGCCAAGGTGCTCGCTGAGGCTCGCGGCTTCAGCTGGGTCGAGGTCAACTACGACGAGCTGCGCGGCCTGAAGCGTGACGAACTCACGCTGTTCTAGTTGGTGCTCTAACCTCTGCTTCGCATGCAACTGATCAACGGGGCCATCCAGAATTACGCATGGGGAGACCGCGACGCCATTGCCAACCTTCTCGGTGTTGCACCCAATGGTCAGCCACAAGCCGAACTGTGGTTTGGCACCAATCCTGGTGCTCCTAGCCACCTCGCCGACGGTCGCACGCTTGAGTCTGTTGCGGGCAAGCTGCCCTACCTCGTGAAGATCCTCGCTGCGGCCGAACCGTTGTCGCTGCAAGTGCACCCTTCGAGCCAACAAGCGCTCGAGGGGTACGAACGAGAGAATGCTGCAGGCATCGCTCTCGATGCGCCCCAGCGCACATACCGTGACCCGTTCCATAAGCCCGAACTGCTCTGCGCGCTCACCCATTTCGAGGCCGTCTGCGGCGTCGCTCCGCTCGACCGCACCGACACATTGCTCGGCGAGCTTGGCCCTGCAGCGGCAGACATGCGCAGCATGCTTCGCGACACGGGCGTCGGCGGCCTCATCGCTCACGTGCTCAACAATCGCCCGCCGCTCGCGGCCTTGCTCGATGCCGCTGCACAGCACGACGACCCTCGCTGTCGCTGGTTGAACAAGCTCAGCCAACTGCACCCCGGCGACTCATCGGCAGCAATCATCTTGCTGCTCAACTATGTGGCGCTGGAGCCAGGCGAAGCCATCTACCTTGGCGCCGGAAACCTGCACGCCTATCTCGGCGGACTCGGCGTAGAGGTCATGGCCAACTCAGACAACGTGGTGCGCTGCGGCCTCACACCCAAGTTCGTCGATGCTCGCGAGGTGCTGCGTGTGCTCGACACAACGCCGCTGCACGACCCCGTAGCGGTTCCCGAGGCAATCGCTGATGGGGGTCTGCGTTACCCAGTGCCAACCCCCGAATTTCGTTTCTCTGTGTACGAGATCGATGGCAGCATCACGTTCACGGCGCAGGGCACCGAGCTGTTGTTGTGCACCAGCGGCGAGACCGTTGAGCTCAACCGCGGTCAGTGCGCCGTTGCGCTCGATGGAGAACTCGTGGACCTTGTTGGTACCGCCACCGTGTACCGCATCGGCGTCGGCGCTACGCGCTAGGCGCTAGGCGCTAGTGCTCAACTCGCTTACGGATCTCAATGATCTTGTCGTGCGCGTGGTTGGCGTCGTTGCCTTTGTCGTCGAGTAACTGGGCGCGGTCTTTCGCTGCTTCTCGTTCGGCCAACGCAGTATCGACTCGAGCAATCGCCGCTTCGGCGCCGTGCTCGTGGATGTACTCGGCCCACTCGACCAACGCCTCGACCATTTCGCTCTCGGCCACAACGGCAACGTTGCGTCCCTTCACAAACAAGTGGCCGCGTTTGTTGCCAGCAGCAATACCGATGTCGGCTTCGCGTGCTTCGCCCGGACCATTGACCACGCAGCCCATCACGGCCACCTGCAACGGGATCTCACGATCGCCAAACGCCTTCATCGCCCGATTGGCAACATCGATGACATCGACCTCGGCACGCCCGCAACTTGGGCACGCAATGAGGTCGACGTTCTTGCGCTCACGCAATCCGAGCGCCTCGAGTAGCTGGCGGCCAGCGCGAGCTTCTTCGACTGGGTCGGCAGTGAGGCTGTAACGGATGGTGTCGCCAATGCCTTCGAGCAGCAGCGTGCTGATGCCAGCGGTCGCCTTCACCAAACCAGCAGGAGGTGGTCCGGCTTCGGTGACGCCGAGGTGCAGCGGCACATTGGTGGCCTCGCTGAGCTGGCGATACGCCTCGACCATCAGCGGCACATTTGATGCCTTCACGCTGATCTTCACGAGGTCGAAATCGACCTCTTGGAAATAGGCCAGTTCTTGCATTGCCGACTCGACCATTGCCTCGGGGGTGATGCCACCCCACTTGGTGTACAACGCCGGATCGAGCGACCCGCCGTTGACGCCAATGCGGATGGGCACGTTGCGGTCGCGGGCCTCGGCGGCCACGGCCTTGATGTGCTCGGGGCGGCGAATATTGCCGGGGTTGAGACGCAAGCCCTGCACACCGGCCTCGAGCGCTGCCAACGCCATGCGGTACTGGTGATGGATGTCGGCGATGATCGGAATGGGTGATCGCGGAACGATCTGCGCGAGGCCTTCGGCCGCCTCGGCTTCGTTGCACGTGCAGCGAACGATGTCGCAGCCAGCGGCAGCAAGCGCATAGATCTGCTGCAGCGTGCCTTCTACATCGGCGGTCTTCGTGATGGTCATCGACTGCACCGTGATGGGCGCATTGCCACCCACTGGCACCTTGCCGACGAAGATTTGACGGGTCTGACGGCGCTCAAACATTGGCATCAGTGTGCCACCTTGGGGCACCCTCGCGCTTGATCGTCAGCCGATTGGGTGCGTGATATCAAGGTATAACCCTGCGAACAGCACGAACACGAAGAACATCATCACGGTCATGGCCACGGGAACCATCTTGGCGACGTCGGCGGTGTAGCGCCGTCCAGGCCGTGAGCGCACTCGTTCGTAGGTGGCAATTGCGGCATGACCGCCATCGAACGGAAGTAATGGGAACAGGTTGAGCAGGCCGACGAACACATTGATGCCCGCAAGCGTGAGCAGAATGCCCGCCAGACCGGTCTCTTGGCCGATAGACGAGCTCAAACGACTGATGCCGTACACAGTGACCGGTTGGGTCGATTGGTCGGTGTTGGCGCCTGTGAGGTGCGAAATGATGTTGGCGGGATTCATCACCGTCACCACGCCCTTGGCGCTCTGCCATGCCGCCGAGCCGAGGTCGGTGAAACTACTGGTGAATGCCTCGGCGAGGGGAATGTTCTGAAACGCCGACTTATCGGCCGAACTCACACCCAAGTAGGCGACACCTTCGCTGCCCGGATTCGGATTGGTGCCGAGCTTCACTGGCACCGTCAGGGTGGTGCCAGCCCGAAGCACTTCGATGTCGGCAATGTCACCTGGCTTGTGCTGATGCACCAGACCAACGAATTGCTCCGCTGACGTGACGGCAACACCGTCGTTGCTCACCACAATGTCGTCGAGCAGTACGCCAGCCTTCTCGGCCGGGCCGCCAACCTCGATACCCACAAAGGCCACCTCACCTGTGGCACTGTTCTTGCCTGCCACGCTGTACACGCCGAACAGCAGCACGATGGCGATGACCATGTGCATCATCGAGCCGGCAGTGATGACGAGCAGTCGCTTTGGATACGACTTGCTGCGATACGTAACCGGTTCGTCCTCAGGATCGGTTTCGTCGAGGTTGTTCATGCCCACGATGCGCACAAATGCGCCAATCGGCAGGGCGCGCACGCCGTACTCGACTCCGTTGCGCTGAAAGCTCCACAAGCGCGGCCCCATGCCCATGAAGAACTGAGTGACCTTCATGCCTGAGCGACGCGCCGTCACGAAGTGTCCGACCTCGTGCAAGAACACCGAAGCCAACAAGCCCACCACGAACACAAAGATCCAGATGTTCGAGACAGCCAGCGCCACGAGCAGGGCCAGTAACGCCCCTACCCCGACGACCGCCCTCAAGCCGCCGACTGTTTCATCGAGGGCATCGACTGCTCCGCCAGCAACGATCTCATTTCGAACCTTGGTGTATGTGTTGCTCATCGGGCGAGCTCCTCGTGCGCTATGCGACGTGCGAGGGCATCGGCCTGCACGATGTCATCGACGGTCATATGTCTTACATCGGTTGTCTCGTGGTGCTGCTGAAGTACGGCGTCGCAAATCTCGGCGATTTGGCTCCAGCGGATGCGTCCTGCAAGGAACGCATCGACGGCCTCTTCGTTGGCCGCACTGAGCCACGCTGGGGCCGAGCCGCCCACTCGCCCAGCCGCGTAGGCCAAGTTGAGGCAACGAAACGTGGCGACATCGGGAGCTTCGAAATCGAGGCGAGCCAAGGTGGTCCAATCGATTCGACCAAACGGGGTGGCGATGCGATTGGGATAGGCCAGCGCGTACCCGATGGCAAGGCGCATATCGGGCATGCTGAGTTGCGCAATGGTGGCACCATCGGTGAACTCGACCATCGAGTGGATCACCGATTGTGGATGCACCACAACGTCGATCTGGTCGTAGGGCGTGCCGAAGAGTTCGTGTGCCTCGATGACCTCGAGCCCTTTGTTCATCAACGTGGACGAATCAATGGTGATCTTGGGGCCCATCTTCCATGTGGGGTGGTTCAACGCTTGCTCGACCCCAACGTTGGCAAGCTCGGCGCTGGTGCGACCACGAAACGGCCCACCGCTTGCGGTGAGCACGATGCGGGACAGTTCGGCAACCGGACGGGCGCTCGAACGCAGACACTGGTGCACAGCGCAATGCTCGGAATCGACCGGCACGAGTTCGGCGCCTGCAATCGATCGCAGCGGCTGTACAACCGGGCCGGCCGCAATGAGGCTCTCTTTGTTGGCCAGCGCCAATCGTTTGCCAGCGCGAAGCGTGGCCACCGTGACCGCAAGGCCAGCGAAGCCGACGACACCGTTGACCACGACATCGGCGTTGTCGACCAAGGCCGCAAGGTCGCCAACAACTTCGGCAAATGGCAGCGCACTGGCAACCGCGGCACGCTTGGTGGGGTCGGCAACGACCACAAGCTTGGGTCGAAATTCGTTGGCCTGGGCGATGAGCGCCTCGATCGAGGAACCCACGCCGAGCGCCACGACCTCGTACTCGCCCGGTTCAGCGCGAACTACATCGAGAGTTTGAGTGCCGATAGATCCTGTTGAGCCAGCAATGGCAACGCGTTGGGCACACATGACCCGCCAAGTCTGTCATCTACACGGCTCGAAAGTACGTCGCGTGCGGATCATCGCCGCGGTTTGACTACTTCGGAGCGGCGCTCACCCATGGCTCAAGCACCATCATCAGGTAGAAGACCGCTGGCAGCGTGAACAAGAAACCGTCGAAGCGATCGAGGATGCCACCGTGGCCCTTCACGATGCTGCCGAAGTCTTTGACGTCGAGGTTGCGCTTGAACATGCTCTCGGTGAGATCGCCGAGTGGCGCCATAATCGCGATGACCACGCCGAGCAGCACGAGGTTTGGATTGCTCCATGTCTCGCTCTTGCCCGCGATGCCGATGACGACCATCGCGATAATGGTGAGCAACGCACCGCCGATGAAGCCTTCGACTGACTTGTTTGGGCTGATCCATCCGCGAAGTGGCGTGCGACCCGCAGCTGAACCAACGAACAATGCCCCCACGTCGTTCACGACCACACCAACTGCAAGCAGCAGCAACGTGTCGGTTCCGGCGTGACCCGGGATCAGACCCGACGTTTGCGCTCCCAAGATCAGGCCGCCGTACGCACCAGCAAGGCCGATCCAGCTGACACCGAGTGTGGTGATGGCCATGTTCGGCATCGGGCTCGAGCTCAGCCCTTGAGCGCCGATGAACGTGACGGATCCGGCGATGAACGCAAAGATCAACACAAGCGGAACCGCTCGCTCGCCGACCCAGTAGGCGGCGAGTGGGGCGGCGACGCAGGCAACGATGCCGACAACGGTTGCGGGCTGATAGCCCTTTTCGGTGACCTTCTCGAAGTATTCGACAGCGGCAAGGCCGATGATGATGACCACGATTCCCAACACGGCCTGTGGCTTCCAAATGATGGCGCCAACAAACACTGCCGACATCAGCGCACCAACGGCCACAGCGGTTGGCATGTCGCGCCCGCCGACTCCGGCAGTGGACTTCGATGACTGTGCTGGCGCGGCGCGAACCGAGCCGGCTGGACGAGCGCTGCGCGCCGCGCGCTGCTGCTCGTCGCGCGATGTGCGCGCCCTGCCCTTTGACGGCGTGGGTCGTCCGATGCCTTCGCCGGTTGGGTCGGTGCCGATGGTGATGCGGCCAGGTCCGCGGCGCGCTACGGCGCCGCTGATGTCTGCATCAGTGACATCGAAGTACTGATCCTCGGCGGCGGTGACATCGGCCGATGACGGCACGCGAATCGAGTCGGAGTAATCGTCGGACGAACGACCCGTGTCGTCGACCGGATCGTCGTTCCACACCGGTGCCTGCCCCGAGAACGATGACCACACGTCGAGGTCGTCGGTGGGGTCGCGCACTTCGTCGGCACCACCCGAACGTGGCCGAGGAATCTCGCCAGTTGGCGGCTCGGTCCAATGCGGCAGCGAACCAGTGCTGTCATCGAACACGATTGGTTTATCGCGCTTGCGCGCTGCCGGACGTTCGTGAGTTCCCGAATCGGAGTCGTCGCCAAACAGCGGCGGGCCGAAATCTTCGTCTTCGCGTCCGCGATTGCGCCATACGTCGTCACTCATTGGGTTACTCCGTTCATATCGGCCACAGCTACGGCGTGGTTCATACTTCGAGCAACTCTTGCTCTTTGCGGATGAAGGCTTTATCGATCAGTTCGACGTGATCGTGCGTGATCTTTTCCATGTCCTTTTCGGCACGCTCGAGCTCGTCGGCCGAAATGGCGCTGGCCTTCTCGGCTGCCTCGAGATGCTTGCGGGCATCGCGACGCAGGTTGCGAACAGCAATGCGTCCGTCCTCAGCGAGGTTCTTCACGATCTTCACGTATTCCTTACGGCGCTGCTCGGTGAGCGCAGGAATGTTGAGGCGAATCACCACGCCATCGTTCGAGGGTGAGATACCAAGGTCGCTTTCGCGAATGGCCTTTTCGATCGCGGCAAGCGACGCACGATCGTGCGGCTTCACAATCAGTTGGCGAGCCTCCGGCACTTGGAAACCGGCCAACTGTTGCAGCGGCACTGTGGATCCGTAGTAGTCGACCATGATGCGCTCGACCAAGGCAGGTGTTGCCCGGCCGGTACGCACAGTGGTGAATTGGGACTGTACGTGCTCAACGGCTTTGTCCATCTTTTCGATGGCTTCCAGAATGGTCTCTTCAATCACGGTCACAGGTTACAGACGCGCCAACGTCTGAGTGTGGACAACCGAGTTTGATCAAGCGTCGCGAACGATGGTGCCGACGCGATGGCCTTCGAGAATTGCTCGCAGGGCACCGTGCGCCGACATGTCAAACACCACGATGGGCAGCTTGTTGTCGCGGCAGAACGCAATCGCGGTGGAGTCCATGACCTTGAGATCTTTGTTCATGACATCCATGTAACTGATCTCGTCGTACTTCGTTGCGGTGGGGTCGATACGCGGGTCGGCTGAGTACACGCCGTCGACGCCAGAGTGTGTGCCTTTCAGCAAGGCATCGGCATCGATCTCGGCGGCGCGCAGCGCGGCAGCGGTATCGGTAGTAAAAAACGGGTTGCCGGTACCGGCAGCAAAGATGACAACGCGACCCTTTTCGAGGTGACGCATGGCGCGACGACGAATGTAGGGCTCAGCGATTCTGGGCATCTCGATTGCCGACTGCACACGGGTTGGCTGGCCGGCGCGCTCGAGCGCGTCTTGCAACGCCAGGGCGTTCATCACGGTGCCGAGCATGCCGATGTGATCGGACTGCGTGGCATCCATGCCGGTCATTGCGCCGGTGCGACCACGCCAAAAGTTGCCGCCGCCAACGACGACGGCAACATCGACACCAAGGTTTTCGCGCACGTCGAGAATCTCGAGTGCGGTGTGAGCCAACGTGGCTCCATCAAGGCCTGACCCAGATGGTCCGGCCAAGGCCTCGCCCGACGGCTTGAAGACAATGCGCTTCCAGCGTGGCGAGGCCATGGCGAACTAGCCGATCTCGACTTGAGCGAAGTTCACGATGCTTGCAGCTCCGATGAGCTGTGTGATCGAGACCTTGTCGTCCTTGGCGTAGGGCTGGTCGAGCAAGCAGACATCTTTGAAGAAGCCAACGATGCGACCTTCGACAACCTTTGAGATTGCAGCTTCGGGCTTGCCCTCGTTGCGGGTGATGGTCTCGAGGGTGGCACGCTCGTGAGCGACCACCTCGGCGGGAACATCGTCGCGCTTGAGGTACTTGGGCCGAGCGAAGGCAATGTGTACAGCGACATCGTGAGCGAGCTCAGAGCCAGCACCCGACATCTCGACGAGCACTGCGTTCACACCACGGCCGCCCTGCATGTGAATGTAGGAATCGATGGTGTTGCCGGCTGCGGCGTCAATGCGAACGACATCGCCGATCTCGATCTTCTCTTTCAGGGTGATGCGCAGATCGTCGATGATCGTGGTGTGCTCGGCTACCGCATCGGCGCCCTTGGCAACAACCAACGACACCAGCGCAGCGGCCTCGGCCTTGAACTGATCGCTGGCGGCAACGAAGTCTGTCTCGCACTTGAGCTTGACGATGGCACCGACGTTGCCCTCGATGAGCAAGGCCACGAGGCCCTGGGTGTTTTCGCGATCATCTCGCTTGGCTGAAGCAGCCAAGCCCTTCTCACGAAGCCACTGCTTTGCGTTCTCGACGTCGCCGCCGGACTCCTCGAGTGCCTTTTTGCAGTCCATCATTCCGGCGCCGGTTGATTGGCGCAGTGCTTGGACGTCTTTTGCGTTTACAGCCATGGTTCAGCCTTCCGTGGTTTCGGCAGTGTCGGTGGTATCGGGCGCAGCAACTTCTGCGACGACTTCGGTTGGTGCTTGTGCAGCGGCGAGGCGGGCTTCGCGCTCGGCCTGTGCAGCGGCAGCCTGAGCACGGGCATCGGCTTGCGCTGCCACGAACTCGGCGTCCTGCTCGGCAGTGCGCTTTGGCGCTGCGCTTGGGTTGCGACGCGATGCCATGTAGCGGCCTTCGGCCACTGCTTCGGCGATCACGCGGCACATCAGGGCGTTGGCGCGGATTGCGTCGTCGTTACCTGGGATTGGGAACTGGATGACATCGGGGTCGACGTTGGTGTCGACAACAGCGATCACTGGGATCTTCAGCTTGTTGGCTTCGGTGACGGCGATGTGCTCTTTTTTGGTGTCGAGGATGAACACAGCGTCGGGACGCTGGCCGAGATCGCGGATACCGCCGAGGTTCTTCTGCAGCTTCTCGAGCTCACGGCTCAGCAACAGGGCTTCCTTCTTTGGCATGGCGTCGAACTCGCCCGAGATCTTCATGCGCTCGTATTCCTGCATCTTGGCAACGCGCTTGGAGATGGTTTCGAAGTTGGTGAGCATGCCACCGAGCCAACGCTCGTTGATGTACGGCATGCCGCTCTTTTCGGCGTAGCTGCGCACTGGATCTTGCGCTTGCTTCTTGGTGCCGATGAACAACACCGTGCCGCCCTTGGCTGACAACTCACGAACGAAGTTGTAGGCAACCTCGGCACGCTGGAGCGTCTGCTCGAGATCGATGATGTAGATGCCGTTGCGCTCGCCGAAGATGAATCGCTTCATCTTTGGGTTCCAACGACGGGTCTGGTGACCGAAGTGGACTCCGGCTTCGAGCATTTGGCGCGTAGTTACGACTGCCATGACATTCTCCTCTACTGCGGTTGGCGGGCAGCTCGCACGGCGCCGAGGCGACCGCAGTGTGTGCGAGATGCGAATGATTTTCGACCGGTCGGGACGACAAGTCGCAGGCAATGCTATCGGGTGACTTCGCCGGTTGCCGCAACGATCTCGCAGCTTGGTCGCCGTTTTTGGGTGGGTCGCGGTGGTGCGCCGTTGGCTGGGATGAGGTGGCTTGGCCAGCGGCGCTGCGCGAGTAGCGGCACTGGGTCGATGTATACGCCGCTGTGGCGCAAGCCGAAATACAGCCGCGACGTTGAATGCCCAACGATTTGGCCTTCAGTGACCAGGTCACCGCTACGCACAGCGGAGTCGGCGAGCATCCCGTAGGTGGCCAAGGTTTGGTCGGTGTGGGCGACAATCACGTATCGGGTGGCCACCACAACGCCGCTGAATGTAACGACACCATCAGCC
>Ga0194048_10000555_pt1 | contig 18205 bp, 21 predicted proteins | sample JunL225m_MetaG_FD_161685 | JGI IMG/M metagenome (GOLD analysis project Ga0194048, IMG submission 161685) | Anoxic zone freshwater microbial communities from boreal shield lake in IISD Experimental Lakes Area, Ontario, Canada - Jun2016-L222-5m | ecosystem: Environmental > Aquatic > Freshwater >...
TTGCAATATATAGAGTATTTATGCTCTAGAGCATTTATACTCTAAATATGGGAAGACAACCAAAACAAGATAAAGACCAACTGGAAAACCATGTTGAGTCCTTTAGAACTAAGCGTGAACTATCTAGGCAAGAACTAGCGGATCTGGTGGGGGTTCATTACCAAACCATGAGCTACATCGAACGTGGGGAATACGCACCAACTCTTGCATTGGCCCTAAGGCTAGCCGCAGCTCTCAACTGCAAAGTTGAACAACTCTTCAAATTGAAAGTGAGTATCTAATGTCCAGCAAAACAAATATTCTTAGAAACCTGCGCAGTGCGCGAATTGAGCGCATTTTGAGCAGTGCACCAGGAGGGCTATTAGTCTCTCGAACTTTCCGAAGATTCCTCTGTGTGATTGCAGTTCTGTTCAGTTATTTGTACTTGGCAACTTTGTTAATCCCGGCTTGGTTGATCATGAGCAGCACCTTCACTAAGGGGCATGTAATTAACTCTCTAGCAGAGCTAAATGGCTCCCAAATGTTCCTCCTTGTTTTAGAGGGCATTCTGGCTTATGTGCGGTTCCTTTCTCCAGTTATTTTGCTCGTAGTATTTCTACTACTTAGAAGATCAATGCGAAGGGTAACCTCGCTTCCAGACCAGTATTTGGATGAGCGTGAAATAGCTAACCGTGACTGGGCTTTTAAGACTGGGTATCTTGTGGTTAGAAGAATTGGCTTTGGTGCTGCCATAGTTTTCTTTGTTATCAATGTCATGGGATTCACCCCAGGTAGAGGAAAGTATTCACCACAAGAGGATTCAGTTATAGCAGTCGATAATTTCAATAAGTATCTAATTTCGCTAGTGTCAAATAACGCGGTGGGTTTTGTCTTCACGATGGTTGCTTTACTCACCTATGTTGCATATTCATTCCCACTTATTCTCGTGGCCTGGAGGGAATCCAAGTTCTCTGAACCCATTCCAAAACCAGTTGTAAAGATGGATCCTGAGGGACCTGCAAATCTAGCTAGGCAGTATTTCCGAAGAATCATCGTGATAGTGAGCTGCATAGTTGCTTACATCCTGATTACCTTCTCCAGTTTTTTTGTTCGTGCTTTTGGGAATTGGCTATTGTTCCAAGGCGGACTCTTTTACATGATTTTCGTCCTCGTCTTATATGCGATGTATGTCTATATTTGGGCATCAATAAAAACAGTGGGTGTCTTGAATCAAACCAGAAGAAATGAATATAACGAAGGTAAAGATTCCACTGCCGCATTGGGTGCTTTGATTTTCTTTGTAATCACTCAGTGCTTGGGTGTCGCGCTACTGCTCGCCTGGCCGGTTGTGCTCAGCAATCCTGGCATTTCAGCGAACCCACTATTGCTGCTATTTGGCTTAGGGCTTGCCATGATTCCAACTCAGGTCATATCTTTCCTATTCATAAGAAGGATCGGTAAGGCAAAGGCTGCGGAGGTAACTGAGTAAAGGTGCAAACTCCTGCTTAGTAGTTCCTCACTCAGAACCACCTCGTTGATAGTGTCTTTAGAGAAGACATCTTTTGAAAGGTTACAAGTGAACAGAACTAGCAAGATAGCGCTTTATGCAGCAATTATTGGTCCTATCCAGTCAGCTCTAGGTTGGATTATTGCTGGGTCGATGTGGCCAGGTTACGACCAGGCTAAGCAAACTATTAGCGAGTTGGCTTCACCTGAATCTCCTGTTAAGGAGATCATGTCTTCGTTTTTTGTCTTTGGTGGATTGCTTACTGTAATCGTGGCTATCTATGCCAAGAGTTTGGCAATGTCGGCAAGAGTTGCTCTGTTTGTTTCAGCACTCTGCACATTTGGCCTAACTATTTTCCCAACCCCTCTAATCGGCTACTCGACCATGCACAGAATCTTCGCTATTTCTTCTTTTGCCATCTCTGCAGGTTGGCCTTTACTTGCCCTTAGAAGATCTAAGAGCGCAGCTTTTGCGGTTAGACCTATTCCAACAATTGTTGGAACAGCACTTCAAGCAGGGCTAGCAATCTGGTTTCTGGTTACCTGGACAAATCCTCTAGCTATCAACGTAGGAATCTGGGAGCGAGTAGTAGCTGTTTCTCAAGCAGCTTATGTGACTTGGATAATTGTCTCTATCTACTTGAATGAACGAAAAATTCAACAGCCAGTTGACTAAATAATGTCTAGGTTCTTAGCGCTACTAAAAGCCACACACTTTCCACAAGCGCTCACCATGGTTCTGCTAACTACAGTTGCAGCCGTTCTTTGTGGTCAATCTGGTTTTAGTTTGTTATTTGTTGTTATAGCCACTGCATCGGGTCAAGCTTCTATCGGTTGGGTAAATGATTTAGTTGATTTAGAGACAGATAAAAAACTTGATCGAAAGCACAAACCTGCTGTTCGATACTTGCTACAACCAGAGAACCTAAGAACTCCAATCTCGATTGCACTGATTGTTATGGTGCCGTTTTCTTTTCTCGCCGCAGGCTGGATTGGCGGATTAGCAAATATTCTGGCGGTGGCTAGCGCTCAGATCTATAACCTCTACCTATCCAGAACAATTTGGTCTTGGTTACCGTATGCCATCTCATTTGCACTTCTAACAGTATTCATTGCCCAATCCAGTTCGAAATGGCCATCTTTGGAAATGATTTGTATTTCAGCATGTGTTGGCGTGATTGCTCACATTTTCAATGCTCTACCGGATTTGGAAATAGATAAGCAAGCAAGCCTAGGCGGATTAGTTGTTTATTTAGGTAAAACAAAATCAATTATTGCTTTAGCGATACTTACCTTGGCTCTTTTGCTTTTCTTACAGCTTGCCTTTAATTTAATCGGCTAGTTGAGTTGTGCTGAGACATAGGCTGCAACATCTAGCATCACTCGTTCATCAACCGAATGACCAAGACTTGAATAGGTTTTAGTCATAGCCTTGGTCTTTGCCTGTAACCATGTGTTTAGGGTAGCTATTGCTTCTTTAGTAATTCTTTGATCTTCTAAGCCACGGCAGTAAATGACCTTAGGTTTGAACTCTTGAAGTTGGCTATCTGTATCTAATTCACCAAGAGCCATAAAGCCAGAGAGTATTACAGTTCCTGAAATACGCTCTGGCCTGGTTCTCAGTAACTGAGTTGCCATAAGTCCACCTTGAGAAAAACCAATCAGAATTAGTTTTGATTCTTTAGGAATGTATTCATCTATCCAGCCCCATAGAGCCGCTGTTGATTCAGCAAGATCAGCAACTGTTGGCTTCAAAAGGTCTTGAGTCTGATACCAAGAGTAAGCACCACCTAAATCAATAGGTGCTCTTGGGCTATACCAGGGCAGCTCTGGAAGGTAGGACATCAGCTCCGGTAAGTCTTTCTCATCAGCACCATAGCCATGCAGGAACAACACCACGTGCTTTGCAATGTCTAGTGTGTCACCTGAGGTAAACCTTGTGATTGCTAGGGCCATAGCCTCAAGCCTAAACAGACAATCCAGAGGAACTTGCTCAAGCAAAGATACTATTTATCTATTATGAGTAATTTAAATCGCCCTGAAATCGAACCAATGATAGAGCCAGCTCCATCTGTATTGACCACTAAAGACATCGTTGTTGGCGATGGCGCTGAAGCTCCAGCTAACTCGGTTGTGAATGTTCACTACCTAGGTGTTGATTATGAGACAGGTGAAGAATTCGATTCTTCATGGGGTCGTGGTGAGTCAATTGAATTCCCACTAAACCGTCTTATCAAAGGATGGCAAGAAGGTATTCCAGGTATGAAGGTAGGCGGAAGAAGAATGCTTATCTGTCCACCAGAAATGGCTTACGGTCCAGCAGGTGGCGGTCACGCCCTATCTGGTAAGACTCTGGTCTTTGTTATTGATCTTCTAGGCGTTAAGTAGTTCTAGTTAGTTGACTCAGGGTCATAGATCATTTCTCTGACCTCTTGAGGGCAACGACAAGATTTAGCTATCTTGGCAGCCCACATATAAGCCTCTTGCTCATTTTCACAATCAAGCACAGAGAATCCGCCAAGTCGAACATCACTTGGTGCTAGAGGACCAGGGGTTACCAAACCGTCTTCGGTTACCACTACCGGCTTATCTTCGAAGAAACCACCACCAAAGATCCAAACACCAGCAGCTTTAGCTTCACGAACCACAACATGTGATTCTTCAGCAACCTGAGGTAGTTCTTCCATCGGGAATTTCATGTCACCGTCATTGAACGAGATTATGTATCTAGGCATCTGATTCCTTCTCTAAATGAAAGAACCCCTTCGTGGAGGAAGGGGTTCTAGTAGGCCCCGTCGGGATCGAACCGACGACCCACGGATTAAAAGTCCGTTGCTCTAACCAACTGAGCTAGAGGCCCGTATCTGCATTGCAGACTTTCTATTCTAACTTTTTTGAGGGGCTAATTCTCTGCGAAGGCAATAGTTGCCTGCACTGCCTGCTTCCAGCGCTTATAAGGCTCAGGGCTGGTGTTCTCTGGTGTGAAGGATGTCTCAAAGTGGTTGAGACCTCTTAGGGTTTGTAAGTCTTTCCAGTAACCAATACCAAGACCGGCAAGGTAGGCAGCTCCAAGAGCAGTGGAGTCTAGGTTTGAGGGACGCTCAATTGGCACCTGGAGCTGATCTGCTTGAATTTGAATAAGCAGGTCATTAGCGGATGCTCCACCATCGACTCTTAGTGAATTTAGTTTCACACCGGTTGTTGCCATGGCATCGAAGACATCTTTTACTTGGAAGGCAAGGGCTTCGAGAGTTGCTCTGGCTAAGTGACCTCTTTGGGTTCCTCTGGTTAGGCCAAAGACTGAACCTCTGGCATCTGGTATCCAGTAAGGAGCACCAAGGCCGGTTAGCGCTGGAACAAAAACAATACCTCCGTTATCGGTAACTGTTTTAGCTAGTGCTTCAATCTCTTCCGCAGAGTTGATGATCTTTAGTTCATCTCTAAGCCATTGAACAGCAGCTCCAGCAACAAATACCGAACCTTCATTAGCAAAGGTTCTCTCTCCACTTAGTTGCCAAGCAACAGTTGTGATTAGTCCGTTGTCTTGAAGTATTGCTTTATCTCCAGTGTTCTGCAAGATAAATGCACCTGTTCCATATGTGCATTTAGCTCCACCAACATCAAACTGGGTTTGACCGAACAGAGCTGCTTGTTGATCACCCGCAATACCGGTGATAGGAACCTCTATTCCAAGAAATGCGGTTGGGTTAGTTGTTGCTAAAAGACCACTTGAATCAACAATGGTTGGAAGTGCATGTTCCGGAATGTCAAAGAGCTCTAATAGTTCTTGATCCCAAGCACCAGTATGAATGTTGTATAGCTGAGTTCTTGAAGCGTTACTGGCATCTGTGATGTGAGCTGCACCATCGGTAAGTCTTGAGATCAGATAGGTATCGATGGTGCCAACGATGGTGTCACCCTTGCTCACCTCTTCCCAGATACTCGGGTGGTTCTTGGCTAGCCATCTAAGTTTTGATGCACTGAAGTAAGGATCTAGCGGTAAACCTGTTTTCTGTTGAACAGAGTTAATGGCAGGGTTTGACTTTAGTTCTTCTAAGACTTCTGTTGTTCTTCTGTCTTGCCAGACGATTGCTTTGCAAGGGGAGACTAGAGTCTTTCGATTCCAGAGTCCAACTGTTTCTCTCTGGTTAGTAATGCCGATAGCGCTGAAAGTATTGCCAACTTGAGCTAAAACTTTTCCAGCTGCACTTAGGGTTGCTTGCCAGATCTCTTCAAGATCATGTTCTACCCAACCTGGTTGCGGATAGTGCTGAGGGAACTCTTGGTAGCCTCTTGCAGTTATCTTGCCTTCAAGGTTCACAGCGATAACTGTGACACCTGTTGTTCCTGCATCAATAGAGAGAATCATAAATATTCCTTAGTGCGGCATAGGTTCGTATACGAGATCTTCTGGTTGGGAATCTTTTCTAGGCCATTCAATCAGTAGCATGGCGGCAAGCATCAATGTTCCACCAAAGATGGTTTGCAGTGAAAGAACTTCTTGACCAACGGCAACTGAGGTTAGAGCTGCAAAGACAACTTCCATGGTCAAGATGATGGCAACTCTTGAAGCATCCATAATCGATTGTGCCCAGGTCTGAATAAAGAAAGCTAGCGCTGTTGCAAATACTGCGGTGAATAGAACTGCAAACCACACTTCACCATCAACTGGTGCTTGGTAGCCATCAGGAAGGGCACCTATCCAACAGACAACAGCAACTGTGGTGAGTTGAATAACAGTTAGCGCATAAACATCTTTACCTGGTGACCAACGGCTAAGACCTACGATGTGTGCTGCAAAGCCGAGAGCACACAAAAGAATCCAGATCTGACCGAAGTCAAAAGAAGCATCTTTGATGGTGATGAAACCTAAACCAACGGTAGCCAGGATTGCTCCTAGGGCAACTATGGATTTAGGTTTCTTTTTGAAGATTGCCCAGATAAGTAGTGGGGTGAGAATTACATAAAGACCAGTAATGAAACTTGTGATGGCTGCTGTTGAGAGCTTTAGACCTATGGTCTGAGTCACATAGGAAAAGCCAAGAATGACTCCAAGGACGATGCCATAAATAAGTGTCTTACCTGTGAAAGCTTTTAGAACCTTTGGTTTCACTGCAATCATGAGCAAGGCTGCGATGGTGAATCTAACTGCTAGAAAATCAAATACTGGGATTTTCTCCATGGCTGGCTTCATTGCGACAAACGATGCTCCCCAGGCAATTGTCACAAAGAGTAGTGCCAAGACACCAAGGCTGTTTTTCTTCACTCAGTCAGTCTATTTGTGGCGTTTGATAACAGTGTTATGAGCGATGTGCTTGACCATGCTAGGAAATACCAAGCCATGCATAGGAAATACTGTCCACCAGTAGATGTGCCCCAGTAAACCTTTAGGAACGAAGATTGCTCGTTGAGTGACCTTTGTGCCACCGTCTTTAGTTGATTCAGCTTGGAACTCTAACCAAGCAAGTCCTGGCATCTTCATTTCAGCTCTAAGTCGTAGCAGGTGTGGTCTTTCGATGGCTTCAACTCTCCAGAAATCTAGAGATTCACCTTCAAGCAAGAAGTAAGGATCTCTTCTGCCACGTCTTAGGCCAACACCACCAACTAAACGATCTTGTAATCCTCTTAGCTCCCAAGCCCAGGTAGCGGTGGAGTAACCGTTATCGCCACCAATTGATTCAATGCGTTGCCAAACCTTTTCTATTGGGTCTGTGCCGGTCTCAACTCTGATATCTGTGTATAGTGAACCACCCGCCCACTTAGGGTCTGTTGGTAGTGGTTCGCTAGGGCTTCCTGGCAGGGAAGCATTAGACCAACGTGTTTCCACGTTGGCTTCTTTGATACGAGTCAGAGCTAAAGCAACAGCTTTCTTGAAAGTGGTTAGTCCACCTTTAGGATCTGGAATGTATTTCTTGATGGAATCATCCGCAGCTACAACTTCGTTTCGAAGTGAGTCAATCAATCTTCTAGCCAAGGTAATTGGAACAGGTGTAACAAGACCTACCCAACCACTAGAAAGTCTTGGAGTTAGCACCGGTAGCGGCATGATGATTCTCTTTCGCAATCCAGCAGCTTCGGCGTATTGCAACATCAGATCTCGATAGGTAAGCACCTCTGGTCCACCGATATCAAAGTGCTGATTGAGTTTCTCTTTGACTCCAGCTGCCCCAACAAGATATCTCAAGACATCTCTAACCGCGATTGGTTGGATACGAACAGTTACCCATTTAGGGGTAACCATGATTGGTAGACGTTCAGTTAGGTATCGGAGCATTTCGAAAGAAGCTGAACCTGAACCAATGACAACACCGGCACGAAGCTCAATGGTTGGCACTCCTGAGTCTCTGAGGATTTCTCCTGTTTCAGCTCTGGCAGCAAGGTGAGCACTTAGCTTGGTCTTAGATTCAGCCATGCCACCTAGATAAATGATTCTTTGAACATTGTTCTCTTTGGCACATTCACCAAAAGTCTTAGCCCAGTCGCGCTCTAACTGTTCAAAGTCATCTCTGACCATAAGTGCATGCAGCAGGTAGTAAGCAACGTCAACACCTTTGAGCGCTCTACTCAGAGCTTCTTTATCGTTGGCATCACCTTCAACAATTTGAACTCTAGAAAACCATGGGTAACTGGTTAGTCGTTCAGCATGACGGGCAAAAACACGAACACGGTAACCGTGTTCCAATAGTTCACGAACTAATCGGCCACCAATGTAACCGGTAGCGCCGGTCACTAAACAAAGTGCAGGTTCGCCTTCAGCATTTAGGGCAAGCGGTAATCCACCGGTAACTTCATCTCTCATTAGGCAACCTGAGACTTTAGACCTTCAACAGTATTTCTGTATAACGGTTTCTTCTCTCCGGCTTCAATAGCAACAGGCAACTTATTTTCAATAGGAGCAACCGGGCAGGTTGCAAAGTCTGTGTATGAGCAAGGGAAGTTACCCGAGTAATTGAAATCAAGAATGTATGAACCATCTTCTTGATGGAAAGCATTTACCGATCTACCGGTGCCATAGGTAATGTTGCCTGAAGTAGCGTCTTTGAAATAAACAGTTAGGTCTTCGCTGTTGGCTTTATCAAAAGCGGTTAGACGGTATTCATTTCCTTCGATGTTGAAAACCAAAGCACCAGGGGAGATGTATGCATGTGTCATCCCCTCAACAACAGAACCAACTACAACTTCCTTAGGAGCATCGCTTTCTTCAAGTGTTGCTGTTACACAGAACTCAGGGTTGTAATCAAAAGTGATGACACCTTCGAAAGACTGGAGCATTTCAGTGTTTGGATCTCTAGGTCTAACTACTAGTTGACCATTACGACTAGCTAGTTCAACTTTGATGCCATCGTAATCAAAAGATATTTCTCCTCTAGGTTCGATTGTCCAAGAGTGGTTTCCAGTATCACTGTCGTTTACGAAAACTGTGTGATCTTCACCCCACCAAGAACCTGAAATGCCTTGAATGGTTTGTGGTTCATGAGTTAGCCAAACCAAGTTGGTAATCGATAGGAAACCGGTTGGGTTTGCGAAGTTCTTATTTCTGGCTTCAAGCCAGTTGAGCCAGGCTGCAGGAGAATTAGTCATCTAAAAAGACTAATCCCCGCTGGCTGGTCCTTCGAACTCGATGCCAACAATTTTGGACTTCTTTTTGCCTGTTCCTTTAGCTAAATGAACCACACACATATCCGCAGGCTTGAGGTTAAGGGCTTCTTCAAGCTCCTTACGCTGAGCTTTATCACCGTAAGCACCAAGGGCCTCAATTATGGTCGGCAAGGCTGGACGATGACTACAAACCACAACCCTCTTGTCTGTCTCCACCAGGTTATTTATGAGCTTCTGAGTCCGCTGAGGGCCGTTCTTAGCCCCTAATTCACTTAGCTGAGAGCGCTCAACAAGCTTGATCTTGTGTTTGGCAATGAAGGGTTGGACTGTGTCTAAACACCGCTTCCACCTGCTGGTAACTACTAGTTTGGGTCCGTAGGCATTGAGGATATTGGTTAGCGCAACGGCTTGAACAGCACCTTGTTTCAAAAGCGGCCTTGTGGCTTCACCCTTGGACCAGTCACTTCTTGTTGTCGCTCTAGCGTGACGCAAAATAATGAATGGACGAGTATCTAATTGGTTTTTATCATTCAAGGCAATCAGGGCCTTAAGTGGATCATTGTCGTGTTTGTATGTCATTCGCTTCTTGGCATCGGAAACACTAAGCCATTCAAAAGTGCTCACTTCATCGTCAGGTGTGAAGTTTTGTTTCTTCAGAGCTTCATCAGTGACTTGCGCTGCCCAATAGTGCACAACCTTCTTTGAACCGTTGTCTAATTTGTATTCACTGACAAACAACTTCACGCCAAGAGAAACCTTGAGACCAGTTTCTTCTTTGAGTTCACGAACAGCAGCTTCGCTAACTGCTTCACCTTTATCAAGTTTGCCTTTAGGCCAGCTCCAGTCGTCATACCGAGAGCGATGAATCATCAGAACTCGGAGCTCACCTTTTTCCTTGCGCCATAAAATAGCGCCGGCTGCAACAACAGTCATTACTGTGAACCAGGTCTTCTATTCAAAATGTTCTGCATGATTCGATCTTGAACATCAACGTAGCCAACACTTGATGGGTTGCCACCGTTTTTGAGCCATGAGCCATCAGAGCTTAGATGCCATGAAGCAGAAGTGTCAGCCATCGCCAAACTGAATAGGTTTTCCATTTCAGTTAGATGATCTTGAGCACGAAGACGAACCAGAGTTTCAACTCTTCTATCTAGGTTTCGATGCATCATGTCAGCTGAGCCGATATAGACAACCGCATCGCCTTCGTTCAAGAATCTGAATACTCTGGAGTGTTCTAGATAACGACCAAGAATAGATCTAACCTTGATACTTTCGCTAAGACCTGGTACCCCTGGCTTTAGAGCACACATTCCTCTAACCAGAATCTCGATAGGAACACCTGCTTTTGAGGCACGGTATAGGGAATCAATAATCTGTTCGTCAACAAGTGAATTTAGTTTTAGCTGAATGCCCGCTGGTTTACCAGCAAGCGCATTCTTAGCTTCTTGTTCAATGAGATTAGTTAAACCTTCACGAACACCAACAGGTGAGACCAAAAGCTCATTGAAAGAAAGATCTTCGGCGTAGGCAGATAATCGGTTGAACAACTTAGCAATATCTTCACCAACAGCATCTCTACTGGTTAGTAGTCCATAATCCTCATAGAACCTAGCGGTCTTAGGGTTGTAATTTCCAGTTCCGATGTGACAGTAACGCTTGAGCCTGCCATCTTCTTGACGAATAACAAGAGCTAGCTTGCAGTGAGTTTTTAGTCCTACGATTCCGTACACCACGTGGACACCAGCCTGCTCAAGCTTTCTAGCCCAACCAATGTTGTTCTGCTCATCGAATCGAGCTTTGATTTCGACTAGCGCTAGAACCTGCTTACCTGCTCTCGCTGCATTGATAAGAGCATCAACAATCGGTGAATCACCACTTGTTCTATAAAGCGTTTGCTTGATAGCAAAGACCTTAGGGTCATTAGCAGCTTGCTCAATAAAGGCTTGCACGCTGGTTGAGAAAGATTCATACGGGTGGTGCAGTAAGACATCTCGCTGTCTTAGCGCACTAAAGATACTTACACCTTCATCGGCTGCAGTCTTTAGGTAACGGTTGGTTACCCTTTGGTGCGGGGTGTAATGCAGGTCAGCTCGCTTCATGAAAGCGATGTCGCTGAGTCCAGTTAGATCAAGCGGGCCTTCAAGTGAATAGACATCCTCAGTTTCGATATCTAGCTCTTCCATTAGAAGTTCTAAGACTTCTTTATCTATAGTGCTGGAGACCTCTAGACGAACAGCAGGACCGAATCTTCTTCTAAGTAACTCAGCTTCTAAAGCTTGCAGCAGGTTCTCTGCTTCATCTTCATCAACATCAAGATCTTCATTACGGGTAACTCTGAAGTTGTGATACTGAACTACTTCCATTCCTTCAAAGAGCGAACCAAGATGTTGACCAATGATTTCTTCTAGTGGCACAAAGCGAACTCCAGAGTTAGCTCCTGGCACTCGAACAAAACGAGGCAGCGTTGGTGGCACTTTTACTCTGGCAAATAATCTGCTGTCATTTTCTGGATGTCTAACCATCACAGCAATATTCAGAGAAAGTCCTGAGATGTATGGGAAAGGGTGCGCAGGGTCAACTGCCAGTGGAGTAAGCACCGGGAAGATCTGCTTACGGTAGTAATCGGTTAGCGCTTCTTTTTCAGCATCTTCTAACTTGCTCCAAGAAGTGATATTGATTCGGCTAGCTTCTAGCTGAGGTTCGATAGTTTCAATAAAGAGTTTGCTGTGTCGCTCTTGCAGAGCGTGAGCTGCTTGGCTGATTCGAGTTAGTACTTCTTGTGGTTCAGAACCTGAACTAGCTGTCACAGCAAGTCCAGTAGCAATTCTTCTTTTTAGTCCGGCAACTCGAACCATAAAGAACTCATCAAGGTTTGATGCGAAGATACCTAGAAAGTTGACTCTTTCCAGCAGCGGGAGAGTTTCATCTTCAGCAAGTTCTAAAACGCGTTCGTTAAACGAAAGCCATGAAAGTTCACGGTCAATAAAACGATCGTGCGGTAGATCATGGCCGTTCGGTGGCAATGTGATTGCCATGGTCTCTTCAGACATGTTTTTATCCTCGCAGTTCTTGTTTGACAGTCGGTGAACGTTTAGTAACCACTAGGAATCGAAGCGGAATCTTCGATTGCGTTATTGAAGCGGTAACCAACGTTACGAACAGTTCCAATTAGTCCTTCAAGATCACCTAGTTTTGCTCTGAGGCGACGAATGTGAACATCAACTGTTCTGGTTCCACCAAAGTAGTCGTAACCCCAGACTTCGCTAAGTAGCTGGTCTCTGGTGAACACCCTTCCTGGATGTTGGGCCAAGAACTTGATTAGTTCAAACTCTTTGAAGGTAAGGTCCATCGGTTCACCATGAACCTTGGCTGAATAAGAAGCTTCATCGATAACTACGCCTGAAGCATGGATCTTGCCGTGCGATTCGGTGGCGGTTGCTCTAGTAATAGCCAACCTGATTCGAGCATCTATTTCAGCAGGTCCAGCTGAATCCAGAAGGAAATCATCGGCACCCCATTCGATTGATAGGGCAGCCAGTCCTCCTTCACTAATAACTAGGAACATAGGTGATGCTAAACCAGTGGTTTTTAGAAGAGTTGCCAAAGATTTAGCGGCAACAAGGTCTTTACGGGCATCAAGGAGGATTAGGTCGGCAGCAGGGGCATTCATTAGGGCTGCTGGCTCTGCTGGGATCTGACGTACCTTATGGCTGAGCAGAGCTAACGCAGGGAGCATGCTGTGGTCTGAGGACTCAGACAAGACGAGCAAATGAGCCAATTTGCCTCCTGATTAGTGGTTAAATCTTACCCTTGGATAAGACCCGATAGGGCATGATGGTTTTTATGAGGAAAGAATGGCTGTCCATAGCCTCCGTCTGGTTACTAGTTGCTGTTGGGGCCCTCTATGTCATCATGAACCTAGAACAGGGCGATGCCATTAGAAGCTTTGGTGTTCTAGCCGCTGGCTCCCTAGCCCTAGTGTCTTTGGTTCACCTCTTTAGCTCACATTCCGAAGGAATAGTTCGAAGGCTGATCTTCTCAGCTGGCGGCGCATATGCCATTTTGGCTGTGGCCGGTCTATACATTTTGCTTCTCGGATAAACTTGGCACTATGCCTCTAGATCTCTTCTTTTTAGGACTGCTAATACTTGCAGGTCTTGCCATCGGTGCCATCAGCATCCTCGTGCTTTATAAACTTTTCAAGGGCCAGCGCTAGTTGTTCGTTCTCCCTGAAGGTCTCCCTCTTGAACTAACTCCCTTAGCGTTCCTGGTTGGAACATGGGAGGGCATTGGTGTGATTAGCAACAAATACGTTGCTAACGAAAACCCAACCGAACAGAAGTTCCAACAAAAAGTTACCTTTGCTATCAGCGAAGGAAACTATCTGACCTATCACGCCACCTCAAGACTTATTGGGGATGAAACCAATGGCACTAAAGATGTTGAACTTCCTGCTGAACTTGGTTTCTGGAGATTAGCAAAACCTGCAGAGCAGGCAGACTTTGGTCCATTAGTTTTACCAGGCACCGGAACCAGAAACATAAAATCTGCAGAAGATCTTGAACTACTTAGAAATGAACGTGGCGGCTTCGATATCGAAGCTTCGATAATTCATCCAGGTGGGGCATATGAATTCTATGCAGGACAGGTTCTCAAAGGTCGAATAGATATGCGAACTGTTGCAGGTTCTCATATGCCAGCTCATCTAGTTGATGCTGGTAAGAGTTGGGGCTATGCAGAAAGAATGTTTGGCACCCTGACCCAAGAAGGTGTTGTGAAACTACTTTGGGTTATGGAAGTTGCTTCTTCAGTTCGGGAACCTTTAGTACCTCTTGTTTCAGTTGAACTTGATCGCATTGCTTAGCTCATGACTCAGAGTTTTTCTAACCCACTCGTGGAACAAAGAGAATTCATTGCTGGTAACGCAGCTATTTCTTTAGAAGATAAAGCTGTTATTGCAGTTGCTGGTGATGATCGTCTTACTTGGCTAAATGACATCCTCTCGCAAAAACTTGATGAGCTAGCAGTAGGGGTTTCAACAGAAGCGCTTTGGCTTGATGCTCAAGGAAGAATCGTTAGAGATTTTCACATCATCGATGATGGTGAAACTACCTGGCTAATTACTTTTAGTAAAGATTTAGAAGAACTTCTGACACAGCTCAAGCGAATTGTCTTTAGAGCAAAAGTTGTGATTACTGATCACACAAACGAGTTTGCTGTCATCGCTACCTGGAACAAAGCTGTTAGTGAAACCTACTCTGCTAATGGAGTTAGATTGCAGTGGCAAGATCCTTGGCCAACAACAGGTGTAGGGGGCTGGCGTTATGGCGATAAGCCAACCGCTCCTTGGGAATACCGGGAAGCTCTGGTACCGCTTGCCATTGAACCTAAGGTTTGGCAGAGCTTTACTAAGGCTGGCACCATGGCCCTAGATGCCCTACGAGTAGCGGCTTTCAAGCCAGCAGGACCTAATGAGATAGACGAAAAGGCTTTACCGCATGAATCAGATTGGCTAGCAACAGCAGTTCACATGAACAAGGGTTGTTACCGAGGTCAGGAAGCTGTTGCCAAGGTGCACAACCTAGGTCACCCGCCTCGCCGATTGGTTTTCTTACACCTTGATGGATCTGCTCATGCTTTACCTAATACCGGGGATGATGTATTTGCTGGTGAGAACCTGGTTGGCAAGGTAACTTCAGTCGGTCAACACTTTGAGATGGGTCCTATTGCACTTGCTCTAATCAAACGCAATGTTTCGGTTACTGAAGAGCTCTCTATCGTTTCTGGAACAGAAACTATCGCCGCAACTCAAGAAGTTATAGTCCCACAATCAGCAGGTTCAGTAATTGATCTAGGTGAGTTCCGTGCCAGGAAAAACTAGTGCATTGCACTGGTCTCTTCGAGAATCAACCAGAAGAGTAATTGAATCGCTCGCTCCTGCGTTGCAAATTACTATTGGTGCATTACTTGCATATTCTTTAGCTCACTATGGTTTGCGGCATTCAACACCACTTCTTGCTATGACTGTCTGTATTACTTCTCTAGGTTTTTCCAGAGATGCTAGGCCTAGAAGAATATTGCAAACCAGCATTGGCATGATTGTTGGAATTGCAATAAGTGATTTTGCTTTAGCGTTACTGGGTTCCGGTGTTCTAGAACTAGCACTGGTATTAATAGTGGTGCTACTGTCTGCACGTTTTATTTCAGGTAGTTCTGCATTTGCGCTAACTGCTGCAATTCAAGCAATGATTGTTCAATTGATTCCAGCACCTGCTGGCGGCGTATTTGTTAGAACAATAGATGGCCTTATCGGTGGAGTAATGGCGTTGGTTGTTACTGCCCTTATTCCAAGAGATCCAAGAGGCTTAGCTAGAACTGACGCTAATAAATTATTTGATTTCTTTATTGAATCTTTAGAGTCACTAAGACTGGCACTTAGAGATGTGAACATGTCCTTAGCTGATGATGCGCTTCGTAAAGTTAGAAGATCTCAGCCACTTATCGATAACTGGCGCATGTCTTTAGATAGTGCAGTTGCGATTAGCCGAATCAGTCCATTCCTCAATAAGTATCGCGATGAACTAAAAGGTCAAGTAAGGCTGATGCGAGGCATGGACCTCGCCACACGTAACCTTCGAGTCATAGTTAGAAGAGTTGACTTCTTACTCAAAGACGGCAAGGCAAGGCCTTATCTATCTGAACTATGTGATCAGTTAGCTGATGCAGTGATATTGATGCGCGAAGGGCTAAGCGATAGGGAAGCTCTTGAATCCGCTCAGCAACAGTTATTAGAAATCATCAGACAGCTAGACCCAAAGCGCTTTGGAATTGCAGATCAGGTTAGAGAAGCAAGCGTATTGTTACTGCTTAGACCAATGCTGGTTGATTTGTTATGTGCCAGTGGCATGACAGAAGATGACGCTAGAGCAGAGTTACCTGAGGTTTAACAGCTTCCCAACTGATTGTTAGTTCACCTAGTTTCCAACGCTTAGCTTCGTTATTTATAGGCCAACCTTTAGCTTTTAGATCTTCACAACTAGCTACCCAGCGTTGAGCAGGGGAGAAGATAGCAAGACCGGCATGGTTAGCCCAAGCGGCATCCAAGTCTTTTAGTAACTGGTGAATAGGTTGCCCTGGCACATTGTGATGAATCAGAGCTTTAGGTAACCGTTCAGCTACCTTAGATGGTTTATCTAAACCTCTGAGTCTTAGTGAAATAGTGAATAACTTAGGTCCAGAAGTTTCAAGGGTTACCCAGCTAGCGATTCGGCCTATCTCATCGCAGGTGCCTTCAACAATTAGACCATCGTTATCAAGCCTTGATTGCATTAGTTCCCAAGTTGAAGTAACCTCTGACTCATCATATTGACGAAGCACATTCATGGCCCTGATCACTGTCACCTTTGCAGTTAGCTCCTTTGGTAACGGAACTTCAAACCCACCTAAACCAAACAACAAGTTTTCAGTTTCAAAAGGAAGCGCTCGTTCAACTCGTTCACGATCTATCTCAATACCAACAACTTTTGTGTTGCTGTTCTCTTTGCTTAGTCTTGCCAGCATTTCAATTGCTGTGGTTGGAGTTGCACCATATCCTAAATCAACAACTATTGGGTTAGCAGTTCTTCGAATGATGGGAAGGCTAGCTATATACCTATCTACTCGTCTGAGACGATTTGGGTTGGTAGTTCCTCGGGTTACGCTCCCAACCGGTTTTCTTTGAGCCATAAGTTCAAGGCTAACTAGATAAACTTGACTCATGGCTGAATACACACTTATTTTGTTACGTCACGGCAACTCGGTATGGAACCAGGAGAACCTGTTTACCGGTTGGGTTGATGTTGACTTAAGCGACCTAGGTCGCAAGGAAGCTAACCGAGCAGGAGAGCTGCTAGCGGCCTCAGGACTAAAGCCAGATTTGCTATACACATCAAGATTGAAGCGGGCTATCAACACAGCCAACATCGCTCTTGCATCAGCCGAGAGATCATGGATTGATGTCAAGCGTGACTGGAGATTGAACGAGCGACACTATGGCGCTTTGCAAGGTAAGGACAAGGCAACAACCTTGGCTGAATATGGACCAGAGCAGTTCCAAATTTGGAGAAGATCTTTTGATGTTCCGCCGCCACCGATTGATGACAACGATAAGTACTCACAAGCTCATGATGAGAGATATGCAGAACTAGGTCCAAACATTCCTAAGACCGAGTGTTTGAAGGATGTTCTAATCCGGATGATGCCGCTTTGGGAAAATGAAATCAGCAAAGACCTGGTTGCCGGTAAGACTGTTTTGGTGACCGCGCACGGTAATTCACTTCGAGCATTGGTCAAGCACCTTGATGGAATTAGCGATGAAGATATTGCTGAATTAAATATTCCAACTGGAATTCCATTGGTTTATAAATTGGACGCTAATTTCAAGCCACTAGTTCCTGGTGGAGAGTACTTAGATCCTGAAGCTGCAGCAGCAGGAGCCGCTGCAGTTGCTAATCAGGGTAAATAGTTTCTAAGACTCTATTTCAGACCAGTCGCCAGTGGTGAGGTATGCAACCTTGGCTGAGATGTCAACAACGTGATCTGCAAATCTTTCGTGGTAGCGGCTAGCAAGAGTCACATCCACGGTATAAATGGCATTCTCTTTCCATTTGTCACTAAGTACCAGATCAAATACTGAACGGTGTAGTTCATCAACACGAGCATCTTCAGCCTGAATATTTCTAGCCAAATCAACATCAGTGTTACGAAGTAACTGAGTTAGCTTTCTACCCAGAGCACAATCCAAAGCACCCATTTCGCTAAAGGTCTTGCGCAGCGTTTCTGGAACGGCAGATTCTGGGTAGCGGAAACGAGCGATGGTTGCAATGTGTCCGGCAAGAGCACCCATACGCTCTAGCGAGGCACTAATTCTTAGTGCTGAAACAAGGACTCGAAGATCTCTAGCAACAGGGGACTGTCTTGATAGGACTCGGATAGCCATTTCATCGATAGCTAGAGCTCTTTCTTCGTTTATCTCAGCGAGAGCGATAGCCTCGTCTGCTTTTTTAACATCAGCGTTTAGGAAGGCCATCGAAGCCTTCTCCATGATGTCAGTAACTGACTCGGATAGGTCAACGAGTCT
>Ga0194048_10000556_pt1 | contig 18185 bp, 17 predicted proteins | sample JunL225m_MetaG_FD_161685 | JGI IMG/M metagenome (GOLD analysis project Ga0194048, IMG submission 161685) | Anoxic zone freshwater microbial communities from boreal shield lake in IISD Experimental Lakes Area, Ontario, Canada - Jun2016-L222-5m | ecosystem: Environmental > Aquatic > Freshwater >...
GTCCTAATCCTTATGGACTCAGAGCATTCGAGACAGACACAGGTTACGGCGGCGAGATGATGCCTAAGACTGCGGGCTGGGCCGGAGAGATTCCATCGCTAGCTAAAGAAGGCAATGTACTAACAGAGGTTTCATTAGGCGGCGACAAAGGTGAGCCATTCTATCCAATGGTATTCGAAGGTATTACACCCGAGCAGATAGAGATTGTTAGAGACTATGAAGCGGGCTTACGTGAAGACAATGATCCTGCAGTTATTGCAATGAAGAATCTAGCCAAGCATGTAGCACTCACAAGAATGCATATGCACCAATCACCATTTAAAGATGTAAAGATGGCAGCAGGTGGTAAAGTCGGCGCATTAGAAAAGATTGTAAAAGCTGCGGTTGACACAGCTAAAGAGATGAAGTTGCCCGCGCCCGAGAATGCAGCACGCACACAAATTGCAGGCACAAAGCCAACATACGATAAAGCACGCGAACTACTTAAGCTCCAGGGCGTTGATAAGAACATCATCGACTTCGGTGCAGGTAAAGGTGTAGGCTCATACGGATGGGCAGACACATACGAACCCTATGCTAAAGGATGGTACCCAACCTATACAAAGGCAGAAGACATTCCGTCAGATAAATATTCAGGCCTACTTAATTTAAACGTACTCAACGTACTTCCTCCTGAGTTACGCGCACAAGCTATTGAGAACATGGGCCGCGTCCTAGAAAAAGGTGGACAAGGTTTAGTAACGACTCGCGGCAAAGATGTCATGAGTGGATTAGCCGGCGGCCGACCAGGACCTGAACCTATGTCAGTGATTACATCATGGGATACATATCAAAAAGGATTCACAGGCCAAGAACTAGAAGACGAACTCAAACGTGTATTAGGATCAGGCTTTGACATTAATAAGTTTAACCTAGGCCCAGCCGGAGCTAAGATACAGAAGAAGGCAGAAGGCGGAAAAGTAGAGTTAGATAAATATCCACTCGATGCTCCAGTAGAATTCTTAGACAATCCAAAACCTACAGCTTACGAAACATTTAAAAATGTGTTGAGCAATCCAGGACCTTTTGCAAAATCATTAGGCACTAAAGCTGTTAATGAACTTAAAGAAGAAGCGCCAAGAAAAGCACAAGACTTTGCAGACATACTTAATGACTATCTTGCAACTTATGGTGGCGCACCAGTTGACCTAGCTAACTTAGCACTTACTCCAGTAGGGTTAGGATCACAGAAACCATTCCTAGGATCACAATACATTAAAGACAAAATGGTACAAGCGGGCGTTCATTCAGGAACTGAAAGACCATTGATTAACATTGCTTCAACATTCTTAACGCCAGGCACCATTGCACGCACAGGAGCTAAAGGTGTTGGCGCAATAGGATCAGAACTTGCACGTCAAGTACAAACAGGTGAAGGTATTGTTGGCCGCAATGTTATTAACCCACGTCAAAACATTATCAAAGACCCAGGCGGTATGTTAGTCGGTGGCGAGAAAGATTTAGATAACGAACTTCTTTATATGAAAAAAACTGAAAATGCATATCCTCATGCACAAGCAAACTTTGCTACTGATCAAAAAGATACAAACGCTGTTGCATTAAATAATTGGATTGATACCAAAGTTAGAAAATATTTACGCAATCAAGCAGGAACGGAAGCAGACCCAATACTTAAGACTATTGAATCAGGTGTAGAACACAATTTTCAACCAGCAATGGGTGACACTAAATATGCTGTAAAAACTAAACGCTTTGCTATTGGCAAACCTGAAGAGGGGATTGCTAAAACAGATTTAGGTAAAGAGTTTGAATACAAAGTTGATTCAATGTTTGATCCCCATAGTACTGTAGAAATTAAAGATATTTTAAATAATCCAATGGAGTTTGCTGATCCAGCTACAGCAGAAAGACGTAGAGCGTCACTACTTCGTGTTGAACATGATCTTCCTATTGACAATGAAAAAGATGTTGAAGCCCTTAGATTAATTAATCATATACCTGATCAATATGTACACACATTAAGCGGCACTAATATTACAGAACGCTTAGGACTTAACCATGTCAGTGACGTTCTTATGGAAGACTTACAAGCTGGCCGAATAACACCTCAGCAACTTGATCAAATGTCTATTGAGAAAGCAGTACGCCGCACAGCAGAGTACGACGCACAAAAAGCTAAAGAGATGGCTAAGGCAAGTGCACAATCTGTAGAGGGCATGCCAATACCTAAGGCATACGATGACGGCTTCAAATGGGTAGAACTTAAACATCCTACTGATGCAGAAAAAACAAAAGGTGCACTCAAGTCTGAAGGTGAGATGATGGGTCATTGCGTTGGTAGCTATTGTCCTCAAGTTGAAAGTGGAGAAACACAAATATTTTCATTACGCGGCCCTGATAACAAATCACATGTCACTATAGAAGTTTCTAAAAAGAACAATCTTAATAGTTGGCTAAAAGCAAACGAAGAAGAGATTAATAAAGATCCTTTAATTAAACAAATGCATTATCCAAATCCTGATGAAAGATACCCAGGACAATATACACAAGAAGAAACAGATGCAGCATACATAGGTGACATCACTAAGATGTTAAAAAGAAAAGGTGCTCCAGTACATGAAGCTGAAGACGCATGGATAGATATTGTTCAAGTTAAAGGCAAACAAAACAAACGCCCTGATGACAAGTATCAAAAATATGTAACTGACTTTGTAAAAAGTAATGTAGCTAAACATGAAATTACAGACATACGTGAATTGCAAAACACTAATCTTAATGATGTTCAATCTATGATAGCTGAAGGTTTAGTTCCAAAAGAATTGCATTTTAATCCTGAGATAACTAAAGCATTAAAAGCTAGATACCCTGCATTTAATAATTTAATGGCTAGTGATAAAGAAGATATGACATATCAGCTATTTAAAGATATTGCTAAAGACTTTGCAAGTAAAAACAAATACTACATCTCAAATGAAGACATTATTAATGCAGCAAGAAGTATGTACAAAAACAAACCTGGCCACAAATCTGGTGGTTCTGTTACAAAGAATGACTTAGAGAAAGAATTTAAACTTAACAACATTATTGAAATACCAAGGAGACGTTATGGCTGAGATGCCCATTGACCCTGAGTTCGGTCGCAACATACAAGGAATGCCTGATCCTCAAGGTCAGCCAACAGAAGGAGCCCCTGAAGAAGGTTTAGAAATAGACCTTATGCAATACGACGAAGATAGTAATGTCGAAGAATTGCCTGATGGTTCAGCCGTAGTTACTTTGGATACTGAAGGCCCTGAAGAAGACGAGGACTTTTACTCTAACTTAGCAGAGTCTGTAAACATGTACGATTTAGGCAAGGTAGTTACACGCTATCTTGATTTAGTAGACAAGGATAAAGATGCAAGAGAAAAAAGAGACAAGCAGTATGAAGAAGGTATTCGCAGAACTGGGCTGGGTGATGATGCTCCTGGGGGCGCGAATTTTATGGGAGCTTCTCGTGTTGTACACCCTGTTATGGCAGAAGCTTGCGTTGACTTCGCGTCTAGCGCAATTAAAGAAATGTTTCCACCTGATGGTCCAGTACGTACGAAAGTATTAGGGGATGTAACAGACGAAAAGACTGAAACAGCAGAACGCAAACGTGACTACATGAACTGGCAGCTCACAGAACAGATTGAAGAGTTCCGTGATGAGCAAGAACAATTACTCACACAGTTGCCACTCGGCGGATCACAGTTCTTAAAACTATGGTATGACGAGAAGATGAAACGTCCTCGCGCAGAGTTCGTTCCTATTGACAACATCTTACTACCGTTTGCTTCAGTGAACTTTTATACAGCGCAGCGTATTACTGAAGTACAAGATATTACAGATTGGGAAATGCAACAACGTATTGACTCAGGTCTTTACAGAGACATATCTTATATCAGAGCTACTATGGAGCCTGAAGAAACTGGTCCTGAAAAAGCATCTAACAAAGTTGAAGGTAAACAATACCAAGATGGCGCAGATGGATTACGCCGCGTATTACATATCTACACACACTTAGAAATTGATGATGACAAAAAGACTAAGGGCGATTCAGCACCTTATATTCTTATGATTGATTCACTTGACCGCGAAGTATTAGGTCTATATAGAAACTGGGAGGAAGGCGATGATACCTTTACTAAGCTGGACTGGCTTATCGAATTTAAGTTCATACCTTGGAGAGGCGCTTATGCAATCGGCTTGCCTCATCTTATTGGCGGCCTCAGCGCTGCTCTTACTGGCGCTCTACGCGCTTTACTTGATACTGCTCATATTAATAACAGTGCTACTATGCTTAAGCTCAAAGGTGCAAAAGTTAGCGGACAATCTGATGTTATTGAAGTCACGCAAGTCACAGAAATAGAAGCGGGCCCTGGTGTTGATGATGTACGTAAAATTGCAATGCCTATGCCATTTAATCCACCAAGCCCAGTACTATTCCAATTACTTGGCTGGTTAGATAATGCAGCTAAAGGTGTAGTCTCTACATCAGAAGAAAAGATTGCCGACATTCAAGCTAATGCACCGGTAGGAACTACACAAGCATTGATCGAACAAGGCGCTAAAGTATTCTCAGCTATTCACGCAAGACTACATGAATCACAACGCCGCGTCTTACAAGTATTAGGCCGCATCAATCGCTGGTACTTAGATGACATGAAGAAGGGTGATGTTGTTGAAGACTTAGTTATTAGTCGCAATGACTTCAAACGTAACTCTGATGTTATTCCAGTTTCTGATCCGCATATTTTCTCAGAAACACAACGTATGGCACAGAACCAAGCTGTACTTGCATTGATGACTCAGTTCCCACAATCATTCGATCAGAATGCTGTGTTACAGCGCGTATTAAAACAAATGAAGATTCCTAATGTGAATGAGTTGATGCCTGCATCTGCTAAACCACTTGAGATGGATGCTTCAAATGAAAATGCAGCTATGGCATTAGGTAAGCCAGCTTTTGCTTATCCACGTCAAGATCAATTGGCTCATTTACAAACTCACTTAACTTTTGCCCTTGATCCTGCATTAGGTTCTAACAACTTAATTGCACCAAGATACATACCCCTTGTGTTAGAACACATCAAACAACACATGATGTTGTGGTATACGCAACAAATGAGTGGCTATATTACTCATGGTAATGATCTTAAGATTGGCAAATATGAAGAGTCTAAATTTGCTAAAGAAATTGATAAGGCAATTGCATTGGCCAGCGAACACGTCAAGATGGATACGCAAGAAGTATTCTCAGGCGTTATGCCGGCGCTACAGCAACTTGGACAACTTATGCAGCAATTCAAACCAGAAGCACCTATACCTCCAGCTGATCAAGCGCTTCTACAAGCGTCTATGGCTGAGACTCAACGTCGTGCTGCTAAAGATCAACTTGATAATCAATTCGATCAAGCAAAACTTCAAGCTGACATGAACGAGAAAGCAACACAGCGTCAAACTAATGTCGCTATGAATGCTGAAAACAACTTAACACAAGAGAGGATCAAGACAGCAGAACTTACTGTTGACGAACTTCGCTTGCGTAAAGAGCAGGAGCAGACTGCTATAAAACTGCAACATGAAGCACAACGTAACTTAGGGGGAATATAAATGGCAACAACAGATAAAGATCAAGCTGGCGATTTAGTCAATATGCGTAAACGTATTAGTCATGGCGCATGGTTAGATGGCGAGTCTTTACAAGAATCTTCAAGTGCAACTATGCCGAAAGCAAATTCGGACCATGGTAACTTTGAGAGCAGTGCTATCAAGAAAAGCAACGCATGAGGTATATATCCGACATTATCGACGCTGTAAAAGCTCGTCAGGTTGAGATTGAAAAGGCATTAGCAAACGGAAACGCTGCTAATTTCGATTCATACCAACGCCTTGTCGGAGAGTACGCAGGCCTAGCTGCCGCGATAGATATTATTAACAACCTTTTAAAAGAAAAGGAAGCAAGAGAAAATGAGCAATAGCACAGATGCGGGTAATTCCGCTGATTTACGGGAAGCTTTTCCTGTTGTAGACCCTGGAGCTGTACCATTAGGCGCACGTGTATTAGTACAAATGCGTTTACCAAAAAAGAAAATGACCTCATCAGGCATTATTCTTGCCGCAGAGACAGTGGATACTGAAAAAGCACAAAATCCTGTTGGAAAAGTAGTATCAATAGGACCATTGGCGTTTAAGAAGCGCGACACAATGGAATCGTGGCCAGAAGGTTCATGGGTAGAAGTGGGCGATTTCGTCCGCGTACCACGATGGACTGGTGATAGATGGGAAATTCAAGTGAATAAAGACGAAATTGTCCAGTTCATGCTTATGAATGACCATGAAATCATCGCTAAATTAACAAGTAATCCACTAGAAATGAGGGCATTTATATGAGCGAAAAAGATAAAGATGAAATTATTGACGTTAAAGAAGAATTAGATGGTTCAGCAGTGATTGAATTACCTGATAGCATCCCTTCACCAGACGTTAAAGAAGAGATACAAGCAAAACAAGCTAACGAAGACTCAGATGAGGCTGATGAACGTGCCAGAGCTGCAGAAATGGCTGATGGCGGCGAGATTGATTCAGAAGCTGAAGCACTTCGTGAAGCTAAAAGATCAAAAAGAAGAGCTCGTAAAGAGTATCATAAGCAAGTATCCGTAGAGAAAGACAAGACTCTACATTTTTTAGAGCGCCAAAACCAAGAATTATTAGAAAGATTGGCGGTTGTTGAGAAAAAGACACAAGGCTCTGAAATTGCACGCATAAATAAGGCTATTGAAGATCAAGAAACCAAAATTTTGTTTGCAAAACAGAAAATTGAAGAAGCAACATCGACTGGTGACGGAAAGTTACTCACTTCAGCACAAGAAATGTGGTTTGAAGCGCGTAAACAATTCGAAGCCCTTGATAACCTCAAGAGACAGTCTGTAGCTCCACAGCAACAACAAACGATTCAGGCTCCTGACCCTATGGTTCAACGCCATGCAAGCAATTGGATGGTAGATAACCAATGGTATGACCCAAATGGGCGTGATGCTGACTCAAAAGTTGCTATAACTATTGATCAAGCACTTGCCGACGAAGGTTGGAACCCAAAATCGCAAGAATATTGGGAAGAGCTCGATAATCGCCTTGCAAAATACTTACCGCACCGTTATAGTGGGGAGGTAGAAAGCGTTAGTCCATCTACAAGAAGACCTAAAAATGTTGTAACAAGTTCAGGTCGGGAAAACGCTGCAAGCAGTGGTGGTAGAGGTAATACCTTTACTTTAACACCTGATCAAGTCAGGGCCATGAAAGATGCAGGCATGTGGGATGATCCCGATAAGCGTGCGAAGATGATTCGCAGATACGCTACCGAAAAACTTAGTCAACGATAAATTATAGGAGAATTAAAATGGATTCACGTTTAAAAAAATCATTATCTGCTGGTGGACGCGAAAATCGCGCGAGTCTTGATTCAGTTCGAGAGGCACCGGAGGATACGTTCGTATCGGCTGATGAGCGTCGTAAGATGTGGAAAGACGAATGGACACAAAGCGCACTGCCACACGTCCCTGAAATGAAGGGTTGGCACTTATGCTGGTTGTCATCAAATAATAGTTATGACAGCATCGATAAACGTATCAGATTAGGATATACCCCAGTGAAAGTTGAGGACATTCCAGGATTTGAAAATTATCGAGTCAAAGCAGGTCAATATGATGGTTATATTGCTTGCAACGAAATGCTTCTATTCAAGATACCAGAAGATATGTATCAAGAAGTTATGAAACATTTCCACCATGATGCACCGTTTGAAGAAGCGAATAAAATCAAACTTCAAGCAGAGCAACAACTTGGTGGTAGAGACAGCAATGGTAAGCCACTTGGTCAAATTGAAGGCGACGGTATGGACAGTATCGACAAACCGACTGTTGCACCTAGTTTCGGCTAGAGCAACTTTTATAAATTATTAAGGAGTTCATATGTCAGCAACATCAGCTCCGTTCGGTTTACGTCCTGCGTTCCATCCTTCTGGTTTGGACCGCGCACAGGCGTTAGCTAACGGCATTGCAAGTGCTTACGGAACCGACATACTTAAAGGGCAACCAGTTAAGTATATCGCTTCATCCGGTACTATTGAACCTGTTGATGCAACATCTGACGCTTTCGCAGGCGCATTCGCCGGCGTAGAGTGGACAGACACAACAGGTAGACGTCGCGTATCAAACTATTGGCCAGCTTTAACAAGCTACCAAACAGGTTCATGCGTGGCTTATTTTTATAATGATCCGATCATTGTTTACGAAATTCAAGCAGATGGTTCAGTGCCACAAACAGCACTTGGCCTTGATGCAAATTTCACAAACTTGGCAGCAGGTTCTAATGTAACTGGTTTATCACAAGCAACACTAAACCACACACCATTATCATCTGGCGCTCAAGGACAAGTTCAGATTTTGGATATCGCTCCATACCCAGGTAATGACTGGAGTGATAATTTCACAATCGTTAGAGTACAAGTAGCTAAGACACAAATCTCAGCTGTTGTACCTGGCATTTAATAAGGAAGGAATAAACCATGGCAGCTCCAATGCGTAGTACGGACTTCCGAAGTATCGTTGAACCTATCCTTAACGAATGCTTTGACGGAGTCTATGATCAACGTACCGATGAATGGTCACGAGTTTTCCGTGAACAAGAAGGTATACCAAGAAATTATCATGAAGAACCAGTTCTTTATGGTTTTGGTGCAGCACCACAACTACCAGATGGTACGCCAGTAACGTATCAACAAGGTGGCGTGCTCTTCTTAAAACGCTATGTATACAAAGTATACGGTTTAGCGTTTGCTTTAACGAAAGTTTTAGTTGAAGACGGTGATCACATCAGAATCGGTCAAGTTTATGCTAGACATTTAGCACAATCTTTGATTGAAACTAAAGAAACATTATCTGCAAACGTTCTTAACGTTGCATTCAATAACGCTTACCCTGGTGGTGACGGTGTTGCTTTAAACAGCGCATCACACCCTATCGTAAACGGTAATGCAAGCAACTTATTAGCGACTGCAGCTAACTTATCACAAACATCACTTGAACAAATGTTAATTCAAATCAGACAAGCTGTTGACAACAACGGCAAGAAGATTCGTTTAGTTCCAAGACAACTTGTAGTTGCTCCTGGTAACATTTTCCAAGCTGAAGTATTGCTCAAATCTGTATTAAGATCTGGCACTGCTGACAACGATGTCAACCCAATTAAATCAATTGGCTTGCTCGATGAAGGTGCTGCTGTTCTTTCACGTTTGACATCTCCTACAGCATGGTGGGTTCAAACTGATGCTCCTGAAGGCATGAAGCTTCTCATGAGACGTAAGTTAGAAAAAACTATGGAAGGCGACTTCGAAACAGACTCAATGCGTTACAAAGCAACAGAGCGTTACGATGTGGGCTTCACCGATTGGCGTGCTATGTACGGTACACCAGGCGTGTAATAAAACTTGGTGCGGGGGAGAGCAATCTCCCTCCATCATTTAGGTACTAGGGGAATACTGCTTATCTCGACTGCCCTAGCAGACGTTATAGAGACGATATAAGCTATATGCTATAACATAAAAAGGAATATAAAATGGCATTTACAACATTCAGCGGCCCAGTCCGCTCACTCGCAGGCTTTGTAGAGCCAGTGACTTACATCTTCGCTACTGACGTAGTTGATAGTGTAGTTAACATCTCTGCAACAGGTAATTATGTAATTCTTTCACAAGCAGATGGTGGCCCAGCAACTGGTTGCCTCTTAGTTCTTCCAGAAGTAGTTAGTGGAGAATTTAGTTTAGCTGCAGGGCAAAATCAACCAGCTGATGCTCGTTATAATGGCGCTAAAGGCTCTGTTTACAATTACAACGCAAATGCTTTTGCTCTTGGAGGCTATGATGGCCAAACAGTTAATGGTTATGCAGCCGTAACTGTTGCAGCAGGTCACGCAGTTCAATGGGGTGGTAATGGTAATCAAGCTGCACCATGGGGAGCAATCACAACAGCATTTGCTCCAGAAGATTAATTAAAGGGGAAATATAATGGGTGAATTTAAACCAATGGTAAAGATGGAAACTACAGAACCTTCAATTGAGCTCAAACTCAAAAAAGGCGGTAGTGCACATAAGAAAATGAAAGGTGATGCTAAGACTGGTCACAAATCTAGCTCTAAAATGGCTGATGGTGGTATGTTAGGTGCTTTAGCCGGCATGCCTTCTTTAGCTAAAGGTCCTGTAGCTCCTGTTCAAAGATCAAGAGCTCCAGTACGCCCTTCAATGGCCGCAAGACGCGCAGCTATGGCTGCAGGTCCACGCGTTCCAATGAAAAAGGGTGGTAAATGTTACGCTGAAGGCGGTTTAGCTAAGAGCGGTATCATCAAGTCTGAATCAGGCAAGTCAACTATTAGTACAGCAGAACGTACTGACAGATCTCCTGCTAAAACTGGCGACGTTAAACTTGGCAATGGTGGCGGTTATAAAACTGGCGGCGTTGTTAAAGGTAATGGCGGTGGTTATGCTACAGGCGGTGTTGCTCTTGGTAACGCTGGTGGCTTTAAAAAAGGTGGTAGCTCAAAAAAAGCATTTGCTAGTGGTGGTAGTGTAAACAATGAAGGCAAAGCCACTAGCATGCCACAAGGTGCAAAAAGACCTTCAACTCCTGTAAGTATTAATAGACTTTCAGGTACTTTCAAAAAAGGTGGCAACGTATCATCTAAAGTGTTACAAGCTAACTTCAAGAAAGAAAATGCACCTGCTTTAAATGCATCAAAAGCCGTTCTTTTAGATAAGTATTCACCTTATCAAAAAAAAAGTGGCGGTGAAGTAGAGAGTAAAGCCGCACATGCAGCTGAGATGAAACAAATTGGCAAAGTTGAGAAAGAATTAAAATCTCATGAGTCAATGAAAGCATCAAAAGCACATAAAGGTTTAGCTGATGGTGGTGCTGCAAGCGATAAAGATTTTGACAATGCAATTACTTCTTATAGAAATAAGATGCGTGGTCAAGGTCAAGTATCAGACAATGAAAGACGTGTTGCTGCAGAAAAAAGATACCCATCAGGTTTAACTGATAGCGATATTGACAGAGTCATTAATTCAAGACCAGTTCGAGAAGGTATGACACGTTTTGTCGATAAAAAAAATGGCGGTAGAGCTAAGTAACTAGGATGGGGAGGAAACTCCCCTCCATTTTTAATTAAAGGATTCGTATGAAAGTACAAATAGTTTCACAAACAGGTACGGGTTCAACCGACCCTATTGTTGTTAACACGAATACAAACCCATGTAATATTGGCTTTGGTGTAACTGTAACTTCTACAGTTGAATATTCTGTAGAGCATACATTTGCTGATCCTTCAGATTTAACAGGTGCAGTATGGTTTGCGCATCCAACTATATTTGAAAAAGATGATAACCAGGATGGTAACTATGCATTCCCAGTAACTGCAATTAGATTGACTGTTAACTCAGGCGGTGGCGTTGCTCAAATGAACTTAGTACAAGCTGGTATTGCTTAATGCCATATGTTGGTTACACAGGCGTAGCCAACCTAGCAAATACTACTGATGGATTTGCTTTAGGCACAGGTGCTATTAATGACCCTGCTGCCGATACTTATGGTCTTGATGTAGGCGATGGGGGCGTAGTTGATTTATATCATCCAGGAGTTCCACCACCACCAACACCATATTTTATATTGATGGAAAACTCAGGGTACGTCTTTCAAGAAGATGCATCTAAAATTAAATTACAGTAATTGGAGAATTAAATGGCAGACACCAAAATTTCACAGATGCCTGAAGCGGCAACCCTAGACGGCACGGAGATATCGCCTTTAGTTCAGACAGGCAGTAATGTACAACAAACAGTAGAAAATATTGTTGGACAAACATTTCAAGTTACACGAAACATAGGCTTAAATACAACCGCTCCAAATGATTATGGCTCAGGTTGGTCAACGCTTACTATAGGTGGGGTAAACACAAATAACCCCAGTCCTTCAGGATCTGAAATTGATATGGTAGGTGCTGATGGGTCAGTGACATGGCTATATCAAGATGGACCTACTTTTAATATTGAGGCTCAAGGATCTGCAGCTATTAATATTTATTCTTCAGAACAACTTACATTTAACACAGCTTTAAAAACTCCATCACTTACAGGTTATTTATATGGCAATGGCTCAAGCAGTAATGTAACAGCGTCAGCAACTATTCCAGCTTCAAGTATTACAGGTCAGCAATATGCTGAAATTTATGTAACAGGCGCAAGTACTTCACAAACTACAAGTGCAACACCTAATGCTTACACACAATTAACTGCATTTACAACTAATGGTAATGCTAATGGAGCAACGCCTGTTGCCTCATCAGATAAAATTACAATTACTCAAGCAGGTATTTATCAAGTAACTATGACATGCACATTTACTGCATCAAATAATCATACATTTGCTTTCCGTGTATACAACAGTACAACATCAACTGCATATGCAAATACAAATGTCAAAAATCATACCCAATCAACTGATCCACATACATTTACAATAACAGCATTAATTGATGTAGGAGCAAGTCAAGATATAATTATTCAAGTAACAAGCACACAAGCAAGTCAACCATTTGTAATTTCAGACGCAGACTTTGCTGTTATTAAAATAGGATAATTACCATGCCATTAGTTAAAAGTAAATCAGAAGTAGCATTTAAAAAGAACATTAAAGCCGAAATTAAAGCCGGCAAACCACAAAAACAAGCTGTAGCTATTGCATATTCTGTAAAAAGATCTGCTAAAAAAGCTAATGGCGGATCATGTCAATGGTAAAGAAAGGTTTATATGCAAACATTCATGCAAAACGCGAAAGAATTGCTCATGGCAGTAAAGAACGTATGCGCAGAGTTGGTTCAGCAGGCGCTCCTAAACATAAAGATTTCGTGGAGTCTGCTAAGACAGCCAAAGCAAAAGGCGGAGAAGTCAGCCTCTCAGTTGGAAAAGGAGAAAAACTCTCCACAGAACAAGGAGCAGGTTTAACTGCTAAAGGCCGCGCAAAGTATAATAGAGAAACAGGATCAAATTTAAAAGCACCGCAACCTCAAGGAGGCGCTAGAAAAAATAGTTTTTGTGCTCGCATGTCAGGTGTTGTAGAACACTCTAAAGGCGATGCACCAAGAGCTAAAGCATCTTTAAGACGTTGGAACTGCTCAGGTTGGTAAAGGGAAAACATGGCTTATTCAGGTACGGTAGGAACTACAGTAGTAAATGTACAAGAAATTATTGATCACGCAGCGCGTAGATGTGGAAAACTCGCCGAAGAGTTAACTTCAGAACAACAGATTACTGCTAGACAATCTCTTTTTTATTTTTTATCTAGCTTAATTAATATTGGTATTCAATACTGGGCCATTAATAAAAAAGTTATTGGTTTAAACGCCGATCAATACATTTATCAAATGCCTTTAGGTACTAATGACGTACTTAATGTGCTTTATCGTACATTAAATCGTCCTTCTGCGGATTATTCATCATCAACTGCCACAACTGGCAACCTAGCTAATATCTATGATAATGATATTGATACGTACGCTGTTCAAGACTCAGCAGATGGAAGCATAACCCTATTTTACGGCACAAATAACCCTATTTACATCGGCTCTATAGGCTTTATGCCATATGTTGCTGGTGGAGGTGTTGAAGTATGGTCTTATGCGTTTGAAGGATCTCCAGATGGAATTACATGGACTACCTTATACGAAGCTAATGACGTTGTAGTTACTGATAGAGAGTGGATTTGGCAAGATATTAACTTGGGCCAGACAGTTGAATACTACAGAATGAGAGCCTTTAATAGCACAACCTTAGGTTTAAGAGAACTTTATTTTGGTAATAACTCACGCGAAATTATGATGTCTCGTTTAAACCGAGATGATTACACCAATTTACCTAACAAGAATTTTACAGCGAATCAGCCTTATCAATTTTGGTTTGATCGCACAATTCCATACCCAACAGTTTATTTATGGCCAACTCCAAGTGATCCATTTATACAAATGACTGTATGGTACTCTCGCCAAATACAAGATGTAGGTGCTTTAACAGATGAGCTAGAGATTCCACAAAGATGGTTCGAAGCTGTTATTATGAATTTAGCACATAGATTGTCACTTGAATTACCACAGGTCCCTATGGATCGCGTGCAATATTTAGAAAGAATGGCAATTCAGTACTTAAGTGAAGTAGAGCAAGAAGAAAGGGATAAATCACCGATATACTTTGCACCTAATATCAGTGTTTATACTAAATAATGCCCAAATGGCTAGACACAACAGGATACCCTTCGATTGCGATTGCTGTATGCGACCGATGCAAGATGAAAAGGCCCTTTTCGGACCTTCAATCTGATTTTAACTTTCCTGGTCTAAGAGTTTGCAGTCAAGGATGTAAGGATAATTTAGATCCCTATCGCTTACCTGCAAGGCAAACAGAAAGAATTAACTTAAGATTTCCACGCCCTGATCTAAGTGTGGCCGTTGAGGATAATAGCTTAATTACTGGAGCATATAGTAATTCTGTAATTTCTCCTGAAGGCAATACACAAGATCCAGAGAACAATGGAAACCTCGATAACCTAACCGTGAGTCCTTAAACATGGCAAATGTACAGATAACCCAATTACCAAACGCGCAACCGTTAACAGGCAACGAATTAGTACCTATAGTACAAAATGGCCAGACGGTTAAGACGACAACATTAGATATTGCAGCTTCCCCAGTTCTTACGGGTGAGTTTGTATTAATTAATTACGATCCCACATATACAAACAGTCGCTATTTATCAGTTGGCCCATCACTCACACTTACAGACAACGGCGCTTTATCTGATGTAGTCATTGATGTTACAGGTGCTGTAGCTGATTTAAACGCACTAGGTAACGGTATTGTTGTTAAAGATAGTCCTACAACTTTAGTTAACAGAACTATTACATCAGGATCTGTAGGTGTATCAGTAGCTAATGGAGACGGTGTATCAGGCAATCCTGCTATTAGCCTTACAGGCCTTCCTTTAAATTTAGCTCAATTAACAGGTGACGGTGTTCTTTGCTTAAATAGCAGCACATCGATTAATCCGCGCACAATTACAGGAACCGCTGCAAATATTAATGTAACTAACGGCACTGGCGCATCAGGTGATCCTACCATTAATTTAATTCCAACTGCTGTTACTCCTGGATCATATACAACCACAAACTTAACTGTAGACGCTTACGGACGTATTACAGCTGCATCAAATGGTACAGACGTTGTTGGTATCACTGAAATTGACACAGGCTTTGGATTACTTGGTGGCCCAATTACTACAACAGGTACTATTTATGTTGATAATACTGTTATCGCTTCATTAACAGGCACACAAACATTAACAAACAAAACAATCAGTGGATCAGCTAACACACTTACTAATATTGGTAACTCATCATTAGTTAATAATTCACTAACATACAATGGCGTTACTGTAGCTTTAGGTGGGTCAGGCACAATTACAGCAGCTAATCCTTATGCATTAGCATCAGGCACTGGCTTAGCTGGTGGTCCTTACAACGGAAGCGCTCCAGTTACTTTTACGATTGATTCAACAGTTGTTACAAAAACTGGTACTCAAACACTTACAAACAAAACATTAACAGCACCAATTATTTCAACGATTGTTAATACAGGCACATTAACATTACCAACATCAACAGATACATTAGTAGCTCGTGATACAACAGATACACTTACAAATAAATCAATTAATGGTAACAACAACACATTAAGTGATATTCAAAATGCTTCATTAGCTAATGATGCTGTAACATTTAATGGAGTCACTGTTCAGTTAGGTCAATCAGGAACTATTGCATTAGCATCACCTAATCCTCTTGATTTTGGAAATGGCTTATCACCAATTGGCGGTAGTTTTGACGGATCATTGCCAGTAACTCTTGAAATTGACACTGCTATTGTAGCTACATTAACTGATACACAAACGCTTACTAACAAGTCAATGGATGGTAATGACAATACATTTACTAACCTTCCAAATTCTGCATTTACTAATGACACAATCACTATTGGTACAACTTCAATTGCACTAGGTGATACATCAACTTCTGTTGTTGGATTAACTGATGTAAGTATTGGTACATCAACACCAAACACAGGAAATTTACTTACAATTGAAAACGCTGGATATTTTAGCCCTACATTAAATAATACTGCTGGCGGCGGAGTAGAGTTTAATTTCACAAATAATGCAAATACAAATACCATTGGTATGGGTGCAGGTGGCCAAGGTGATAATGAATTTTATCTTTGGACATATACTGCAGCACCAATTGGTTTCTATACAAACAACTTATTAAGACAATCGATTGACGAAGATGGCGTTGTTAAATATTTTGGTGCTAATGTCACATCATATTCACCATTTAATCAAGCTATGCAAGCGTGGCAAACTGATTACAATGGATATCAGCTTGTTTATGCGCAAAATATAAATAATGGAAGTAATGCTTCAACTGACTTTGTAGCTTATAACGATGCGTCAGATGTTGACTCATATTTCATTGATATGGGTATTGTTAGCTCAAACTACACAGATGTATTAAACACAATATTCCCTGCAAATAGTGGTTATGTATATACAGGTGGAGGATCAGGCGGACAAGCATCCGCATTGCTATTAGGTACAAGTAATACATTAAGTGATTTTATTATGTTTACTGGCGGTACATTAACAGCAAATACAAGAATAACAATTAAAGGTGATACAGGTAATACATTAATTGGTACAACAGCTGATACAGGCGAACTATTACAAGTTAATGGTTCAATGTATGTAGATGGTGCAACTGAGTTTGGTTCTACAGTTTTATTAAACGCTAATCCAACACTTAATCTACAAGCCGCAACAAAACAATACGTTGACCAAGCTGTATCAACAGGCTTCACAGTTCATGATCCTGTTGTTTATTCTTCAGTTGCAGCGTTACCAGCATATACATATTACAATGGCCCAGCTAATGATGGTGTAGGCGCTACAATTACTGCAACATCTAATGGTGCATTGGTTTTAGATGGCCATACATTTGTATCTCCTGCTGATGATGGCATGCGTGTTCTTATTAAAGACGAGCCTTCTGTAGGTTCTTTTGATGCTTACAATGGTATTTATGTAGTCAATCAAACTGGTGATCCATCTAATCCATTTATCTTAGAAAGAGCTACAGACTTTGATCAAGCTATAGCTGGAAATATTGCAAACAATGCATATACATTCATTACAAACGGCTCTACTTTATCAGGTGACTCCTATGTATTATCTGTATTAGGTGCGATTGTAGTAGGTACTACACCTCTTACATTTACTCAATTTGCTAACTCACTCACCTATACTGGTGGTACAAATATTGATGTTAGTGGCACAATTATCTCTCTTACAGGCACAGTGGCCGCAACAAACGGCGGTACAGGTACTGCAACTGTTGCAACAGGCGATTTACTTTATGGCTCTGGTACAAATACATGGTCTAAATTAACTAAAGGCTCTGCATATAAAGCATTAGTAATGGATGCATCAGGTACTAATGTACAATGGAATGCTATAGCTCTTAATGAAACAACTGCTGTATCAGGTCAATTAGGTGTAAGCAACGGCGGTACTGGAGCTTCAACACTTACAGGTTATGTAAAAGGCAGTGGAACTTCAGCATTTACTGCAGCAGCAACAATTCCATTCGCTGATATATCAGGAACAATAAGTACTACAAACGCAGCAACATTTGATAACAGTGGATCAGGTGCTGCATCTGGCGCTACTTTTGATGGATCTGCTGTCAAAACAATTTCTTATAATACATTAGGCGCGCCAAAAGCAGACGGTACAGGCGCATCAGGTACATGGGGAATTAATATCAGTGGCAACGCTGCTACTGCAACTTCAGCCACATCAGCAACTACTGCTACAAATGTAGCTGGAGGCTCTGCTAACGCACTTGTTTATCAAACAGGATCTGGTGCTACAGGATTTATCAATGCTGGCTCTAATGGTTATCTACTTACTATATCAGGTGGTATTCCTACATGGCAAGCAGCCACTGCAACTG
>Ga0194048_10000557_pt1 | contig 18183 bp, 23 predicted proteins | sample JunL225m_MetaG_FD_161685 | JGI IMG/M metagenome (GOLD analysis project Ga0194048, IMG submission 161685) | Anoxic zone freshwater microbial communities from boreal shield lake in IISD Experimental Lakes Area, Ontario, Canada - Jun2016-L222-5m | ecosystem: Environmental > Aquatic > Freshwater >...
GCAGACGATCTCGTCCGCCCCGGAGGCGGGATCGACACGTTGATCACGGCAGACGCCTACGGCGCCGGCGGGGCGGACGAGATCGTCTGCCAGGCGCTGACCGGTGTGCCGCGCGACGATTACTGCCTTGTTGGCGCGGTCGGCCACGACTTCTATGAGGGCGAGCGGCGCGGCGCAAAAGGCTTCCAGCGGTTCACCGACGCTGAACTGCGCGGCCCCGATCAGTACGCCAGTTACCTGCGGATGGCGACCGAACGCAGCCTCGAGCGCTGCGGCGTCGATCACTTCGACCTGCTGCTGCTGCACAACCCAGACCGCACCGGTTACACCAGCGAGGTCGTTTGGAAGGCAATGGCTCAGCTGCGTGAGGAAGGCCTGACAGGAAAGATCGGCGTGGCGCCCGGCCCGGCCAACGGCTTCACGCTCGACATCATCGACTGCTTCGAACGCTTCGGCGAGATGATCGACTGGGCGATGGTGATTCTCAACCCGTTCGAGCCGTGGCCAAGCCGTTTGGTGCTGCCAGCAGCCGAGCGCTACGACGTCTCCTTGATCGCGCGCGTAGTTGACTACGGCGGGATTTTCCACGGCGACGTTGCTCCCGGTCATGACTTCCCCGAGACCGACCACCGCCGCTATCGGCCTGGCGACTGGGTAGAGAGCGGGTCGGCGAAGCTCGATCAGCTGCGCCCGATCGCAGAGCGCCACGGGCTAACGCCGCTCCAGCTGTCCTGCCAGTGGACGCTGGCCCAGTCGATGGTGCGCTGCGTCGCGCCGACGCTGATTCAGGAGGGCGGCGAAGGCGCGCGGGCGATCGAAGAGAAGCGCGCCGAGCTGGCCGCGCTTCCTTCTGAGATTGTCCTAACAGCTGAGGAGATCGCCGAGATCAACGCCGTCGGCGAGAACGCCGGCTGCATGGCGCTGAAGGGCGCGGCTCCCGATTACGAGGGTGATCCTGTGGCCGACCAGTGGCCGCTTGACGAGCAGCTGATGAAGCTCGCCGCCCGCTGGGGGATCGACCCCGAGGCGCAGCTGCGCCTACTGCACGCCTGATGCCCGAGCTGCCGCGGCTCACAGAAGCGACGCTGCCCGAGGGTCCGTTCGAGCTCTTCGCTGCCTGGCTTGGCGACGCCGAAGCGAGCGGGATGACCGACCCAAACGCGATGACGCTCGCGACCGCCGGCGCCGACGGAAGGCCCAGCGCACGCACATTGCTCCTGCGCGGCGTTGGCGACGACGGCTTCCGCTTTTTCACCAACCGGACGAGCCTCAAGGGCCGCCAACTAGGTGAGAACCCGCGCGCCCAGCTGCTCTTCTTCTGGGGCGAAATCGGTCGCCAAATTCTGATCCACGGCAGCGTCGATCAGCTAAGCGACGAAGAGAGCGACGCCTACTTCGACAGCCGCGCGCGCGAATCACAGATCAGCGCTTGGGCCTCCGAGCAGGGCTCGGTGATCGAGAGCCGCGATGCGCTGCTGGCGCGAGTGAAGGAAGCCGAGCAACGCTTCGATGGCGAAGATGTGCCGCGCCCGCCGCACTGGGGTGGATACATCGTCAGGCCCGAAGCAATCGAGTTCTGGCAGGCCGGCGAGTTCCGGCTTCATGACCGTTTCGTTTATCGTCGTAGTGACGGCGGCCAGTGGGTCACCGAGCGACTCTCCCCTTAGAACCCGAAAGGCCCCACACATGTCCGAAGGCAATCGCCGCTTCCTACTCGCCGAGCGCCCGACCGGGCCGGTTGACGACAAGACTTTCAACCTCGTGACCGAGGACGTTCCTGAGATCGCTGACGGCGAAGCGCTGGTGCGTGTTAAGTGGATTTCGATCGACCCGACTAACCGGATGTGGATCGGCGCTGAGCCGACCTACCTGCCACCGGTCGGGATCGGCGAGGAAATGCGCGCCCTCGGGCTGGGCGAAGTCGTTGAATCAAAGAGCGACGACTATCCGGTTGGCGCGATCGTCACCGGCCTGACCGGCTGGCAGGACTACATGATCACGAGCGCCGCGATGCCTTTGATGACCGTTCCAGCGGGAATTCCCGTCGAGCCGCAGACGCTGCTCGGCACGCTCGGCATGACCGGCTGCACGGCCTACTTTGGAATGCTTGAGATCGGCGACCCGCAGGAAGGCGAAACGGTTGTCATCTCGGCCGCAGCAGGAGCCGTTGGCTCGGTCGCAGGCCAGCTCGCCAAACAGCGCGGCGCTCGCGTCGTAGGCATCGCCGGCGGCCCGGAGAAGTGCGCCTGGCTAAAAGACGAGCTCGGCTTCGACGAAGCAGTCGATTACAAAGCCGATGATTGGCGCGCGCAGCTAAAGGCCGCGACGCCGAACGGGATCGACGTTGACTTTGAGAACGTCGGCGGCGAGATCATGGAGGCCGTCTTCTCGCGGCTCAACATGAACGCTCGCGTGGCGCTCTGCGGCCTGATCTCCGGCTACAACGACACCGAGCCAGCTCCCGGCCCGCGCACCTTCGGCAACCTGCTGGTGCAGCGCGTCAAGCTGCAGGGCTTCATCATCCTCGACTACTACGCCCGCTTCCCTGAAGCACTAGAGGCGCTCGGCGCGATGGTCGCCGCCGGCACGCTGCGCAGCGAAGAGACCGTCGTCGAAGGTTTCGATCAGCTGCCAGCCGCTCTGAACATGCTCTTTGCCGGTGAAAACACAGGGAAGCTCGTGGTTCACATCGAAGAGTGAGCGGGTTATCTGAACTCAGCCACTGCAGTAGCTCGGCGATGGTAGTTTAATTTTAGTGACTTACTCTGGCTGGGTGCCCCCTCATTGGTTAGGGCGACTTGTGATCTCGACGACCCGCTGGCTTCGGTGGAAGCGGACGAGGTTCTTTGAGGCACTCGGCTCGGGTCGATTCTCTGCCACCGCGCAGCACGGCATGGATCGGTTCATTGTTGAGCTAGTTGGGAACGGCGGCTTCTTCATCGAGGCCGGCGCAAACGACGGCTATCGGATGAGCAACACCTATTTGTTGGAGCGCCGATACGGCTGGCACGGGCTGCTCGTCGAACCGATTCCAAAGCTGGCAGCCCTCTGCTCGAGCCGACGAACCCGATCGAAAACGTTTCAATGCGCGCTGGTCGCGGAAGGCGTCGGCGGGGAAACGATCGCAATTCAGTATGCCGACGGTCATAGTGTCGTCGGCGGCGGTATCTCACACGACGACTGGAGCATCGCGGCAGGTTGGGGCGTCGAGGACACTTATATGCTGGACGTCCCGACGAGAACGCTGACTGGGCTTCTTGACGAGATACGAGCACCCGCGAGACCGGATCTCTTGAGCCTTGATGTAGAGGGCTACGAACCTCAGGCTTTAGCTGGTCTTGACTTAGCGCGATACCGGCCTCGCTACGTCCTCATCGAAGCAGCGGTTGAGGATCTGCCAAGTCTCGGCGACGAATTCAACGCGGCGTACGAGCTGATCAGGAAGTTCCCTGGGCGGAACCTTCTCCTCGCCTGTCGAGTTTGATAATGCTTTCGCTGGGACTTAAGGCAAATCGGTCGTTCACATCGAAGGCCCAGTAAGCCTTTACCGGAGAGTCGAGTCCACGAGGTCAAGTGTCTCGTGGTCATCGAATTTCCGCGCGAACCAGTGCGGTATGTCACGAAGCTCTCCGACGTCACCGATCGCAACGAGGCCGCCGGGAGAGCCCCAAGCCATGTAGCTCGGTGCGCGGTTGGTGAGGGGAAGGCCGGAATCGACCAGCAGTGTCTGGAAGAAGATTTCGTCCGGGAACCACACGCGACGCCAGAACGCGAACGTGTGAGGGTCGCTGTCGCACGAAGCAACGATGAATTCAACGGCTTCGCGGTCGAGGCACCACCAAGCCGATCCGCCGTAGGGCCAGCTCGGGGCTTCTCGCTGGCCGCGAAGCGCAGTTTCGATTGTCGCTCGAGCGTTCAGCGCAGCCATCCCAATCATCTTGCGGCTCGGGCCGGAAGGTCGGTTCCAGCGCTGGATACGCGGCCATCCGCCACCGGTCCAGTCGGGGTGAGGAAACCTGATGAATTCGATCACGGAGCCTTGTGCTTCCATCTCCGCATGGATGACGTCGGTCGGCTTAATCGGGTAATCGCGTCCGCTGAGGAGCATCAGACGGTCAAACGGTTCGCGAAGCGCCGAGCGCATACCCGTGACGGTCGCTTCGACAATCCCGAACGAACCCCACGAAGGGTGGACGCGGGGAGTGACGAGCTGACCGGCTGCCTCGAACGGCGCAGGGTCAACGTTGCTATCAACGTGAACGAACACGGGTCCGTCGAGCACGCCAGCGAGTCGAACCGCCAGATCGGGGCGGTCGTGGGCGATCATCAGATAAGCAACACGCATCATCGCGCTCGGCAATTGGGGTTCAAGGGCACACCGGTAGATTCCCTAAGACGAGTCGGGTGAGCGACGCGACGCGAATGTATGCTCATTGCCGTCATGGTGAATCGCACACTAGCGGCGGCTCAGACAGCGCCCGTTAGGGCAGCTGGACTGTGGCTCGATCGCAGCTAATGAAGTGCGATCTGTTGGTCGTCGGAGCGGGTTTTGCTGGCGCCGTGGTGGCCGAACGCGCCGCGACGCAGCTTGGCTTGTCGGTGGTTGTGCTGGATCGCCGCCCGCACATCGCGGGCAACGCGTACGACTATTTCGATGAATCAGGAGTTCTGGTCCACCGCTACGGCCCGCACCTGTTTCACACCAACAGTGAGAAAGTGGTCTCGTACCTCTCGAAGTTCACGGAGTGGCGCAACTACGAGCACCGGACGCTCGCGGCCGTCGGCGGGCAGCTCCTCCCTCTCCCAATCAACAGGACGACTGTGAATGAGCTTTACGGACTTTCGCTTAGCGACGAAGATGAGTGCCAGGCGTTTTTCGACTCGGTCGCCGAACCTGTCGAGTTAGCGAAGACCTCTGAGGACGCCGTCGTCGGGAAAGTTGGACGAGACCTCTACGAGAAGTTCTTTCGCGGCTACACGCGTAAGCAATGGGGGCTTGATCCAAGCGAGCTTCATGCATCAGTCACATCGCGGATTCCAGTACGGACAAACACTGACGATCGTTACTTCACCGATTCGTTCCAAGCGATACCAATTGGTGGATACACGGAAATGTTCGAGCGGATGCTCAGCGATCCACGGATAACGGTGCGTACTGGGGCTGACTATTTCGATCTTCGTGACGAGCTGGAATTTGGCCACTTGATATGGACTGGCCCGATCGACCAGTTTTTCGACCTCGAATTTGGAGCGCTTCCGTACCGCTCCCTCCGCTTTGAGTTTGAAACTCTCGACTTGCCGTCTGGTGAGCTCGAATTCCCAGTCGGGATCATCAACGAGCCCGATGAGAGGGTTCCTTACACGCGACGGACAGAGTTCCGACACATCACGGGCCAGATAGGCCTCACGAAGTCCACCATCGCGACCGAGTTCCCGAGCGCAGAAGGCGACCCGTACTACCCAATCCCTCGCGACGAGAATCGTCGCCAGTACAAACGGTACGCGAGCCTCGCGGAGGCTCGGAGCGACGTCACGTTCGTCGGGCGCCTTGCCAGGTACCAGTATTTGAACATGGATCAGGTTGTTGCCCAAGCTCTGCAAGCTTTTGATGAGCTCGCGGCGTCCGACTGGCAGGATCGCCGGTGTTAGCGTCTAACGGGGAGGAATCCATTCTCAGGCTTCTTTAAGAGATGGCCCCCATGATGGTGGCACCCCCAAACCACCAAGGAGTTAATTGAAATCATGAAACGCTCACTACTCACCGCTTTCGTAGCGGCAATGGCAATGACCGCGGTGCTCGCCACCGTCGGCTTCGGCGCCACAAAGAAGTCGAACAAGAGTTCCAACGGCAAGACCAACAGCGCGCAGGCGCAGACCCAGACGGGCCCGCCGCCGACGATGTCGGAGATGCTCGCCAAGCGCACAGCCCAGAAGACGGCCCACCAGGCCGCCCTCGCAGCCGAGCTGGGCGTTAGCGCCAAGCAGCTCTCGGACGCAATGGACTCAGTCAAGAGCGACAAGCTTGACGCTGCTGTTGCGGCCAACAAGCTGACGGCAGCTGAGCGCACGGCGATCATCGCCTGCGAATCGGCACCGCTGACCTGTGATCGCACTGACTTCCCTGCCGGTGGACCCGGTGGACCAGGCGAGCGTGGACACCGCGGCGGCCCTAATGGCGGCCCGGCAGCAATCGCATCGGCTCTGGCAGCGAAGCTCAACTTGCCTCAGACGACTGTTGCAGCTGCGCTGAAGAAGACGCGCCCAGCCCGCCCGGCAGGCGAGCAGCACGGCCCGCGCGGTCAAGGCGGCCCGGCCGGTGTTGCAGGCCCGATGGGAATGAACTAGGAGTTAGTTACGCGATACTGGCGGAACTGTGACCGAATCAAATCCGCCGATCCTCGTTGTTGACGACGAGGCTCCGATTCGCCAAGCCCTCGAGCGCGCACTGCGCCTCGAGGGCTTCGGCGTGGAGTGCGCCAGCGGAGGGCGCGAAGCGCTTGAGGCCGTAGCGCGCCGTGCGCCGGCGGCGATCATTCTCGACGTGACGATGCCTGACCTAAATGGCCGCGTCGTCTGCGCAAGGCTGAGGGCCGACGGAGTGAAAACGCCGATCCTGATCCTTTCGGCGCGCGACGAAGTTGAAGACCGGATCGCCGGTCTGCAGGCCGGCGCCGACGATTACCTCGTAAAGCCGTTCGCCGTCGAAGAGCTGATCGCCCGCCTCCAGGCCCTGCTGCGCCGCGCTGGCGCAGAGCCGGAGCAGCGTGAGGAGTTTCAGGATGCGCTGACCGTCGGCGACCTTGTCGTAGACCCGGCGGCGCGCAGCGTCACGCGCGGCGGCCGCGAACTCGAATGCACCCGCCGCGAATTCGAGCTGATCGAAGTCTTTGCTCGCAACCCCGGCATCGTGCTCGAGCGCCAGCGCCTGCTGGAACTCGTCTGGGGCTACGACTGGGTTGCCGACACCAACGTCGTCGACGTCTTCGTCAGCTACCTGCGACGCAAGCTCGAAGAGAACGACGAACCACGAATGATCGAAACCGTTCGTGGCATCGGCTTTGTACTGCGCGACCCTGCCGCCGCTGGCGCCAAATGAGCCCCAAGAGCCTCACCGGACGGGTCACTTTGGCCGCCGTCGCCGCGGTCGGCGGCGCGCTGCTGGTCGCTGGCCTTGCAGTGATCATCTTCAGCGCCCGCTCCGATCAAGCCCAGCTCGACCGCGAACTGACTCGCCTCTCTCGGCAGGTTGACCGCCGCGCCGGGCCCGTCTTCTCGCCGCCTGATCAAGCCCCGCCAGGCGGCGGTATGCAGGGCGGCGGCCCGGGCGGTCCTCGCGGAATGCAGGGCGACGGCCCCGGCGGGGTCCGGCCAGGCCGTCAGCCGCGCCAGAATGGCCCGCTCGAACCCGGCGGCGATCGCTTTACGCGTGTGGTTCTAGCCAACGGGCAGAGTTACAGCGGCGGCGCCGCGGTGCCAGCGAATTTCCCGTTGACGACCGCCGGCGAGCTAGTGACAGTTACCGCAGGAGGCGAAGATTGGCGCACTCTCGTGACCGATCTGCGCGATGGTGACCGACTTCAAGTAGCAGCCCGGCTGAGCGGGATCCAGGACAGCGCCAAGCGGCTGCGGATCGTCGTCATCGCGGCGCTGCTCGGCGCGCTGCTGGCGACGGCGCTGATCACGCGCTCGCTCGCAAAGCTCGCGCTCGGCCCACTGCGGCGGCTCGCGACAACGGCCGACCAGGTTGCCGCCACAGCCGATCTTTCGGTCCGCGTTCCGGTAGGCGAAGGGCCCGAGGAGATCGACGAGCTGGCAACCGATATCAACGCGATGCTCAGCCGCCTGGAGCGCAGCGCCGGTGAGCGCGAAGCGGCCCTCGCAAGCGCACGCCGCTTTGCCGCCGACGCCGGCCATGAGCTGCGCAACCCGCTGACAAGTCTGCGAGCCAACCTTTCGCTAATTGAACGCAGCGGCAACCTTGGCGACGCCGACGTGCAGGCCGCCGTCACAGCCTGCGCCGGCGATAGCGCCCGGCTAGTGGCACTCGTCGACCAGCTCCAGCAGCTGGCGCGCGGCGAAGCTGGCCCGCCTGCAACATCCGAGCAGGTGGACCTAAGTGAGCTGGCCGATACCGCGGTCGTCGCGCTGGCCTCCCGCTTCCGTGGCGTGACGGCGAGCCTGCGCGCGCCTGAGAGCGGCCCGGTCGTCAAGGCTGAGGCCGAGAGCCTGCGGATGCTGCTCGACAATCTGCTCGACAACGCCGCGCTTCACGGTCGCCCCGACGGAACTGTCGAGGTCGTCATCGAAACACTCACAAGCGGCGAGGCCGTGATTGAGGTCAACGACGATGGCCCCGGGATTCCGGAGGATCAGCGCGCCCACGTGCTTGAGCGCTTCGTCCGCGGAGAGGGCGCGCGCGGCGCCGGCACCGGCCTCGGACTAGCGATAGCTGCCGCCCAAGCGGCCCGCTACGGCGGCAGTCTCACGCTTGCCGAGTCGCCGCTCGGCGGCCTTCAGGTCCGTGTTGTGATTCCCGCCTCGGCCGCCGGCCACTAGGCGTCAGCGTCAAGCGAGCCGAGAAAACCAAGCAGCGCCGCATCTACTTCGTCCGGGCATTCCTGCTGGACCCAGTGGCCAGCGCCCTCTATGATCACGACGTCGCGCAGGTCGGTGACTGAGCCGGTCATCGCCTCGTGCGGCATGAATGCGCGGACAGGATCGCGACTGCCTGTAATGAAGAGCGCCGGCTGGTCGATCGTGCGGCCTTCGAACTGCTCGAGGTAGGCCCAGCTGCGGTCCAAGTTGCGGTACCAGTTCAGCCCGCCGGTGAAGCCGGTGCGCGTGAACTCGTCAACGTAGAGCTGGAGGTCCTCTTCGCTCATCCATGGCGGCGTCGGCGGCTCGTCGTCACGGGCCGCCCACTCGGCGTTCCAGACCTCACGAGTCGCCAGCGTGCGGCGCACGTCGGCGCTCAGCGCAGCGTCGGCGACACCCGGCTGCTGAATCCAAACGATGTAGAAGTCCTCGCCGATGTGTTCGCGCATCAGCGAGATTGGTTCGGCCGGCGCGCGCGGCACATAAGGGACGCTGATGCCGACAACGGCGCTCACGCGATCAGGGTGGAGAAGGGCGAACTTCCACGCTAGGTCGCTGCCCCAGTCGTGACCGACGACGACGGCCTGCTCAATCTCAAGCGCGTCAAGTAGCGCCGCCAAGTCGCCGGTCAGCGCTTCGATGTCATAGGCCTCGACCGCTTCGGGCGCGCTACTGCCGCCGAAGCCACGCAGGTCTGGCGCAACCGCTCGCCGCCCCGAATCAGCGATCGCCTGCATCTGGTGGCGCCACGAATACCAAAGCTCAGGGAAGCCGTGGAGCAGCAGGACCGGCTCGCCCTCGCCGCACTGCGCAACGTGCAACTCAAGCTCGCCAAGCTGAAGCTGTTGGTGCGTGATTGCGGCCACGCGGTCAGCCTATCTAGCTCGAGCGAATTAGATTCGGTTGGCTTCGCTGGCTGAGTGGATTTGACCGCTGCCACTAACCAAACGCCCGCCTTGATGCTGGTGAAGCACGGCGACTATCTCAGCTGCAATCGAAAGAGCCATCTCGGGCGTCGAGGTGGCGCCGATGTCGAGCCCGATCGGTGCAGCCAGACGGCTCAGTACTTCCTCGCTGATGCCGCGCTCTGAGAGTCGTGCTTGCCGCTTGTGCTGCGTTCGGCGGCTTCCGAGGGCGCCAACGTAGGCCGCGGGTGAAGCTAGCGCCAACTCGAGCGCGAGGTCGTCAATCTTCTGGTCGTGAGTGAGGACGGCAACAGCCGCTGATCCGTCGATCCCTGCGGCGGAAAAGACTGCTTCGCTGGGCCAAGCGGCAACGACCTCCGCCCCCGGGAAGCGCTCTGCGGTGGCGAAGCGTCTGCGCGGATCGCAGACCGTTACACGCCAACCGAGGCCGATCGCCACCACACAGAGTGCCCGCGCAAGCTCCACTGCGCCGACAATCAGCAGCCTTGTCGCGGGTGAGTTGAGGTCAACGAACAGTCGTTGATCGCCGGCTTCGACAAGAACGCTGCCGGTACCCCATAGGTTCTGCTCGCCGGCACGTATCGCTTGTTCGAGCGCTTCGGCTCCCAGCTCTCCGCTGGAATGGGGCTTGCGGTCGGGCGAGATCAGCACTCGTCCCGTGACACTGCCACGACTGTCAATCACGCTAACTAAGGCTGCGCGCTCGCCATTTCCTGCCAGTGAAGCGAACTTGAGTTGCAACGGGTCATCGCAACGTTCGACCAGGATCTCGATCTCGCCTCCGCACGTGAGCCCTTGTTCAATCACGTCGTCAATACCGGCATCAAAGGTCAGGATCTCGGCGGGGGCACCTTCAATCACGCGCTCGGCTGTCTCAATTACCTGCCCTTCGATGCAGCCACCGGAGACAGCGCCGACGCTCGCGCCATCCGAGGCGACGGTGAGTTTGGTTCCAGCTGGGTGCGGCGCCGAACCTCGCACAGCGACGACGGTTGCTATCGCTAGATCAAGTGATTCCTTGCGGCATCGTTCTATTTCTCTTAGTATTTGGTTCAAGTGAAAAATGCGGCGAAGTTGTCCAGTGGCAGGTTGGGTTGGCCTCTTTGTCCGATAATAACGAAAGCTCAAAGAGACGAGGATTAGATGACTGCGGATCCAATCGTGACAGCGACAATCGTCCTTGCGGCAGGCGAGAGCAGTCGCTTTGGCTCGCCCAAACTGGCAGCGCCGGTAGACGGCAGGCCAATGCTGACCGGGTTGTTAGAGACTCTTGCCGACCATGCACCAAAGCCTCGAGTTGTAGTGCTTGGTGCGCATGCTGAAGTTCTCGGCGATCTAATTCCAGACGATGAGTGGAGCATCGTCTTCAACGATGACCACAGCGCTGGACTTGGCAGCTCGCTGCGCGCAGGGCTAGCTGCGGTCGAGGAGGCCGACCAAGTGCTGGTCATCCTCGGCGACCTCGCTTGGTTGCAGGGTGAAGCGATATCGAGGGTGATGGAACACGCTGGCGACTCGGACGCATATGTTGTTCGCGCCTTCGAGGGTGAAGTGCCGGGGCACCCGTTGCTCCTGCGCGGCGAAGCGCTGGAGATTGCGCGCGGCCACGCAGGGGAAGGCGGAATGCTGCCGCATCTCAGCGAGTTAAGCGTCGAGCGCGTCGAATGCGAAGGGCTTGGCGTAGCTAGCGACGTCGACAGCATCGACGATCTGGAGTCGTAGCAAGACTTGAGCCGTTGAGCTATGCGGCGGCTTCGGCCCGATCGCTGGCGTTAGCGCTACTGAGCCGAACTAGCGTTCTCGGCGGCTAAACCGGATACGAGCGAACCCGAAGCGGGGGCGCCGGTTCGTACTCTTCGACCGGGCGGGCGATTACCTGGTGGACTGAGAGGCGGCTGCGCTCGAAGCCGAGCGCGGCGCCGTAGTTGTGCAGGCGCCAGACGCGTTCACGTTCGGGGCCGATCTCGGCGATCGCTGCTTCGCGGTCGCTGTCGTGGTTGATCGCCCAGCGGCGCAGCGTCTCGGCGTAGTGGGGGCGTAGTGACTCGTCGTCAACTAGCTCGAAGCCGGCGTCCTCGATCGCGCTAATCACGATCCCTTGCGTGTGCAGCTCGCCGTCGGGGAAGACATAGCGCTGCGTGAAGCTCTTCGGCTGCATCTGGTGGTCCTCGCCGATCCGCACGATTCCGTGGTTAAGGAAGAGCCCATCCTTGGCGATTAGGCTGCGCGCCTGCTCTAGGTAGACCGGCAGGTTGTCGCGGCCGACGTGTTCAAACATGCCAACGCTGGAGATCTTGTCGTAAGGGCCGTCATTGACATCACGGTAATCCTGAAGCCGTACTTCACACTGATCCTGCATCCCAGCTTCAATGATGCGCTCACGCGCCAGCTCGGCCTGCTCCTCGGAGATCGTCACGCCGACGGCATGAACGCCGTAGTTGTGCGCCGCGTAGATCATCAGCGAGCCCCAGCCGCAACCGATGTCGAGGAGGCGGTCGCCAGGCTTCAGCTCGAGCTTCTTGCAGATCAGGTCGAGCTTGCGCGTCTGCGCTTGGTCGAGCGTGTCTTCAGGCGAACCGAAGTAGGCGCACGAATAGACCATTGTTTCGCCGAGCATGCGGCGGTAGAAGTCGTTCGAGACGTCGTAGTGGTGCGAGATCGCCTCTTGGTCGCGCTGGGCGCTGTGGAGGCGGCCCTGCAGCTTGATCTCAGCCTCCGGCGCCGGCGGCTGGCCGCGGCGCAGCAGCCCAAGTTTGCGTGCCGCCTTCAGTGCCGGAATTGCGTCGGTCGCCTTCAATGGTGCGTGGCGCCACTTCTCGGTTAGGTCGAGCGCCAGCTCAAGGTTGCCGTCCACTTCAAGCTCGCCTGAAACCCAAGCACGTGACATACCCAGCTCGTTTGGTTCGCGAACCATCCGCACCAGTGCGTCGCGCTTGGCGAAGCGGAGCGTTGGCGAGTCGGGGCGGGGGTTGGTCGGTGGCAGCTCGCTGCCGTCCCAGAAGGCCAGCGTGAAAGCGCGGCCGCCCTCGGAGCGACTGTCGAGCAGGCCGACCAGCTCAGCTAGCTCAGCTGCTACGCCGGTCGCGGCGCCGGTTGAAGTTACTTTTGGGGAACTCGATGTAGTGGCCATAGCGAAAACCTATTAGATCGCTGCCCGCTTTGCCTAGAGCAGGCCGCCGAGCGCGCGGCCGATAATGATTGCAGCGAGGCCCGCGAAGAGACTGAGGAAGATGTTGAGCGCCGCCGCCTGCGGGCGCTGCTCACGTGCGAGCCCGTCGCTGTCGGCCATCCAGGCCGAAAAGGTCGTGTAGGAGCCGAGCAGGCCGCCAGCCAGCAGCGTCAGCGCTGTGCCGGTAACTCCGGCCCCAAGCAGCAGACCAACGATCAGCGAACCGGCGAGGTTGACGGCGAGCGTGCCGGATGGGAACTGGTCGCCGCTGCGCTCAGCAACCGCAAAGACGGTCAGGTGGCGGGCGACCGCGCCGAGGCCGCCGAGCGCCGCAAGGGCAAGAACCGCCAGCGCGCTCATCGCGCGCCCTCGCCGCGCGAAGATAGCCGCACGGCAACGAGTACTGCGAGCAAACCGGCAACGACGCTGACGGCGGCGTAGCTGAGCGCCAACGCCCCGTGGCCACCGTCGATCATTTCCAAAAGTTCACGCTGCATCGTCGAGAAGGTCGTTAGGCCACCGCAGACGCCGGTCGCAAGGAAGGCGCGCAGGCGGCTCGGCCCGCTCGCCGGGTTGGGCATCCGCACGAGAATCACGCCGAGCGCTGCGGCTCCAATTACGTTCGCGATCAGCGTTGCCCAGCGCCAATCCGCCCCGCTTGAAGGGAGCGCCTCGGCGAGGCCAAAACGCGCGAGCGTGCCGAGCGCGCCGCCGGCCGCAATCGCCAGCCACAGCTCGGCGCCGCCGCGGCGCACCTGCGCCGGTAGCGCTAGCGGATCGGCGGCGCTGCTGGGCGGGGTCGCGGGCGAAGCGGACATCGGCGGCTGAGTCTACGAGTCGCTGCGGGTCAGGTGCCAATCGCCGCAGAGATCGCACTGGTAGGGGGTGAAGCGGTCACCAAACTGCGCGCGGTCAGCGGCGGCATGGGCGCGGGCCTCAGCTTCGCTGCTGAAAGAGCGCTTGTTCTGGCACTTATCGAGCCGGTTCTGCTTCGCCGCCTGCTGGCGCTCAAACCAGTCTTCAATCCCGTTACTCATCCACTCATAGTTACAAGCAGGCAGCCGCGGCAGCGATTACGATCAGTCAATGCTCACTAATCGCAGCCTCGCTATCTCGTTCTCTCTTCTCGCAGCACTGACGCTGGCAGCCTGCGGCGGAAGTGACACAGCCAGTACCAGCACGCCCTCAACTGTGACCGACAACGTCACGCGCACCGCCACGGCGACATCCGCAGCGGTCACGACCGGCGCTGAGATAAAAACCGGCAGTGCGGCATGCTCTAAGGCCGCGATCACGAAGGCAGTCAGCGATCTGAGCAGCGCCGATTACCCAAACCCGGCGCTGGCAACCGGCGGTGGACCTTCATACAAGTGCGCCAATGGGTGGGTTGTTGGCTTCGTTGATATCGGTACAGGCTCGGAGCGCTACACGACAACCGTCGTCTGGCAGGGTGAAGGCCAATTCTGGGTGCCGCAGGACCGCGGCAAGGTATGCCCCAAGCCCTCGAAGATTCCGGCCGCGATCTACGAGCTCGCCTGCAACAGCAACTAGCTGCCGCGTCGGTTCGTCGGTGATCTAGGGCAGACTGCCCCTGTGACCGATCGCAGCAAAGGCCTCACAGACGAGCAGCGCGTTGGGCGGCTCGAAGTCAGGGAGGCCGCAGGCGCTGTCATTGCAGTGATCGTGATGCAGGTCGCGCTCGCGGCCGTTTGTACCGCGTCGAATTGGCAGCTCTGGCTGCTGCCGGCCTGGGCATGGATAGCGACCGCAATCCCCGAAGCGATCCTGCTTGGCGTTTTGGTCCTCCAGCGGCACAGGCATCGCGAAGAAGTCAAAGTTGATGACGGTGAACAGACGCCGACGCGCAGGCACGCAGCGATCTGGCTCGTCGGTTTCATAACGCTCGCCAATGCGCTCGCCCTGCTCGCGCTGCTTGGGGAACTGCTCTCGGCTCAGGTTCGCACCGGCACTGAGCTGCTGTTCGAGGCGGCCGTGATCTGGGCGACGAACGTGATCGCCTTCGGGCTCCTGTACTGGGAACTTGACCGCGGTGGGCCTTGGCAGCGGGCTAAGGATGCGGCGCCGGTTGGATCGCCCGGAGCCGACTTCCAGTTCCCGCAGATGGAGAACCCGGGCCTTTCCGAGCCCACCTGGCGCCCGCTGCTTCCCGACTACATGTACGTCGCCTTCACGAACGCGACCGCTTTTAGCCCTACCGATGCGATGCCGTTGACTCGGCGGGCGAAGGCCGTTATGGCGATTGAGACGATCCTTTCGGCAACGACGGTTCTGCTCGTCGCGGCTCGTGCGGTCAACATCCTCGGCTGAGGGGCAGGGTCGTAAGGTCACCGAGCGACGCGTCCGTTTAGACTCGCCCAGATATGAGCAAGCCAGAACTAACTAGCCGCCACCGCGACACCGTTGAGGAGATCTTCGCTCACCCGACGAGCCACAACATTGAGTGGCGCCACGTGATCAAGCTGCTTGAGCACGTTGGCGAGGTGACCGAGGAGCACAACGGCAAGGTCAAAGTGACGCTTGGGCCGGAGACCGAGGTCTTCCACCGGCCGCGCGACAAGGACATTGACGTGCAGATGGTCGTTGACCTGCGCCGGATGCTGACTAACGCCGGTTACAACCCCGATGGCGCTCCCGCCGTCGAAGACGAAGAGACGCGCGACCACGGCGACGGTCGCTGGGGCGCGCCGTAAGCTGACGCACCCCAGCGCTGCGCGAGATTCGCGCCGCCTGTCGCTCTACTTGGTGGTGGTGGTGCCCGTGCCGTTAGGCGTGATCTGAACGCCGCCGGGCGGGATCATTCCCTGCCGCTGACCGGGGCCACCGACGCCGGGGCCGCCTTGGCCACGCTGACCGGGGCCGCCTTCGCCACGCGGGCCGCCTTGGCCGTCGAACTGCATCTGCTGCGCGCCGCCAAACATCCGGCCCTCGCCGTGGTTGCCACCGTGGCCGCCGCCGGCGTTGAGCGCTACGACCAGCGCGATGATGCTGAGAATCAGCGCGAGCCCACTGCCTACGGCGAGCAATACCTTCTGAACTGGATCTGACATCTGCATTCTGTGAATCCTTTCTCTGCGCCCGCAGGCGTTTGTCTTGATCACCAGTTAAGGGCCGATCTCTTAAGCAACTCTGAGGCTGCCGCCGCCCCCGCAATAGACTGGAAGGCACAGAGTTGATGCAGTCTTGAAGCGCTCCTCACGCAAAATCAGCGTCCCTTCGCTTGCCGCCTTGGCAGCCGCAAGCGCGATCCTGCTCGCCGCCTGCGGAAGCGCTGGGTCGACGACGAGCAGTGCGAAGGAGTCGGCGGGTGCGAGCACAACGGCGACGGCGACGGCGCAGCGTTCGACAACGCAGGCAAAAGCTCCGCTCGCGAGCAGTTCGAGCGGCGGCCGCTGCAGCGACTTCTCAACCCAGGCTGACGCCCAGCGCGCCGCCAACACGCGCGACGCCGATGGCGACGGCGTCTACTGCGAATCGCTTCCCTGTCCGTGCTCGAAGAAGGGAGGCTCGAAGTCAACGCCAACGGCCGCACCGAATAACCCCGAGGCCGGCTGCGCAAAGCCGTCCGGCATTCAGCAGATCGGCTTCAGCGCGACTAAGTACCCGAACATTCGCCGCCACTTCCTCGATGCAGTGCACCAAGGCTGGCCCTCAATCCTCGTGATTGACCGGACCGGTGCCAGCTCGCGCCGTGATCGCCTCTTAAGCGGGGTAGCGACCAAAGCCGGCTACGACCGCGACGAATATCCACCGGCGGTGGGCCGAGGTCGAGGCTCATCCGGGCTTACGCGCGGCGCCAACCCTGTCGGTTGGATGGCCAGCGTGAGGCTCGTCCCGAGCGGCGAAAATCGCTCGCACGGTTCGGTGATGGGCATCAAGCTACGGCGCTTCTGCAGCGGCACGCGCTTCAGTTATCGCTTCTACTAGCTGCTTGCCGCCGGCGTGATCGAGCCGAATGTAGAATCGCCAGCGATGGAACTCTTTGGCGAAATCACCGCTGACCGGCCGCTGCTGGTGGTCGCTCTGCGCGAAGAGGGAGAGCATCTCCATGAGCTAGGCCTGCCGGTGCTAGTGACCGGCGCGGGGAAGGTGCGCGCCGCCGCGGCGACGGCGCGAACGCTCGCCGACCAGCGCCCGTCGGAGGTAATCAACCTTGGCACCGCCGGCGCTCTAAAGGACGGCCTCGTAGGCATTCACGTGATCGGCCGCGCAGTTCAGCATGACTTCGACGGCGAAGCGATCTTCGAGCTGATAGGCGAGAACTTTGCCCCTCCGATTGAGCTCGGCGACGGCCCCGGCCTAGCGACCGGCGACCGCTTCGTCGCCGACGAGACGCTGCGCGAGCGGCTCGCAAAACTGGCCGATCTGGCCGACATGGAGGGCTACGCAGTGGCCGCCGTTGCGCAGGCGGTTGGCGTTCCAGTGAGGCTCGTCAAGATCGTCAGCGACGACGGCACCGAGGACGCCGCTCGCAGCTGGAGCGACTCGATGTCGGGCTGCGCTGAGCAGCTAGCTGGATGGGTTGCCCGCGAAGTTCCTTCCTAGCTCGCATCGGCGGTCGCGAAATCCCAGCTTTTAGCGCCCCGCAGGGCAAGCTATCGGGGCGCAAACCAATACTTTAAGCCAAGGAGCATCAGTGACCGAATACAAGGGAATGGCCGTCGAGCGAGACGGCGACAGCTACACGACGCGCCGCGAGAGCCGCGAAGCGCTCGTTTTGGCGACGCTTGATTTCGGCCCGCGCCGTGATCCAAAGCTCGACACAACGCTTGCCTTCTTCGATCACATGCTCGAAATGCTCGGCTGGTACGCCGACATCAACGTCGATGCCAGCTACGAAGTCCGCACCTACCGCCTGATGCACGTCGTGATGGAAGACGTCGGCCTTGCCCTCGGCGCTGCCGCCGGGCAAGCAATCAGCGACCGGATAGCCGACGGCGTGGAGTCGAGCGGCTTCTCATACGGCATGATGGACGAAGCCAGCGCGCTGGCGCAGATCTCATTCGAGGGGCGCGCCAACACGTTCGTCAAGCGCGGCGGAGCCTCATCGTTCGAGCGCGTCGAGGACGTCCTCTGCGTAGACCTCGTCGCCTTCTTTGAAGGCTTCTCACAGGGCGCGCGCTGCACGATCCAGCTCGATCTCTTTGACGACAGCAACGATCCGCACCACGCCTGGGAGGCTGGCTTCCGTGCATTCGCTCGCGCGCTGCGCGCTGCTTTCGTTGCCAACCCACGCCGCGCTGGAATGACGGCCGGCGTTAAGGGAACACTCGATTGATAATGCCGCGGCGTGTCTGACCAAGCACCGATGCGCGTCTTAGCTTGGAGCGAGCTCGATGACGGCGCCCGCGATCAGCTGCTCGGCCGCGGCGTTACGGCGATCTTCGAGCCGCATCTGCGCGACTCTGTCGCTTTGATTATCGACGACGTTCGCGAGCACGGCGACGCTGCCGTAATTCGCGCGCTGGATAAGTT